>ERZ1673748.969-NODE-969-length-32162-cov-8.836235_pt1 | contig 32162 bp, 24 predicted proteins | sample MGYA00580196_ERZ1673748 | MGnify/ENA primary metagenome ERZ1673748 (study PRJEB41218, sample SAMN15661796) | gut metagenome | host: Homo sapiens | place: Canada: London | collected 2015-08-20/2019-03-30 | study: EMG produced TPA metagenomics assembly of...
GCGGTCTCCAAAACCGCGTGCCGAGGGTTCGAATCCTTCTACCCCTGCCAAAAGCTGCTTATCTCGTTTGAGGTAAGCGGCTTTTTATTTTTTGCTGCATCGTAGGGCTCGGGCATGCCCGGCCCGCGGGTTGGCGGGAGCGACCCGACCACGGCTGGCATCTGGAATGCTAAACAGGCGCTTACTTACGATGCGCCGAAAAAAGAGGATGTGGACTGATCCACATCCTCTAAAACAAAAACAAATCCGAAACAATGCTTCACAAAGAAGATTGAGTTCGGATTTGCACAATATGGTGGAGCTGACGGGAGTCGAACCCGTGTCCGAAAAGAAATCAGTTAGAGTATCTCCGGGCGCAGTGTGTTTATTAAATTTCCCTTGGTGCGGGCGAGCACACACGCACTACACCTTGGTAGCTTCATAAGTTCATGCCGGGCCGCAAAGCTTAAGCCCGTTCACGTTCAGTACCTAATCGACGCCCTGACCCCATGCGGTACTAACACAGGCAGGACGGCAGCGCCTAATTAGGCAGCTACGGCAACAGGATAATTGTTGTCAGTTAATTTAAGTTGGCGCTTTTATCGTGGGTCACCGCCACGGCCCGCTGCTCACGCCTCTCTCTCCCCGTCGAAACCATTACAGCCCCGTTTATTCGGCAGGCAAGCCCGCCGGGAAAGTGAAGTAGAAACAACTTATCGCTGCGTTTTGAGTGCGCGGTCAATGTCGCGCTTGGCGTCGCGCGCCGCAGCAGACGCACGCTTGTCATACAGCTTTTTGCCCTTGCACAGGCCCAGCTCCAGCTTGACGCGCCCCTTTTTAAAGTAAAGAGAGAGCGGCACCAGCGTGTAGCCCTGCAGCTTGATCTGCTGCCCCAGACGGCGGATCTCCGCCTTGTGTGCCAGCAAACGCCGCGGACGGCGCGGGTCCTTGTTGAAGATGTTGCCCTGCTCATAGGGGCTGATGTGGATGCCCTTGGCGATCAGCTCGCCGTCATCGATGTCTGCCCAGGAATCCTTCAGGTTGACCCCTCCGGCGCGCAGGCCCTTGACCTCGGTGCCTACCAGCTCGATGCCTGTTTCCAGTGCCTCGATGACAAAGTATTCGTGGCGCACCTCACGGTTGACGGCAATCATTTTTTTCCCACACTTGTCCTCTGCCATGGGGCACACCTCCTTTGCTATTATGGTAGGATATTAAGTATAGCGCACCTGCGCGGGAAAGTCAAGCATCCGCCGTCGGATTTATGCAGCGCTTTGCGCGGAAAAATGCAAAAATTATATTTTTTGCAAAACCCTGTTGACATTCTCCTTCATATCCGCTATAATAATAAAGCTGATTCGAGACAGCTCGGTTGACCGGGTGTAGCGCAGTTTGGTAGCGCGCTTGAATGGGGTTCAAGAGGCCGTGAGTTCGACTCTCGCCACTCGGACCAAAGATGGCTGTCAAGGTCAGCAGGAGCGTCAAATCCGAAAGGATTTGGCGCTTTTTTGTTTTTACGGCTTCAATCGCGGCAGCGCTTGTTCCAACCCGTTGGCGATAGAGCGCTTGCGGCGTATATCCAGATGGCCGTAGATGTTTGCGGTCATCTTGATGTCGGAGTGACCGAGCCACTCCTGCACATCCTTCAGGCCGTAGCCCTCCGACAGCAGCATGCTGGCGCAGGTGTGGCGTAGGTCATGAAACCGGATGTGGGGCAGGTCGTACTTCTTCAGCAGCTTGTGGAAGGTGTGGCTTACATAGTCGGGGGAGTAGGGATGGCCGTCCTCCCAGGTGAACACATAGTCGTTGTCTATGTAGTCCTTGCCATAATGGTTGCGGTAGTATTGCTCCTGCTGTAACAGGATCTTGAACAGCCGCATCGCATCGTCGGTCAGGGGAAAGCTGCGGAAGCTGGATGTGTTTTTGGTCTTGTTCTTCTCCACGACCTTCGTGACCCGGGCCACGGTGTACCGTATGGTCAGCGTCTGCATCGCAAAGTTGATGCTGTCCCATTTCAGACCCAGTACCTCGCTGCGGCGCAGGCCGTACAGCGCGGTGACATAGATGATGGGGTAGAGGCGCTCGTTCTTGACGGCGGTCAGCAGGTCGCGCATCTGTGCTTCTGTGTAGAACGTGCCGGTAAACTGCGCCACGTGCGGCATGACGACCAGATCGGCTGGGTTTGTCTGAATCAGACCGTCCCTCTGCGCCAATTTGAGTGTCTGATTGAGCACGTTCTTGTGCTGACGCAGACTGACCGCGGATAGGCCGCCGTGGCCGTCAGAACGCCCGAATTTGGCCTTTACGTTGATGTACGTCTGCAGCGTTTCGGCGTCAACATCGCACAGCCGGATTTGCAGGTCATCAAAGTAGGGGAGGATGTGCGCCCGGGCCTGTACCTCGTAGCCTTGGTATGTGACCTCGTCCACGCGATGCCGGACATCCTCCAACCAGCGGCGCACGGCGTCACTGAATAGAATATCGTGAGGGGCGGCCTCCTCAGGCTTTTCACCGAGCATATCAAGCATGATCTGCTTGGCCTTGCCCTCGTTTCCCGCTACCGTCAGACCTGTGGAGACCCAGGTCTGATTTTTTTTGCCATCTGTCGTATGCGTGAGCACAACATAGTATTTGTCGTTTTTTACGCGCAAGCTGGCTGTCATGAGAAGGGCCTCCCAAAGCATTGTGGCATAAGACTGCACCTCCAAGGATTGACTGGCGGGACGGGGCGTTTTCCTCGTCCGCAAAACCAGTATACTACAATCGTTACGATTTCAAAAATGTACGAATGGAACCAATATGGCGGTACAGCAATGCCGTGAAAGCAGGTACTTTCACGGCAGAATCTGCTGCTATATTGGTTTTGCGTTTTTCTCTCCCTGCAAATTCCAGACAGGCAACCCTTCCCGGCGCTGTGCCCTGCAAGGCAGCCTTTGGGCCGGCCTTGCAGCATGTTGTCACGCCTTCTTGGCACACTCCCCGGGATGACCCGGATCATGGCGCTGCTTCCCCAAAAGCGGTACGGCAGAGGACGCTATTCAGTTGTGGTGAGAGGAAGTATATCTCCCCTCAATTACAATGGATAGCGTCGGAGAGTGGGAATGGGACGGAAAGAAAATAAAAATTTTACTTTTGAAGTGAGCACGGAGGGCGATGGACTCATTTTTTGGCATTGGAGCCTGAAATGTAAAAGAATTTTACAGAATTATTGGATTCCTGAAGCTGATAGCATATAATAATGGCAGAAGGGAGAAATAAAAAGTGCGTTTTGATGAACTTTTTGCCATGAGAAAACTGATAGGGACAAAATTAAAGGACTATATTCGCAGCAATGGATTCTCAAAGGTATCGTTCTGTATGAAAACAGAAATTTCTTGCCCTACTTTAGATAAGATTTTGAATGGTGAGATAGATAATAAGAGTACATTCAATAAGGATTTGAATAAAATTCTTACAGGTTTGAACATGGACCTGGATACTTTGATGGAATCTTCACCGAGAGCGCAAAGTGTAGATGTCATGTGCTCACAGAATGCTCAAATAGATTATCAGATGAATGATAAGGCAAAGATGGAGCACGATCTGTTGCAGGATATTCTAAACCTTTGCAGTGTTTATTATTAAAGGCGGAAGGCTATGAATGAACGAATTAAAGTAGCCAGTTTAAGACGCACCTATGCATCGCTAGAATAAGTTTGCAATTATCTGATGAATCTGGTATACTTAATTAAAACTATGAGAAGGATGATATCGGGCTGATTTTGAGAAAGAAGTGAGCATTATGAACATTAACAAGCTTGTTTTTAGGAATTTTAAGACCTTAGAGAATGTTTCATTTGAACCGGGGCGTGTAAATGTATTCATTGGTGCAAACGGATCCGGTAAGACTACTGTTCTTGAGGCGATAGGATTACTTTGTGCTGCTATGACTGATCGTATAGATAATTCGAGTATGCAGCGAAAAGGAATTCGTCTAAGCGTTCCAGGCCTTTATAAATCGGCATTTTCCGATTTGAGGAGAAAAGCGCCTACTATTAATTTTGACGTATCTTGGAGTCAAAATGAAAAGAACTATCAGTATGCGGTTAATTTAAATGTTCCAAATGAATCCGACTCAGCTAGACGAGATATGTGGCGGTATCATTCGGAAAAATTGACAGTAAACAATGAAACGGTATGGGGGAGAAGTGGAGCATCAAAGACGACTTATGATCCATATGTTGGCTTGCTAATGCTTGAACCAAATGAAGAACTAGCCGAGGTTAGAACAGAGATAGAAAAGTTTAAAAATTACGCGATTTATCAACCGAATACTCAAGCACTACGGGGAACGCTTCCGGATCCATATCAGGTCAACCCTATCGGCTTATGCGGTGGTAGGCTTGCGGAAGCGATTGAAGAAATTATAAGGAAAGATGAAGACGGCGAAAGCTATTTACAGGACCTTCCTTTAGACGATGTTCTCGAACTAATAGACTGGGCAAGTGGATTTGATGTGGCTTCGCCTAAAAAGTCCAGTGTAAATGCTGCTGTACCAACATCAAGAAGAATTTTGGAATTCCAAGATCGTTATTTAACTTCAAAAACTAGTTTTACCGCTTATGATGCAAGCGAAGGAGCACTATATGTACTTTTTCTGCTCTGCTTAGCATTGCATCCTGATGCTCCTGGTATTTTTGCAGTTGATAGTTTTGATCATGCTATGCATCCGAGACTTGCGCGAGAGACAACAAGATTGTTCTGCAAAACAATTTTAGAACAGGATAAGACTGTTTTTGTGACAACGCACAATCCACTTGTTTTGGATGGGCTTGATTTAATGAATGATGATATAAGATTGTTCGCGGTGAACAAAAGCAGAAAATCTGGTCATACAACTTTGCAGAGAATACAAATCACCAAGGAACTCATGGATTCGGGATACTCGCTGTCGAGATTGTGGACGGAAGGAAGACTGGGAGGCGTACCAAATCTGTAATGAAAACGATAGGAATTGTTGCAGAAGGTCCCCGTGATTTTGAATTGATTGCTGCGGTTATTGATACTATAACCAATGAGGAAAACAGCTATCAAATGATCCAACCGGAGCCCGACATGGCTGGACGGTTCGGAAATGGATGGAAAGGGGTCTGGAAATGGTGTGAAACAAATCAGGGAAGCCTAAACACTTATATGAACTCTTTGACCCCAGTCCTTGATTTTTTGGTTATTCATATGGATGGAGACGTTGAAAGATGTGAAAAGGAAGTCCATTGTGAATGTCAAAGAAAATTCTGTGATGCACCAGAGAGCGCACACCCGCTTACTTGCGAAAAAATCGTAAACAACCGGAGCGATTGTCCTGTCATTTTACCGTGTGAAGAACATGAGAACACTCCAGAAGCAGGGGCAGATTTTCTGAGAACATTCATAAACGCATTGTTACGGCCAGAAGACGAACTGGCCGTAAGCTATATGATTCCGTTTGATGCAACAGATACATGGATTGTAGCGGCATTTGATCAGTATGAAAACTATGAGGTTTTGTCTGATCCATGGACTAATATCATCGCACACGCGCCTCAATATCATGGAATCAAAATTAGAAATCGCCCTCATAAAGCAAAAAGAACGTATGAGGAACTGATTTCAGTTGTATGTGACAACTGGAGTGACGTTGTTGCAAAATGCCCGCAAGCAAAACGTTTTGATGAGGATGTGCGTAGATTTTTAATCAAGTAAAAATCAGAATGTGATTCTACAAGGTAGAATGAATATTATGTTTGTTTTGGCAAACTTGATTTTAGCTGACAGACCCTGTCTGGCGGCTTGATTGAGCTTTGCCTCGCAAGCAGATTTTGGAATGCGTCTGACCTTTTGTGGTTGGACGTTTTTCTGTTTTGGGGAAAGCTCAATTGTGCGGTGTTGCCCTAAAGAAGTATTTTGTCAATGGATAGCGGGATCAACGGCACACAGCACAAAAGCACCAAAGCCACGCGCCACGAAATGCCTATGGTAATGGCAAACAACAAAAGCGGTGCAAGCATGGCGTAAAAGAACTGCGGCAGGTGGCTGGAATAGTACAGGTCCAGCTGCTCCACGCCCTCCAGAGCAATCTGAGTCAGGCCCGCCATGCTCATGTCATCGGTAGAACGCACACCAAGGCGAACGATTTTATTGTAGACGCACTCGCGCAGATTCTTTTTGACGCTGAGACCCAGTGTGTCCTTCAAGTCCCCGACAATACGGGTGGTGGCATAGCGAACCGCCAATCCGGCACAGGCGCAGACTACTGGTACCAGAAAAACACCCGCGCTGCCGCCGTTATACTGGACAGCAAGTGCAATGGACTAGCACAGAGACGCAGTGATGCCGACATTCGCAAACAGGCCCAGCACCATCCAGCCTACACAGAAGCCGATATACTTTTTGTTGTCGCCGAGCAGGCGGAGAAGATCCTTGTCTATCATTCGATATTCCCTCATGGTTTGTTTGCGCCGGTACAAGGGCGCAAATTTCAAATTGGCGTCAACTAACCAACGGACAAAAAAATATCCGCCTGCAAACAAGCGCGAAGCGCAGCATTCATCACATACGTAAGAATGAAATGAGTTCTTTTGCAAGCTGATGTGGATATGATTATGGCAGCCCTGTCGGAGCGTAATGAAAACAAAATGAAATCAAAACTGGGTTAGAAAAGGCTAACGACCTATTATTCTACAGACTTTTTAGCATTTGTTAAGCGGAAATAATTACACTTGCAGCATAATAGACCAGACGGCAGGAAAGAACCGTTGGATATGACAAAATAGTGGTTGGGTGACAAAGGATATAAAACGATAGGATAAAGAAGAAATGAAGCAAGATAAAAATATTCGGTGCGATGAAAGCAGTTCTAACCCCGCCACTACGGCCATAAAAATCAGGGCTGCAACATGAACAAATGATTCATAAGCGTCTAAAAATAAACAGAAGCAAAAATCGACATAAAAATAGGAACGATATATCGCATATAAAACGAAATGCAAGAATTGACATATCGAATAGAAACTGTCTGTTTACATTGTCACATCGGGGTGATAGGATGAGGGTGCAGTGAAAAACTTCCCCCAAATGGAGAAGATGAACGGCAAAGAGGAGTGAGCAGAAAATGGAGCAGGCAGTGGTAAAGATTCTGCTGCTGGGAATCTGCGGATATGGCAGTAATTACATCAAGGAGATATCGGAACGCGATATTCCCAATATAAAAATCGAGGGCATCTGTGAGGTCGTTCCCAACGCCGCAGATTTGTATCCCATCATTAAAGAACAGAACATTCCGATCTATCAAACGCCTGAGGACTTCTATAAAGAACATACCGCCGATCTGGCTGTTGTTTCAACGCCCATTCATCTGCATTATTCGCAGATCGTCACCTGCCTGACGCATGGATCGAATGTGCTGACCGAAAAGCCCGTCTGCACCTCGGTAGAGGGCGCACGCAAGCTGGAACAGCTGGAAAAGGAGACCGGTAAGTTCATTTCGGTAGGGTATCAGCTTAACTACTCACGCGATGTACTGGCTCTGAAACAGGACATTCTGGACGACCGCTTCGGCAAGCCCATCTACATGAAAGCACTGCACGCGATGCGGCGGGGTGATAAATACTACGCCCGCAACAGCTGGGCTGGGCACATTGATGTAAAGGGCTGTGCTGTGAACGACAGTCCGTTCAACAACGCCTGCGCCCACCAATTTCAAGTGATGACTTTCCTGCTGGGGGAGAGTCTGGAGCGCGCGGCCGAGTTGGCCGATGTACAGGCCGATCCCTATAAAGGAAACCCAAATGTCGAAAATTTCGACACGATTACAGTACAGGCGCATACGGTATCAGGTGTGCCGCTGTGGTACGGCACAGGCCACGCCATTGTAGACAAGAAGCTGGGCCCTATAGCCGAATACCGCTTTGAGAAGGGCACGGTTTACTTCGGCAAAGACTTCGGCAGTGGGCCAATAGCTGAATATCTCTACATCGGCGATACTGGCGAGCGTATCGACTATGGCCGCATCCCTAAGGGAGAGCGCCTGCAGAAATTCTACGATGCCATTGAAGCCGTGCGCACAGGAAAGCATCCTGTCTGCACTGTACAGTGCGCAATTCCTCATTTGGAGGCGGTAGAAAAAATTGCAAAGCTGCCCATTGTTTCCATTCCGGCCGAAGGTGTGGAGGATATCCGGGAAGATGATGACACATTCCACACCATTGTAGGGTTGCACGACATTTTTATCACTTGTTACAAAAACCGGGAAATGCTTTTCCAAGAAGGATTACCCGGGAATAAATAAGAAGGAGAAACACCATGAAAAAACAAAGCACCCTCAAGCGCGCACTGGCGCTTGGCATGTCGGCCACTATGGTCGGCGCTACGCTGGCAGGCTGCGGCGGTTCTGCCTCCTCTACGGCAGCAACCTCTACAGAAACTGCATCGTCTGCAGCCACTGAGGCGGAAGCGACTACGGACAGTGACAAACCCTTTGCGGGCACTACGCTGACTTGGTACACCACATTGAACGGCAATGTCTCTGACAACTTCGCAAACCTTGGCGATACGCCATGGGCCAAGTATGTGGAGGAGCAGACCGGCATCACCATCGAATTCCAGCACCCGACGCAGGGGTCCGAAGCCGAGGAATTCGCCGTTATGCTGGCCTCCGGTGAGTATCCCGACATCATTGAATATACATGGACGACTTATTCTGGCGGTGCGGGTGCAGCCATCAATGATGGCGTCATCATCTCGTTGGATGACTATATGGCAGATGCCACAAACCTGTCCAAAGTCATCCAGGAACATCCTGAAATCGGTAAGATGATCAAGTCCTCCGGCGGTAACTATTACTGCTTCCCCTGTCTGCGCGGTCTGGAATCCCCCAACAAGACCGAATTTTCTTCCGGTTTCCTGTATCGAGCCGATGCGCTGAAGGAACTGGGCTTTGACCAGGTACCCGAAACGATCGATGAGTGGGAAGAAGTCCTGCGCGCCGCTAAGGCCGCCGGTTACAGCAAGCCGTTCACGACCCGTAAAGAGTGGGTCAAGGATGTCTGGTCTGCCGCTTACGATAACTGGGGCAGCTTCTATGTAGATGACGGTGTCGTGAAGAACGGTCTCATTGAGGACAGCCGCAAGGATTTCATCCAGAAGATGGCCGACTGGTATGCCGAAGGTCTGCTGGACAACGACTGGATGCAGGCGGATAAGAAATCCACCCAGACCGACTTCGTTTCCGGCAACTGCATCTTGGGCTACGCACCGTTCGGTCAGGGTCTCGGCAACTATACCAAGGCTATGATGGAGGCCGATCCCAACTTCAAGGAAGATTACATTCAGGCTGCTGCGCCCGTTACCTCTACCAAGGGTAAGAACGCTAAGTTCTCCAAGATGAACAACATCTATGACCAGTCCGGTGCTTCTGCAGCCATCTCCTCTCAGTGCAAAAATGTTAAGGCTGCCGTTTGGCTGCTCGACTGGCTGTACAGCGAAGAAGGTCAGATTTGCTACAACTTCGGTATCGAGGGCGAGAGCTACGAGATGAAGGACGGCAAGCCTGTCTACACCGATCTTATTATGAATAACCCCGATGGCATGAGCGTTGCACAGGCATTGGCTGCGTACACCCGTGCTTCCACCTCCGGCGCCGGTATCCAGAGCGAGGACTACATTGACCAGTATTACGCACAGGATAATCAGAAGAAAGCGCTGGAGCTTTCCATGAAGACCGACATGGGCGAGCATATGTTCCCGCCGACATCCGTTTCTGAAGAAAATCAGGATCGCTACTCCGAAATCATGAGTCAGGTTAAGACTTTGGCCGATGAGATGGAAGCCAGCTTCATCTGCGGCACCACCCCGATGAGTGAGTGGGATTCCTACCAGCAGAAGCTGAAGGATGCCGGCATTGAAGAGGCAGTCCAGATGATGCAGGAAGCATACGACACCTACATGGCAAACTGAGTTCCGATGCGATAAAGCGACAATAATATGTTAAAAATGGCATCCGGAGGAATGCTCTTTCGGATGCCATTTCCATAAGGAAACACTACGGGGTGCTGACAAGATTATGAACAGAATGACAGAGCTGCTGGAACGGATCAATTATGATCTGCCCGGGCTGAAAAAAGCAAAGATGTGCTATGCACAGGGGGATGCGGACGGCGCAATGGATGCGGTTATTGAGCATTTTCGCACACGCACAACGCCGAAGTATCTCTTTACCGCTAAGGAGATGGAGCAGTGTAAGGTCGATGGCATCCTCGAGGATGCGCAGGAGACGCTGGATCATTATATCTATGGCCACAAGTTTGACGGCGAGATCGACTGGTTCTTCAACCCGACGGAGCATACCTCCCACGATAACGAGTGGACATGGTCGCTGTACCGCCACATTTATTGGCAGCCGTTGGCCCGTGCCTACGCGTTGACAAAGGATGAAAAGTACACGAAAGAGTTCCTGCATGAAATGACCGAGTGGGGCAAAGCATGGCCTGTGACCCCCTTCATGGAAAATGAAGAGGATGCTGCAGCCAAGTACAAATTCCCCGGTCACTCCTGGCGCACCATCGAGACGGCCATGCGCATCTACACGGTCTGGCTGCCCTGTATGGAGGCGTTCCGCACCTCGCCTGCGTGGGATCGAGAGGGATGGGTAACATTCCTGACGCTGCTGTGTGACCATGCAGATTTCTTGATGACCCATTACAGCAACCACAAGAAGTCGTCCAACTGGCTGACGATGGAAAGCGGCACACTGCTGGAATGCGGCATTCTCTTCCCGGAAATCAAATCCGACTGGTTCATGACCGGCTACCGTCGGGTCATGCAGGAAGTAAAGTACTCATTCGATAATGACGGCATCCACATGGAGCGCACCCCCATCTACCACATGGTGGCTGCGGGCGTCTACTTCCAGTGTTACCGTCTGTGCAAGCTGAATGGTATCCCTGTGCCGCCCTACATGGAGCCAACGCTGGAAAAATCCGCACAGTTTATCATGAGTCTGGTCAAGCCCGACCTGTCCACGCCGATGATCGGCGACGCGGATCGGGATGATCTGACGACCCGCCGCTGCGATACCTCGCTGTACGAGGGTATGAACCTGACATTCGACCCCTACGATTTGAATGAGATGCGTGCGTACTTCCGTACCTGGTACGAGGAAACGGGTCGCGAGGACTTCCGTTTTATGGCCACCGCGGGCAAGGAGGGCACACCCCCTGCACAGCGCAACTACAAGTACATCCCGGCGGGCATTTATGTCATGCGCACAGGCTGGGGCCCGGAGGACAGCTACTTCCATGTACACGGCATCCAGCTCGAGCGTGGTGAGGTCAGCTCGCACTCCCACAATGACACGGGCCATGTGGAGATTCACGCCAGGGGCGAGGACATCCTGACAGACTCGGGCCGCTACATTTACAACAGCTCCTGTTGGAAAGATTGGCGCCACTACTTCCTGTCCGCCAAGGCTCACAACACGCTCTATGTGGATGACCACGAGATGGGTACCGTGCCCGGTGTTACCCGCACCCGCGGTGTGCGCACCTATCTGCATGCCTTTGAGGAAAACGAGCAGTATCAGCTTATCGATATTTCCCATAACGGCTATGACTTCATGGATGACCCAATGTTCCACCGGCGCCGCGTCGTGCGCCTGCCTGATGATATTTATGTCATTGAGGACCGTGTAACTGGCATCTGCAGGGAAGACCATGACATCCGCCTGTATTATAATTTTGCGCTTGGCCATCTGGATGGAGAAAACGGCAAGTTTGACTATACCTCCCAAAAGGGACGCGGGTATACGATGACCGTACAGGCTGACAAGAAACTCGATTTTGAAATCCTTGAGGGCAGCGAGAATCCCATCGGTGGGTGGATCAGCTACGGTTACGCATGGCGCAAGCCCATCCCGCAGCTGATCGCCAAGCATAGCGGTAAAGCACCGATCCACTTTATTACAGTGCTGGCCCCGGAGGGAACCAAGGCTGAAACTGCCATCAATGGTGATGCCGCCATGGTCACGCTGGCTGGTGGCAAGGTATTGACACTGACAGAGAATGCGGTAGAACTGCATTGAGAAAGGAGCCTGCAAGATGAGATACGGTATCTGTACCGGCATCGAAAATGCCGGGCTTGTAAAAAAATTGGGCTATGACTACATTGAGCTTTCGGTGACAAAGACCATGGGCCTTGACCCTGCGGCGTACGCTGCAGGCAAGAAAGCGCTGGAGGAGAGCGGAATCGAGGCTGAGTGCTTCAACATTCTGTTCCCCAAAACGATGAATTTTGTTGATGGTAAGACAACGAACCTTGATGCGTTGGAAGCTTATCTGGAAAAGGCAATGGCAATGATTGCCGATCTACATGGTAAAGTGGTCGTGTTCGGTAGTGGCAAGTGCCGTACATGCCCGCCGGAGGTCAAGTATCTGGACGCTTACGAGAACCTTGTCAAAGCCTGCCGACTGACGGGTGAAATCGCAGGAAGGTACAGCATCAAGGTGGTTATTGAACCGTTGAGCCGAAAAGAAACCAATATGGTCTGTACCGTGGCCGAGGGCGCATTGCTGCAGAGGGATGTGGCCAACGAGAATGTAGGATTGCTGGCCGACTACTTCCATATTTGCGCCAACCACGATGACATCAACAGCATCGCAACCATCAAGGACTTTGGGCATATCCATATTGCGTCCGGCAATGGCCGGCGTTATCCGCTGCCCGGCGATGGCGAAAACTATGGCGAGCTTTTTGCTGCTCTGCACACGGCGGGTTATAACGGCCGTATGAGTATCGAGGGCAAAACAGAGAACATCGAGCAGGACGGTGCGGCCGCCCTTGCTTACTTAAAACAGTTGGAGGCGCAAAACAATGGCTGATAAAGTAAAACTCGGTATCATCGGCTACGGTCATATTGGCAGCCAGCATGGCCGCGCGATTCGGGACGGAAAGTGTCCGCAGGTCAATCTGACAGCGGTCTGCGACATTGACCCCGCCCGTCTTGAACTGGCAAAAAAGACGAACGGTGAGGACATTCAGACATTTACCGATGCATCCGAGCTGATTCATTCCGGCGCGTGCGAGGCTGTCATCATTGCAGTGCCGCATTACCTGCACCCCTCGATGGCCATAGAGGCTATGGAGACAGGCCTGCATGTCATTGTAGAAAAGCCCGCGGGCGTCTACACCAAGCAGGTCGAGGAAATGAACGCCGTTGCGGCCAAACACCCGGAGCTTGTCTACTGTATGGACTTCAATCAGCGCACGAACCCGCTGTACAAAAAGGTCAAGGATCTCATCGACAGCGGTGATTTGGGTGAGATGACCCGCGTTATTTGGATCGTTACGGATTGGTACCGCTCGCAGAGCTACTATGATCAGGGCGGCTGGCGTGCTACTTGGGATGGCGAAGGCGGCGGCGTGCTGCTGAACCAGAATCCCCACAATCTTGATTTATGGCAGTGGATGTGCGGCATTCCTAAGCGCGTAAAATCACAGGTATACTACGGAAAGCACCGCAATATCGAGGTCGAAGACGATCTTTATGCTCTTGTCGAATACGAAAACGGTGCGACAGGCTGCTACATTACGACAGTAGGGGATGCCCCCGGTACAAATCGTTTGGAAATTGACGGGACAAATGGTAAAATTGTAGTTGAAAATAACGAGCTTACCTTCTACCGTCTGCGTATTCCGGAACCGGAATTCAATGCCACCTACAAGGGTGGTCTTGGCAAGCCGGAAGTGTGGGAGTGCAAGATTCCCATCAAGGGCACCTACACCTCCCACCCTGGTATTATCAACAATTTCTGTGACTGCATCCTGAAAGGTGCAAAGCCCATTGCCCCCGGCGCCGAGGGCATCCGTGGTTTGCAGATTTCCAACGCTATTCACCTTTCGAGTTGGCTGAATGGCGAATGGGTCGACATCCCCGTGGATGGGGATCTGTTCCTTGAGAAACTGCAGGAGCATTGCAAGGAACCGGTCACAAAATAACAGCTGCCCGCAGCAGAAGCTAAGCCGAAGAAACGGAGTATACAAACGTGGCTGAAAAGAAAAAGTGGGCCCCTACAAAGATGTTTTTGCAGTGGTGCCTTTCCTATCTGCTGATTTCTGTTATTGCCCTGACGCTGCTTTTGGCATCTGGGTACAGATATCTCGATGTGCTGCGGGACAATTTGGAATACACGAACGGCATCCAACTGGATATGACGCGGGTCTGGCTGGATCAAAAGGTTAAGCTGCTGCGCAACATCACGGCAAAGGAGAGCAGCACAGCAGCTATTGATGCCGTACGTCAGGCGGATGACTATGATGATATTCCACGGTATGATTACTACATGCTTACGAGGAAAATCTCTACAGATGTCATCAATTACGGTATTGGGGATGCATACTTTCTCTATTTTCCGTCCACGGATGCGATAGTATCCAACACGAAATACGGGCAAAGCCGTCGATTTTATGACCTTGTGCTGGAGGCTTATGGCATCAGCTATGAGGATTGGATGGAAATATTAAAGCAGGACTTAGTGACAACGCGGGTATTTCAACCTGTTGTACAGGGCAAGGATAGCAAAAACTATCTGGTTCTGATGCGTCCGCTGAACATCACAAGCCGAGAGCCTGATAAGGCAGTGGCGGTTATGATCGTTGATTTGGAGGATCTGTTCAAGGCCTCTGATTGGATGAATAACGATACACTGTGTATCAATGACCGCAACAACGGTGTGCTGGTTGCTAACCATGAACTCCCTGAGGCAACGGAAAATGCTGTCACAGAGCTGATTAAAAGCAGCGGAAGCCGTAAGTTTGACGAAGCGGCTCATAGAACGAGCAAGGAAGAATACATTTCAATCATTTCTTCCACTTACGAAAACTGGGATATTGCAGTCATTCTGAAGGAACAGGCTTTTGCATCGAAAATCATTGATATACAGAAGCTTTTGGCTGTTGTTGTCATCATCTACCTGCTGTTGACGGTAGCGGTTATTGCCAACAGCGCAGCCAAGCGTTATTTGAAGCTGCGCAACATCGTGCAGGTGCTGCACCGTGGCAATGTAGCTGACCCGGAGGAAAATCTGACCGATGCCTTCGCCTATATTGACAGCCGCGTACAGAAGCTTGTGCAGGATAATGTCGAAAGCTCCGATCTCATTGAACAGCAGCACACCGTTATGCTGCGTGAGCAGTTTCACGCGATGATAACGAACGCAGATGCGGCAAACGAGGCCGATACAGACCAGCTGGAAAATCTCGGCTTCCCGATCCACAGGGCAAAACAGTATTATCTTCTGGCCTACCGCCTGCAGGAACAGGATCTTGCGAACGAGAAGGATCCTGACAAAATATATGAGATGCAGTGGTTCATACTCCAGAATGTAACCAGAGAGAATCTTACGAGCCGCAGTCTGGAAAACCTTTGCTTCCGTGAAGGCGGCATGCAGCTTTACATTATCTGGACCGAGAAGGAAGACCCAGAGATGCTTGAAAGCATTTTGTGGAGCTATGAATACTGTCGCAGCTTTTTGGCCCAGCATTTTGAGTTTCGCTATGACATTGCCGTAAGCAGTGGGCACACTGGTCTTGATGGGGTATATAAAGCTTACCGCGAGGTATGCCGTGTCTATCAATATCAGCAACGCACGCAGGATACCGGTACGATATTCTACAGCGACCTGAAGGTACAGCCCGGCGACACGACAGTACGCTATCCGGTTGAAACGGAGAACAAGCTGCATCTGGCTGTACGCAGCGGTGATGAAGGCGAGGCCTGTACACAGATTCAAGCGTTGATGCGCCAAAATCAGGAAAACTACTTGAGCCCCGCAGGCATGCAGTTCCTGGTGGGAAAGATCATGTCGACCATCGTGCGTGCGGGCGAACAGCGGAGCGATGATCCAGAGCTGGCCGAAAATCAAAATCGCGTCATGGAGGCCGCCCGCCGTGGCAGCACCGAGGCGATGGAGCAGGCGCTTTGCCGGTTAGCAGGCACAGTCTGCCAAGCAGTACGCGCCTCCGAACAGGAGGCGTCAGCAGATGAAAAAGGCCGCCTGTATCTGGAGATACGGGACTACATAGAAGCCAACTATTCGGATGCTGCGCTGAATGTAAATGCACTCTCGGAGCATTTCGACCGTCCTGCTCCGTTCGTCTCCCGCTACTTTAAGGAGATGAACGGTACGAACCTGACCCAGTATATTCACAAAGTGCGCTTAGAGCATGTGAAAGAAAAGCTGCTGCAGGACGAAAAATTAGAGACGATCGCCATCACCTGCGGGTTTGGCAGTCTGCGCAGCTTCCTGCGTATCTTCAAACAATATGAGGGTGTAACTCCTACTCAATATAGGGAGCTGCACAGCAAAAAGGAAGAAACAACCAATGAAAACATTTAAAACGGCAGTTATCGGCTGTGGTATGATCTCCAAAAATCATTTCAAGGCCTTGAAAAATGTCGAGAACGCCGAGTGTGTTGTCGCCTGTGATATTCGCCCAGAGCGTGCCGCAGCCGCCGCAGAAGCCTACGGCATTCCACACACGGAGACAGAGTATCACAAGGTGCTGGATAACCCGGAAATCGATGTTGTACACATCTGCCTGCCCCACTATCTGCACGCGCAGGTTGCCATAGAAGCCATGGAGCATGGTAAGCATGTGCTTTGCGAAAAGCCAATGGCGCTGGATCCCGCCGATGCCGAAAAGATGATCGAAGTCCGCGACCGCACGGGCAGGACGCTTGGCATCTGCTTTCAGAACCGTTACAATGATTCGTCCAAGTATATGCGCAGCCTGATGGACTCCGGCAGGATGGGCAAGGTTCTGGGGGCACGGGGGGCCGTGTTCTGGAACCGTAACCCCGAATACTACACCGAATCTGATTGGCGCGGTACCTTGGACAAGGAGGGCGGCAGCGCACTGGAAAATCAGGCAATCCACACATTTGATCTGATGCAGTGGCTCACAGTGCCGATCAAGACTGTGGAGGCAAGCTGCTCCACCAAGCGTCACAAGGGCGTCATTGAGACAGAGGATACCTGCGATGTCTTTATGACCGGCCCCAACGGCGAGCGGCTCGTCTTTTTCTGCACGAACTGCTATGTGAAAAATGCCCCCGTAGAGTTAGAAATTGTCTGCGAGAATGGCAGTATCCGCATGGTCGGCAACCTTGTCACTACTGAACTGGACGGCAAGACAGAGACGAAGGATTTCTCCTCCGGTACGGTGTTCGGCAAGGATTATTGGGGCAGCGGTCACGGGTTCCTTATTGAGGATTACTACACCAGACTGGCAGCAGGGGAGAGGTTCCCCGTCAGTGGTGAGGAAGCTATCGTCAGTACCAGGCTTCTCCACGCGGTTTATTCTTCCGCTAAAAATCACGAGGTCATCCGCCTTGACACAAAGGAGAATCAAGCATGAGCACAAAGAGCAAAGCCGCGGCGGCCGAAGAAAAAAAGCCGATCACCTTAAGCTCGGAGCATGTGCCCCTGAGCTACCGCATCAAAAAAGATCTGCAGCGCAACGGTATGATCTATGCGATGCTTATTCCGGTGCTGGTCTACTATGCCATCTTTAAATTCGGGCCGATGTTCGGTCTGTACATCTCTTTCATCGACTACAAGCCCGCCAGAGGCATTTTTGGCAGCAAGTTTGTCGGCCTCAAATGGTTCAAGTCTTTCTTCTCGGACTATTACTTCGGCCGTCTGCTCATCAACACCGTGCGCATTGCGGTGGCGGATCTGCTGACCTTCCCGCTGCCTGTCATTCTGGCGCTGCTTATCAACGAGCTGAAAAACAAGAAATTCTCCAAGACAGCGCAGACGCTTCTGTATGTGCCGCACTTTATCTCCACAGTTGTTATCTGCGGTATCGTTATCACGCTGACGAGCTCCACCGGAGCCATTACCGAGGTGCTGCACAACTTTTTCGGCATCAAAGAGCAGGCGCTGCTAAATAACCCGTCCAACTTCCTGCCGATCTACATTCTGACAGAGCTTTGGCAGACGCTTGGCTGGAACTCCATCATCTATCTGTCGGCCCTTTCCGGCATAGATCAGGAACTGTATGATGCGGCCAAGGTCGATGGCGCGAACCGTTGGCAGCAATGCCTGCATGTCACGCTCCCCGGCATTGCGCCTACCATCGTCATTATGCTGATCCTGAAGATGGGTAAGATCTTCAATGTCGGTTATGAGCGCGTTATGCTGTTGTACAACCCCGCAATTTACAACACCGCCGATGTCATCAACACATATGTTTACCGTAAAGGCATGATCGATGCACAGTTCAGCTACAGTACGGCGGTCGGTATGTTCAACTGCCTTGTCAGCTTCGCACTGGTCATGATTACAAACAAGATCAGCCAGAAGGTCAATGGCAGCGGTCTGTGGTAAGGAGGATACGATCATGGCTAATACAAATACCAAAACCGCACCGCGCAGCACCAAGATCAAGGAATCCTTCGGCAGCCGGCTGTTTGATGTCGTGGATGTCCTGATTATCTGTTTGCTGCTGGCCTGCGTGCTGATTCCGCTGATCCATATTGTGGCGGCGTCCTTCAGTAATCCGTCGCTCTTCGTGGGGCATAAGGGCATTCTGCTCTGGCCGGAAGGATTTTCTCTTGCATCGTATCAGGCTGTGTTCAAGAATACCTTCCTCTGGACCGGCTACGCAAACACACTGTTTATTGTTCTCGTAGGTACGGTTCTCAATGTTCTTCTCTCGATGGTTGCGGCCTACTGCCTGTCCCGCAAGCGTGTGGCGGCAGGTCCCACCATTATGAAGCTGCTTGTCTTTACGATGTATTTCAGCGGCGGTATGATCCCGCTGTACCTGGTTGTCAAGGGCGTTGGGCTTTACGGCTCCCGCTGGGCGCTGATCCTGCCCACCTTGGTCGATACCTACAACCTCATCATTATGCGCACCGCCTTTGCGGGCGTGCCTGACTCCCTGGAAGAATCCGCCAAGCTGGACGGTGCCAATGCGTGGACGATCCTGTGGCGTATCATGGCGCCGTTGGTAAAGCCTACGGTTGCCGTCATTACGCTGTACTACGCGGTCAGCCATTGGAACTCCTGGTTCAACGCCATGCTGTTCCTGCGCGAAAAGACGCAGTATCCCCTGCAGCTGATCCTGCGCCAGATCCTTATCCAGAACGACACGGCCGATATGACCGCCGGCGCAGATTACCTGATAAGCGAAACGATACAGTACGCGACTGTTGTGGTTGCTACACTGCCCATCCTCTGTATTTATCCGTTCGTTCAGAAGTACTTTGTCAAGGGTGTTATGATCGGCGCCATCAAGGGCTAATCTGCACAGTAAAAGGAGAAATTACCATGCGCGTACCTTATGAGAAAATGTATAACGAATTTGTGCGGGTTCTGCTGAAGTACGGCTTTGACAAGGAGAAAGCGGAAATCTCCGCCAAGCTCTACGCCGATGCAAGCCGTGACGGTGTATACACCCACGGTCTGAACCGCTTTCCGAAATTCATCAAGAGCATTCATGATGGTATTGTGGACATCCACGCCGAGCCTGTGCTGAAGGAGAGCTTTGGTGCATTTGAACGCTACGACGGCTGTCACGGACCCGGCAACCTGAATGCCTACGCCTGCACGAAGCGGGCCATTGAGTTGGCCAAGCAGAACACCATCGGCTGTGTGGCGCTGGCTAATACCAACCACTGGATGCGCCCGGGCAACTACGGCCTGATGGCGGTTGAGCAGAATTGCATCGGTATTTTTTGGACGAACACCGTGCCCAATATGCCGCCGTGGGGCGGGCGTGACGCACGCCTTGGCAACAACCCCATTACACTGGCCATACCCCACGGGGATACGCCCGTGTTGGTGGATGTAGCTATGTCGATGTTCTCCTACGGTAAGCTGGAGGTCTATAAGCGCAGCGGCAGGCCGCTGCCTGTGGACGGCGGCCTGAACAAGGACCAGCAGCCAACGAGGAACGCTGCCGAGATCCTTGAAACACATGAGAGCTACCCCATTGGCTATTGGAAAGGCTCCGGTCTGAGCTTGGCGCTAGATCTTATCGCTGCCGCGTTGGCAGGCGGACGCACGACCCGTCAGGTCGGTGAGCTGCCGCTGGAAACCGAACTGAGTCAGGTGTTTATCTGCATCGACTTGGACAGCCTGCCTGACAAGGAGAATATCGCTGCCAATGTTGAGGCAACATTGCGCGATATGGAGACTTCTACCCCCGTGGAAGAGGGCCGCCCGGTTCATTTCCCCGGCGCACACATGGCCGAGGTCCGCAGCGACAACATGGAGAACGGTATTCCTGTCGAGGAAGCAATCTGGCAGCAGGTGCTGGCACTGTAAAGGGAGGTGCGCGGTATGATCATACCGGGACTGGTATCGGCAACATTCAAAACAGAAAGCCCCGATTTTGTGCTGGCGGCACTGAAAAAAGCCGATCTTCATGCGGTGGAATGGTCGGAAAACTGGCATATCCCGGCGGGGGATACCGCGCTGGCCCGTGACCTGCGGGAGCGGACCCTTGCGCAGGGTGCCGAGATTGCGGCCTATGGTTCCTACTATCGCTTGGGCCAGAACAGCGATCCCGCTAAAGATTTTTTGCCCACGCTGCAGAGCGCTGCGGCACTGGGTGCCCCGCTCATTCGCATCTGGGGCGGCGGTACAGCATCGGCAGAGCTGGATGCAGACACACGCAGGGAGTTGGCGGTCGAGGCAAGGATCGTCAGTGATATGGCGGCATCGGAGGGCATCAAGGTCGCCCTGGAATGGCACAAAAACACCGTCACCGATACGAATGAATCGGGTCTGTCCTTTTTGGACGAAGCCGCCGCAGAGAATCTCTACTGCCTGTGGCAGCCCACTGTAGCGCTGAATATGGACGAGCGGTGTGCGGGGCTGGATATGCTCGAAGCCCGTGGCCGTCTGCTCAACCTGCATGTCTACTACTGGCTGGAAGGCAAGCGCCGCCCGTTTGCGGAAGGTCTTGACGAATGGCGGCGGTACTTACAGCATGTCAACCGCAACGAAAAACGCTACGGTCTGCTGGAATTTGTGTTGGACAACACCGAGGAGCAGTTTCTGGAAGACGCCGCTCAATGGAGGCGGCTTTTGCAGGAAACGGCGATGAACTGAAGAGGAGAAAAGCAAAATGGCAGATTTATATGTAAAGAAATTTGATATGATCAATCCCTTTGTTGTGGCATCGAGCCCCGCAACGCAGGGCGCGCTGAATGTTTTGAAGAGCGCTAAAATGCGGCCCGGTGCCATTGTGCTGCGCAACTATGGCCACGGTTCGGGCGGCGGCAGCTTTATCGGCCCTGACTCCAAAGCAATGTTCGGCGGAGAGATGGCCATCCACAGCCATGCTGTGGGCCGTCAAATCCCAGACAGTGTCGACACGCTGGAAAAATATTGTGAGGAAGTTCACAAAATCAAGAGGGAGATGGACTCTGACATCAAGCTGTGGGTGTCTGTCGGCCATTATAGCGACATCGTCAAGGGCGGTGATTGGGAGAAAAACTGGGCGCATCAGGCGGAGGAGCTCGCTCTCGCGGGTGCGGATGCCATTGAATTGCATTTCAATACCCCGGGCGTTGCCGTGGCAAAGGACCGTACATTTGCTTACCATCAGCTGCTCCGCCATTCCATCGAATTGATGAAAAAGACAGTACCCAATATGCCAATCATGGCCAAGCTTGCCATCGAGTCCACCGACGCGCTGACCTCCATGCGAATTGCCGAGGCAGCCGGCGCTGCAGCTGCAGGTCCAACCGCCCGTTGGAAGGGTTATTACATGGATCTTGACTGGCGCGGCACCGAGGCACGCCCCGGTGCTGGCTACGGCGGCACGCAGGCCACCCCGTTGGTGTGCTACTCCATCGCCGAGGCGCGCACCGCAGGTGTGAAAATTCCTCTCTACGGCGGTGGCGGCGTTTTCAACTACGAAAACGCAGCGCGTATCCTGATGGCAGGCTCTGAGATGGTGCAGCTGGGCGCCCTGGCCTGTGCCGGCGGCACGATGGCCTGTAAGAAGCTTATCAGCGATCTGAACCGCTGGATGGACGAGAACGGTTATGCCGACATGGATTCTCTTGTCGGAGACAGCTTGAAGCTGTTCCAGATGGATGCCGATTTTACGAAAAAGCGTCAAAATAAGCTGGCCGATGCCTACCAGACCGCCGACGCTGACCGAACCAAGTGTATCGGCTGCGGTCGCTGCGAGGATGTCTGCTGGCATCAGGGCATCGAGATCAAGGAGCGCAAGGCCTACAAGACCGATAAGTGCATCGGCTGCGGCTACTGCTTCCAGGTCTGCCCGACACAGGCACTCTATGTGGATAAGAAGGGTATTCTCCGTTCCGCCTTTGAGGAAGCGGGCATTCGGCGGGGTAACAAGTAACAGAGGCATTGCTGTCAGGCTGTCCCAGAATCAACGACCTGCCCCGGTGTACCACCGGTCGGCTGCTGCAATTCATCCAAAAATGACTATGGCGCAGCATGTGCAAGCTACGGCTGCACAGCTGCGCCGATTTTTGTAAGGAGATACAAAAATGACACCTTTTGATACAGCCCTGAAAGCCGACCTGCAGACCCTGCAGCACACGGTTGAATATGAGGGTCAGAACTTCCGTGAGCGCGATGCTGACGGCAATACACTGCTGCACTGCGCCGTGCGTTCGGGTAGCCTTGCAAAAGTGGCTTACCTGACAGACTTTCTCGCACTGGATCCACTGGATGCGAACCTTTCGGGCATCACGCCCTTGGAATTGGCTCTGCAAGACGGCCTTGATGAAATTGCTGCGTACCTTGCAAATAAGGCAGGCGTTGATCCCGCGCGAATCATTCACAACCCTGTACGGCGCGGCTTTTACCCGGATCCGTCGTGGATCCGCGTGGGCGAGGACTATTACATGGTCAACTCGTCGTTCAGCTTTTTCCCGTGTATTCCGATTTCCAAGTCCCGCGATTTAGTACACTGGACGACTGTCGGCTACGCCATTACAAACCCGGACTGGGCCAGAGTGGCGCGGTCCGAAGGCGGGCGCGGCTATTGGGCACCTGATATATCCTACGATGCAGTGTCCAAGCATTATTTTATTACGGCTACCTACCGCGGCAACGAGGACGACGCGGAGCCGCGCTGTCAGATGGTCGTCAGTGCCGAGCGACCCGAGGGTCCCTACGGTGAGCCTGCGTGGATCCATGAGGACGGTATAGACCCGTCCATCCTCCACGATGACGATGGACGGCATTATATGCTGTTCAACCGCAGCGTCCGCATGGCGGAGCTGACGCCCGACTGCCGCGCCATGCGCGGTCCCGCACGCCTGATCTGGGGTGGTGACCTTAAGAGAAAGACCGAGGGACCTCAGCTTATGAAGCATGACGGATATTACTATCTGCTGGCCGCCGAAGGCGGCACGGGAGCAGGACACCGCATTTCGGCGGCACGCAGCAAAAATGTGTGGGGCCCTTATGAAAACTGTCCCTATAACCCGATTCTGCGCCAGGATGACGCGTGCGGCTATCTGCAGAACTGCGGCCATGGCAAGCTGCTGCAGGCTGTTGACGGACGGTGGTTTCTATGCTTCCTCTGCCTGCGCCGCGATCCAGATGGCACGGCCCCTATGGGACGGGAAACTTCGATTGCAGAAGTGGCTTGGACGCCTGATGGCTGGCCTGTGGCCGCTTATGGCCGCCGCCCCCGAGCTGTGTTGAATATGCCTTTTTCTGAAGAGATTCCTACTTTAACCCCGGTAGGCATAACCAGATGGAAGGGCGAAGAATGGATTACCCAGCGTGCGTTGGATACCGCGAATTTTACCGTGGAAAAAGATGCCTTGACACTGTGCGGAAACGGCCTTGACCTGTGCGACAGAAAGATGCAGGGGCTGCTTCTCGTCCGCCAGCAGGAACGCGCGTTCACTGCGGAAACAGCGCTGGAAATCCCCGCTGCAGGTACTGCAGGGTTGACCTGTTATTACGATGAGCACAGCTATTTAAAATTCGGCATTGGGCCGGAGGGCCTTTTACTAGAGGAATACGCAGGATATGAGGTGGTTTCAAGGCAAACAGCACCGTTGCCTGCTAGCACATCTCATGTTCGTTTGCGCGTTACGGCAGCGGATGGGCAACGACATTTTGCGATACAGGATAGAACAGACTGGCGCACGCTCTGGAGCATCCCAGAACCACACTACCTGACCAGTGAGGGCTTACAGTGTGGAAAGCGGTTCACAGGGGCTATGGTGGGCCTGTATGTACATGGGGCGTCTGCCGTCCGCTTTACCGATTGGAGCGCTGTATGGTCCTGCCCCGTAGAAAAGAGGTAACACAATGCCACAAGAAAAATTTCACTATAAATCGTTAGAAGAAGTCAAGCAGCGTGCCGCAGAGCTGGGTGTTGACCTGCCCTTTGCAGCCGACACCCACGCGCTGGCGCAGCCGCTGACCGTGTGTAATATTACCTTCCCGAACCGTCTGGGCATCGCGCCCATGGAGGGCGCGGACTCGACGCCCGAAGGCGCACCCACCGAGTATACGACCCGCCGCTATGTCAACGAGGCTATCGGTGGCAGCTCGGTCATCTGGTTCGAGGCAATCTCCATTGTGGAGGAGGGACGATCCTCCCAGACGCAGCTGCTGCTGACCCGCGACACGCTGGACGAGTTCAAGAAGATGACCACCGCCGTCAAGGAGGCGGGCCTCAAGGCCAACGGCTATGCGCCGTATTTGATCATGCAGGCCAACCACAGCGGACGCTACTCTAACCCCGGCAACAAGCCTGCCCCGATGATCGCCTACCGCCACCCGATTCTGGAGCAGTACCGCGCCGCGGATGACTCCTGCATCGTGACGGACGATTACCTGAAAGGGCTGGAAGAAAAGTTCGGCGAGGCAGCCGCCCTTGCCAAGGAAGCAGGCTTTGACGCGGTGGACATCAAGAGCTGCCACGGCTACCTGCTGGCAGAGCTGGCATCCGCCTACAACCGCCCCGGCGAGTACGGCGGCAGCTTTGAAAACCGCTTCCGCCTGCTGAAAAACGGCATCCGCGCCGCCAAGGTGTACGAGGACGACAGCTTTATGGTCACGGCGCGCGTCGGCATCTACGACGGCTACGCCTACCCGTGGGGATTTGGCGTCAGCCCGGAGAGCGGCACGACGCCCGATTTGACCGAGCCGATCCGCCTTGTGCATGAGCTGCACGACGAGCTGGGGCTGGATATGGTGAACCTGACGATGGGCAACCCCTACGCCACGACCCATGTGACCCGCCCGTTCGATTTTGGCAAGTATGAACCGGACGAACATCAGTTTGTTGGCCTGTCCCGCATGATCCACGGCATTGGCGCAGTGAAAAAGGCCGTGCCGGAAATGACGGTTTGGGCATCTGCACCTACTTACCTGCGAGCCTATGCTGATCTGTTCAGCGCAGGCGCGGTCGAGCAGGGCCTGTGCGATGGTATGCTGTTCGGCCGCATGGCCTTTGCTGACCCGGATTTTGCCAACGAGATCGTCAAAAATGGCCGCATCGACCCTAAGCGGGTCTGCCTGACCTGCGGCAAGTGCGGCGATTTGATCCGCGCTCACAAGCCCACGGGCTGTGTCATCCGCGACAGTAAGACGTTTATGCCGTTCTACAAGGAATTCTTGGAGATCAAAAAGACCCAGCCTGCGAACTTCCGCGGCTGATGGAGAGGGTGTATTTATGAAAAAAACTGCCATCGTCACCGGGTCCAGCCGCGGCATCGGCTTTGCCATTGCCAAGCAGCTGGGGCTGGATGGATACAATATTGTTATGGTCGCCACCGGCCCACAGGAGAAAAACCAGCATGCGCTGGATGAGCTGAAAGCGATGGGCATTGACTGCGCCTATGTGCAGGCCAACATCGGCAGCGCCGACGACCGCAAGAAGATTCTGGACGGCGCACTGGCCGCTTTTGGCCGCGTGGATGTGCTGGTTAATAATGCAGGTGTTGCTCCCAAAGTCCGCGCTGACCTGCTGGATATGAGCGAGGAGAGCTTTGACTATGTTGTCGGCATCAACACCAAGGGCAATATGTTCCTGACGCAGCTGGTGGCCAAGCAGATGATTGCGCAGGAACCTGTCGATGGCCGCAAGGGCGTCATCGTCAATGTGTCCAGCTGCAGCTCGGTAGTGTCCTCCACCAACCGCGGTGAATACTGTGTCTCCAAGGCGGGTATCTCGATGCTGACAACGCTCTACGCCGACCGTCTGGCTGCTGAGGGCATCCTTGTCAACGAGGTGCGCCCCGGCGTTATCGCCACCGATATGACCAGCACGGTGCAGGGCAAGTATGATGCTTTGATTGAAAAGGGCACCTTCCCCATCGCCCGCTGGGGCACGCCGGAGGATGTGGCCGGGGCCGTCAGCCTGCTGTGCAGCCCCCGCCTGCGCTACACCACCGGCAACTACATTGATGTGGACGGCGGCTTCCATATCCAGCGCCTGTAAGGGAGCAACGAGATGGAAAACGAAATTTTCCGCGCCGGAAATTACACCGCCAAGGTCGTCCGCTGCAACACGGCCATCGTGGGCAGCGGCGCAGCGGGCTTCAACGCCGCCGACCGCCTGTGGCAGCTGGGGCAGCATGACATCGTCCTGGTCACCGAGAACCGCGTTGGCGGCACCAGCCGCAACACCGGCAGCGACAAACAGACCTACTATAAGCTGACCCTGTCCGGGGGCGACCCCGACAGCGTGCGCGAGATGGCCGACACACTGTTTGCGGGCCGCTGCGTGGATGGTGATATTGCCCTGTGCGAGGCCGCGCTCTCGACCCAGTACTTCTTGAAGCTGGTCGAGCTGGGCGTGCCGTTCCCCCGCAACCGCTACGGCGAGTACATCGGCTACAAGACCGACCACGACCCGCGCCGCCGCGCCACCAGCGTGGGACCCTACACCAGTAAGCAGATGACAGAGTGCCTGGAGGCAGCCGTGCAGGCCAAGGACGTGCCGATGCTGGACAAGACCCAGGTCATCAAAATTCTGACGGACGGCGGTACGGTTTGCGGCCTGCTTTGCCTGAACACGGCTGCGCAGGACGCCGCCGACCACTTTACGCTGATTCGATGCAAAAACGTTATCTGGGCCACCGGCGGCCCAGCTGGTATGTACGCCGACAGCGTCTATCCCTTCAGCCAGTATGGGGCCACCGGCCTTGCGCTGGAAGCAGGCGCAAAGGGCAAAAACCTGACCGAATGGCAGTACGGGCTTGCCTCCGTTGCGCCGCGCTGGAATGTTTCCGGCACCTATATGCAGGTGCTGCCGCGGGTCTACTCCACGGCGGCTGACGGCAGCGACGAGCGCGAGTTTTTGATGGACTTTTTCACCGATGCGTACGATATGCTCAGCAAGCTGTTTTTAAAGGGCTACCAGTGGCCCTTTGATGTGCGCAAGGTTGCCCACGGCAGCTCCATCATCGACATTCTGGTGTATCTGGAAACCTGCAAGGGACGCAAAGTCTATCTCGATTACCGCAAAAATCCGGTGGACGGCGCGTTTAGCTATGAAGCCTTGCTGCCCGAGGCGCGCGAGTACCTGACCCGCGCCGGTGCCTGCTTCGGCACGCCAATCGAGCGGCTGGCGCATATGAACCAGCCAGCCATCGATTTTTACCGTGATAAGGGTGTGGATTTGTACACCCAGCCGTTGGAGATCGCCCTCTGCGCCCAGCATAACAACGGCGGCATTGGCATCGACTGCTGGTGGCAGACCGACGCGTGAAAGGCCTGTTTGCCGTGGGTGAAGCCGCTGCCAGCCACGGCGTCTACCGCCCGGGCGGAACGGCGCTGAACGCCGGGCAGGTGGGCAGCACCCGCGCCGCACAGTACATTGCCGCCCGCTGTCAGGGCGATGCCCCCGCCTGCTTTGACACAGAGGCCGCCGCTGCCCTGGCCGAGATGGGCGCACTGGCAGATGCCTGCCGCGCCGATACCGGCAATGTGCGCGCCCTGTGGCAGCATGCCGCCGAGGAAATGAGCCGCTGCGGTGCCGCCATACGCGACCCCGCGCAGATACGCGCCTACGGCAAGCAGGTGAAAGCGCAGCTTGCCGGCTTTGCCAAAACGGTCAAGGCGGGCAGCCGCACCGAGCTTGCCATGGTCTACCGCCTGCGCGATATGCTGCTGAGCCAGCACGCCTACCTGACCGCCATGGCGGACTATACTGCCCACGGCGGGCAAAGCCGTGGTAGTGCCCTGTACACCGACCTGACGGGCGGCGTCAAGCCGTTTGCCCAGCTGCCGGATACCTTCACCTTTGCCTTGGACGAAACCGAAGCCCCGCTGATTCAGGAGCTGTGGTTCGAGGACGGCACCTGCAAGACCGACTGGCGTGCCCCGCGCCCCATCCCCGAGGATGACGACTTCTTCGAGAACGTCTGGCGCAGCTACCGCGAAACCGGCAATATCGATTGAATAACACTGATTGCTGTATATGCTGTTTGGGCTGCGGCAACGTAACCGCTCAACCACAGCCATCGAGCAAAAATAAGCTGGAGCCGATTTTGGCTCCAGCTTTATTTTTGCCTGACGGTTGAGATTGAGCGCTTACTGCAATAGCTTACTAGATTAAGGACAAAAGCCTACTCTAAATAAGGCTACATACAAAAACCTAGTTTTTTGATAGTGCGCATTTCTATAATAAGTTGTGTTTTGGACGATAATTTAATATATAATTAAACTTCATGTCATCAATTAATAATTGCATATAACGGGACTAGTAAATAAATATCTAGCGAAGTGTCCATATTAGGTAACCAATTTCTCCAGGGGCGTTTAGATTACACGCTATAGATACCTGGCGAATGGGTGGAGAGTGATCAAAGGCGGTGTGAAAAAGACGTGCTGGAAAATATTGGCGAAACAAAGCAGAAATATTATATGAAAGAAGTTGCCTCTGGTGTTTACTTTTTTTGATTTGCGGTATAACATAAACAGAAGGAGGTGCGCTTATGTTTGGTAAGAATTTGAGATATGAAGGGCTGTGTAGATGAATACAGCGAATGTTCCGTAGATGAAATTGCTGAAAAGTATATCGAAGGAACGCCGGAGGTTGGCACGGTTGGCGTTCATGTTGACGATACCAACAGATTGCCGAGGACTCCTGAAGTAATAACTGGAAGCAATAATGAGGATTCTACGCTGACTGAGGGAACGGTACATTATGATGTTCGCTTTGATGCGATTGCGCCGACATCAGCGCATGATGCGGCTTCGCAAGATGTGATTCGGCTTATTATTAACGTGGAAGCACAGACTGAGTTCAATCCGGGATATCCGCTGACGAAACGTGCAATCTATTATTGCAGCAGAATGATTTCCGCCCAGCACGGGCCGATATTCAAAAAGTCGGAGTATGGAAAAATCCGAAAAGTGTATTCTATATGGGTTTGTACAAAACCGTCCGATGAATTTCAAAATACACTCACAAGGTATTCGATTTGCCCGGAACAGTTGATTGGAAATGCAACTGAAAAATCAGAAAACTATGATCTTATGAGCGTGGTAACGATTTGTCTGGGAAAACCTGTTTCGGAAAACTATACAGGTATTCTGAAATTTTTGGATGTGCTGCTTTCTTCGTCGAGAGCAGCTACGGAGAAAAAGAAAATTCTCGAAGAAGAGTTTGGCGTTGCAATGAGTGAAGAACTGGAAAGTGAGGTGCTTACTATGTGCAACCTTAGTCAGGGAGTCAGGGCCGAAGGCAGAGAGGAAGGCAGGAAAGAAGGCATCAGCATAGGAGAGATTGGGATGCTCGTTCAGCTTGTTCGAGACGGTGATTTGAAACCAGAGCGTGCTGCTGAAAAGGCTAAAATGACAGTCGAAGAATTCAAAAAAATAATGGCGAACTACCCATTGCAGGCTGTATAAAACAAAAATTGTGTATAAGCTAGCATAAATTGAATGATTAGGCAGCTCGCTTGTATGGGGTTCAAGAGGCCGTGAGTTCGACTCTCGCCACTCGGACCAAAGATGGCTGTCAAGGTCAGCAGGAGCGTCAAATCCGAAAGGATTTGGCGCTTTTTTGTTTTTTACGGCTTCAATCGCGGCAACGCTTGTTCCAAGCCGTTGGCGATGGAACGCTTGCGGCGTATGTCCAGATGACCGTAGATGTTCGCGGTCATCTTGATGTCCGAGTGACCGAGCCACTCCTACACGTCCTTCAGACCGTAGCCCTCCGACAGCAACATGCTGGCGCAGGTGTGGCGCAGGTCGTGGAACCGAATATGGGGCAGGTCGTACTTCTTCAGCAGCTTGTGGAAGGTGTGGCTCACATAGTCGGGGGAGTAGGGGTGCCCGTCCTCCCAGGTGAACACGTAGTCGTTGTATATGTAGTCCTTGCCGAAGTGGTTTCGGTAGATTTGTTCCTGTTGAAGCAGGATTTTGAACAGCCGCACCGCATCGTCGGTCAGGGGAAAGCTGCGGAAGCTGGATGCGTTCTTCGTCTTGTTCTTCTCCACGACCTTCGTGACCCGTGCCACGGTGTGCCGTATGGTCAGCGTTTGCATCGCAAAGTTGATGCTGTCCCATTTCAGGCCCAGTACCTCGCTGCGGCGCAGGCCGTACAGCGCGGTGACATAGATGATAGGGTAGAGGCGCTCGTTTTTGATGGCGGTCAACAGGTCTCGCATCTGCGCTTCCGTGTAGAACGTGCCGGTAAACTGCGCTGCGTGCGGCATGACGACCAGATCGGCGGGATTTGTCTGGATCAGACCGTCTCTCTGCGCCAATTTGAGCGTCTGATTGAGCACGTTCTTGTGCTGACGCAAGCTAACCGCTGATAGGCCGCCGTGACCGTCAGAGCGCCCGAATTTGGCCTTTACGTTGATGTACGTCTGCAGCGTCTCGCCGTCAACATCGCACAGCCGGATTTGCAGGTCATCAAAGTAGGGGAGAATATGCGCTCGGGCCTGTACCTCGTAGCCCTGATAAGTGACCTCGTCCACACGATGCCGGACGTCCTCTAGCCAGCGGCGCACGGCGTCACTGAAAAGCATATCGGGCGGGGCAGCCTGCTCAGGTTTTTCGCCGAGCATATCAAGCATGATCTGCCTAGCTTTGCCCTCGTTTCCTGTTACTGACAGACCTGTGGAAACCCAGGTCTGATTTTTTTTGCCATCTGTCGTATGCGTGAGCACGACATAGTATTTGTCGTTTTTTACGCGCAAGCTGGCTGTCATGAGAAGGGCCTCCCAAAGCATTGTGGCATAAGACTGCACCTCCAAGGATTGACTGGCGGGACGGGGCGTTTTCCTCGTCCGCAAAACCAGTATACTACAATCGTTACGATTTCAAAAATGTACGAATGGAACCAATATGGCGGTACAGCAATGCCGTGAAAGCAGGTACTTTCACGGCAGAATCTGCTGCTATATTGGTTTTGCGTTTTTCTCTCCCTGCAAATTCCAGACAGGCAACCCTTCCCGGCGCTGTGCCCTGCAAGGCAGCCTTTGGGCCGGCCTTGCAGCATGTTGTCACGCCTTCTTGGCACGCTCCCCGGGATATCCCGGATTCTGGCGCTGCTTCCCCAAAAGCGGTACGGCAGAGGACGCTATTCAGTTGTCGCGAGAGGAAGTATATCTCCTCTCAATTACAATGGATAGCGTCGAAGTGTGGGAATGGGACGGAAAGAAAATAAAAATTTTACTTTTGAAGTGAGCATGGAGGGCGATGGACTCATTTTTTGGCATTTGAGCCTGAAATGTAAAAGAATTTAACAGAATTGTTGGTTTCCTGAAGCCGATAGTATATAATAATGGCAGAAGGGAGAAATAAAAAGTGCGTTTTGATGAACATTTTGCCATGAGAAAACTGATAGGGACAAAATTAAAGGACTATATTCGCAGCAATGGATTCTCAAAGGTATCGTTCTGTATGAAAACAGAAATTTCTTGCCCTACTTTAGATAAGATTTTGAATGGTGAGATAGATAATAAGAGTACATTCAATAACAGTTACTGAAAAAACCAGAGTAATGAAGGAGGGAAACTTGTATGAATAGCCAACAGGCAATTCTTAGCAATGAATCTAACTATACAGTTTTCCGTGCGGGAGATAAGGTAATTAGATTTCGCGCACCATATTCATTGGAGCATTATACGGAAGTAAAAGAATGGAATCATGGTTATATTGTAGCGATGGCAAAGTATAAACAGA
>ERZ1673748.1034-NODE-1034-length-30679-cov-7.024556_pt1 | contig 30679 bp, 30 predicted proteins | sample MGYA00580196_ERZ1673748 | MGnify/ENA primary metagenome ERZ1673748 (study PRJEB41218, sample SAMN15661796) | gut metagenome | host: Homo sapiens | place: Canada: London | collected 2015-08-20/2019-03-30 | study: EMG produced TPA metagenomics assembly of...
CCGTGTGGTGGGCTGGTAGTAGGCGATGATGGTCAGCACCTCCAGCGCCGGCTGGGACAGCTTGGCGGGCTTGCGTATCTCAAAGGCCCGACGGATAACGTCGGCATACTCGGGGGCGGAGCACAGCTGCCAGCTGTCCTCCAGACGCAGCAGCCGCATCCCACGCCGCTCAAAGCTGTAATAGTCCATAAGCTTTTGCAGCACAAGCTCCGCCGTTGGTCGATCCAGCTCCGCCGCCAGACAGATGCGGTCGATATGCACCGGTTCGCCGGAGGCAAACAGGATGCCCTCCACGGCGGCCTCGATCTCTTTCATTTCCCGTGTTTCCACGCTCATTCCTCCTCCGTCTCCTGACAGGTCACCGTGCAGTCGGCGGCAGAGCCCGCCAACCGGATGATATGGTTCCGGCACAGCTCCAGCACCGCCATGAATGTAGCCACCAACTCGCTGCGGCTGCGGCTGCCACGGAACAGCAGCAAAAACCGGGTGATGCCGTTCCTTTTCAGCCGCTCCACCAACTCCTTGGCCTTCCGCTCCACCGGATACGGCTCCCGCTTGACGATCTCGTCAAAGGCCCGCAGCGGCGGTGTCTCCGCCTGACCCCGGCGATCCAGCACCTCCTGCATGGCGATGACCAGATCCCCCGGCTCCTGATCGTACTCGTATACCTTGCCCCGCTTCATGGGCTCCGGCCCACGGGTCAGGATGCTGCGGCCAAATTCACTCATGGGTCCCATGCGCTCCGTCAGCTTCCGGATGCGGGCGTAGGCATCCCCACGCTGCCGCTCCGCCAGAGACTGGATCAGGGCGTCCATCTCGCTCTGGGCCTCTTCATCCTCAATGCTCAGCAGCATCCGGGTCTTGATGTACATAAGGTGAGCCGCCATGGTGACAAATTCGCTGGCCACCTCTAAATCCATCTGCTTGCGCTGCTCCAGATACGCCAGATACTGGTCCAGAATCAGTGCAATGGGGATATCCTGTATCTCGATTTTATTCTTGTTCAGCAGAAACAGAATGAGATCCAGAGGCCCCTCGAAGTCCTCCAGCGTCTCCCCTGTTTTGGGCTGTACCACTTTTTCCAGTTTGAAAATGGGATGATCCAATGTTGACACCTCAAGAAAGGCCGATGATCCGGCAGAATATCCGAAATACCCACGCAATGGCGCTGTTCAGCGCCCCGCTGCCCACGTCCAGCAGTACCAGACCCCACAGCACGAACATTCCGATGCGCTCATACCGCAGCATCGTGTCGTACATCCGATCCGGCAGCAGGGAGAACAGCGCCTTGGCACCGTCCAGCGGCGGGATTGGCACCAGATTGAAAAGGCCCAGACCGATGGAGAGCACCGCCGTAGACACTAGAAAGTCCAGTATCCCCTGATTCAGTGCCGAATAGGCGGCGTGGTCCACCATGATCCGGGCGCCCACCAGCAGTACCAGTGCCAGAAGAAAGTTGGAAACCGGCCCCGCCAGCGCCGTCAGCGCCATGCCCTGCTTGGGCTTTCTGAAGTAGCGGGGATCCACCGGCACCGGCTTGGCCCAGCCGAAGCCCAGCGTCACCATCATCAGAAGACCCATCCAGTCGATGTGCCGCAGTGGATTCAGACTCAGCCGGTGCATCCGCTTGGCGGTGGGGTCTCCCAGGGCATAGGCCGCCAGCCCGTGGCAGGTCTCGTGGGTGGTCAGACACAGGAATACCGATGCCAGCCGCAGTAAAATATTTCGAAGGGAGCCGAAATCCAGCGCTGCCCATAGTTCTTGCAAATAGTTCAAAGAAGTTTTCTCCTATCGACATAAGATCATGTCGATTATACCAGATACTATCTCCAAATACAAGGTAAAATAACCAACTCCTTTCCCGTTGTTTCACAAAATGAAACTTTCAGTTGACTTGTCATAAAATGCCTGCTATAATCAGTACGAATATATACAAGGAGGCTATCTATGGGTTCCTTTTCTTATCATGTGGGCCAGCGGATCAAGAAGTACCGCAAGAGCCGTGGCTACACCATCGAGCAGTTTTCGGCCATGATCAATAAGAGCAAGGCCACCCTTTCCAAGTACGAAAACGGCACCATCACCATCGACATCGAGACCCTCTACGACATTGCTCAGGCGCTGAATATCGACCTGAAGTGCTTTATCGACTATCAGCCGCCGATATTTCATCAGGAGCAGGTGCTGACGGGCAATTTCTATTTCAACACCCCGCAGGCTTATATGTACTACTTTGACGGGCGCATCCATCAGCTGGTGCGCTCTCTGCTGCGCTTTTCCCCTGCCGTCGACGGCGAGGGCATCGACGTGATCCTCTATATGGGAGTGGAGAGCTTCGACGATCCGGATCAATGTCAGCACCTCTTTACCGGCGAGATGAAGCCCTATGACACCATCACCCATATGGTTCTCCACAACCAGATCAATGCGGCGGAAAAAATGTACATCTGTATGCTCAACCCCATGCAAACCCGCACCCCGGCGGTTGGGATGCTTTCCGGCATCGGCAGTTCCCCCTTCTTCGCCCCCGTGGCCCTGAAGGTGCTGATCTCCAAGGATCTGCTGGAGGAGAACGACCGGCTGCTGGACACCGTGAAGCTGGATAAGGACGACTATCATCTGCTGAAATACTACAACATGATGGTCATCAACCGGCCCGCTTCCCTGTTTCTGGAGCCCTGAGAACCCCGATACGGGTAAAAAAGAGCTGTAAGGCTAAGTTGCCTTACAGCTCTTTTATTCAGCTCATTTTCACGATTTCACGCCGCAGACGCAGGATGATGCGTTTTTCCAGACGGGAGATGTAGGACTGGGAGATGCCCAAGCGGTCGGCCACCTCCTTCTGTGTCAGTTCCTTCTGCCCCCACAGACCGAAGCGCATGGTGATGATAGCCCGCTCCCGCTGGGACAGCATCCCTACGGCGTCGCTGAGCAGCTTGCGGTCTGCATCTGCCTCAATGGGCCGCAGCACCACGTCCCCCTCCGTCCCCAGTACGTCGCTGAGCAGCAGCTCCTTGCCGTCCCAGTCGGTGTTTAGTGGCTCGTCGAAGCTCACCTCCGTCCGCTGGCTACTGTTTTTCCGCAGGAACATCAGAATTTCGTTTTCGATGCAGCGGGAGGCATAGGTGGCCAGCTTGATGTTCTTATCCGCCCGGAAGGTGTTGATGGCCTTGATGAGTCCGATGGTGCCGATGGAGATCAGGTCCTCGATGTTGATGCCGGTGTTTTCAAACCGGCGGGCGATATACACCACCAGCCGCAGATTCCGCTCGATGAGCGTCTGCCGGGCCTGTGGGTCCCCCTGCTCCAGGCGGGCGATGACCTCCGTCTCCTCCTCTCTGGTCAGAGGCGGCGGCAAGGTGTCGCTGCCGCCGATGTACATGATCTTATCCCGCCTGCGCAGACTGTGCAGCCACGCCAGCAGCCGCCTGAACAGCTTTTTCATGCTTCCTCCCCTCCGTTCCGCCCCACAGGGCCTGATACCCGCCGCCGTCGCTGACCGGCCCCGGCGACAGGGCCACCAGCGTCCGGGGATATGTAGTGCCGCCGATCTGCACGTTGTCGCTGCAAACCGCCAGCAGCAGTCCCTCCGGGGCTCCTATGCTGCAAAAGGGCAGCAGACTGAACCGTCTGCCCAAGTCCGTGGCGTGGAGTTGGGCCATGCGCTCCTCCGGCGGGGCCCGCCGGGTCACGATTCGCTCCACTTCCGGCGGCAGAAGCCCGCCCAGCGACGTCTGCTCCAGCACCAGCACCGGCTGTCCGGTGACGGGGCTTCGCAGGGTGTTTCCCGTGTCGTGCAGCACCCGCACGGCACGACTCTGTCCTCCGATGGATATGGTTGCGTCCATGATTTCTCCTCCCCCATGTCTGGCCGCCTGCCGGAATACCAGATGCAGCAGTCCAAAAAATCCCAACGCTGCGCCCAGCAGCACCGGCCAGCTGATCTCTGCCCGATACAGCCGACCCACATATGCCGCCACGGAGCCGGAGGCCAGCCCCAGCGCCAGCACCAGACCGCCCAGCCCTCCGGCCAGCAGAAAAAACAGCGCCGTCAGTCGCCACGGATGGGCCTCCCGCCGCCACGCCGCCAGCGCCATGGCGGCTCCCACAGCCGTCCGGCACAAAGGGTGCGACAGCCAGCTAAGCCCCGGCAGGAACACCGCACCGGCGTACAGCGCCCCGACGGCGGCGCACAAAGCCAGCCTTCCCCTCCGCAGGGGGATACCCGCCAGCTGGGCCGTGGTCAGGAGCAGCAGATAGTCTACCAACAGATTCAGCAGGAGCACCCGGTCCAGATACACCACCGTCACGCCGCTCCCCCCCTTCCGCTGGACACATTATACCGTCCGCCGCCGGAAAAAAGCGTCAAAAAAAGAGAGGACCCCATCGGTCCTCTCCCCCATGTACCGCATACGCCGATCCCCGGCCGTGGGTTCACAGGCTCAGGTATGGCACAATGAGCGTTGCCAGCATCAAGACAGCCAGCAGCAGAGCCACGCCCATGGCCAGATAACGGGTCCATTTGGGTCTCATATCGATTCCTCCTCTGTGATCATGCGTTTGATACTTTTCTCCAGCTTTCGGCGGGGGGCCATGACCTCGTGTCCGCAGCCGCAGCAGCGGAGCTTCAGGTCCATCCCTACCCGCAGCACCTCCCAGCGGCGGCTGCCGCAAGGGTGTTCTTTTTTCATCTCTACGATATCGTGCAGCTTCAGATCCATAGGCGCTCCTTTCGTTCAAGCACGCCTGTACCGGCGCATAGTATGGGATATCTGAATGTAAGGGTGTGTCATGATGGAAGAATATAAATGGCCGCTGCCGGAGGGATTCCGGAAGCCCTGTACGCTCCGGCAGCTGCAGGATGCACTGGCGTCCCACGAAACACTCGCCTCTCCCGTCCTGCGGTGCGATGCCCAGCGCAATCTGCACCTTCGGCCGGGAGGCTGCAGCGGCATCATCCCACAGGATCAGGTGGCGGCGCCGTTTCTCTCCGGCGCTCAGCGGGATATCGCTGCGCTGTCCTGCGTGGGGTGCAGCGTCTGTTTTCAGGTGACAGGTCAGCGCATAGCAGCCGACGGCAGCACGGAATTTCTTCTCTCCCGCCGTCTGGCGCAGGAGGAGGCCATGGAGCACATCCTGCGCCACGGGACGCCCGGCATGGTGATTCGGGGGCAGGTAACGCATCTGGCACCCTTCGGGGCCTTCGTGGATGTAGGCTGTGGCCTTGTGGCCCTGCTGCCGCTGGCGAATATCTCCGTGGCACGCATCCGCCATCCGGCGGAGCGCTTCGCCCTGCACCAGCGCATCCGTGCCGTGGTGCAGAGCATCGACCCACAGCAAAAGCGCATCGTCCTCAGTCACAGGGAGCTGCTGGGAACGTGGCTGGAGAACGCCGCCCGCTTCCGGGTGGGCGAGACGGTGCCGGGCATTGTCCGCAGCTGCAAGCCCTATGGCTACTTCGTGGAGCTGACGCCCAACCTGTCGGGCTTGGCGGACAGCCGGGAGGATATCCCGGAGGGACGGCTGGTGTCGGTCTACATCCGCTCCATCCAGCCTCAGACCGGCAAGATCAAGCTGCAGATGGTGCAGGAGCTGGGGCAGCCTGACTTCCCCACGCCGCTGCACTATCAAATCACCGGCGGCAGCGTCAGCGGCTGGCGCTATCGCCCTTGATCTCGTCCCAGTAGCGCTTGGCGGCCTGCTCTGTTTTGTTGGGGCCGTATTCGTAGTAAACAGCGTCCTTTACAAGGTCTGGCAAGTATTGCTGCTTTACATAGTGATTGGGGTAAACGTGGGGATATTTGTAGGTCGGGACCTTCCCCGTTCCGGCGCTGTCGGCGTGGATATTCTGCAAGTGCCGTGGCACCGGCCCCACCTTGCCGTGGTCGATGTCCTGCATGGCGGCAATGATGGCATTGTGGGCGGAATTGGACTTGGGAGCTGTGGCCAGCAGCACCGCCGCCTCTGCCAGCGGGAGCCGTCCCTCCGGCAGGCCCAGCTGCAGGGCAGCGTCCACGCAGGCCTTCGTTACCACGATGGCCTGTGGATAGGCCAGCCCCACGTCCTCCGCTGCGATGACCAGCAGCCGGCGGCAGGGGCTCAGCAGATCTCCCGCCGCCAGCAGCCGCCCCAGATAGTACACCGCCGCATCCGGATCCGAGCCACGGATGGATTTTTGCAGCGCCGACAGCAGGTCGTAGTGCTGATCCCCCTCCCGGTCATATCGCATGGCGCTGCGCTGGGCCAGCACCTGTGCATCCTCCGTCGTCAGGAGCAGCCCTCCGTCCCTAGGCTTGGCGGACTGATACAGCAGCTCCACAGCGTTGACAGCCTTGCGGACATCCCCGCCGCACCCGGCGGCGATGAGCCGGGGAACCTCCTCCTCCCACGAGAGGGGCAGGCTGCTGCGCTGCTGCTGGAGCACCAGCGCCCGCTCCACGGCAGGTACCGTCTCCTCCGGTGTCAGGGCCTTGAACTCGAACACCGTGCTTCGGGAGAGGAGGGCGTTATACACATAGAAAAAAGGATTCTCCGTGGTGGAGGCGATGAGGGTGATCTTGCCGTTCTCCATGAACTCCAGCAGGCTCTGCTGCTGCTTTTTGTTGAAGTACTGGATCTCGTCCAGATACAGAAGTATCCCATTGGGGGTCATCATGGTGTCTACATCGCCGATAATCGCTTTCACATCCTGCAGGGACGCCGTGGTGGCATTGAGGTGGTACAGGGTCTTTTTCGTCCGGCGGGCGATGATGTTGGCAATGGTGGTCTTGCCGGTGCCGGAGGGGCCGTAGAAGATCAGGTTGGCCTCCGCCCCGCTCTCGATCAGGCGGCGCAGCAGTGCCCCCTCCCCTAGCAGGTGCTTCTGCCCTGCTACCTCGTCCAGTGTCTGAGGTCGTATTTCATCTGCCAGCGGCCGCATCACGGCACCTCCTCTTCGCTGCGGGCCGGAAGCTCCGTGTCCGCAAAATCAGTTGGATTATACCACATTCTTTTCCGGTTTGCACCCCCTATTTGCATTTTTCCCGCCGGTCTGGTACAATGGGTGAGAGGTGATGTACAGATGAAAAGCAAACAGGAGATCTCCGCCATCATCACGGCGCTGAAGGCCCTGTACCCCGATGCACAATGCTCTCTGGACTACGGCAAGAACTATGAGCTGCTGTTTTCCGTGCGGCTGGCGGCCCAGTGTACCGACGCACGGGTGAATCTGGTGACCCCGGCACTTTTTGCCCGCTACCCCACGCTGGAGGCCTTTGCGGAGGCGGACGTGGATGAGGTGGGACAATACATCCACTCCTGCGGCTTCTGGCGTGCCAAGGCACGGGATATCGTAGCCTCGGCCCGTATGCTGCGGGAGGAGTTCGGCGGCAGAGTGCCGGACACCATGGAGCAGCTGCTGCGGCTCCCCGGCGTGGGGCGTAAGACCGCCAACCTCGTTCTGGGGGATATCTACGGGCAGGAGGGATATGTCTGCGACACCCACTGCATCCGCATCACCGGCCGTCTTGGCCTTACCGACGGCAGCAAGGACCCGCTGAAGGTAGAGCGGCAGCTACGGCAGTGCATCCCGCCGGAGGAGTCCAACAACTTCTGCCACCGGATGGTGCTCCATGGACGGGCCGTCTGCACCGCCCGCTCTCCCAGGTGCGGGGAGTGTACCCTGCGGCCCTATTGTGACTTTGGGCAGGGCGCAGAAAACTGAATACTTATATCAGACTGCCGGAAGTACGCATTGCTTCCGGCAGCTTTTTGCATGAGGAGCAGGCACTTTTCCCGCTACCGCCACATATATTGGCAGTATCAAGACCTATCCAAGGAGGCAGCTTATGGATCAGAAGGAACTTATCGACCGACTGCGCCGGGACCCTAACACCGTGCAGTCGCTGATGACCTCCGCCGACGGTCAGCGGCTGATGCAGCTTCTATCTGGCGGGGACGGTGGGCGCACCCTTCAGCAGGCCGCCGGAGAGGCTGCGGCGGGCAACACCTTGCAGATGGCGCAGATGCTCAAGAGCGTCATGTCTACCCCAGAGGGGGCCGCCCTGCTGCGGCGCATCCGGGACAGTCTGCAGGGATAGAGAGGAGGACGGCAGTGTGTCGGAGATGGACGAGAAACTGAATACACTGCTGTCAGACCCCGGCAGCATGGCCCGGATCATGCAGCTGGCTCAGCAGCTCTCCGGAACTATGGGCGGTGCAGAGAAGAGCACACCGGAGCCGCCACCTCCTCCGCCCGCCGATCCTAAGGATCAGACGGGCAGAGGGACGGCAGGCTTTGGCGGATCGGGCGGGCTGGACCCGGCGCTGCTGGGGAAGCTTCTGCCGCTGGCACAGGAATACGGCCGCAGCAACAGCGCCTCCATGCAGCTGCTGAACGCCCTGCGGCCGTTTTTGAAGCCGGAAAAGCAGGGCAAGGTGGAACGGGCGGCACATCTGGCAAGGCTCATCCATCTGGGGAAAAAATTCCTGTCGGAATGGGAGGGATAGCGTGTATAACCGGTACATCCGCAACGAGCAGGGGGCATACAGCCGCATCCCCCAACAGGAACCGGCTCCGAGGCCCGTTTCCGGGCGACCGCCCCCTCCCCCGCCGTCGGAGCCCCCGCCACCGCCGCCGGGCGGCAACTCGTCACCGGGCCCGGGAGGGCCGCCGCCCAAACCGCAGGAGCCATCTCCCCGTCCGCCAGAGGGACGGTTTCTGGACCGCCTGCTGTCCCGGCTCCATCTGGGGGACATCGACTCCGGGGATCTGCTGCTTCTGCTGATCCTCTTTTTCCTGTTCCGGGAGGAGGCCGATGAGGAGGTCCTGATCGCCCTCGGACTGCTGCTGATTTTGTAAAAAAGGACCGAGCGGCACAGCCGTTCGGTCCTTTTTTACGTTGTAAGGATCATCTCCTGCCACGGCGGAAGATCTTGCCCAGCATACTGCTGACCAGTCCCCGCTCGTAGCGGTTCATGCCGAAGATCCACAGACTTCCGGCATAGACGGCCACGAACACGCAGCCCCACAGAGCGATCTGCAGATAACTGCCCACCTGAGCGAAGCGGGCGATCAGCACCGCCACAATGGCCGGCAATAGCATGGAGGGCAGCAGCTGGGCGATGCGCCGCCAGAACCGTCTCACATCCAGCCCGATCCTTTTGCAGTAGTACCAGTTGATGGGCAGGACGTTTCCCAGCAGCGTGACGATAAGGATGCTGCTGGCAACGCCCAGCAGACCCCACTTCCGGCACAGGGGGATCATCAGCACCACGTTGACGCCTGCCGCCGCCAGATAGACCCAGGCCCGGAACTTGTGCATCCCCTTGGCCCGCAGAATCTCCAGCCCCACGAACTGGATGGAGGACATGATGGTGGAGAGAAACAGCAAAATCGCCACGGGATAGTCGATGGCAAAGCTGGCGTCGCCCTTGGCCCACAGCACCACGAAGGGACGGCCCACCGCCACAAAGCCCAGAAACACGCACATGAGCATGATGAATTGCAAACGGCCTGCACGGGTCATCAGCCGCCCCAACTCACGGGTGGGGGTGTTGGAGGCCACCATGCGGTGTACTCGGGGGGCCAGCACATTGGAGATGGCCATGGCGAAGGACAGATAGTACACGTTCAGCTGATTGGCGTTATAGTATACGGCGCTGAGCTCCGTGCCGTGGATCCATGTGGTCATCAGGGTACCGATACCGTAGTTCACCTGATCCACCACCACGGCGATGAACACATAGAAGGTAAAGCCCATCATGCTCTTCATGAGGGCGAAGTCGTAGCCACGGAAGCTGATGGGCATCCGCAGACAGATGAGACAGTAGAAGGCCTCCACCACGCCGCTGACGATGGTCAGCATCAGACTCAGGATAGCGATGGCCGGCGAGTGATACCCCAACAGCAGCAGCGGGATGGAGATCATGGGGCTCAGCACCGACTTGGCCATGGCCACCAGCTTCAAAAACAGATACCGCTCGTTGATATTGACATTGGACTCGAACACGCTGATGGGGAACGACAGAGCCGCATTGACGGACATGATCCGCAGCAGCTTGGCGCCCAGCGCCAGTTCCTCCTCCGTCCACTTGGCACCGAACACGTTCTGCGGATGCGCCGCCAGTGTGAAGCCCAGCACCAGCAGCACCAGACCCAGCACCGTGTAGGTCACAAGGAACATTCCGTTCAGCTTGGCCATGGTCCGACGGTCCTGCGCCACCTTGGCCTGAGAGTAATACCGCATATAGGCGCTGCCCAGACCCATACTCAGCAGCAGAAGATATGCAATGATGGGGCCTACGGAGCCGTATACGCCGTATTCACTGGTCCCCAGCTGCCCCTTCATGATGGGGGCATATACCAGCGAGAGGATGGTGCTCACTGCCATGGAGACATAGGAGAGGATCGCACCCGCCCGCACTTGATTTACCTGCAAAAAGTCATCTCCTTCCGGGCAGGCATGCCGTCTGCCGAAAATATGATATCAGTTTATTATACCGTATTTGTCACCCCCTGTAAAGCGCCAAGTTTCGCTCACGGAGGTGAAGCTTCTATGAAGCAGCTTTACCGGTTACCATCGAGCCGCAGACTACCTGAAGAAGGTTTTCGACATTCTGAACACAGCGCTCTTGATAAGGACAAAAAACAGGGGGCGTGATGCTCCCTGTTTTCCATGATTCTTCCTCAAATAAAATTTGCATTCCTTCATCCATGTCAATATTTTCTTCTGTAAAAACTATATTGCCATCGATTATATGTCCAATGACCCGTTTACCAAAATTTCCATCAGAATCACCAGAAACACATACAAACTCACCATGCTTCATCGTCGCTTCTGAATTTGCAGCAACTCCATATGCATCAGTTTGCTCTATACAGTAGAAATTAAAATCAGGGAATGCCTCAGCTACCCTCTTTGGCATTTCTCCCAATGAGGAGTAGATATCATCCTATTCATCTGCGTCAAGACCAATTTCAAAGTCCACCTCAATGATATTGCCGTCTTGGGCAATTTCTTCCTTGTAGGCATCAATTCCTTCAAAGCAAGAGTGTTCGTGCTTCGCACACAGCGGCAAAAACATTGGAGATGACGGCGGCCCTTCAGAGGATGCAAAACTGGCGGAGAGGTATCTCTCCGCCAGTCTCTCATGCTCTGGGATGAGCCTTGTTGTAGATATCCTTCAGCTGCTTTTGAATCACGTGGGTGTATATCTGTGTGGAGGAGATATCCGCATGGCCCAGCATCTCCTGAATGGCTCGCAGGTCTGCTCCGTTCTCCAGCAGGTGGGCTGCAAAGGAGTGCCGTAGGGTGTGGGGCGTGATGTCCTTTTCGATGCCCGCCGTCTCCTGATAGTGCTTGATGATCTTCCAAAAGCCCTGACGGCTCATGCGCTCGCCATTCATGTTGACGAACAGGGCCGTCTCCGTCTCGTTGGCGATGATCCGGGGCCGGATGTCCCGTATGTAGTCCTGAAGGGCCTTCACCGCACCGTGGTACAGGGGGATGATGCGCTCCTTGCCCCGGCTGCTGCAGCGGATGAAGCCCGCTGTCAGGTTCACATCCGTCACGTTCAGCCCGATGAGCTCCGATACCCGTATGCCGGTGGCGTACAGCAGCTCCAGCATGGCATGATCCCGGAAGCCCTTCTCGTCCACGCAGCGGGGCTGCTCCAGAAACAGCTCCACCTCTTTGTTGGTCAGTATCTCCGGGTACTTCCGCTCTGCCCGGTGGGTCACCACCGCCTTGGCGGGGTTGGCCTTCATGACCCCGGCGGCCTGCATATACCCATAAAAGGATTTCAGCGAGGCGGCGCTGCGTGTCACGGTGGCCGGGGACTTCCCCCGCCGCTCCAGATACCTCAGGTACTCGTTGATGGTATCGGTCTTGACCCGCCGCAGATCGGCTGCCCCGTTTTCCAGCAGCCAACTGCGGAACTGGTTCAGATCCCGCAAATAGGAGCTGACGGTGTTGGCGGAGGCGTGCTTCTCCTGCTCCAGATAGCTGCCGTATGCCGCAATATGATCCGCCAAGGTCCTCAACTCCTCTCATGATAATGTTCCCAGTGCCCACTGCACCAGCCTCGGTACCAGCGTCAGCTCCAGCGCCATACCCAGAAGCAGCAGCGCCCCGCAGACGGCCAGCTTCCTCCAGCGGTTCCTCTCCCCTACCAGCATGGCCGGGTAAATGCTGCACGGCAGCACGATCAGGCACCGCACGCCGAAGGCCGCCAAGGCCAGTAAAACGCCGCTGCGCCCCAGCGCAGCAGCGAAGCAGCCCGCAGAAAAGGAAAGAAAAAATCCCTCCGCCGCCAGAACCGGCAGGATCAGCGCCGCCCCGGCGGCGCCGCCAAAGCCCAGCACCGTCACCAGCAGCGGATAGCGCAGGTACACCCCTGCCACCCGCAGCAGCGAGGCGGTGCGATCCGTTGTCTCACCCCATACGGCGGCGTACTGCCGCAGATAGGCGGCCAGCTCCGTCCGGGATGCCTCCGGCACGCTCCGGGCCGCCAGCTGCCCCAGCAGGATGCCCCCGCAGAAGCAGAACCCCAGCAGCGCCAGCCGCCATAGGCCGGTGCGCCGTCCGGGCCATCTGTGAAAATGTGATGCTCGTCTCATGCGGCCAGTCACCTCGTCTCATCCTATGAGACAAGCCGGCCGGATAGAAGCGCAAGTTCTGCGGTCTTTCCGCAGCCGCAGCACGACATAACTCACGAGGTTGCCATAACATATGATAGGGCAAACGCTGCATTTTCGCAAGAGCTTTTTGCTGGCGCTTCTGTTTTTTGTAAATTATGTTAAATAGTTATGTAAATCGTGTTATGTAAATCTCGAAAACCTCGAAAAATACCCTCCTCCCCCACGCAAAGGAAGGACAAGATATGGGGCGGGATTTTTTTAGACCGCCACCACATCTTGCCCTCCCCCGTCCCGGCGGCGCAGGGATACTTCATCCGCTGCCGCCGTCATGGCCCGTCAAGCAAAAAATGTCTCCCAGAGAGATTTTCGTGATTTTCACTATGGAACACTCTATATCGTCCCTCGATGTTGCCGTCCCCGCCGAACAGGCTTCTTTTTCCGATGCCGTCTCCCCTGCCCCAGCACGGCTCCCAGCAGCGCACCAGCCACCACCGCCAGCGTGATCCCCAGACCGTGATGGGCAAAGGCCGCCGTACCGAACACCGTCAGACCCACCAGCCAGATCAACACATAAGCCCCTGCCGCCAGCAGCAGCGAAGCCTGCACGGTGCCGCTGCGCCCCCGCACCGCCACCCGCACGCCCAGAAATGCGCCCAGCGCCCAACCGCCATAAACCCACGCAGCCACGCTCCCCATGGGCAGGATGCCCTTCACCGCCAGCAGCGCCCCAATCACATCCGCCGCAATGCTGGAAAGAAACAGCGCCATCAACCCCAGCCAGTCCCGCCGGCCCCACGTCAGTTTCCCTGCGGACATAAAAATACCTCCCCTGAATCGCTCTTACTGCAAGCATATTCAGGGGAGGGTGCTTTATTCGCTTTTATTCCTCGGTCTTATCCTCGGTGGTCTCCTCGACCTTCTCCTCTGCCACAGGTTCACCCTTGGACTTCTTGGCAGGGCGCTGGGCAGCGGCCATCTGCTGATCCAGCGTACCCACAGAACCGATGGCGGACTTGACGAACTCCATGCGGACCCGATCCTCGCTGGTCTCGATGACCACGGTGCGGTCGGTGATGGCCACCACACGGCCATAGATGCCGCCGATGGTGGTCAGCCAGTCGCCCTTCTTCAGGCTGTTGCGCATTTCCTCCGCCTGCTTCTTCCGCTTATTCTCGGGACGGATCAGGAGGAAATAGAAAATAGCGATCATCACGACGATCATAATGATCGTGGAGGTCATGTTGCCGGCACCGGCGGCCGTCGTGCCGTCTGTAGCATATGCGAACTGAATCATGGGACAAAACTCCTTTTTTCACAATATGGTATGTATTATACTGGATTCTGTTCCTGTTTGCAAGAGGGACAGGCCAGTTTTTTGGAAATCCGCTGCAGAACACCCAGATCAGAGCTTTTCACCGAGTTTTTGGCTGTACTCCGCCCGGAAATCCGCAAAGCAGCCGGCGTCAAGGCTCTCCCGGATGCGCCGGGTCAGCTTGTTATAAAAGTACAGATTGTGCATCACCGCCAGACGCATCCCCAGCATCTCCTCCGCCGTGAACAGATGACGGAGATAGGCTCGGCTGAACCGGCGGCACACCGGGCAGTCGCACGCCGGATCGATGGGCCGGTCATCCAGCTTGTACTTGGCGTTTTTGATGTTCAGGGAGCCCTGCCACGAAAAGAGCTTTCCGTGTCGGGCGTTGCGGGCAGGCATGACGCAGTCGAAGAAATCCACACCACGGGCCACGCCCTCGATGATGTTGCTGGGGGTCCCCACACCCATGAGATACCGGGGCTTATCCTTGGGCATATAGGGTTCCACCGCCTCGATGATGTCGTACATCACCTCCGTGGGCTCCCCAACCGCCAAGCCGCCGATGGCGTAGCCGTCGCAGTTCAGCTTGGCGATCTGCTGCATATGCCAGATCCGCAGGTCCCGATAGGTAGCCCCCTGATTGATGCCGAACAGCATCTGGCGGGGGTTCACCGTATCCGGCAGGGCATTCAGGCGGTCGTGCTCCGCCTTGCACCGCTCCAGCCACCGCAGGGTTCGCTCACAGCTGGCCTTGGCGTAGTCGTACTGGGCCGGATTTTCCACACACTCGTCAAAGGCCATGGCGATGTCCGATCCCAGATGGGACTGGATCTGCATACTCTCCTCCGGCCCCATGAAGATGCGGTGGCCGTCCAGATGGCTGGCGAAGGTGACGCCCTCCTCCGTGATCTTCCGCAGACCCGCCAGAGAGAACACCTGAAAGCCGCCGGAGTCCGTCAGGATGGGGCCGTCCCACCGCATGAACCGGTGCAGTCCGCCCATCTGCCGCACCACGTCATCACCGGGGCGTAGGTGCAGATGATAGGTGTTGGACAGCTCGATCTGGCATCCCAGCTCCTTCAGATCGAAGGCATCTATGCCCCCCTTGATGGCCCCCTGTGTTCCCACGTTCATGAACACCGGCGTCTGCACCTCGTCGCCGTGGGCGCACCGGAAACGGCCCCGACGGGCGGTACCCTCCGTTTTAATGACCTCAAACATGGAATTTCTCCTTTATCATCGTGGTTATACTCCCCCTATCTTACCAGATTGCGCCGTCAAGTCAAGAGAGAGATAAAAAGGTTGAAGCGGCGGGAAACGTATAGTATAATATAGGTCACGGAATTTTCCCGGAAACTACGGAAGAAACAGGTCATTTTCTATGAAAACCAGTGATTTTAATTTTGAACTCCCCCAAGAGCTTATTGCCCAGACCCCCATTCCCCGGCGGGATGCCTCCCGCCTGCTGGTGCTGGATAAGGATACCGGTGCATGGGAACATCGCCACTTCTACGATCTGCCGGACTATCTGCGGCCCGGCGACTGTCTGATCCTCAATAACTCCCGTGTTCTCCCGGCCCGACTGCTGGGTCATCGGCTCCCCGGCGGCGGAGCCTGTGAGATCCTGCTGCTCATTGACCGGGGTGAGAACACATGGGAATGTCTGGTGCGGCCCGGTAAGAAGCTGCGCACCGGCGCCCGTGTCTCCTTCGGAGATGGGCAGCTCACCGCCGAGATCACCGAAGAGCTGCCCGGCGGCAACCGGCTGGTACATTTCGAGTACGAGGGCATTTTTCTGGAGGTGCTGGACCGACTGGGAAAAATGCCCCTCCCCCCCTACATCAAGGAGGAGCTGCAGGACCGGGAGCGCTACCAGACCGTCTACTCCAAGGTCAACGGCAGCGCCGCCGCCCCCACCGCTGGACTTCACTTCACTCCGGAGCTTCTGGAGCGTGTGCAGGCAATGGGTGTAAAGGTTGGATACGTGACACTCCATGTAGGGCTCGGCACCTTCCGGCCCGTGAAGGAGGATACCATTGAGGGCCACGAGATGCACAGTGAATACTGTGTCATCCCACAGGAGACGGCAGATCTCATCAATGAGACCAAGCGCAGCGGCGGACGGGTTATCTGCGTCGGCACCACCTCCTGCCGCACCGTAGAAAGCTGGGCCGCCGAGGACGGCACCATGACCGCCTCCGCCGGTTGGACGAACATTTTCATCTATCCCGGCTACCGGTTCAAGGTGTTGGACGGGCTGATCACCAACTTCCACCTGCCGGAGTCCACCCTCATCATGCTGGTATCGGCGCTGGCGGGACGAGAGCACGTTCTGGCGGCCTATGAGGAGGCTGTCCGGCAGCACTACCGGTTCTTCAGCTTTGGCGACGCCATGTTCATCGCCAGCGGTGCGGTGCCGCAGGCGTGAGTATATCCCCTTTGATACGCATAAAAAATCTCCCTTCGATAGAAGGGAGATTTTTTCGTTTCTGTTTACTTGGTGATACGGCGGGCTTCGATGTAGTAGCGCTTATCCTGAGCGTGACCCATGGAGAAGGTCTTGCGGGGCAGCACGCCGTCAGCCATGACGGTCTTAAAGAGCTGTTCCTTCCCCATGGCCGGCAGCAGGAAGCCCATGTTGCCGGGCTTGGAGCCCAGTTCACGGGTCACGTCGTCGCCGTGGATATAGTCCACCTCGCCGCCGTTCTCCTTCAGGTACGGATCGATGACCCCCTGCAGGGTACCCACCGCCAGCTGTACCTTGGGATCAGGGACGGTGATGAAATGACTCTCACCGTTCCACACGAACTCAATGGTGTGGCCCTCGCCCCGGCCCTCGTAGGCGTTGGGGTAGGCAGCCTGAAATGCCTTCATGAACTTCTCGTGATCCACGCCGAACAGCACCCGGTGAATAGGCTCGAACTGCAGGGCGTCGTCGTGGTTGTTCACCACCTCCACCAGCGCAAACCGGGAGGGCAGCGCCAGATACTCCTCCGGAGTCTTGCCCTTCTTCTGCTCCTCATAGCAGGCCTTGGCGGTGGCCAAAGAGTGGTTACCGTCGCCCACGGCGAACAGCAGGGGCGCCGCGCCGGAAACGCCGTACTTCTTCTGCATGGCCTCGTCGGAGGCAAGGCCCTCCAGTGCCTTGGCCACAGCGTCCACCTGCTTGTCGGACAGCTTGTAGCCCCGAATATGTCCGCCGTTTTGCATCAGATCGAAGTCATACAGCTTCTCCATGGTATCGGCTGCCGCCGTCAGCGGCTCGATGACGGTCTTATCGGGATCGTCTACCAGCAGCATCACATGGGGCAGCTCGATGGGAGCGTGACGGCGCACCTTGGCACGGGGCGGGATGCGATCCAGCACTGTCCCCTCGGTGGCACGAATCAGGGCGCCGGAGCCGGGGGTGAAGTCGTAGGCGTCCAGATCCACCATGCCGATGAGGCCATGGCGGATGCGTCCGTCGGACTGCTGGCGCTCCACATAGATCAGGGAATCCTCCAGCGTCCGGAATATGCCGCCCTTCAGATACTGCTCCATGGCGGCGTTGATGCCGGAGATGTACTCGTCCACGTTGGGGGACTTGAGGTTGGCCTCCGGCAGGATCAGCCGCAGGGTGGACGGGGCCTTGCCCACCTTCTCCTCCACCGCCTGCCAGTACTCTGGCTCGGAGGTGAACTGGTCACAGGCCACCACAGCCCACTTGGTCATGTCCTGATCCTTGGGCAGCAGGATATCTGCTGGGTAAAAGCCCAGCTTTTCAAAGGTCTTGTTCATGTTGTTCCTCCTTGTGTGTGGACGCCGCCGGAGCTGTGCTGCCGGCCGCCCGTTGATTCGTTCCTGTTCTTCCTGTATTATACAATAGTCCCCCCGGCTATTTCAACGTCAATTCCGCAGAATCTGAAAATATTTTTGTCGTGCTGACGAATTTTCTGAATAATCCATCGACAAATGGGCAAACTGACAGAGCAATCTCACAGATGGGAGGTTTGACCGTGAAGATCGTAGACCGCATTGCCCTGATCCTCGTCATTATCGGCGCTCTGAACTGGGGCAGCATCGGCCTGTTCCGCTTTGACTGCGTGGCCGCCATATTCGGTGGACAGCTATCGGTATGGAGCCGCATCATCTATACACTGGTGGGCATCGCCGGACTGTGGTGCATCACCCTGCTGTTCCGGGAGGACGATGTCGAATAACCGAAAAAAACCGCTGCGTGACACTCACGCAGCGGTTTTTTATGTCTTATTCCGCAGCCGGAGACTCCCGCTCCGCCGCCCATTCCGCCTTGGCCTCCGCCAGCACCTTTCGGTCATGCTTGGTGGTGAGACTGGTCTCATCAAACCGGGAAAAGAGGTCCGGCCGCCGGGTCATGGTGCGCTTATAGCGCTCCTTTTTCCGCCAGTCATCCACCTTCCCATGGTGGCCCGACAGCAGCACCTCCGGAACCTTCCGGCCGTGCCACTCCTCCGGCCGGGAGTACTGCGGGTACTCCAGCAGACCGTCCCAGTGGGACTCGTCGGTGTAGCAGCTCTCCTCCGGCAGCACCCCAGGCACCATCCGGCACAGGCAGTCCGCCAGCGCCATGGCCGGTATCTCGCCGCCGGTCAGTACGAAGTCCCCCATGGAGATCTCCTCGTCCACGCACTCGTCGATGAACCTCTGGTCCACTCCCTCATAGTGGCCGCACACCAGAATCAGCCGCTCATAGGACGCCTTCAGTTCCTTGGCCACCTGCTGGTCAAACACCCGCCCGCAGGGGGAAAGATAGATGGTGTGTACCCGCTCCCCCGCCTCCTGACAGATATGGTCCCAGCAGCGGTACAGCGGGTCCGCCTGCATGACGGCTCCCCGTCCTCCGCCGTAGGGGTAGTCGTCCACCTGCATCTGCTTATTGGTGGTATACTCCCGGATCTGGTGAGCGGTAATGGTCACCAATCCTCTGGCCTGCGCCCGCCCGATAATGGACTGCCCCATCATGGCGTCGATGGCGTCCGGGAACAGGGTCATAATGTCAATCCTCATCCGTGGCCAGTCCTTTCATGTTCCGCACCCGCATGGTGCCGGTCTCCATGTCCACCCCACGAATGAACACCTCCCGCACCGCCGGGATCAGATACTCCCGCTTCCCCCGGACCTCGTAGACCTTGTGGGCCGGATAGTTCAGCACACGGGTGAGTCTTCCCAACTCCTCCCCGTTCTCGTCGTCCAGCACCGTCAGCCCCTCCAGCTCGGCATCGAAATATTCGCCCTCCGGCAGATGGGCATCCGTCCGGCGGATGAAGACGGGCTTTCCCTTCAGGGCCAGCGCAGCATCCATATCCTCCACTCCCGGCAGCGCCAGCAGTACCGTGGACTTGTGGACCCGTGCGCTCTTCACCTTTGTCTCTTTTCCGCCGATATACAGCGTGTTAAACGCCGCAAGAAAGGCCGGATCGAACCCGGCCGGATTCAGCTTTACCTCGCCCCGGATACCGTGGGCGTTGACGATCTGCCCCACGGGGATAAATTCAGGCCGCATAGAACCCCTCCGCTGTGATAGTTTTCTTTATTATACCACGCCCCGTCCCATTCTTCAATCTTTATTTACAACCGTTGTCACCGTCGGTAACCTTTCTGTAACCAATGCCTCGGCAGCTGCCGTTTTTTACCTGTCAGTTACCCGCACAAAACCGTGAAAAGTGGTGTGTAACCCCATGAAAAATCCAAAAAACTTGACAAAAGTGGGTGGAAGTGATATACTCCTCCCATATTTCAAAAAAGTAACAAAAGTTACAAATGCATTGCGAGGTGATTTTCCACCGCCCCGAACCCCGGAAATGAAGGGCGGAATTGGGAGGTTTTTTATGAAAGAAGCAGTGATTAGAATGGAGACGACGGCCCGGCCAACAACGGACCGATCCGCATCTCCCCGACTCTTGAAGGGGTTGCTGCTGGCAATTACTCTGGTGGCTCTGCTGGCCACCACCGTGATCCTCTGTCAGCAGGATATCGAAAACCCCAGCTATGTATACATGATCCTGGACGAGACCGGAATGCAGATCATCGACGGCCGGCCCGACGGTGACCGTACCACGGGTCTGCTGGATATTCGGGCCGACAACAGCAGCCGGGACGCCCAGCTGTTGCTGGTAAAGGGCCAGCAGGTGCAGGTAGCCGACGCTCAGGGCGCCACCTATCTGGTGACCACCCGGCGGGAAACGGTGGATAACCTGCTGCGCCGGTCCGACGTCACCGTGGGCGACGGCGAGATGGTCGTGGTGGACACCACCGGCGAGACGCCTACCGTCTCCGTTATGGCAGAGTATTCCCAGACCCGTGACGTCACCGTCACCACCCCTTACAAAACAGAGCGTGTGGTGAACCATATGCTGGCCAAGGGAACGGAACAGGTGGTGCAGGAGGGCGTTCCCGGCACCGTCGTCGAGACCTACAAGGACACCTACCGGGACGGCAAGCTGGTCTCCACCGAGCTGGTCAGCACCACCGAGGACAACGCCGTCACCGAGATCGTCGAGTATGGCACCATGGTCTCCTCCGTGGAGCGATCTGACTACATGGTGGACGTGACGACCTTTGATGACGGCACCGGCTATCTGCTGTTCGCCTCCGGCGACACCATGGCCTTCTCCTCCGTGTACGGCTCCTGCGAATCCACCGCCTACTCCATCCACGGCTGGACGGCCTCCGGGCGGCCCACCGCCTACGGCAACATCGCCGTGGACACCTCGGTGTTCCCCTTCGGCACACGGTTCTATATTCTGACCAACGACGGTTATCTGGAGTACGGCATGGCCGTGGCCTCCGATACCGGCAGTGCCATCAAGGGAACAAAGCTGGATCTGTGGTTTGACTCCTACGACGATGCCTGTTCCTTCGGTCGGCGCTACTGCACCGTCTATGTTCTCAACTGAAGCTCTGCAAAAAAGAACCCCCGCTTCCTCTATGGAAAGCGGGGGTTCTTTGTGTAAAACATGATTCCTTTACAGATATCATCAATGGTACAGCTCTGCGTCATAGAAAAACTGCCGCACCGCCGTCTCATATGCCCGGCAGTCCCCGGCCTTACGCACCTGCCGCAGCAGGGTATCCGTCTCCCGGAAGGACCGGGAGAAATAGTTCCACAGCTCCCGCATATGGTGCAGCACCGGCACGTCGCCGGAAAAATCCCGGCAGTACAGGCCGTACAGCCGGTCGTGAAACTCCCGCAGCTCCTCCAGAGACGCTGCCGGGCCTCCCATCGCCTGCCGCAGCAGGGACGGGTCCGCCACCAGTCCACGGCCTACCATGACGGCGTCGTCGGGAAAGGTCTCCCCCATCTCCCGCAGGTCACGGACGGTGGTGACGTCCCCGTTGTAGCACAGAGGCAGCGCCGTGTGCTCTGCCGTCCAGCGGAACACCTCCCGGTCTGCCGTCCCCTTGTAGAACTGCGTCCGCACCCGTGGATGCACCGTCAGGCGGCAGATAGGGTATGTCTCCAACAGGGCCAGCAGCACCGGCCACTCCTCCGCCCTCTCCCATCCGATACGGGTCTTGACGGAAATTTTCATATCCGGCAGGGCATCGAAAATGCCGTCCAGCAGCTGTCTCAGCAGCTCCGGCTGGCGCAGCAGTCCCGCCCCCTTGTTCTTTCCCGTCACGGTGCCGGAGGGACAGCCCAGATTCAAGTCTATCTGCGCCCAACCACGGCTGCGGCACTCCTTGGCGGCCCAGACGAAGTACTCCGCCCGGTTGGTGAGGATCTGCGGCACCACCGGAATACCCCGGTTTCGCTCCGGGTCCAGCTCCTCCAGTTCCTTGCGCTGGAAGCTGAAATTCCCGTTGGGGGACACGAAGGGCGTCACATACAGCGCTGCCCCGCCGAACATCTCGTGCTGCACCTGCCGCCAGCGCCAGCCGGTGAGCCCCTCCATAGGGGCTGCATACCACTCATGCATCGATTTTCCCCTCCAAACACATCTCCAGCGTTATGCCCGGTCTGCGCCGGTAGCGGGACACCTCCAGCTGCGGCAGCAGCTGTGAAAATGCGGTACCCTCATGGATGAGGCGTTCCTTCTCCGTCCGGGTCAGCTGCTTGATGCGGTATTCCAGCCGCAGGGCCGTCCCTTTGTCCTCCGTCTCCCACAGCGCCGCCAATTCCTGTATCGGGTGGGCTCGTGTATACCGGGCGCAGGCTGTTCCCCGGCCGGTGTGCTGCCGCATCCGGCGGCAAATGTCCTGTGCAACTCCGGTGTAAAGGGTATCTCCTTCGCAGTATACCATGTATACGAAATACACGCTCCCACCTCCTTTTTTCCCAGTATAGCACGGATGCCCTTGCAATTACAACCGCCATGTGATAGAGTTTTGGGGAAAGTGAGGAGAAGGTATGACTCTTTTTGACCACTATTTGGAATACATGACCCAGCTGATAGAGGGCCGCCGCACGCCGCCGGAGGGCATCACTCTGCCGGAGGGGGACATGACGGAGAAGGTCGCCTCCCTGAGCCGCCAGCTGCAGCAGGTGGGAACCGCCGCCTTTGTCCGGGCCTGCGCCCGGCAGGACGGCGTTACGCTGCCGGAGGAAATTTACCGGCAGGCGGACGATACCACAAGCCTTCAGCAGCTGCTGCAAAGCGCCGTACAGCTAGCCCCCGTACAGGAGGCTTCCCCGGCGGAGGAGCCCTCCGAGACGGCCCCGGATCCCGATGCAGGCAAGCACGCCTTCGAGGTGTTTCTGGACTGCGTGGCGCTGGATGACGGTCTGGTGCAGTACCTGATGGAGGTGCTGCAAAAACGGGACTGGAAGGAATTTTACAAGCTCAGCCAGATCACCACCAAGCTGGATCTGGACCCGGAGGAATTTCTCTATTGGCTGGGCAACAAGGAGCTCTACGCCGACGAGGAGGAGCGCTCCTGCGCCGTCATCATGGATGCCTGTCTGGAACGGCTGCGGCAGGAGGGACAGCTGGAGCTGATGGCGGCACTGCTCTCCGGTGACCGCCGGACCTTCGAGCTGTTCCGGTGTCAGGCCCCGGAGCTGCAGCATCTGCCCGCCGCCACCTATGAGTGGTACAGCAAGAACTATTTGGATCGGGACTACCCCATCCGGATGCTAATGAAGTGCCGGGGCATCCGGTTCCCGGAGCATATCCCAGGAAATGAATCTAAGTAAGGAGCAACGATCCCATGACCACCAATGAAATGTATCAGCAGCTGGGCATCAGTCCGGAGGTGCTGGATTTTGGACAGCGAGTACTGGACGGACTGGACGAGGAAATGTCCCGTGTGGACGACATTGCCGAGTATAATCAGGCCAAAGTTCTCTCCGCCATGCACAAGAATCGTCTCAATGCCACCCACTTTAACCTCTCCTCCGGCTACGGCTACGACGACGAGGGCCGGGACAATCTGGAGCGTGTCTATGCCGACGTGTTCCACACGGAGGCGGCGCTGGTCCGGCCGCAGATCACCTGCGGCACCCATGCGCTGGCACTGGCGCTGGGGGCCAACCTCCTGCCGGGCGACGAGCTGCTGAGCCCCGTCGGGGCGCCCTATGACACCCTGGAGGAGGTCATCGGCATCCGCCCCTCTCCCGGCTCCCTGCGGGAATACGGCGTCAGCTACCGCCAGGTAGATCTGCTTCCGGACGGCAGCTTTGACTACGACGGCATCCGGGCCGCCATCCACGAAAAAACCAAGCTGGTGACCATCCAGCGCTCCAAGGGCTACGCCACCCGCCCCTCCTTCTCCGTGGAGGAGATCGGTCAGCTGATTGCCTTCTGCAAGAGCTGTAAGCCCGACATCATCTGCATGGTGGATAACTGCTACGGCGAGCTGGTGGAGCGACAGGAACCCACGGATGTGGGGGCCGATATAGTGGTGGGAAGCCTCATTAAGAATCTGGGTGGCGGTCTGGCTCCCACCGGCGGCTATGTCTGCGGCCGGCAGGATCTCATCGACCGCTGCGCCTACCGGCTCAGTGCACCGGGCCTCGGCAAAGAGGTGGGCGCCAATCTGGGTCTGCTCACCAGTTTCTATCAGGGGCTGTTTCTGGCTCCCACAGTGGTGGCCTCCTCTGTAAAGGGTGCTATCTTTACAGCGGGATGCTATGAAGCGCTAGGCTTCCGTGTGATTCCCGGCAGCCGGGAGGTGCGCCGGGATATCATTCAGGCGGTGGAGCTGGGCAGCCGGGAGGCCATGTGTGCCTTCTGCAAGGGCATTCAGGCCGCTGCACCGGTGGACAGCTATGTGACCCCGGAGCCGTGGGCCATGCCCGGCTACGACAGCGACGTTATCATGGCCGCCGGAGCCTTCGTGCAGGGGGCCTCCATCGAGCTCTCCGCCGACGGCCCCATCCGTCCCCCCTACGCTGTGTATTTTCAGGGTGGCCTGACGTGGTATCACGCCAAGCTGGGGGTCCTCATGAGTCTGCAAAAGCTCCATGATGCCGGACTTTTGCCTAATTTGTAAGCATCCCCTGTCCCGCACGGCAACCAGAAGAAACACAGCCCCGGACGCCGAAGCGTCCGGGGCTGTATGTTACTCACATCCACATCTCAAACAGCCGCAGCAGGGTACTCAAAAGCTTGCGGTACCACGGGCGGCTCTTCCACTCCTGATACGTCACCCGGTGGGAACAGTCCGTGATACGCTGGATATCCTCCGCCAGCCCCTCAATGGCCGGTACGCCGTAGAGTACCGTACCGCACTCAAAGTGCAGCTGGAAGCTGCGGTAGTCCATGTTCACAGACCCCACAAAGGCCGCCTCGCCGTCTGACAGCACGGTCTTGCCGTGGAGCAGACCCGGCTCGTAGATGTAAATTTTCACATGATGCACCAGCAGCTCACCGTAGTGGCTCTGGGCCGCCAGATAGGCGAACTTGTGGTCCGGTATTCCCGGCAGCAGCAGCCGCACATCCACGCCGCTGTCCCCGGCAGAGCACAGGGCCTGCCGCATGGGCTCATCAATGGCCAGATACGGCGTGGTGATATGGACGGAGCGGCGGGCGTTGTTGATGAGGTGCAGGAACACGTCCTCCGCCGTGGAGATGGGATTGTTGTCCGGCCCGTCCACAAAGGGCTGGCAGAAGCCCGCCGCCTCCCGGTGGTCGTGGGGGCGGTAGTAGTCCCGCTCCTGCATCAGCTGTCCGCCGTTGCGCTGCCACATATGGAGGAACTCCCGTGTCAGGCCCCATGCGCCGGGGCCGTCCAGCCGGATGCCGCAGTCCTTCCAATAGCCGAAACGGACGGTAAGGTTGGCGTATTCGTCTGCCACGTTGGCTCCGCCGGTGTAGGCCGTGCTGCCGTCGATGCAGACGATCTTCCGATGATCCCGATAGTTGAAGTACAGGCGGTTGACGTAGTGGTGAACCGGGTTAAAGATCTGTACCTCTACCCCGCTCTCCCGCAGGGCCTCGATCTGTCCGGCGGGAAAGCGCATCATGCTGCCGAAGTCATCGAAGATAATCTTGACCTCCACACCTGCCGCCGCCTTCCGGCGGAAGATCTCCGCCATGCGGTCCCATATCTGTCCCTGCGCAATGATGAAGAACTCCAGAAAGATGAAATGCTCCGCCTGCTCCAGCTTCTCCAGCATATCCTGCAGGAACATCTCGCCGGTGGGCAGATATCTGGTCTCCGTGTCACCGTAAAGGAGATATCCTTGACGGCTCAGATAAACACTGAGCCGCTCCCACTGGGGGAATTTTCGCCGCAGCTTCTCCATCTGGATGCGGTGGGCGGCCTGTTGGGCTTCCGGCTCCTCCGGCATGGGCAGCTTTTTCAGGTCCAGCCGCTTTTGCTGCCGGTCACCGTTCCAGAGAAAGTATAGAATGAGTCCCACCACCGGCACCGTCAGAACGAGGAAAATCCAGCCGAACTTATAGCTGGCGCCGTCGGTGCGGTTATAGATCCGCACGGCGTAGCCGAAGGCCGCCAACTCCAGCACCGTGTAGATGATGGCAGCCCGCTGGCGCAGCTCCGTGCTGAGAAAGAATGCCAAAGCGATCTGCCCCAGCAGCAGCGCCGCCACGAAAACCAGCCGCAGCGCCGCCGAGATACGACGTTCCGTTTTCTGTTGTACCTGATGCGTTTTCAACGGGTCACCTCCTGTTCCCTTTGGGATACCACGCAGAGCTGTCCGCCAAAGTGGACAGCTCTGCTTTTTTGCTTATTTTCGATTGCGGAGCAGATCCTGCTGGATGTTCCACAGCCTGTCGGACAGGTCCACATAGTAGCTGTGAGGATTGTCGAAGCGCTTCACCTCGTCCCACAGGGTGTCCACCTGCTGGCGGCAGTAGGCCTGAATTTCCGGCAGGCTGGGGCTGTCGTACACCCGCTTGCCCCCCAGAAACACCGGCACCAGCAGAGGCCGGGCGGTGAAGTTATACACCGTCTTTTTCTTCCAGGTGGCGCTGGGGTCGAAGATCTCCAGATCCTTGGTGTCGTCCAACGTCTCGTCATAGACGGTGATGTAGTCGGCGATGGCCTTGCCGGTGTCGTTGCCGTAGAACCGGTAGACCTTCTTGAAGTGGGGAATGGTGATCTTCTCCACGTTCTCGCTGATCTTGATCTTGGGGATGATGTTCCCCTGTTGATCCTCCACGGCCGCCAGCTTATACACGCCGCCGAACACCGGCTCGGACTTGGCGGTAATCATCCGCTCGCCCACGCCGAAGAGGTCGATCTTGGCATCCTGCAGCAGCAGATCCTGGATCAGGTACTCATCCAGAGAGTTGGATACGGAGATCTGGCACTCCGTCCAGCCCGCCTCGTCCAGCATCTTCCGGGCCTTCCGGGTCAGATAGGCCATGTCGCCGGAATCCAGTCGGATGCCGCACTTGGTGATACCCATGGGCTTAAGCACCTCGTTAAAGGCCCGGATGGCGTTGGGGACACCGGACTTCAGGGTATTGTAGGTATCCACCAGCAGCGTGGCGTTGTGGGGATAGATCTGGCAGTAGGTCTTGAAGGCGTCATACTCCGAATCGAACATCTGCACCCACGCATGGGCCATGGTGCCGCCGGCGGGAACGCCGTAGATCTGGTCAGAGATGGTGCAGGCCGTACCGGCGACACCGCCGATGTAGGCGGCACGGGCGCCGATGATGGCGGCATCCGCCCCCTGTGCCCGACGGGAGCCGAACTCCAGCACCGTGCGGCCACGGGCGGCACGGGCGATGCGGTTGGCCTTGGTGGCGATCAGGCTCTGGTGGTTGATGGTCAGCAGCGTGAAGGTCTCGATGAGCTGGGCCTCGATGGCCTTGGCCCGGACGATGACCATGGGCTCACGGGGAAACACCGGGGTTCCCTCCGGCATGGCGTAGATGTCGCCGGTGAAATGGAAGTCCTCCAGATAGGACAGAAATTCCTCGCTGAAAAGGTTCCGGCCCCGCAGATAGGCAATGTCCTCCGGAGAGAAGTGCAGATTCTCAATATAATCGATCAGCTGCTCCAGACCAGCGGCGATGGCAAAGCCGCCGCCATCAGGCACCCGGCGGAAAAAGACGTCAAAGTAGGTGATATGATCCTTGTAACCGCTTTCAAAGTAGCCATTGCCCATGGTCAACTCGTAAAAGTCGCAGAGCATGGTCATGTTCAGCTTTTCCTCAGTTTTCATTTTCATACCTCAAGTAAATTTTTTTGGGTGTGCTGCGCACTATTATACTATCATTCCCCGAAACAGGCAATCCTTTTCCGCACTTTTCTCCCCGCTCCTCCCCTTTTCGTCGGTTTTTTCCGGACATTTCGATAAAATCTGTGTATCAGGGGTTGACAAAACAATCTCTTCTTGCTATCATAAGCAGTTGTAGAGTTCTCTTACAAGTTCATACCTTATCAAGAGTGGCGGAGGGATCGGCCCGATGAAGCCACGGCAACCTGCGAAGCAAGGTGCCAAATCCGGCGTATGCTGAGTGCGGAAGTGATAGTCCCGCATTCGTCCTTCGACAGATGAGGAGCGTTATTCTAACACGATCCGTCGAATGGCGGAGCGTGTTTTTTCATGCTCCGGTCAACCTGAGAGAGCTTTCACCCGTATGGAAAATATTTTATAAAGGAGCATGGAAAAGCTATGGCAAAGAGACTGTTTACCTCGGAATCCGTGACGGAGGGACATCCCGACAAAATCTGCGACCAGATCAGCGATGCGATTCTGGACGCCATCATGGAGAAGGACCCCAATGGCCGTGTGGCCTGCGAGACCTGCGTGTCCACGGGCCTGATCCACATCATGGGCGAGATCACCACCCACTGCTACGTGGATATCCCCAAGATTGCCCGTCAAGTGGTGCTGGACATCGGCTATGACCGGGCCAAGTACGGCTTCGACGGCCACACCTGCGCCGTTATCACCAACATCGACGAGCAGTCCGGCGATATCGCCATGGGCGTGGACAAAAGTCTGGAGGCCAAGGAGTCCGGCGACAGTGCGCTGGACAACGGCGCCGGTGATCAGGGCATGATGTTCGGCTACGCCTGCGACGAGACGCCGGAGCTGATGCCGCTGGCGATCTCTCTGGCCCAGAAGATGGCCAAGCGCCTGACACAGGTCCGTAAGGAAAAGCTGGTGGATTACCTGCGCCCCGATGGCAAGACGCAGGTAACGGTGGAGTATGACGAGAATGGCAAGCCCGCCCGTGTGGATGCCGTGGTGGTCTCCACCCAGCATGCCGCCGAGGCATCTCTGGATCAGATCCGCCGGGATATGATCGAACTGGTCATCAAGCCCACGATTCCCGCTGAGCTGATGGACGAGAACACCAAGATCTACGTCAATCCCACAGGCCGCTTCGTCATCGGTGGCCCTCAGGGTGACAGCGGTCTCACCGGCCGGAAGATCATCGTGGATACCTACGGCGGCAGCGCCCCCCACGGCGGCGGTGCTTTCTCCGGCAAGGACCCCACCAAGGTGGACCGCAGCGCCGCTTACGCCGCCCGGTACGTGGCCAAGAACGTGGTGGCGGCGGGTCTGGCCACCAAGTGCCAGGTGCAGCTAGCCTATGCCATCGGCGTGGCCCGTCCTGTCAGCGTGCTGGTGGAGACCTTCGGCACCGGCGTGGTGTCCGATGAAAAGCTGGAGGAGGCTGTGGAGAAGGTCTTTGACCTGCGCCCCACCGCCATCATCCGGGATTTGGATCTGCGCAGACCCATCTACCGCCAGCTGGCGGCCTATGGCCACATGGGCCGTGAGGATCTGGGCGTACGCTGGGAGGCTACCGACCGTGTGGTGGCTCTGAAGGCCGCTCTGAACGGCTGATTTCCCCCTTGCAAGACCGGAGAAAATCTGATATAGTAAAGGTACGCCGTCCGTGATCGGGCGGCGTACCCCACTCCCCTATCCGGGTATGGCGGAGTTGGTACCGTGCCACATTTGGGAGTGCCGTGGCGGTATCCGGGATAGGGTGAGGCGAAACGCCGCAAATCCTTGTGACACCTGCATTTGCGGGATTTCCACCGATTGCCGAAAATAGCATAAAAGCGGCTTTGACCACAGGAATGACCACAGACAGAAAAATCTTTATTTTTACCCCTCGCCGTGGTATCATGGCAGAAATTGAATATCCGGGTGTGGCTCAACTGGTAGGGCGCGACATTTGGGATGTCGAGGTTGGGTGTTCAAGTCACCTCACTCGGACCAAAATCCCTCTGAAATCAACGATTTCAGAGGGATTTTCTTATTCTTTGTCTATTGCGGCGCAATTTCTGAGTTACTCTCTACAGCAAAACCGTCCGCTTTCGGTAGTAAATCCTGTCGGAAGCACTTTTAATATACAGAAGTCCATCCCACACAAAAGCCCTCCATCAAACATTTTTCTGTAGGTTTGTCAAACATATTGGACAGTGACCTCAGCGGGAGCCATCCAGCGGAGAGGCCTCATGGGTAAGTTGTTGGAACGGCGGTTGTGGACGGCAAGCTGCTTTGCAAAGTCATCCAAGGAATTGTCTTGAATGATGAAACCTTTGAGTTGCTCCATGTAAAAGCCGAAGAGTCCACTATCAACGGCAACAAATTATATTTGTGTGCACATAACCGCTTAGTAGAAACAAAAGAACTGGATAAGTATATTACCGATCTTGATCGACAAATCTTCGAAAAAAGTGGATTCTGGTATGTTGGTGTTTTGAGAGGGCATTACCTCGATGAGGCCGTTGATATGAACAGGCTTTCCTTTAACATTCCTGACGGTGGCCCATTAGATAGCATGGCAAACATGATTACTATGGATCAGATCATGCGAGCGGTTGTCGTCGAAGTAAATGAATTTCTTAAAGACTACCTTCAGCCTATTGCCACAGAAAAAATTCGAAGAATAACAGATTATGTAACGCATCGGGCCCCACAGTTTCGTCATCTGTTGAAATACACACCTGAGGCAATTGCGAAAATCAAGCCTAATTTAAGTGAGGATAAATTGGATGATGAACTACATCGTATAAAAAGAGAGTTCGATAGAACAACAGCCAAAGAAAATACTCAGCTTCTCGATGAACTGAATAAAGGTGTAATCAGTTCAGACGAGTACATACAGAAATTTGGATTGCAAATCGAAAAAATAAATAGCGCTAATGGGGCCGCATTAGCCGAATATGTTGCTCACCGCAAGGTTATCCTCGACTTGATGGAGTTTGCAATACGTCAAAATGATGATGGGCATTTTCAAAAAGAGAGTTTTCTCCATAATATCATTTATCCAATGAGAACAACCTCTGCGGATACTCCTTATAGCAATCATAATTTGTGGTTGCTGGATGAGAAGCTCGCC
>ERZ1673748.1043-NODE-1043-length-30387-cov-4.848675_pt1 | contig 30387 bp, 30 predicted proteins | sample MGYA00580196_ERZ1673748 | MGnify/ENA primary metagenome ERZ1673748 (study PRJEB41218, sample SAMN15661796) | gut metagenome | host: Homo sapiens | place: Canada: London | collected 2015-08-20/2019-03-30 | study: EMG produced TPA metagenomics assembly of...
GTAGAGCAGCATCGCCAGGATGAAGTTGAACGTCTTGTCGGTGTCGGACATGACCAGGAAGAACGCCGTGCGCTCCTCGCCGATCATCTCGAGCTCCAGCTCGTCCTCGCTGAAGAACTCGCGGACCGCGGAGACGGCGAACGGCGCCAGGCGGACGTTGCACGACGCGATGACCGAGGCCTCGGTCTCCGGCGATCCGGAGGTCGACTTGAAGCCCTTGTACTGCTTGATGACGAAGTACTCCTCGGAGGCCTGCGCGGCCGCCTCGTCGCCGCCGTGGTTGGCGACGATCCATTCCTCGAAGCCCTGGAAGCCGTCCTCGGCGGTCGTGCCGAGCATGATGATGTCCAGCGGGGTCTTGGTCTGGCTGGGGTTGTCCTTGCCGGCGAGCTGGAGCAGGTCGAGCATCTGCGGGAACGTCTGGTACTGCGGCTGGTCCGCGTAGAAGTAGAAGAGGTAGCCCATCAGCGCCATGTACAGCTGCCTCTCGGCCTTGACGAAGAAGTCCTCCTTCTCGGCCTCCGCGTTGCCCGACGTGTTCTCCACCAGCAGGTTGACGATCTGCATGATCGACGTGGAGTCCTGGAGGTAGAGCAGCGGGTTGTAGTGCATCGATTGGTTGATCTGGTCGGGCTTGGTGTTGACGACCTTGAGCTTGTAGCCGTGGCGCAGGAAGAAGTTGCCGTACTGCTTGAGCGTGTCGCCCTTGGGGTCGGTCGTCACGATCGAGCTGTTGAGCTGGAGAAGGTTGGGGCCGACGAAGTTGAAGGTCTTGCCCGAGCCGGAGCCGCCGAGCACGTAGACGTGCTTGTTGCGCTCGAGCGCCGGGTCGGGGATCTTCGACATCTGGAGCTCGGCGCGCTCGGACAGGATGATGTTGTCGTCCTCGATCTTCTCGACGTAGTCGGGCTTGGGGTTGGCGACCTTGTTGGTCATGCCGAGCTTGGCCTTGATGAAGTCCTTCGGGTTGTTGCGGGCGAAGCGCATCGCGTCGGCGGTGCGCTGCGGGATGCGGATGGGCACGCGCTTCACGGTCGAGGTGTGCGCGAACTGCTGCATCTCGTCGTCGCGCGCCCAGCGCTGGTTGCCGTACTCCTCGCCGCGGAGCTTCTTCTGCTCCTCGCGCTCGCCGGTCCAGTCGTATTTTGTCATGGCCACCAGCGCGATGGCGCCGAAGGCCAGAAAGAAGAACGGCATCGTGCGGGAGTCGAGGTAGAACGGGTCTTGCAGGATCACGGCCCACTCGGCGACGGTGTGGTTGGAGCCGACGGTGAGCGGGTTGTCGATGAACCATGCGGCGATTCGGTTGAACATCCAGCCGCAGAGCGTGCCGCCGAGGATGAGGTACAGAAATCCCTTGAGGGTGCGCATGGGCTACTCCTCCTCCGCGGTCTCGCCGCCGTCGGGCGCCGCGGCGCGGTGGTAGTGCTTGCCGCCCTCGGCCTCGTCGCCGTCCTGCCCGCCCGCGGCCTCAGCCATGGGCATCGACAGGGCGAAGAACGTCTTGAGGCGCATCGAGGCGCTGTCGAGCACGCGGTCCGCGATGGCCCTCCGCTCGGAGCGGGCGGGCGGGAACATGGCGAGGAACCCGTCGAGCTCGGCGATGGGGTAGGACCAGCGCGAGGCCGACAATTTCATGTAGTCGTAGTCCATGTTGGCCATGGCGCGGTCGAGGTAGCTTTCCTCGCCGTCTACGAACCTGTTGCCCTTGATGGCGCTCTCGAGCGCCGCGCATCCGCGCGGGTCGGACGGGGCGGTGCGGGCGCACAGCAGGACCTCGTGGACGTCGAGCGGGTTGACGCGGAAGCCGTCATGGCCCTCGCCGCCGTCGCGGATGGATGCGAGCTCGCCGTCGAGCGCGCAGTACCCGATGACGCAGGCGAGCAGCCGGCGCTCCGCCTGCTCGAGGTATTCCCTCGTGTAGCCGTATTCGCGGGCGGTCTCGGGGTATTCGCTGCGGTAGGCGGACGAGGAGATCGGCGAGTAGTATTCGGGGCTGTCGCCGAACTCGAGGATGCCGGCGGCGTCGTATCTGAACGTGTCGGAGCTGCCGCGCGCGACGATCTCGTCGGCCATCGTCGCGCACGAGGCGGCCAGGGTCTCAAGGTCGATCATCGGTGCATCCCCTCGTTGCGTGCGGGCATGGAGGGCTGCATCTTGCTCTCGGCGATCTTCTTGGCCGCCTTCGTCTGTCCGACGGGGGACTCAGGCGAGGCGGCCCGGGAGTTTCCCAAGGCCTCGCTGAGCAGCGCGGCGTTTTTCTCGGCGGCAGCGGCCTGCTTCGGGTCGATCTTCTTCTTGTTCTCGGAGATGAAGCAGCCGCGGTCGATGGCGGCCTCGAGCACCATGCCGGGCGCGGCCGCGAACGCGGCCCCCTCGGCCTTCATCTCGTTGTAGAACTCCTTGGCTCCGTCCGAGCCGGTCTTCCAGAGCTCGGGTCCCTGGGTGGCGTCGACTTCGGCGCTGGCGACGGGGCGGCCGTTGCGGGTGCATTCGAAGGAGGCCTTGTTCTCGTCGTCCGGGTCGAGGGTCACGCGGTACTGCTCTCGGGAGTGGCCGCCGGCCGACCCGACCCAGCTGTTGCGGCCGTCGCCGGTGCGCTCGAACTCCCAGTTGATGCCGTTGCGCTTGAAGGCGCGGGGATAGCGGTTCTGGTCGTCGCGCTCGATGCCGCGCGCGCACTCCTCGAGCTCCTTGCGGTCCATGCCGAAGGACTCGACGCCGATGTTGATGAGCGCCTGGGTCATGATGTCCATGTCCCGGCCCTGGATGCCGATGGAGACCGCGGGACTTCCGTCCATGGGGTTGACGGTGTCGAATACGGAGAACTTCACTCCGTGGTTCATGAGTTCGCGCTTGAGCTTCTGGATGTCCTCGCGATTGTCGGCGACCGCCCCGGGGAATACCATGGCCTCGCGGTACTGGTCCGGGTTCTGGGCGCGCACGGTCTCGGCGGAGACGATGCCCTTCTCGCCGCGGCCGTCGACCATGTTCGCGGCCCCGTGCGTGAGGGCGCGGGCGAATCTCGCCGGTATGCGGTCGTTCCTGTTGCCGGCCGCGCGGGCTCGCCGCGCCTGGGCCAGGCCCTCGAGCAGGTACTTGATGATTTCTGAGGCTGATTGCACGGCTGCCGTGCCGGTCCTGAACGCGAGCTGTACCGCCTCGTCTTCTGCTGCCATTTCTTCTGACCCCTTCTGTAGAGCAGGTGTGGATATGGGCCTGCTGGGGTCAGGTGGCGTGGCCGGGGTCGGCGGAAGGTCAGGTGGTGAGGTCGATGCAGTCGGCAGGCCGGACCATCGACGGTGGCATTATAACCAATTGTCTGAGTTTCTATTCAGTCGATTTCCGCCTGTTCGGGATGCAGGCGGGATCGACCCCGACGAGCCTGGCGACGGAGTCGCGCGTTATCTTGCGGTGCCCCCGCTCGGGGGTCCATTGCCTGAGGTCCCCCGACTTGACGAACCTCTTGACGGTCGACGCGCTGACGCCCAGGAAGGCGCACGTCTCCTTGACGGTCAGGAACCTCGGCAGAGCCGCCAGGTCCTCGATGACTGAGCTCATCGCCCCTCCTCGGCATCCATGACGGCGGACAGCGGCAGCTCCGCGTAGAGGCAGAGCTGGACGATCTCGAGCCCGTCGAGGGCCGCCGCGGCGCGCGACGCCGTGGAGAGCCCGAGCAGCCTCAGGACCTTGGGCAGCGGTATCCCCGTGCCGCGGACGATGTCGAGCGCCGTGGCGCCGGTCTCCCTGAGCGCCGCGGCGAGCGCGTCCATGTGTATGCCGTCTTGTCTGTTCATGTCGGAAGCCTTCCCGTTCCGTGTTCCGATACCGAAAGTATCGGGGCCGTATCGACCCCCGACGGGAACAGTATAGGAACGGGGAGATGGCGCGCGGTGCGATACTTGCCCGCACGGGGTAGAAAGGCCCCGCGCGTTTCGACACGGAAGGAAGTGATGCGTTCGATGAGGTCGAGGGTTCCGGAGAAGTCCGAGCTGGCGGCGCAGCTCAAGCGCTACCGCTACGATGCGGGGCTGAAGGGCGATGAGGCGGGAGCGGTCATCGGCAAGAAGGCCACGACGGTGTACAAGTACGAGGCCGGGACCCTGTGGGTGTCGCCGGGGGACCTGCGGGCGCTGCTCAACGAGTACGGCGTGAACATGGTCACGGCCTTCACCGAGGTCGGCGACCCGAGGGCGGGCGGCAGGAAGAAGGACGAGTCGGCCCTGCGCTGGCGCAAGATGCGCGCCTACTACGACATGATGGGCCCGGCCAAGCAGAGGACCCTGCTCGACGTCGCGAGGGCGATGGCCGAGGACTTCTGAGCCGTGCGCGTGCGCACATCAGCACACCGGCATATATGCGCATGCGCATATATCTATAGCTGCGCATCTGCGCGAATCAGCCCTTGCGCGGGAGCGCGCGGGCGCACGACGGCGCCTCCGCCTGCACAGGCTCGTCCTCGGCGATGGACGGCGCCCTCATGGCATGGGCGTCGGTGTCGATCCAATGCTCCCCGGTCTCGGGGTCGTCGCGCTCGGCGAAGCGGTGGGCGGCATGCCCGACGTCCTCGAACGGGCTGCGGGTGCTGACGAGGTAACGGCGGCGCGCCTGGGTGCCTATATGCCCCATGGGCGACTCGATGTCGAACCAGGGCTGGAACATCTTCGGCATCGTGACGCAGCACACGTTGTCCTGCGGGTCGTAGAGGTGGAGCCGGCCGTCCTGCCCGAGCGCGACGGAATATCCCTCGGGCACGGCGACGTAGTTCACGACGCTGCAGTGCGTGCGCGACGTGTCGACCTCGTCCATGGTGTAGCCGAGCTGGTGGGGCGGGATGAACGCGTTGTACGTGACGTATTCGGGGTGCTCGCGGATCTGCTCGGGCGTGAAGCACATCTCGACGGCGCCGGGCACGTCGACGTCGCCCGTCATGTAGAAGGTGTCGTAGAGCGTGCCGACTACGGCGATCTCCGCGGTGTAGCCCTCCTCGACCACATGGGTCGAGGCCTCGTGTGCGTTATAGAGGTCCGACCAGCGCCTCATGAGGTCGCTGGACTTGACGAGCTCGGGGTCGAAGTACCTGTCCCCGGGGCGGTAGATCTCCTCGTCGGGGATGTCGCGCTTCGATTTGAAAAGGCCCATGGTGGTCGCTCCTTGGATGGTGGCGCGGCGGGATGCCGCGCCCTGCCGATTATCCGCCCGCGCCGCGCCGAGCGCAATGCGCCCTTCCCGCACGGGAAGCCGGACGCGGTGCGGTTTCATATTCGCACATATACCCAAACGCGTACATGCGCATACGCACATTCGCGCATTTTCTTATTTACGCATGTACGCACGGGCGCGGAAACGCGCCCGTGCATCTGCGAATCCCCGGGCTAGCCGCACGCGAGCGATTCCCATGAGATGATCTTCACCGGCCGCGGCGCCTTGGGATCGGGTGCGGGCTCTTCCGCCTCCTCTTTCTTCTCGTCGCCCCGGATGCGCGCCGGCAGCTCGGAGCCCTGTCCGGCATATCCTTCCGGTAGCGCCATGACCTCGTTGACGGTATCGACGCTCGCGCGCAGGTTCTCCGGGCTGGAGCTCACGTAGATCTTAAGCGTGAAGGAGGGGTCCGTGTGCCCGAGCCAGTTGGACACGGTCTTAGGGTTGACCCCGGACATGATGAGCTCGGTGGCGAAGGTGTGCCGCAGGCGGTGCAGGCCGCACTTTCCGCCGCCGATGTTGAACGTCCGCACGAATGTCCTGAACAGCTGGTTGGCATATTTCGGCACCATGAACGCGCCGTCGATGTCGCCGACGACGAAGATGTCGTCCGTGAACGGGACGCCGGCATCGCGGCAGCGGGCCTCCTGCTCCGCCCGTCGGCGCTCCAGCCCCTCCATGAGCCCGTCCGCGATGGGCAGCGCCCTCATGCCGGCCGGGCTCTTCGGCCCCTTGAGGTAGCCGTTGGAGGAGGGCAGCGCGCCGATGGCGTTCGTGATGCGCATCATGCGGCGCTTGAAATCGACGTTCGTCCAGCGCAGGGCGCAGATTTCCCCGCATCTGAGGCCTGCGAACAGAGCGAGCCGCACTATCGCGTCGAGCGGGCCGTGGATGCACGGGAGGGCGGCGAGCAGCGCGTTCTTCTCTTCGGCGGAGAGCGCGCGGGGAAGCGGGCGGTCGTGTTTGGGCGCGCGGATCCTGCGCAGGTCGAGCGGGGGCCGGAGCATTCGGAAGCTGGCGAGCTCGAGGGTTTCCCTGACCGTCCAGAGCATGAGGTTCACGGTCTCGGAGCAGTACCCGTCCTCGACGAGCGAGTCGATGTAGAGCTGCACGTCCTGGGCGGTGACCCTGTCCACGGGGATCTCCCCCAGGTCGCCCAGCCGCCTGACGTGTTGGCAGTAGCCGGTATAGGTCGACTTCTCGATGGCGCCGACGGAGAGCGCATGGTCGATGTCGTCCTGCCTGAGCTCGCCGACCGTGGGCATATGGCCCACCGTCGCCTCGATGGCGGCGGCCCGACGCTCGTCTTCCGGGTCGCGGGGAAGGTTGTAGAGGTATTCGGCCGCTAGGTGCTCGGCTTCCGCGCGGTTCGCCGCCGCGCCGATCGTGGCCCACTTGCGATCGCCCTTGTGCTCGGCATCGTAGACCGCGCGGTAGCTCATCCTCCATGAACCGCCGCGGCGGGCGAGGGAGACCCTTTCGTAGTGCATGTTCCTCACTCCTCCTCTTCATCATGGGCGAGCCTGAGCCCGTAGAGCGTGCATCCGGCGCCCACGATGCGCAACAGCTCGTTCGTATCGCTTCTGAGGTGCTCCACGTCGCGGCGGCGGCCGTTCTTCTCGAGCAGCAGCCTGGATCCGGCCGAGGCGGCCCAGGAGCGCGGCGCGCCGCCGAGCCATGCCGGCAGCCGCATCACGGAGGGCTCGGGATATGCGACGAAGAAGTTCGGCTCGCCGATGCTCTCCCGCCAGATTCCGCGGACGGTGACGGTCATGCGCTCCGCATCGAGGTCGTCGGCGAGTATCCCGCAGATCTCGCCGGGCTTGAGGCCGCATCCGAGGGTGAGGCCGATGGCCGCGGCGGAATGCCCCGATCCGGATGCGCCGAGCGCTCGCGCGGCTTTGAGGCCTGAAGGGGAGATCGGGCGCTTCTTCCTGGGCGGACGGGGCACGTCGAACGGGACCTCCGAGAACGGGTTGGAGGCGCACAGCCCGTCGGCGAGCGCATGTCTGCCCGCGGCGGCGCAGATGGTCTTGAGCCGATAGCAGCGGACGCGCGATATGCCGCGGGATTCGGCCGACTCGAGCGAACATGCCGCCGCGGCGGGGCTTATCGAGTCGACGGCGCAGCCCGCTATCGCCCCGAGGGCCCTGCATTCCTTTCGATAGTTCGCGATGGTTTTCCTGGCGGCCCCCTTGGCCGCCAGGATCTCGAAGTAGTGGTCCAGCGCCTCGGCGAGCGTGCACGCCTTCGGCCCCGGCAGGGATGCGAGCGCCGCCGCGCGTGCGCCGTCCTCGCTTTCCGCCCGGAACCTCCTGCGGAGCCTCTTGCGCGACGCGTCGATGATGTCAACCTCCCACACGCCGCATCTGAGCTCCCTGACCGACCTGATCCTCGCTTCCGGCAACGTCCGGCCTCCTTTCTGGTGATGTGGAAACATGCCTCCCGAATGGCTCGAGATGGCTCCGGGGGCGGTTCTTTCGATGGAGACAGGGTAATCCGACCTATCTCCGTCTGGAAGGACGATTTATGCTTCTAGCAGCGCAAATGTCGGTATTGGTTTGAGGATTTGATACAGGGTTGGAACGAAATGGCTAGAAAAGAAACCGCAAGTCGCCCGAGTTTCCTGCTGTTCGATGGCTGCAATTATCGCTCCCTCCTATTTACAAACCCCCTGTTCAGGGGGCTTTTTCATTTCTAGGGTGTGGAAACCTCCCGGCACCATGGCTCAAGATTCGACCCAAAGCCGACTATTCCCATGGGCGATTGCCGAAAATGCCCCCAATCGAGTTGTGTTTTTCTCTCCATATGGACCGTTTATGGAGAAAAGCGCCTTCGTTTGCCGTTAATCGCGCAACCCGCGCGTTGAAACTCCCCCTCAGTGGGCATAAAGACCCCCAGGCCGCCGCTGCCGGCGGCTTACCCTCCGAGACGGATGGCTTGGAAAGGAAGGAGCCGGGGTTTGGAAACGGTCAACAGGGTCGTGGTATCGGGGCTCGTGTTCGGGCCCGTGGAGTTCACGGAGCCGGACAGGGGGCCCGCGCATGCGCGCTTCTGCCTGTCCCAGGAGAAGCCGGCGGGCTCGCGCCGCGTGGAGCATAGGTTCCACTGCGTCGCGTTCGGCCCGGTGGCGATGGCCGTGGCGGCCTCCCTCGCCCCCGGCGTCGCCGTGGTGCTCGAGGGGGAGCTTGCCGAGGCGAGGGCGGCGTCCTTTCTCGACGGCCGGCCGCGCACGGCCGAGACCGGCGGGAAGAGCGAGATCAAGGTATCGACTTTCCTCAAGGTCGACGCGCGCTGATTCCGGCACGGGCCCCATGGCCCGTGCCGGAATCAGCGCGCACATCTGCATAAATACGCATGCACGCATATGCGTAACCGCACATTTCCGTTTTTACGTGTTTGCGCGTTTACGCATCTGCACATCTTGGTAGATACAGCACAGGATGCGGGCGCGGGCCCGCGATGGATGACCATGGAGGGATGGCATATGGGAAGGAAAGAGTCCGCCGGGAATCAGGCCGGCACGGCGAGGATGACGGTCGGCGATAGGTTCTGGGCGCGGCGCATCCGCCCGATCTTCGACGACGGCGACCTCACGCTCGAGCAGAAGTCGGTCTTCTGCTGCATCGTGGCGCGCGACCCCATGTCGGTGGCGATCGAGTGCCCGGCGCGCGACATCGCGGCGGCCGAGGCCGGCCTGCCGCGCCGCGACTACGACGAGGCCCTGGACGCGCTCGAGCGCGGCGGCTACATCGTCGACATCGTGACGCCCTACGGCGAGGACAGGGACCGGGAGCTCTGCATGGTCCCGATCCCCGCCGAGGTCGTGCGGGAGGGGGTGCAGTGCCGTGGGTAGCGCCAAGAGACACGACGCATCGGTGCAGTCCGCCGACCCCACCCGCGACGAGCTCGACGAGACCTTCGAGATCCTGGACCGCGACGGCGCGGTCGTCGTCTTCGGCGGCGACCTCATGGAGCGCGGCTTCGGCATCGTCTCGGCCAAGGCGACCGAGGACACCCGCCTGTCGTCGTCGGCCAAGGGCGTATACGCCTACTTCTGCGCCCATGCCGGCGCGGGCACCCATTCGCTGTTCCCGTCCGTGGACACGATCTGCACCCACCTCGCGATGTCGCGCAACACCTACTACCGCCACCGCCGCACCCTGGTCGAGTGCGGCTACATCAGCGTGCACCAGGGTCGCGCTCAGGGCCGCGGGCGCTATCTCTCGAACCGCTACGTCGTTAATGCCGAGATCCCCGAGGAGCGCCGTTTCGTGCCTGTCGATAACTCGAAATCGGCCGATGCCGCCGCTGTTGAAAACTCGCTTGGGGAAGACGCCGAAAACGAAGTTATCAACAACCCGCAGGATTCGCCGTGTACCAAAAATTGGTACACGGGCGACCAAACTAACGTTAGTTTGCAACTAGATTCGCCGTGTACCAATTTTTGGTACACGGGCCCAACTGGGAAAACGATTTCACCGTGTACCAATTTTTGCGACACTAACAAGGATGTTGTTATTGATGTTAGTGAGAGAGGGCGCGCGGGCGCGCTGCCGTCTGTCGAAAACTCGGCGGTGTCGAAGGCCGCGGGCGACTCGGTCACGGTCGTGAAGGTCGCGTCGGAGGCCGGCCTTGGGCTCGAGACGGAGGTCTCGGTCTCCAACGCCGAGGTGCTTGCCCTCATGCGCATGTCCATCGGCAAGGCGGAGGTCTTCGCCGACGTCGCCGAGGCTTATGCCCGTGTGCTGGCGGACGGCTGGACGCTTCCGCGCATCGGCCGCGCCTACGACACATACCGCCGCGAGTACGCGGCATCGCACACCGACGGCCGCTACATCATGTCGCTGCCCAAGTTCCTCGCCGCCGGAAACGGCCTGAGGTTCTACGACCTGAGGGCCGATCTCGTCGATTCCGGCGCCGTAGCCGCGGCCGAGGAGAAGGCCGCCCCGTCGAAGGCGCCGACCCGCGAGCAGGTCCGAAAGTACGTGCACGAGAAGGGCTACGACGCCCCCGACCCGGACAATCCCGCCTACCGCGTGATCGACCCCGATGAGTTCTTCGACTACTACGAGGCCACCGGCTGGGTCCGCGCGGGCGGCGTGCCGATCGTCCGATGGAAGAACGTCGTGAACACCTGGCGCCGCAAGCCAGCGCCGCGCTCCGCCCGTAAGTCCGGCCCGTCTGGCGCGAAGAGGGCCATGAGCGTCGCCGAGCGCGTGGCCGCCGACAGCGACTTCAGCGACTTCAACGACGATTAGCTCAGACGGAGGGAGAACCGAGATGAACGACACGCAAGCGCAGGTGAGGCCGAAAAGGCCCGCGCTCGAGGAAGTCGAGGCCTACGTCCGCGGGAAGGGCTACGACGACCGCGGCTCCGCCAACGCCTTCTACGGCAACTTCTTCTACGCATACCACGATACCCGCGCCTGGCGGCGCGCGGACGGCACGCCGGTGCTCGATTGGAGGGCGGAGGCGGACGCGTGGCACGAGATGGGGCCGCATTACCTCGAGCCGGAGCACCCGGCCCCCGCCGCGGCGCCCGTTCGGACTCCGGTGCCAGCGGCGCCCGTGCCCGAGGCCCCGGCTGCAACAGCCGCGCCGCTTCCCGTCGGCGGCGCCCTGCCTCCGCTCGAGATCGCGGACGTGGCCGCCCTCGCCGCGACCGACCCCGCGTTCCATGAGGCGGTCGTGCGCAAGACCGGCATCCCGCCGCGCTTCGCCCGCCGCATCGCCGAGGGAGTGGCCGCCCCGGAGCATGCCTACGACGCGCGCCTCGCGCGCGGCGGCGGGCTGTACATCTACGGTCCGCGCGGGGTGGGCAAGACCGAGATGGCGTGCCGTATCGCCTACGACTACGCCGGCTCGCGCCTCGATCCCCGCTTCGGCAACTGGGCGTACCGGCCCGTCCCGAAGGGCAGGCCCAAGCACGGCGTCAGATTCGTCGTCTCGGCGGACCTCATGACCGAGCTCCGCTCGACCTTCGACAAGGGCGGCGACAGCGAGGCCGACGTCATCCGCAGGTACGTGAACGTCCCGGTCCTGATCATCGACGACCTGGGCAAGGACTCCTCGACCCAGTGGGTGCTCGCGAAGCTGTTCCAGATCGTCAACGGCCGCTACGAGGCCGAGCGCGCCACGATCGTCACCAGCCAGTACACCCAGGCGGGCCTCGCCGCGGTGCTGTCGGAGTACGGCCGCAAGGAGGACGCCCTGGCTATCGTCTCGCGCCTGGCCGAGATGACCGAGCGCGTCAAGATGGACGGCCCGGACCGCCGCATGGCGCCCTGCGATGTCGAGGGAGCCAGGCGATGAGCCGCCGTGCCCCCCAGGAGGGGCGCAGCTATGAGCAGGCCCTCTACTCCGTCGTCCTGCTGGTGCCGCGCCTCCCGCGACCCGAGCGCACCGGGACGGTGAGGGTCCTGCTCGACTTCATCGCCGACCTCTGGGAGCTGGACCGGTCGCGCGTCGATGCGGACTTCGCATCGCTCGTCCGCGGGCTTCCTCGCTGATGTCCGCATGGGTATGCACATGCGCGTCCGCACATCTGCGCGTTTGCGCATGCGCATACCCGCACAGATACACACATACGATGGCGCACGGCCGCGCGCCCTCCCTGAGGGATTGGGGTTTCCCGTGGATAAGATCGAGGACATGTCCGCCGGTGAGGCCGAGGAGCACATCGCCGCGCTCTACGGCGACGAGCTGTACGGGCTCGAGCTCGACGGCGAGGTCTCGGGCGAGGGCGCCATGCGGTGCGCCTGCTCGCCGGTCCATGACGAGGTGAGGGGCATCTGCGATATGCTGGGGCTGGACTTCACCCGCGTCGATCGCATCGCGACCGGGCGCGCCGGGATGCTCTGGGCGGGCGAGGGGATGCCGCACCGCTTCGACGCGTGCTTCGAGATCCGGGCGCTTGCGCGGCGCCTGCGGACGGTGCGGCCCGATGGCGCTTCCCGTTCGGAAAGCGCGGGCTCGCGCAAACAGCCCCGTTATTAGGCCGCGTTAGCATCTTGTGGGAGTACGCACACGGGCCTGAAGCACCCCGGCAACGGAATGGAGTTTCAAGATGGACAGGCAAGAGCTCGAGATCATGCTGAACGAGGCCTTCGACCGCGGTATCGTTTCGGTCGGCCATTTGGTTCACGAGACCGTCGAGGTCGGCTTTTTGAACGAACTGGGCCGAACCGTTGGCTTCACGTTGAACGGGTGGAAGGAGGCTATCGAGACGATCCCCGTGGACCTTTTCGATAGCTTTGACGACGGTCGCGGAAGGGAACGGTTCCTGAGCGATTGCAAGGCGCTCGGAGGCAAGGTTCCGCAGAACACCTATCGCGGGGAACTCGTCTCGGCGCTTGCCGATGTGCTCATGGTCGAGGAGGCCGCCCCCGCCCTGGGCGCCCTGGAATCCGCACTGGACAGCGCGAGGCGAAAGGGCTATTGCGTCTTCGACCGCGGCGTCCACGGCGACGTCCCGGCGGACGGCCTGGTCTACCTGTGCTCGACCTATCCGGCTGCGGTCGGCCTGAAGGACTCCCTGGATTCCGTTCGGGCTCAGGGCAACGGTCCCGATACGCGCACCCTTGGCGTATACCGCATGGTGGACGGCTACTGCATCATGGGCGGCTTGGATAGCGTGTCGCAGGCTGATGCATATGCCGTCGACGCCGATCTCGCCGAGGGCTGGGGCGTCGGCGACGCCGCCTTCCGCATCGCCGACCTGAAGGCGAAGACGTTCTCGTATGCCGTCGAGGCCGGCGAGGCGCAAGGAGCGTCGACGCTCGTCTACTACACCGATGAGGGGGCCGACCCGGTCCTCTTCCAGCAGACCGACGGCGACTGGCGCCTGGCGAGCGACAACTTCCTCGCGGAGAACGCGATCGTCGAGGACTTGGAGCAGGCCTATACCGGCGAGATCTCGCCGGTATATCTCAATCGGGATATCGTCGACATGGAGGAGATGGCCGAGGTCTACGGCTGGGTGAGGCCGGAGAGGACCCCGGCCTCCATCGCCGCCGTCGCCCGGAAGGCCGCCGCGTCCTCGGCAGCCGAGAAGCCGTCGCCCGGCAAGGTCGCCGACGCTGCCCGCGAGGTCTCGAAGGGCTCCGCGCCCCGACACTGATACCATGGGGGGTGCGGATGCGCCCGCAGGCGCTTTGGCATACACACGCAAACGCTCAACCGCGCATCCGCACATGCCCATGCATCCGCATCCGCATATATGCGTAAAGGTGGCACGCCATGATCAGGAACGTTCTGAAACCCGACGGCACGGCGCATATCGAGCAGCAGGTCGGCAACATGCGATACGATCTCACGACGGGGCAGGTGGATACGGTGGTCCCCGGGGCAGGCGCCACGAACCTCGTCTTCGGCGCCGACGGCCGCCCGCACGTCGAGCTCACGACCGGCAGCATTCGCCAGGATCTGGGCAGGCCCGGTTTCGATACGCTCCTGTAGGTTCCGCAATCGCACATACGCATACACGCACACATACGCAGTTGCGCATACGCACACTCGCACAATGGAGCACATGCACGTCGGCATATCTACGCACATGCACATAGCCGCACACGCGCCCATCGGGCTCCAGCCTCGGTGGGCGCCTTGTTTCCGGCCGTTTTCCGTATCCGGCGTTTAAGCCGCCGGATACGGGGAATAACCACCTGAGGGGAAACGGACAGCGCCGAGGGAGGGCGCGCCCCGAAAAGGAATGGAGAACGGAAATAAGGATACCCGCAAGGGCGGCAGGGCCGCTCGTCGCCATGGCCATAGCCATAGCATCGTTCGGCTGCATCGCGCCCGCGGCTTACGCCGAGAACGCGACCGCCGCCGTGATCTCCGACGACGGTGATCATGTCGTCGTCGACGTCGACTTGAACGGAAGTGCGCCTGTCGGCGACGCGACCGAACAAGCCGATATGAAAAGCAGTCAGGGCGAATCGGTTTCCGATGCGGAACCAGACGAGGCCTTGAAAGCATTCGAGGCCCTGATGACGGCCAACGACATCATTATAAGATCAGCGTTTTACTACATCTTACTGCCGTCTCTCTTCGCGATGGCCTTGCCTCTCCTCTTATACGAATTGCTGGAGCTACATGATCGCCGCCGCCTTTGAGTCCCGACGGTTGGACTGAACCGGTGTCGTGCCGATCGTGAGCCCGGTCCGCCCCCGACGAAGTTATCTATAACCGGGCGGCTCTGCCCGAGCCGCCCTTGAAGGGAAGGAAACCCTATGATGCTTTTCGAATCTTTGATCTTCAACCTGCTCCCCGCAGCCGTCGGTATCATGGCCGTCGTGCTGGTGTTCGAGAGCTGCTGGCGCAAATGCCCGCCGGATAAGCTCATGCTCGTCTCCGGCGCCGGCAAGATGCGCTCCGTCTCCGGCAAGGGAACCTTCGTGATCCCGCTCCTCCAGCGCGTGGACACCCTCTCGCTCGGTGCCGTGCAGGTGCAGCTGACCACCGAGAAGGCCCACGGCGAGGGCGTCGCGGCGGGAATCAAGGCCCAGGCCGAGGCGTACAACGGCATGGACAACCCCTACCTGCTCGCCAACCGCTACATCGACATCATGCCCAAGGTAGCCGAGCAGGTTGCGAAGCCCCTCACTGCCGTCGATTCCATCAAGATGTACGGATCGGGCAACGCGCAAAAACTCGTAAAGGAGACCACATCGATTGTCGACCAGGTCGCATCCGGCCTGAAGGACAGCACGGGAATCGACCTGCCGTCCCTGCTGAACGGTCTGATCTCGAACCCCGATATCGATGCCGGCTCCGCCGAGAACTCGGTGGAGTGATGGTCGTCCCGCTGATCGCCTCGGCCTTGCTGCTCGATTTCTTAGGCTGCATGATGCCCCTGGCATTGGTCGAGGACACCAAGGCATTTAAGGTCGGCGTGTTCCTGATTTGGGCGGCGCTGGTGGCGGATTCCGTCCTGATGGGCTTGTTCTATCCGAGGGAGCTGGCGGGGGTGAATCCCCTGTTGGCGGCAGGTCTCGAATCGATATGCCTCATCTGTGCCATGTATCCCCTGCATGGGTTCGCATCGAACTTGGCCCCCTGTGGCATCCGGGTCTATATTGCCGCGGCCCTCGCCTTCATAGACTTCCTCGTGACCGCTGTGGGATTTGTCTCCCTGCTCTTGGGTACGATCTGGCTTATATTCTTCTAGGCTCGCAGGCATATGGACCTGTCGACCATCAAGCCGGTGCCCTTCCGGCCCCGCAAGCCGGAGGGTTCCGAGGAGTAGTACCGGGGCGGGCCGCCCGCACGTCGCGCAGACCGTCGGGCGGCTTTTTACATCGAAGGGGAGTGTGCCCCATGGAGGGGAAACGAAACCGCGGCGAGGTGACCGCCGAGCTTTCCGAGAAGGTATGGGCGAGGCTGTGCCGCGAGAACGCCCTGGTCGCGAGCGAGGTCTGGGTCGATGACGCCCGCCGGGTCGATTTCGTGGCCTACAGGCCGCATCGTCCGCGTGACCGATCGTCGAACCATGCGACCGCCGCCGAGCTCGAGTCCGGCACCTTCACGTTCGTCGAGGTCAAGTCGTGTATTGACGATTTCACGAGCGGCCACGGCAGGACGTTCGAGGGCGATGAGAACTGGCTGGTGTGCCCGCTCGAGCTCGCCGACTCGCTGGCTTCCAAAGGTATGCTGCCCAAGGGGGCGGCCGTGTACTCGCCCGACTCCCGCGGCGCCCTGCGGAAGCGCTACGACACTTCCGAATTCCGGCAGGTGCGCGTCGCCCCGGCAATCGAGCTGATATGGGCGATGCTGAGGCGGAAGAGCTCATGCGAGACCGGCGCCGGTTTTCCCGTATAGATCACCGGCACATCTGTCCGGATGCATATCCGCACATCGGCATACATACGCCGAGGCACATACGCGCTCACGCATATATACACCAGCACCATTGCACATATGCGCGCACGCATAAAGACATAGAAGCACAGATGAACAGGCCGCGACCCCTTACGAGATCGCGGCCTGTTCTCGGACCGAAGTCCCACCCATGAAAGAAATCCGCGATGCCCGCATGGGAAAGACAAGCCGTTCGGCTGCGCGGGGCCCACATCATTCTGAGGCTATCGTACCCGTCTGCGCATCGGGGTATACGGGCGCGCGGGGAAATGCGCGGAAGCATATCCGCCCCGCCTTCAAAAACTTCCTATAGTTTCTGCAAAACCCCCGTTCAGCGTATATTTTTTCGCTTGCGCGGGTATCAATTCCCCGTTACTGGTCGAACGGATGACGGGATATGGAAATGGCAGACGGTGACCGCTTTACACCGGAACAGGCCGAGGCGATGAGCGCGCTGAGGGACGGGAGGAACGTGTTTCTCTCGGGCAACGCCGGCACGGGTAAGAGCTACGTGCTCAACGCCTTCATATCGGACCTGAAGGCGCGCAACGTCGATTTCCTCGCCCTGGCGCCCACCGGCATCGCCGCGCTGAACCTCACGGACGGCTCGACGATCCACCGCACGCTGAAAATCGAGCCGGGGGTCTGCGCCCCCGATGGCCCCAAGGGGTCCCGCAAGGTGCTCGACGCCGCGAAGGTAATCATCATCGACGAGATCTCGATGTGCCGCATCGACCTGTTCGACCACGTGATGGGGATGATCTCCCAGTCCATGACGCGCAACGGCGCGAAGCAGGTGGTCCTCGTCGGCGATTTCTTCCAGCTGCCGCCGGTCGTGACCGAACGCGACTCCGCGCTGCTGATGAAGTTCTATCCCGGAAACCTCCAGGGCTGGTGCTTCAAGTCGAGGTACTGGACCGGCTTCGATTTCGAGCCGCACGTCCTCAAGACGGTCGTGCGCCAATCCGACCCCGATTTCATCGACAACCTGAACCGCGCCCGCGTCGGCGACGCGTCGTGCCTCGATTACTTCAACGCGCACTCGAAGAGCTCCCGCGCCTACCTGCCGAAGGACACGCTGGTGCTGTGCGCCAACAACCGCATCGCCGATTCGATCAACCGCGAGAACGTTGACGCGCTCGACGCACCGAAGGTCGAGTTCGCGGCCGCCGCGACCGGCACGGTGTCAAACGGCGACAAGATGGCGCCGGAGAGGATCGTCCTGTGCCGCGGCGCCCGCGTGATGTCGCTCGTGAACAGCCCTCAGGAGGGTTACGTCAACGGCACGCAGGGCACCGTCACCGACGCGTCCGCGGACGCCGTGACGGTCAAGTTCGACGGGGTGGACGAGAAGGTCCGCATCGAGCGGCACAGATGGGAGATCAACAAGTCCGAGGCCGTCGTCGAGATGGACGATGAGGGCAGGCCCGTCAACAGGGTCAAGACCGCCGTCGTGGGTGCCTATACCCAGATCCCGCTCAAGCTCGCCTACGCCATCACCATCCACAAGTCGCAGGGCCTGACGTTCGATGCCTGCTGCGTCCACACGAAGGTCTTCGCCGAGGGCCAGCTGTACGTCGGCCTGTCCCGCGTGCGCTCCGCCGCCGGCCTCACCGTGTTCCCCAAGATTGAGCCGAACCGCCTGATCGCCAGCCGCGAGGTCGTGGAGTTCTACGATTCCCTCGAGCACAGGATGGAGGAGCCGGTCCAAATCGAGTGCCCGCGCCGCTACGAGTCGCGGGTCCGCGCCTACATCCGAGACCTCATGGACGGCAGGGACCCCGACGCCCCCACGCCTCCCGCCCTGGAAGGCGCCCTGGAGAACAGCAAGGGAGGTACCCCGGAACCGGGGACCGAAAGACCGGCTCGAACCCTCGAAGAGAAGATTGGGGCGGATATAGTTGCCCGTGCCACCTTCGCCCTCAAATTTGCAGTTTCGGGTGCCATGTCCAAGGACCATCTTGAGGCCAAGATGCTCCTAGCCGGGTACGTACTTGATTGGGGACGCGCTCCGCATGAGCTCTATGTCGTCTGCAAGGAGGGCGGTTATCGCGTCAGCGCATCGGAACTGGGCATCCGACGCTCCGAGATTGAGGCGAGGATTGCGAAAAACTCCGGCTTCGACTTGGGCTCCGCTCGTCGTCAGCCGAGCCCGTCCGACTCTCGTCCTGGGAAGCGGAAGGGCTCGGCGAAAGAGTCCGCCGGTCGCACCCGAAATACACGCAAGGCGAATAAGCGGTAGCGACAACGGAAATGGGAAGGCCGAATCTCCCGGCCTCCCCATTTCATTTTCGCGGGCGGATCGCTACCGTCTGCCGGTGAGCCCCCAGTCCCAGATATACTCCTCGACCTGCTCGGCGAGATGGAGCGGGGCGGGAAGGTTCACCCTCATATCGTTCTTGTAGAGCTGCACCATGCAGCCGCGCAGGGCCTCGGCGTATTTGACGCTGGCAAGCGCCTCGGCCTCGCCACCGGGCGACAGAAGGCAGTACTCGTTGATCGTCTTCTCGCAGAACGCCGCGGTGGGCGAATCGTACTTCGATCCGCGTGCGGACCATTTGTACTGGGCGTCGCCCGGTCGCGGGGCCAACGCGAGGAAGTAGCCGTCCATCTTGAAGAGTCCCTGCTTGTCGCGCCTGTTCGGCACGGTGCCGTCGTCTGCGCCGCCCGCGGCCACCTCATCCGTGAACCAGTCGGGGACCTCGCCGTTGAGACCGGAGCGTATACGCAGGATGCGCAGCTTGCTGCCCGCGAGGCCAAGCGGCTCCTCATAACCGGTCGGTCCGTAGCTCAAGGGTCCCGACTCGAGGCCGGAGTCGCTGATGCCGGGCCACCAGTCTCTCTGGCGGATGCGGCCGTAGGAGTTGACGAGGAGGAGTTCCGGCCTGTCGCCGGTGGCGCGGACTATGCCGTGGAGCATCCTCTTCAGGGCCATTCCGTTTGCCCGCTTGCAGGAGTCCGGAAAGCCCTCGGAACCGCTCAGCCGGGCGAACTCGATGAGGGCGCGCCAGTACGGTAGGCTTCCGTCAGGTAGGAGGGGGCAGTACACGGTGACGGCACCGCTTCTCATGTCCTGTCGGACGCAATAGGGGAAGCTCGCCCGCGCCTTGCCGTTGCCGGAGTTGTAGACCTTCAACCCTATCGCCGGGATCGAGGTATCGATGCCGCGCGAATTGCGTGCCGGTTCGGGTACGAAACCGAGCTGGCGCATGAGGTCGCGGACGGCGACGCGCGCGCGGATCTCGGGACTGTCCTTCGAGTCCTCGGGTTCGATGAATTGGGTCAGGCGCCCGGTTTTCGCGAACGCGATGCGCAGGGCGCGCTTGGGGTCTCCGCCGTCGTCTTTGCCCTTGGGCTTGTAGCTCTCGGCGCCCGGCAGGGCCACTATGCACGCGGTCTGGTCGGTCGCCTCGGGAAGCGCGGCGGCGACTTTGCGCCAGCGGATCTTCGCCTGGCTGTCGCCGGTATTCTCCATGCGGTTCAGGAGGTCGTTTGCCGGGATGTTATCGATCTCGACCTCGAAGCCGTCGACGGCCCCCTCCCCACCGAGAAAGCGGGAGATCTCGGCCCTTGCCATATCGAGGAGCCGGGCATCGTCCTGGTTGCCGATCAGCTGGAATACGGCCCTGTCCCTGCCGGTGCAGTGGGCGAGTCTGGCGCGGTTGGCCCGGCCCCAGGCCTCCCGCCTCGCCCGTGCGCTGACGGGGTCCTTGTCCCAATCCGCCTGCCTGGGTTCCTCTATGGACGCCTTGAGATGGGTCAGTTGAAGCGAGTCGAGCGCACCGACGGGCTCCGCGATATCTTTGAGCCGAGCCGCGACGGCCTCGAAGAACATGGCCTTGTCGATGACGGATGCCCCGCTTGCGACCGAAGGCTTCGATGCCCAGGAGGCGGTCATCGCGTAGGGGGATAGGATCTGCGGCTGCGAGCCGTCGCGGGCGTACCTGCCCATGTCCTCAAGATACTCGCGGACTGCGGGCAATCCGGTCCCGCTGGCGAACTCGTAGTTCGCCAGGGCCGCGGGGTCCCAGGCCAAGTCGCGCTTCTGTTTGTCGTAGCCGTAGGGGACGACGCGGAGCGTGCCGCCTTCCGTGCGGACGTAGGCGTTGACATCGTGTTTGAGGAACGGGTCGTCCTGCCATGGCTTGCCGATGAAGCGGCGGACGGCGACATCCATGTTGAGCCTTGCCTTGCGGCCGACCGGCAGCGTCTCGACGTGGAATCTGAGGGCGAACGCCCACGGGTCCTCCTTGTGCCAGTGGATATCGGAAATCAGCTCGTAGACGTTTCCGTTTCCGCGTGAGACTCTGCTGAAGTTCTCGACCATGCCGTTGGCGAGTTCGAGGGGGATGTCGGCGATGGCGTCGGCGACTTGCGCGGAGAATGCGGGGAAGGTGAGCCCGCCCGCGGGACGGCCGTCGCCGCTGAACAGGCGGATCTCTTCGCCACGCACGGCCTCTTCGAACGTCTCGGGGTGCAGCATCCCCATCACCTTGCGGTAGGCGGGGGATTGGGTATCGATGTCCTTGCGGGAGGAGATCCAGACCGCGATGACGTTGCATAGCTTCGCGAGATCAATGGGGGCGAGGGCGATAAGCCAGCTGTCGGTATGTACGTTGGGGCGTACGGGATTCAGCTCGACGGCCCGGTCGAGCCAGCAGCGCAGGTCGTCCTTGAGGACTTTGGTGTTGAGGTAGCCGCCCTCTTTCCTCGGGGGCATGAGCGTGAAGAGGGCGTCGCGCAGGCTGTCGGGCAAGCCGACGACGTGCACGGTCGTCTTGGTGTCGAGAACGGGTGCGAATGACATGAGGTGCAGCTTAGAGTCCGACATTTCCGATTCCTTTCCTGAACGACTCGTAGAACGGCCCGTAGAGGGCTTTGGCGACCTCCGGCTGGTCGCTATCGTGCATGAGGCGTTCCATGTAGGCGCCGAGCTCTTCCAGGGTCCTGAACGAGAGCTTCCCGTCGCCGCCGCGGAAGGCCGCATCGGCGAAATAGACATGCGGCGCGGGCCTCTCCTTATCGGCAAGCCTCGCCAGGCGTCCGAATATCTGGATGATCGTGACCATGAGCGTGGAGATCGCGTCGTCTACGAGGAATTGCCTGCCCATGGTCCTCCATGCGCCCATGGGAAGGTTCTCGTCCCGCTCCATGGTCTTCCATGTGCGCCAGGCGGAGGCCCTGACCTCGGTCGCGAACTCCCCGGGATTGGCCGGGAAGTCGCCGACCTCCCTTTCGATGAGGCCGTTGAGCTTGCGGTATCGCCCGCCGAGGTCGTGCGGTGTGCCCATCGGCCGCACCGAGAAGATGAGGCTCGTGAACACGGCATGGCCGCCGCGGTCGACGATATTGAAGCCGCGCTCGATGGCCATGGCCGGCGCCACGAGCACTTTGGCCGGATGGTCGCAGAACTTGTAGACTTCGCTCCGGGGCACGAAGTGCTCCCTGTGGTCGTGGTTGTTGCGCACCAGGGCCGCGACCTTGATTGCCTGGCCCTTGCGTCGGAACTCTTGCTCGATGCGGTCGCGTGCGTCCTCGGCCTCCCGGTAGCTGTTCACGATGACCAGGGCCTTTCCCGCGCCATCCGCGTCGAGTTCGTCCCTCAGCGTGGCCATGGTCTGCGATAGGACGATGCCGAGGTTGCCGGAACGCATCTCGGCGGCGCTGCCGGACACGTTCTGCTCGATGCCGAGGTCCCTCACGGTCGAGGTGGAGAGCTTGGCCGCCTTCCACGGCTCCGCCTCGAGGAGGTAGTCGACCGGCCTGTTCACGTGGTATTGCAGGCAGCCGGGCTCCCAGCTCGAACCGGAGAGCAGGAGCACGTGCGGCCCCAGCGCCGCCCCGGCGGGGTCGGTATCGAGCCAGGGCAGCGAGCACATGAAGGCCCGCCCGAAGGCGAACTGCCGGAAAAGCCTGAGGTCGTTGCCGTCGAGCTTCATCCCGAAGATGTTGCCGATCAGCGAGTTGGGGAGATAGTGCTGCTGGCGCGTGTAGCTGAACTTGAGGAAGTTGTACAGCTCGTCGACGGAATCGTCCTTGAAGCTGAGGAGGTCCTGCGCGGAGGCGAGTTCGCGCAGGTACGAGTCGAACCGGATGACCTTGAGGGCGAAGGAGAACCTGGTCCGCAGCTCGTCGGGAAGCTCCGAGCATCCGCATGCAGCGAGGTATTCGTTCAACGAGTAGCTGTGGGTGTCGTCGTCGATGCCCTCGCAGGAGGTCGCGACCGCCTGCGAGAGCTTGTTGAGGGCCGCGTCGCCGCCATCGAGGCTCTTCTTGGCAATCTCGAATCTATAGGGGTTGATGAGTTTGTCGGCATCCTCGTAAACCTGTTTGGGAAGGCCCTGCTCCAGGAGGTCGTTCAGAAGCGAGAGCGACGTGAACGCCTCGTCCTTGACGATGCGCCATTTCGCCACGCGGTCGTCCCTGACGGATTTGAGCAGCGCCTTCGCGACGGGCTCGGATTTCTGGCGCAGGTCATAGAAAAGCTCCTCGTTGAAGTCCCTCATCTTGTCGTCCGGGCGCCGCTTCATGGCCACGGCTGTCGGGTCGGCGGCGTTGCGGATGAGCTCCTGGAAGCTCATGCTCGGGGCGAAGCAGCCGTCGAGCTGCGCCTGCACGCGGTCCGCCTCATCGAACAGGACGACGTCGAACTGCTGAAGAGCCTCCTCGAAGAATGCCTTGCGCTCCCTTCCGACGATCATGGTGGCGAAGCCGGTGGGAGTCGTGACCACGACGTCGGATGTCAGGGACTCGCGGGCCATGGCCTGCGATGGGCACACGTCCCAGTACGGGCATGAGTTCGCGCCGCCCTTCTTGGACCGGAGGCCGCGGCATGGCGTGCTGCCGTATCCGCAGGCCTCGGGATCGGAAGAGGAGAGCCCGTCCATGATGCAGGCGGTCTCCAGGTATTTGGATGCGGAATGGTCGAGGAGCATGGAGTCATCGTGGTCGAAGAACTCGTCGAGCCGTTCGATGCGCCTGCCGCGCGACACCAGGGGCGAGGCGCTGATTCCCGCCTCGCGAAGCAGGACGACGCTTTCCATCACGTCCGATACCGAGTTGAGCAGGGATACCGCGCGCAGGCCGCGCTTCGCGAGGCAGACGATGAGCATGTTGGCGAGGACGGACTTGCCGGCGCCGACGAGGCCGACGAGGCTCACGACCTCATCGAGGCGCAGGCCGTCAGCGACGGATGTGCTGCCGCCGCGGGCCCGCTTGAGGAGCCCCTGGTCCTTGACCCTTCTGAGCACGGCGGCGTAGTGGGTCTTCCCGGTCTTCTCCCCGACTTCGTCCGCGGTCGAGATGAGCTCGTCGAGGGTGATATCGATGGGCGGGCGCCTGCTCTTGCGGGGGATATCGTCAATCTTGCCCGTTTGGGGCGGCACGGCATCGGGTATGGTCACCCAACGGATCGATCCGGTTACCGTGGTATCGCCGGTCGCCTCGGGCTTGCATGTGTAGGAATACCGTCCTTTGGGTCTCGCGACCACGTTTTTATGGGAGAGTTTGACATCGCCGAGGAGGCGGTCTATATAGATCGGCATGCGGTCGATCCCGGTAAGGGGGTGCTCGCGCAGGGCCATTCCGCCGTTGGCGATATCGAAGAACCGGTACCGCTCATATTCCGCGCGCTCGTAGAGACCCAGCAGTCGCCGCCAGGCCGTGGATGAAGCCAGCGAGAACAGGTGTCGGCGCGCCATCTGCATGAGGTGGCCGTCCGCGCCGATGGTCTCGGGCCTGATGAGCTGGTAGTTCGATAGGAGCCTGTCGGCCTATCGGGGATCGGCGCCGGGACCGCATACGCGTACCGCGAGCGCGAGCAGCGACTCCACATTCAGGAACTCGTCGAGGGATAGGTCGCTGTCCTCGGGATAGCGCACCTCGAGATTGCGCTTCAGCTGGTCGAAGCCTTCCTGGGCTGTATCATTCGGCTCGCTCATCGCGTGCCTCCCTTCGCGGCGGCATCGAGTCGTTTCGAGAAGTTGCGCAGCGTTTCGCATGAATAGCCGGTCTTGCCGCGCAGGACGGCATTGCATAGCGCGCGATATCCGGGATGGTCCCGTTCGACTTGGTCCGGCACGACATAGGCCACCTCGTCCGCGCACATCTGGGCGATGCCGGTGTCGTCCTCTATCTCGCGGGCAAGCCGCTCGGCGCGGCCGTATGCCTTGGCGTCGACGGCAAGCTGTCGGCCGTCCGGCAGATGGATCAGGATGTCGCAGGTGTCCTTGAGGGGCCACATTTCGTATTTCAGACCGAGGCCCGCTGCGGCCTCGGCGATCGCCAGCTCGAGCTTTCCGGGGGAAGAGATGTAGTGCATGACGCCGCGGGATAGGCGGAAGGCGTCGTGCGCGACGCTGTCCAGCTTGTCGAAATCGCCTGTGACGGCCTTGGCGCACGTCGCCGATGAGCAGTGGGGCTGCTTGCCTCGCATGGTCATCGTCCAGCCGCAATTCGGGCATACTTTTGCGGCGCCCGGGACGGGTTCGTAGGCCATGGAGACGAATTCCTGCAACCACACCGGGTCGATGGTGTCGGCTTCGCCCTGGTCGAGGGGGTCGGGGTCGCCCAGGGCGAGCCCCGTCTTGATCCTGACGTATTCGTTCCAGGTGAGCAGCGGGTGGCGGATGAGCATCCTGCGTCCGTACACGTATTGCTCCTGGGTGCCGGCTCGGAGGAATTCATACACCCTGCGTTCCTGATGGCCGCCCAAGAGGTCGTTTTCCGCAAAGCGCAGCACCTCGTAGCATTCCGACGTCGCGGCGAAGTAGTCGCCGTCTACTGACGCCAGGGGCCCGATCTCGATGGACCGGCACCCTTCGACGGCTTCCCTGCACTCGTCGCGCCACCGGGCCGTCCACTCGCGCACGTCTGACGCTGCGCTGTTCCTGATGAAATCGGACTCATTGAACGTCGGCAGCAGCTCTTCCGCATCGTCGGAACACTCAGCGCACAGCGCGGCGAGGATATTCATGCCGTGTCTGAATGCCTGGCTGTAGGGATACCTATGCGGGTCGGCCTCGTAGAGGCCGTCCTTCTCGGCGATGCCGTATGCGATGAGGAATACAGCGGTCTCGAAGCGGTTGGCGATATCGCGGGCTTTGCCGGCGGCTTCGGCCGCGGCGATCGGGTCGGACATGGACCACCTCTTTATTGGAATTGGCATACACAGCAGCTTTGATACCCGCCCCCGCCGCGCTTTACACGCCCCTACCGAAACTCGACGGATAAAAATGCCCCTGCACCGGCTCGAATCGAGTGAAAGACTTCCCGCGCACGGGGTAGAAAAAGCTGGGACGGCACGCATCCGCGCGAAGGGTTTGACATGTCTAGGGTGGCTTACGGGCAAAAGGGATACATCGGCGCCTCCATGAGCGCGAACGCGCGGGCGGCCTACGAGGCGGGGGAGATGCCCCGCTCGAAATGGACCAAGGCGGCGATCCTCGGCGCCTTGAGGGGCTACTGCGATGAGATGGACCTGCTCTACGACCCCGCGGTCGAGTCCGAGACCAGGGCCGCGCTCTTCGACCAGTTCATCGCCTACTCGTCCTGGCACCACACCGGCGCCTACGCCCGCGAGACGGAGTTCTTCGCCCTGGACGAGGCCGCCGTGATCGGGGCGTTCCGCGAGCTCGGGCCCGAGGAGGCGGCCGAGCGCGACCGGATCCGGGCGCAGGCTGCGGCCCGGGTGCAGGAGGCGGAACGGCATCGGAGGGAAGCGGAATGCCTATTCGAGTACCGCTTCTCCTGCTCCCCATATAGCGCCATGGCGTACGAGGCGTTCCATCCCGAGCTGTGCGAGCGCCGCGTGAGCAAACGCAGGAAGCAGGAGCTCGTCGTGTACCGGCTGCCGGACGGCAGCGAGCCGTCGGGCTATGCGGACAGCAGCCATGTGGTGCCGTCGGTTTTCATATCCGGCACGGGCGGGGATCGCGCGTGGCGCGATATCGACTTCGACGAGGCCGAGCGGAAATTCGCAGCGGCGGCGAGAAGGGCCGCGGCCTTTCGCGAGGGGAGACCGAAGCTCATGCAGGACGAGGCCAGGCGCGCTGCGATACGTGAGACTCGGCACCGCGTCTGCACCGCCCCCATTTTGAAGAGCATAAAGGAGATTCACAGGTGACGGGGAAGAATGTCTATACGATGACGGCGATGACGAGGCGAGCGTTCGTGGGCCTCGCGGTCATGGCGGCGCAGGCCGGACTCGCGGGCTGCGTGAGGAACGGGGCGCCGGACGCCGGCTCCTCCGACGGCGGCGCCGGGAAGTCGGGCGATGCCGGCACCTCGTCGCCGTTCGCGCCGCAGCAGTCCGCCCAGGCGTCCGTGGACGGCATCTCGATCGACCGCGTGACGATCGAGGAAGGCACGGGGCCGGACGGCAAGCCGTTCCGCTACATCCGGGTTGCCTATACCTTCGAGAACGTCACGGACTCGGACGCTGTCGCACCCTATACCGACATCAACGCATACCAGGACGGGATCAAGCTCGACAGGTCCTACAAGGTGCAGGACCAGCGGGCGCAGAAGCAGATCGAGCCGGGCGGGAAATTGAAGTCGTTCACGGCGTTCGCCCCCGATTCTGAGACGGTTCCGGTCACGGTCAAGGTGATGGCGCCCGGCGAGAAGGAGCCGAGGTCGGAGCGATGCTACTGCATCGTGAACCCGGGCCTGCAATAGGCCGCCCCGCTCGCACGTCCACACATATATGTATATGCGCGTCTATGCGTTTACGTACATGCGCATATGGGTAGACTCACATCGAGTAGAGACGAAACGGGAGGGGATGGTCCGCATGGCGCCGTTCATCAGTGAAAATATCGACCTGGTTCCTTGCATGGCCATGGCATTCAACGCGGCGATTGCGACCATGGGTTTTCTGAAAATGGTTGCATGGACCGAGCACGGCATGTCGTCGAGGATGTCCAGATACATCGACAGGTTCGGCAAGATGGGCATCGACCGCGAGATTTTGGAGGTCTATGCGCGATCGTATCTCGACGAGTCGCGCAACGCGCTCATCTGCTGGATCGTTGGCCTCGCCATCACCATGGCTGTGGGGATTGTCATCTGGGCCCACGACGTCGGCGCGGCAGTCCTCCTGACATCCGTGGTCGCGGCGGCGGTATCGATCAGGTGCATCGTCATGGCAGTGAGGGATGTGGCGGATATCCGCGACGTCCTGGCCGAAACCGACCTAGGCACCCCGACCGCGTGATTTGCCCTGGCATCCAATCAATAGGGACAAGCAGATATTCAGAAGGGACTCGATATGGGTATGCAAAGCTATATGGCGACGGTATTTGTCGGCGAGCGTGAGATTGGCGGGCCTTTTGTAAACGGTGATTTTCGTTCAAGCCTGAACTTCGCGAGGCGAGAGCTTCGCGGATACCTGCGCCTGGCTGAGAGTATCTGACGGCAGGAAGTCATGGGTGGTCGCCGTCATGGCCTTCGTTGTGTAACCGCCCCGGCGCTTGATTTTGGCATCCTTACCGAGACGAAGGATAGCGAGACCGCCACCGTGGAGTCCAGCTTTACCGTGACGTCGGCCTACACGGCCGAGGATTTCGTATCGGATACGCGAAGCTCGTTTCTTGCCTGCGTCACCGAAGATTTAAGCGAGCAGGTCGCATCGGAGGCTGCAAGTCTCGTCGATGGTCAAATCGCGTCGATGTCGTGGTATAGGCGCTTCGAGATATGGAACGACCTCGCATCCTACGACATATGCGGCGTTGCGAACGCCGATCATCTCATCGACGGGCTCGAGGAGCTTTCCGTCGCGCTCGCCGATGGCCGCGCGTTCGACGCAAACGGTGGAAACCCCGTCTTCCATGCTTTTCACCGGGCCGAGCGGCAAAGTGGCGACAGAGAGTTACCTGTGCCTGCCAGGCGTACTCATCGACATCATTGAGACAGGGGCTTCGGGCAACCGGAGCTCTTTTCTAATATGAGCCGGCACCTCCACGGTACCGGCCCAATAACGACTGCCTACATATCCCAGATCTCGCTCAGCCGCTCATCGTCCGCGGCCTCCTCCTCGAAGCGGAACTCGTAGGGGATGGCCAACCTGGTGAGCTCAAAGGCCACCTTTCTGGTCATGGCGTTCGAGATCCGCGCCGCGCGCGCATCCTCCGCGGCTAAGTCCTGCTCGCGGAAGTAGGGGAGCGGGTAGGGGTTGCCGTCCGTCTCATCGACAATCTTCTCCACCAGGCACCCGACCTCGCGCTCTTGGATTTCCGCCAGATTCTCGAGGTACTTCCATGCCACGGCAGTGGCGCGGGCTCGCGGCAGGCGCGGGCTTTCCCAGTTCTTGACGGTCTTCACGTCGACGCCCGCTGCCTCCGCGACGTCGGACTGGTAGAGCCCCAGGCTCTCGCGCAGCACCTTGAAGCCCGCCTTGGTGTGGATGGTCTGCATATCCGTTCCTTTCATCTAGATTCTCTTCTCGAAGAGCCCGTGATAGACCTCATCGATCTCGTCCTGGCATTCGCACAGGAATTCGCAGCGTCCGACCACGAGTGCGACGAAAAGCTCGTCGACGGTGGCAATGCCGTAATCGTGGAACCCCGCGGGAAGGTAGAGCGTCCCGTTGTAGGGCGCAGGTCCGACCCGGTAGCAAGAGAAGTCCCCGAAGGCCGATCCCTCCACGCGGTACAGGCTGTAGTAGTTCCCGGCACGCTTCGCAGCGTCGATCGCCTCCGTGTGGCCGGCGATATGGCGGATGATCTTCCCGTCCGCACGGTTCGCGGCCGCCTCGCGCGCGAGCGTGCGCAGCTCGGGCATGCGGTCGAGCGGGTCGACGGTGTGGACCGTATCCATGTGTTCCGTGAACCCCTCGCCGTCGCGCGTGATTTCGCTCACTGTGGCGACGAACCGGGCGAAACCGCGCTGGCAGACCCCGACCCTGGAGGCCGCCGAGACCTTATGCGCCGCACGCAGTGCCTCCTCCCGGCTGTCTCCCTCGTAATGCAGCTCCGACGAATGGAGCGGCCGCACGTCGATATCCTCGGTTCCCGTGAACAGCATCTCGCGCGATTCCGTCACGAAGATCGTTTCCATATAGTCCTCCCATATGCGCACCGGGCGGCCCCATACCGCGTGCTCTACCTCTCTTGTACCCCCTGAGGGGAAACGTAAACGCACGCCGCGGAAAAATCGCCGGACCGGGTTCGGGAAAAGGACGGGGCCGAAAACGGCCCCTGTCTTGAAATCTGGATATGGAATCAATCAATCATCGCCATGTCGAACGCTTATATGCGAACTCGGAATCGATCATCGCTGCGCAGTCCCTCCGAGGGCGGGGCCGTCGTGCTATCTGGCGGAACTAGCCTTATTTACCCGCCGTCGGGCGTAGCGCCAACAGGTCATTCCTGATCTCATCGAGCAGCTTCCTGCACTTGAGCTCCGCGGCCTCCATCGGGCTGACGTATCCATCCTCATGCGGGTCGAAAATCATATCCGGGTCTGGCAGCCATTTGCCGTCGTCCTCGCCGAAGGCGGTCTCGGTCATGATGTCGCAGAGGCCCAGAAGCCTGACGAAGATATCGCTCTCCCCGACATATGGGGTCGCGCGTCGGCACGCGCGGAGGTACACGTCGAGCGTCTGGAGGAACAGGTCCTCGGTGCCGATCTCCCAGGGAGGACGGGACTTATCGTCTTCCGGGTTCACCTTGATGTCGTGCAGAATCGAGTCCGGCACGCAGCGCAGGTCTGTAGTCGGCCAGACGAAATGATCGGTCTCCTCGCACAGGTCGAGGAAGTCGTAGGCCTGGTTCCATAGCACGCAGAGCACATCCAGCTGGTTTTCGGTGAGTTTTTCGTCCATGGTCCTATCTCCTGATTCTATGAGGAGGTCGGCGACGTCGATGTGCGCCCAGCAGGCGATATCCTCGACCTTCTCGAAGCCGCTCGGAGCGTGCGTCCCGCGCCGCCAGTCCTTAATCGATGAGATCGAGACGTGCATCGCGCCCGCGAGCTCCCGCATCCTGGCGGCGCCTTTGGCGCCGTGTCCTAGCAACGAATCGAACACGGCGGGGGAGAACGCGAACGTCCCGTCGCCAATCCTGTAGGTGTCTTTCCGCATTGCGGCATCTCTCTTTCTCAATCCTTGCCGACAATGTTATCTGTGGCGCGGCCGTCTACGGAGACAAACCTGGACGGACCTCTACCCGTCCGGCTTCACGGAGAACCACAGACCGTCGTCGCAGATCAGCCCGCGCGCGACACATCGACCGCCGACGTCCACTAGGACGCCGGTCACGGTGGCGTCCGCCTTGCCGAACATGCTGGGGCAGGGCAGCGTCGCGCCGACACTGGCGATCTCGA
>ERZ1673748.1108-NODE-1108-length-28832-cov-4.910102_pt1 | contig 28832 bp, 21 predicted proteins | sample MGYA00580196_ERZ1673748 | MGnify/ENA primary metagenome ERZ1673748 (study PRJEB41218, sample SAMN15661796) | gut metagenome | host: Homo sapiens | place: Canada: London | collected 2015-08-20/2019-03-30 | study: EMG produced TPA metagenomics assembly of...
TCAAAGCCGAAGTTGATAACATACTGGGTCTTCTTCTTTTCAAGACCTGCTGTATCCTTATTATCTACAGCTTCAAAGATTAAGCTAGATTTGATTGCATTGGCGTCATACTTAGCGCCGATACCATAATAGTGATTATTCTTGGACCATTTAGCATCATCACCTTTAGTACCGTTAGAGTACATTGCACTGAGTGTCAATCCATTAAAGGAAGGTGTTTGATAGGCGACGCCATTATCTACCCTGCTAAAGCTTGTGCCAATGGCACTGGTCCTAGCGCTCAAACCGAAACCTGTTCCAATGGCCCAGCCAGTAACTATATGATAAGAACCGGCTCCAGAACTTAAAGTACCGAAACGACCAAAACCTAATTTACCGAAACCGCCTTGAACAAACAACTGAGATTCACGGCCGAAAACTCTACCTGCAGAGTTGGATGCTGTATTAGCCCCTGTATCAGCATCGAATCCTTCTTCCAATACGAAACCTACGTTGTATCCATTTCCAAGGTCTTCGACTCCACGAAGGCCCCAGCGAGAACCTTGGTCAAATCCAGACTTTAAAGAAACTGTTGTATCTTGGTGTTTTGCCTTTTGAACAACAACACCTTCTTCGATAACACCGTAAAGAGTTACGTTAGAAGCAGCGAATGCAACTGTGGAAGCACCCATTACAGCTAAAGCGATAAGTGATTTTCTCATTTGTAAATACTCCAATTGACGTTAAAAACTTGCAGAAAGTTCAAATTCCTGGCAACTCTTTCAAACTTCCAATCGGGTTTGGGGAAATTTTTAACGTCTGAGTCTCAATCCGAAGTTCAAATTGGAGGTATTAATGTCACATTCGAAGATAGGTCAATACACTAAGTCACAGCTTTATTCTTTGACCGACGGCGTTTACAGATTAGAAAGAAATTTTTATTTACGCGTCCGGGGCAATGGAAAATACAGAACTTATTTTTTTCGCTATGTTGATCAAGAAGGAAATCAAAAAGATTGCAATATCGGAAGCCTTAGAAAAATAACCATGGCAGATGCTAAACAGCAAGTTCATTTATTTAGAAGTCTATTGAATATAGCAAGTCCCAAAAATTTGGATTTATCAACTAATCCAACTCCAAAATTTTCAGAATTCGCTCTACAGACCATTGAAACTTTAGCTTCCGTGAAACTGTGGAAAACGGTTGCTCAAAAATCCTCTTGGACCTCTTCTATAACGACATATGCCTTCCCAAAGATTGGGGAAAAATTGGTCGAAGAAATTACTCGCCAAGATATCTTGGAAATCTTGAAACCAATTTGGACAAATAAGACAATGACTGCTTCTAGATTAAGAGGACGCTTAGAAAAAATCTTCTCTTATGCTATTAACGAAGGTAAATACCATGGAAAAAATCCCGCAATTTGGAAAGCAAACCTTGAGATGTACCTTCCTCCTCCCGAAAAATGCAAAGTAAAGACGCATTTCAAGGCTCTGACGCTTCAAGAACTTCGAGACAATATTCCTTTTCTAACGAAAAATAACTTTATTGGCTACAAATGCCTTTTATTCGGAATCTTAACTGCTACTAGAAGCGTTGAATTCACTCAGATTCAATGGAGCGAGATTGATTTTCAAAAAAAGATTTGGAATTGCCCGCCCTCTAGAAGAAAGGACGGAAAAAACGAAGTCTTCAGAGTTCCTTTAAGTAGACAGCTTGTCGAAATGCTGAAAATACTAAAGAAAGAATCTCAAAGTAACTTTGTATTCACAAAGGATCATTTACAACCGATAAGAAGAGAAACACCGAGAAAATTGTTGAAGGACGGTCTAAAGTTGGATTGCACGATGCATGGGATGCGCTCTACTTTTAGAGATTGGTGCACACAAACCGGCATTAACGAGATAGTTGCAGAGAAATCGTTGATGCATTCCACAGGAAATGAAGTTGTTTCAGCTTATCAAAGGAGCGACCTGTTGGAGGAAAGAAGAGACGTCATGCAAAAATGGGCGGATCTTTTGCTTGAAAGCAACGAAACTACTAAAAAACAAAAAGCTGAAAGTTCATAGTTGTTGCATTAAAACTACATAGAAACACTACTTTTCTTCGATTTTTTGTTGTTTTTGTGCAAAAAACAACATTTTTAGTTGCCTAGAGGACACACTTGTCCCAAAATTACATCGCAGATTAATTCTTGCCAGGAATTTGAACTTTCTGCAAGTTTTCAACTTCAATTGGAGTATTTACAAATGAAAAAAACACTTATCGCCTTAGCTGTTTTAGGTGCATCCTCCGTTGCATTCGCAGCTTCTAACGTTACTCTGTACGGCAAGCTTGACGGCGGTGTTGTCGTTAGCAAGGCTAAGAAAGCCGATACAGTTGTCAAAGCTACATCCGGTTTTGATTCTGGCTCTCGCTGGGGCCTGAAGGGTGTTGAAGACCTCGGCAATGGTTATGCCGTTGGTTTCCAACTCGAACAAGGCTACAGCCTTGACTCTGGTGCGACAGCAAACGGTGATGGCACATTCACAAGAGAAAGCAGACTTTACGTCCAAGGCGGCTTCGGTACATTGAGCTTCGGTAGATTCGGTTCTCTTGCTTCTGGTGCTGGTTCTCAGACAATTCTTACCGGTTGGCAGTTCGGCACTTCTTATGAAGACACCGGCTCTTGGACAAAATATGGCAAAGGAAATAGCCGTATTAACAACGCTATTTCCTATGTTTCTCCAGCCTTTGGTGGTACAACAATCCACGCAATGTATTCCAATGGAACTAAAGCTGACGACGCTAAATGGTCTCAAAACCACCACTACTATGGCTTAGGTGTTAAGACAAAGGTTGGCGCTCTCGACGGTTCTGTTATCTTTGAAGCAACAGACGCTAAAGGCGGTGTTGAATACAAAGAACCGGCATACTCCATCACAGCCGGCGCAAACTATAACTTCGGTGTTGCAACATTGTCTGGTATCTACCAATATGCTTGGAGCTCTGACACATACAAGCAGAACGCCTTCGGTCTCAGCACAGCCGTTCCAGCTTTCGGCGGTACAGCTAAGTTAGGTACAAAATTTGTATTCGGAAAGGATGAAACAGTTACTTCCGGCGAAGACAAATACAATGGATGGAGCATTAACGCTGGTTACAGCTATCCGTTCAGCAAGCGCACATATGCTTATGGGTATGCTGGTTACACTCACGGTGGCAAGCTCTGGAAGACACACACTGCTGCAGAAGCCAATTTAGTTCACAATGGCTACGCAGTCGGTATGGGCTTGGTTCACAGCTTCTAATTTTTTAGCTTAGTACTTAAAAGGAACTGCCAAGAGAGGACGCTCTTTTGGCAGTTTTCATTTAGGTCCTTTCTTATTACTGCTACAAATATTAATTAACCTATCGTCGAGCTTCGGCGAGCGCCCCCTCCCACATCCTTTGAAAGGACATGTCCTGCCCCGTCCTGGCCAGAGAGGGCATCGACTCACGAAACTATTTAACCGATGAAATGTGGATTTTGACAGGTAAAGCCCAGACCTGATCTATAACCGAAAGGTTTGCTTCCTCGGGCTAGTCCCTAGTCTCCAACACCCAATTTAAAGAAGATTCAAATTTAGAGGAACCTCTTTCTGGCTAAACGAACTCCATTCTTCGGAGTCAGGAACCCCGCAAAAAATTACAGTTCCCAACTTCTACAGCTAGGAACTGCTTTTTTGTGTCTAACAGCACGTAACTTTAGACTTTCTCAATCCTCTTATTTAGGATCTTTCATTCCCCATGCCTTTACATCATGGCAAGTTCCGCAGTCATTAACTGAAGCGCGGTGCTCTCTATGGCAATCAGAACAGTCTTCGGTTTTGCCGAAGTGGTAACTGTTGTGAGGATTAATTAAAGCCTTGTGCTCTTTTACTTCCCCTGTCTTCGGATTCTTCATCTTGGAAATGAAGTTAAGCCGATCAGTTTTGCTTGCCAAAGCATCCTGGTTGTGACAGGTAACGCATTGAGATGTCGGAACCGGTTTGAATTCTGTGCCTTGATGACATACTGTACATTGCACTCCGCGAGCACTGTGTTTGCTCATGCTCGGCATCTGTGCTGAAACCGATGTCATCCCGAAACTCATAAGAACGGCAGCAGCTAAAAGTATTTTTTTCATTTCTTTCTCCTTATTGTTTCGGTCTGTCAGCAACGGTTTCGCCGGCAATCAAACCAAATACGGCACATTCCGGCATAGAGCATCCGGTCATTCTTTCCTGTCCATGCAGGCCTCCGGAAGCTTCTCCGACTACAAACAATCCTTCAATCGGTTTTCCTGTTTCCATCGAAAGAGCGCGAGCTTTCAAATCTGTTCTAATCCCGCCCGGAGTGTAATTAAGACGAGGATTCACAGGCATCGCGTAAACTCCGGCAGAAAAATCAAGCGGCTCGACCTTACGTCCGGATCTTTCGAGAGGTTTGTTGAATTCCGGATCCTTGCCTTCTTTGATTGCTTTGTTATAAGCATCTACGGTGTTCTTTACAATTGTCGGATCTGCTCCAAAAGCTTTAGCAGCTTCTTCCACAGAATTAAACTTAGTCATCGTTCCATCGATACCGTTAAGACCGTTCAAGCTTCTCTGAACGCGGTTTAGGTTATGGAACTTAGCGAGAGATTTTTCGTCATAAATAATGAACGGCTTCTTATCTCCGTTTTGCATTCTTCTTAAAAGAACGGTTTGAGCCAATGCATTGCGTGTTGCACCTTCACTCATGAAACGCTTGCCTGTTGCCGGATCCACGATGACGCCCCAAATCATGTCTTCTGTTGGCAGAGGATATGCAAATCTAAAGAGAGACAAATGCATCGGTTGGGCCCCTGCTCTTACCATGGTCTTAAGAGCACCCGAAGTTGCACCGGGGTTAGTTGTAGTAGCAACGCCTGCCAAGAACGGCACTTCAATAGATCTAAAGGCCTTATCGCGGGAATATCCGCCGGTTGCGAAGATAACGCCCTGCTTTGCTCTGATTAGCTTCTTAGTGCCCGTCTTGTTCTGAAGGTCGTCAGTTTCTGGAGTATCGAAATAGTAATCTTGTCTGACTTCTAAGCCTTCGACTTTTCCATCCTTATCAAGGATAATTTCATCGGCTTTGGTATGAAGTCTGGTCTCAAGATTCTTGAGAGTTTTCATGTGACTCCACAACGCATTCAGCAGACCGGCGCCGTCTCCGACAGACACAAGAACTCTAGGTTCGCTGTGACCGCCAAGTTTAAGAAGACGGCCGTCCCATTTAACTCCTCTTTCTGTCATGAACTTCTCGGCTCTGGCTGTATTTTTGGCCATTTCCAAAGCTTTTTCATAGTCTCCCATGTTGCCGGAGACTTTGTACATGTCAGAAGCGAGCTTTTCCGGAGTATCTTGGACACCTTTTTCTTTTTGCAGGGGAGAACCTACGCAAGCAAAGTTCAGACCGCTGATTCTGGATGTTCCGCCCAAACGGCTCATCTTATCAATAAGCAAAACTTTAGAGCCTTTTTCGGCAGCGGCAATCGCGGCGATCGTTCCGGACACACCGGAACCGACGACAATTACGTCAACTTCTTCATCATATTTCGGTTTTTCTGCGGCATAAGCAGAAAAAGGTGCGGCGACAGCCACCAAAGAGGCAGATGCCTTTAGAAAATTTCTTCTAGATGACTTAATCTGTGTCATATGGTTCTCCTTGGATTACTTAGAAGGGTTAAGTAAATCTTAAGAAAAAATCAAAACACGACCGCTAAAGAAAAATCAAAAAGATTACAAAAGTGCTACAAAGCTACTCTGAATAGTCTTCCATGTAGTAGCCGATTCCCGAGTAAGAAGAAATCAAAGGCTCTTCCAGTCCTGCTGCACGCAGTTTCTTTCTTATCCTCGCAAAAGAAACCCTCAAGTAATTGGTTTCTCCGATAAACTCGACTCCCCATACTTGCCGGAGCAGGTCCTCATGTGTAAATACAATTCCCGGCTTTTTCATTAACACAGCCATTAGCCTAAACTCAGTATCGGGAAGATTGATCTCTTTATCGTTGAAATAAAACTTTCTCCTGCCGATGTCCATCTTTAAAGGACCATTGATGAGATCCTGAGTAACGGTGGAATCTGTTTGAGAACCTACCCTTCTAAGCACCGCTTTAACTCGAGCAGTTAATTCTTCAACGGAGAACGGCTTGACGACGTAGTCATCAGCGCCTGCTTCTAATGCTTTTGTTTTGACGGAGGTCTCCGAGCGAGCTGAAAGAAAAATGACCGGCGTAGAAGCTGACTTTCTGAACTCCTCTAAGAATTCCAGACCATCCATTTCCGGCATCATGTAATCCACAATAACCAAGTCCGGTTTCTCTGAAAGTGCTTCAAAAACTTCTAATGCTTCTTCTCCGTCCCCGGCAGAAGCAACATCAAAACCCTCTCTTTCCAAAGATTGACAGACGAAACGTCTGATTTTGCTTTCGTCATCGATAACTAAAATCAAAGGATGGATTTTCATGGAGCCTCCGGTAACGGAAGAGTAATAATAAAAACGGTACCCCTCCCTACTTCACTTTGGATCTTAATGCTTCCCTGATGAAGTTCAATTAGTCCTTTCACGATGACCAGCCCTAGACCGGTTCCGCCGGGTTTACGTTTTGAGTTCATTTCAACCTGGTAAAACTTCTCAAATACCTTATTAATTTTCGATGGCTCTATTCCTACACCATTGTCCGTAAAAGTGAGAATAAGATTGTTATCTTCTTTATATGCTTCAAGCGAAATGACAGGCTTTCTCTCCGGATGCCCATAACGTACGGCGTTAGAAATTAGGTTTGTCAAAATCTGCACGAAAGCATCGCGGTCAACCCAAATAATTTTAGCGTCTTCATGAATGTCCACATTAAAATCAAAATCACCGTTTGCCCGCGTAATCCTGAGCGCCTTCCGTACTAAAGGAGCCAACATACAGAGCTCCTTATGTATTTGATAAGCACCTGCTTCCATCCGAGAAACGTCAAGCCAACTCTCAATAAGCTTTTTCATGCTGTCGCTGTCGCGGAGAAGTTCATCGGCCTTTTCTTTTACCTCATCCAGCCCCGACATTCGGCGAATCTCCTCGGCTTCCAGCCGAATTGCCGAAAGAGGAGATTTCAGTTCATGAGCCACCACTCCAATTAAATCTTCTTTTAATTTGTTAAGCTGCTCCTCGGATGTCACGTCACGGATAAAAAGAGCCTTCTTTAAGTATTCTGAGTCCGCTAGAGAAAAAAGGCGCAAAGACAGAACTTTGCCGTTATCCAAAGGACAGATGACCGGAAGTGTCCCGCCGGCTTTAAGCCTTTGAATCGTCTTTTCCTCAAACAGCATATCTAAAGGCTTCCCGGCTAATTCCTTGCCGAAAATGTTCCCGGAGGCCTCATTGGCAAATCGGAGGATGTCGTTTTCATCGAGTAAAACCAAGCCCTCTGAAAGCCCGGTAAATACCGCTGTCATTACTCCTTCTCTCTCAGTAACTTTCTTAACTTGCTTTTCTACTTCATCCTGAAGTTTTGCATTGAGTTCAAAAAGCTCCGTATTCGCATGGTTGAGCTGTGAAGAAACCGATGAAAACTTATGCTGAAGCATACGCAGCTCTTTTGGAATTGTCACAACTTCGCCTTTTAGAGGACGCGAACGGCCGGCCGTGATTTGCGAAGACAGTTTGCCGATGGAATTAACTAAAGGAGAACTTACAAAAATAGAAGCGATTGCCGTCAGAAGAAGAATAGAAAGCCACGCCAAACCATTGGACAATGCAATTTTCCAGATAAGTTCCTCTCTTGCCTTTTGAGAACTCAAAACTGCAACTATCCACCCTGCCTCGGGCACGGACGATAAATAACTTCTGAAAAACTCTTCTTTGTCTTTTCCAAAATTCAACGACACCCAGGCAGTTCCTTCCTCCTTTACCTTCTCAATTTCTGCTGACGGGAAGATTTCAGGAATCGGAAAATGCTTAGAGGTAGAAAAAATAATTTTGCCGGATCCGTCCGCAATCGCAATTCCATATCTTTCCGGAGAAGATTGAGGAAGAACCTGCTCGGCCAGCTTCTTTAGATTAACGGCCGCAACCGCATATCCGATAATTCTTTTATCCTGAGTAATAGGCGTTGAAAGATTGATAATGTTTCCGGTTGCAGCTCCTTGGGCATTAACAAGACCTGAAACCTGCACTCTGTTTTCTGTCGTTCTATTGAGCCAATGGGCCCTTCCCGTGTGATCTACACCGATATTGCTTTCGCCTCGCGAATTTCTCTCCGGAGAAAATGAAACGGAAAAGCCGGAAGCATTATCTATATGGATGTTTAAGAAGTCCGGAAAGTTTTCCCGCAGGCTTTCAAGAAATTTATTGATGCGCCCAGAATCTTTTAAGCCTTCAATTTTTACAAACTCGGAAGCAGTCAGAAGAAGATGCTGTGCAATTTGAATCCGAGACAAGAGTTCTTTTCCTGTACTTTCGGACAGTTGCTGTTGGACTCTCTCTTCTTTAGCTATATCTTCGCTTGCCATCTTGTACTGAAGTCCGGACATGACAAAGCACGGTATTGTTACCGAGACAAGCAGCACAGCCATCAAATAAGTTCTAAATTTCATCGCATCATTCATCCATACCTTCATAAAGGTATACGGCTTCTGAAGCAAAAGATATTGGAAATTGTCCTAGAGACAATCTTCTCATCCTTTCCAAAATGGTCTCGTTTCAAGTTGTAGGAAATTGCGTCTCACTTAAAAATCAGCCTGCTAACTCTTTATAATGTACTGTTTTTAAAAACACATCTAAGTAAAAATGTCTTCTGATAAGCACTTAAAAGTTCATGCTGACCCTCTGGCTTCTAAAAAAGAAGCATGGAGCGGACGTTTCTCCGAACCGATGGCTGAATTTGTTCTTCGTTACACTGCCAGCGTAGGTTTCGACAAGAGATTGGCAGAAGCTGATATCGCCGGTTCATTAGCTCATGCAAGAATGCTCGCTAAAAGCCAAATCATTTCACAGAAAGATTTGGCTGACATTGAACGCGGAATGAAACAGATTTCTGAAGAAATCAAGCACGGTACCTTCAAATGGAAGCTGGAGCTCGAAGACGTTCACCTGAATATCGAAGCTCGTTTGACATCTCTTATCGGTGATGCCGGAAAACGCCTTCATACAGGCCGCAGCAGAAACGATCAAGTTGCCTTAGACATCCGCATTTATTTAAGAGACCAAATTAAAGAGATCGTTTCTTTAATCGAGCACCTTCAGCACAGCCTTCTCACCATCGCTGAGAAGAACGTCGACACTTTGATGCCCGGCTTTACTCACATGCAGATTGCTCAGCCGGTTTCTTTCGGCCATCATATGCTTGCCTACGTTGAAATGTTCGAAAGAGACAGACAACGTTTCTTAGACTGCTATAAACGCGTCAACATCTCTCCGTTAGGTGCCGCTGCTTTAGCAGGTACAACATACCCAATCGACCGCGAATTCACCGCCGCCCAGCTCGGCATGGATTCCGTTACACAAAACTCCTTAGACTCCGTCAGCGACAGAGACTTTGCCGTTGAATTCTGCAGCTGCTCTTCTTTGACAATGGTTCATATCTCCCGCTTGTCTGAAGAGCTCGTTTACTGGATGTCCTCCGGTTTCGGCTTCATCAGCCTTCCGGACAGATTCACTACCGGCTCCTCCATCATGCCGCAGAAGAAGAACCCGGACGTTCCCGAAGCCGCCAGAGGCAAAGTCGGCCGTGTTGTCGGCCATTTGATGGGCCTCTTAATGCTGATGAAAGGTCAGCCTCTTGCCTACAACAAAGACAACCAAGAAGATAAGGAACCTCTCTTTGACACGATCGATACCGTCAAAGACACTCTCAGAGCTTTTGCAGAAATGGTTCCGGGAATCCAGGTAAGAAAAGAAAAAATGAGAGCGGCTTTACAGGAAGGCTTTGCCACTGCAACTGACTTTGCCGACTATCTTGTCAGAAAAGGCCTGCCCTTCAGAGATGCTCACGAAGCCGTCGGCTGCGCCGTTCGCTTGGCTTCTGAAAAGAATTGCCAACTTCACGAACTTTCTTTGGACGAACTCAAACAGTTCAATCCTCTCATTGATGAAGACGTCTATGCTAGTTTGACTCTCGAAGGTTCTTTGAAGGCTCGCGATCACGTTGGCGGCACTGCACCGCACCAAGTTGCTTATCAAGTTGAACGCTGGAAGAAAATCTTAGCTGAAAGAGAATAAGCATCTTTCCTTAGTTAAAAAGCTGAAGGTCTTCTCGATCTTCAGCTTTTTTATTGGTCTTGATAGAAGTTGGTTTTCATACAAAAAGAGGAAGCCGCAGCCTCCTCTTTCTTTAACGAGTCAGTTAATCTTACTTATTCAAGTCAATCTTGTGAACCCAGCCCTTAACATCTTCAATGTCGCCCATCTGGATGCCGGTCAAGGTTTCGCGAAGCTTGGCGCTGACAGGACCAATCTTGTCCATTCCGGTCGGCAGGTAAATATCGCCGTCCTTAGAGTGGACCATTCCGACAGGGGCCAAAACAGCGGCTGTACCGATAACGGCCATTTCCTGCATATCTTTGATTTCGTCAAATCTGACCGGACGTTCTTCCACCTTGTAGCCTAAGATATCTCTTGCGACCTCAACCAAAGAACGACGAGTGATAGACGGAAGAATAGACGGAGAAGATGGAATTACGATAGTTCCTTCTTTGTCTACAAACATGATGTTTGTGCCGCCGGTTTCTTCAACGAATGTGCGAGTTGCCGGATCCAAGTAAACGTTTTCTGCATAGCCTTCTCTATGAGCTTCCATTGTCGGATACAAGCTCATGGCATAGTTCAAGCCGGCCTTGATGTTGCCTGTTCCATGAGGAGCTGCACGGTCATACTCAGCAACTTTGAGCTTAATCGGCTTGACGGCGCCTTTGAAATAAGAGCCGACAGGCATCACAAAGATTCTTAAGATGAATTCATGTGCGGGAGCTACACCGATCTGCGGACCGGAACCAATCATTACCGGGCGGATATAAAGAGTAGCGCCTGTTCCATGCGGAGGAACCCATGCTGCATTGGCGCGAACTACATCTTCTACGGCCTTAACAAACTTCTCAACAGGGAAGCTCGGCATTTCCAAACGCTTTGCCGTGTTGAACATACGTTTGCCGTTTTCTTCCGGGCGGAAAGTCACGATTTCGCCCTTTTCCGTTTCATAGGCTTTCAAGCCTTCGAAACAGCACTGTGCATAGTGAAGAACGCAAGCAGCTTCTGACAATTCAATATTTGGATTGTCGGTAAGTTTTCCTTCATCCCATTTACCGTCTTTCCATCTTGCTTCAAATCTAAAATCAGTCGGCTGGTAACCGAAGCTCAAATTGGCCCAGTCAATATTTTTTTTCTGCATTTTTGATTCCTTGGTGATATAAAAGTTATACGCAAATAATAATCTTTGACACGGTCTTGTGGACCTTTTCTCGATCCTTAGTTACCAGCAATTTTTAGATTTTTGATCAAAACTGAACCGGTACGATAGTTGTCGGAAGCAAGGATATCCTGACCGATTGCTTCGACATTCAAAAACATATTTCTCAAATTTCCGGCGACGGTGATTCCGTCAACCGGATAAGCTATTTTACCGTTTTCAACCCAGAAGCCTTTAGCTCCGCGGGAATAATCGCCGGTAGTCAAATTAACTCCCTGTCCGATTAAGGAGGTTACGAGAAGTCCCGTTCCCATTCTTTCCATCAACTTTTTAAGCGTCTTTTCTTCATGCTCTGGATCGGTGTGAAGAGAGATGTTGTAAGGCCCTCCGGCATTTCCCGTAGTCTTCATGCCAAGCTTTCTTGCGGAATAAGTTGAAAGGAAATATCCCTTGACGACTCCGTTTTCAACGAAAAATCTCTTGGAAGGTCGGACACCTTCATCATCGAAAGGAGCAGAGCCATAGCCCTCTTTGACAAACGGATCTTCTTTCATTGATAAGAATTCCGGAAATACCTGAGTTCCCAGAGAATTTGTCAGGAAAGAGAGATTGCGGTAAAGCTGAGAGCCTGAGACCGCAGAGATGTAGAGTCTGATCAAGCTTTTTGCCGTATAGGGGTCAAAAATAACGGAACATTCTCTTGTAGATAAATTCTTTGCCGACAGCATGGCCGCAGCCCTTTTTGCGGCTTCTCTACCGATGCTTTCCGGAGAAGCAAGCTGAGAAGGGCTTACTCCCATGTCATACCAGAAGCCGACTTGCATTCCGCTGTCATCTTCAGCAATAACTGATGTATCCAACGAGTGGTTGCTGTAATCAAACCCGCTGCAGAAGCCTAAAGTATTGCCCAGAACAAATCTTCCCACGCTGGTGCTTAGGTTAGATCCTTCCGAATTCACAATTCGAGAATCTCCTTCTAAAGCCGCCTTTTCCGCAGCCTTGCAGATTTCGATCGCCTCTTCAGAGGAAATCTCCCACGGATGCCATAGAGAAAGGTCTTCAAACTTAGTACATAGAAGATCTTTTTCCGGTAGTCCTGCGCAGGGATCTTCAGAGGTGTAATTTGCGATATCAACCGCGGCTCTTACCGTCTGCTCAATGCTTTCGCGGGTCAAGTCACCGGTTGAGGCACTGCCTCTTCTCTGATTGATATAGACAGTGATGGCAAAACTTCTGTCTCTTGTATGTTCGAGAGTTTCGACATCCAAATTACGAACGTTAATGTTGAGTCCGTTTTGATCCTGCACTTCAGCAGCCGCTGAAGTGGCTCCTTTTGAGAGCGCATAGTCCAAGGCGTATCGGACTTGGTTTTCAAGAAAGTCTTTACTACTTAATGTGGGGCTTTTTTTCATTTAATCTGCCGTTACAACCGTCGAGGGGACTATGATAATGGAATCTTTAAAGATACTCCTAACAAGGAGATCCTTACCAATTATTAAGTAAAAAATGACAGACTATACAGACGACAACGAAGAGTACTCCGGACCAAGCAAAAGCGAATTAAAAAGACAAGCAGAATATTTGCAGGATCTTGGGAAAGAGCTTACCGAATTAGGACCTGAAACCTTAGCCAAAATTCCTCTTCCGGACGTAATTCTCGCTGAGCTACAAGAGTTTCACAAAATGAGAAGCTTCGGCGCTAAAAGACGTCAGCTGCAGCTCATCGGCAAATACATGAGATCTTTAGACGGCAATCAAGTCAGATTAGCTATCGACCGTGCTAAAGGTAATGACAAAGCAGCCGTGGCAGCTCTTCATAAATCCGAAAGACTTAGAGATGCTCTCATTGCACAAGACGAAGCATTGACAAAATTTATCGCTGACTTCCCGGAAGTAGATGTCCAGTTAGTTCGCCAGCTCATCCGCAACGCCAGAAAAGAGGCTCAAAACAACAAACCTCCCAAAGCATCCAGAGAACTTTACAGACTCATTCATAACATGGTGCTGCCGCCGTTAATCCTTGAAGTCAAAGAAGATGAGGAAGATACAGATGAATAAAAATACTCGAATCGGCTTAGTTTCCGTTTCTGATCGTGCTTCTCAAGGCACTTATAAAGATTTGGGAATTCCTTCCCTTAAAGACTGGCTCAACAAAGTCATCCTGAATCCGTTTGAAGTCGAAGAAAGACTTATTCCGGATGATAAAGAAACGATTAAAACCGTTTTGAAAGAACTGGTTGATGAGAAAAAATGCGACTTAGTTCTTACCACCGGCGGAACGGGACCGGCACGCAGAGATGTCACTCCTGATGCCACTTTAGAAATCGCTACCAGAGAGATGCCCGGATTCGGAGAACAAATGAGAAGAATTTCTTCCGTTTTTGTTCCGACCGCTATTCTGTCCCGTCAAGTAGGTGCATTAAGAGAAACCGAAGACCACGCTGCTCTCATCATTAATCTTCCGGGTCAGCCTAAGGCCATTGCAGAGACTTTAGAGGGGCTGCCTGCTAAAGGCGTTAACGGCGTATTTGCTGCCGTTCCTTACTGCATAGAATTAATCGGCGGTCCGACTATTGAAACGGATGCCACATACGTTAAAGCCTTCCGTCCGAAATCTGCCAAGCGTCCTGAAATCATAGATTCTCTGATTCTTGAACCTGAAGGAAAAGCCGACTCCGCCATCATTATGCTTCATGGCTTGGGAGCCGACGGAAGCGATTTCGGCCATTTCAGAGAAGAGCTGATTGCAAGCGGCGCTCCTCTAGAAAACACAAGGATGGTCTTACCTAACGCTCCGTATATTCCAATCTCAATGAACAACGGATATGAGATGCGGGGCTGGTTCGATCTTTACAGTCTCGAAAGCAGAGACAGAGAAGACGCAGAGGGAATCAAAAAAACATTCCAACTCATCCGCAGATTAATTTCTGAAGAAGAATCTAAAGGCATTCCAAGAGACCGGATTTTCTTAGGCGGATTTTCTCAAGGCTGCTGCATGACTCTTTACGCAGCTGTTCAGCTTGATAAGCCGATCGGAGGCTTCTTCGGATTGAGCGGATACCTCCCGTTAATTGATAAAGAAGAAGTTGAGCACGTGGGGAGTGCTATCAAATCGCCAATCTTCATCGGTTATGGAGAAGAAGATTCTGTCGTGCCCCCTGCCTTTACCCAAATCTCCGTTAGTTACCTACGGAAACTCGGTGCTGACAAACTTTCAGCCCATGGCTATCCAGGCCTGCAGCACTCAATAGATCTCGACGAGATTGGAGATTTAGCTGATTTCTTGGCGACCGTTCTGAGGTAGAAGAGAACTTAGTAAGGCAAGATTTCTTGTAGTCTTGCCTTATATTGATTGAGGGCTTTCTATGTCAGCAAATTCAGATCTCAACCTTCTTGAGCATACCTTCAGCAGCTTAAGTCCTTTGTTTGAGCCGCTGAAGATAAACTTATTTACGGTTGGCGGCGTTCCCATCAACAGCTTTGATCTGATTGAATTCGTGATTATTTTTATAGTCACCTATTTTTTAGGGAAGGCTGCAGAAGCCAGTATTACGCGCATTGGCAAACACCGCGGAAGTCAAGTCCGCATGGAATCCCTGCAGATGTTTGCCAAGTTCGTTCACTGGGCAATTCTGTGTGCAGGTTTGATGTTCGGCTTTGCCGCCATCGGTCTTCCGGTTACTCACTTAGCTATTTTAGTTTCCGCTCTTTCCGTCGGTATCGGCTTTGGCTTACAGACCATCGTCAACAACTCTATCGCCGGTTTGATTCTTATCACGGAAAAAGCTGTGAGCGTCGGGGACGTTATCTGCACCCCATCCGGCCATATCGGCAAAGTCAACATGATTACGATTCGTGCTACACGAATCGTTACGCCGATTGGTGAAGATATCATCGTTCCGAATGCGAACCTGATTGACAAACCTTTTACCAACTACACGCTGAATCCTCGGGGCGTCCGAAAGATTTTTCCCTTCAGCGTTGCCTACGGAATTGACTTTAGAAAAGTCAAAGAAATTATTGAGAATGCGGCCATTCAAGTCCCCTTCTGCATCAAGCCCGACCAATACCACGAGGTTGAATGCGGTATCACCGGCTTCGGAAATTTCGGCATTAACGTTGAACTTGTCGTTTGGGTTGATCCAATTGAACTGATGGAACCTTACCGCTTGGAAGCTGCTTTTCTTAATGCCATCAATGATGCCTGCGTAGCCAACGGCATCATTATGCCGGGCCCAAGCTATGCTGTCAGCGTTACACCGGCAACGAGCAACAATGCACCGTCGGTTTCCGCTAAGGCGACTCATTCCAGTCCTCCCCCGCATCTGACAGATCCGAATACGGACAGTGCAACTCCTCATCCGGCGCAAGCTCCTCAAATCATCTCTCATCCGAGTTTAACTTTAGGAGCTAATCAGCAGAGAGACGCCGCTGTGGTCGGGCTTCCTCAAAGCATGTTCGACAGTCCACAGAAACCAAAGAAACAGGAAGGTTCAGGCGGCGGTGAAGAAGAGTAAGATCTTTTGAACTGCCTGTAAGCTGACTGAGGAAAATTTGACCCCCTATATTGGAAGATTTGCACCCTCTCCGACTGGAGAACTGCATTTAGGAAGTCTTGTCTGTGCTATTGCCAGCTATCTTGATGCCAAAGCGCATAACGGAAGTTGGCTTGTTCGCATCGAAGACTTAGATCCCCCGCGCGAACCTGCTTGGGCAACCCCAAAGATTCTTGAAACCTTAAGAGTTCTAGGACTTTCGTCTGACGAGCCTATCGTTTATCAGTCGGATCGTCATCATCTGTACAAAGAAGCTTTAGATTACCTAATTACTAATAAATTTGTTTACGGCTGCAGCTGTTCTCGTAAACAAATTGCTGAATATCAAAACGCCAGAGGAAAACCGGCAAACATCTATCCTGGAATCTGCCGAGACAAACATCTGACTGAAGGAATTAGGGCTTGGCGCTTTAAAGTTCCTTCCGAAGACAGATTTTTTAAGGATCGTCATTTCGGTGACTACCGACAGAATATTGAGCAGGAAGTCGGAGATTTCGTTTTAAAAAGAGCCGACGGGTTTTGGGCTTATCAATTAGCAGTCGTCATAGATGACCATCATCAAGGAATTACTCATATCGTCCGCGGTGCAGACTTGCTCGACAATACGCCTCGTCAAATTGAACTGCAGAAAGCTCTGAGATATCGGACTCCTTCGTATATGCATATTCCGCTCGTACTCGGCGAGAACGGTCAAAAACTTTCTAAGCAAAACGGTGCAACCGGACTTGATTTAGAAAATATTGACGCAGAAATCGACAAGGCCTGGACCCACCTTGGTTTTGAGAGATTTTCTTTTGACAGCTGCGAAGGCTTTTTCTCCAAGGCAATTGACCTTTGGAGAAAGAGCCCGTATTTCGCGGAATAAACGGCTAACCTCTTCTGCCCGTTCCTCCCAAAAGAGCTGCGACTAGTTTTGGTTTGTGCTCGTGAATTGATTCAACAATAGCGACCGTTTTAGCGACAGGCTTTTGAGAAACAGTCTTAGACGGAACATAAGGATTCAAAAAGAACGGATCAACATCCTGTTTTACTTTCTGATAGGTGTACTTCTTATTAGGATTTACAAAATCGAATTTGACTCTCTTCGGAGATAAGTCGATTCGATTGAATTTCTTTTTGGTTAACTTTTCGATAGCCTCAACGTTGTTTTCATCTTCAGAGGTCATCAAACTGATCGCCAATCCTTTAGCACCGGCACGGCCGGTTCTGCCGATTCGGTGAACATAATCTTCGGCCATGAAAGGAATATCAAAATTGATAACCAACGGCATATCCGGAATATCAAGGCCGCGTGCAGCCACATCCGTAGCAACCAAATAATTGATAGTGCCGTCTTTAAATGCTCCCAAGGTCTTAGTTCTTTCTTCCTGAGATTTATCTCCATGAATGGCATCAGCCAAGAAACCGTATCTGTTCAGCTGCCTTGAAAGGCGACCTGCCATTAATTTGGAATTAACAAAGATAATTGCCTGCAGAGTATTTCCTTGATCATCGACTCCTTTTGTCGTGAGAATTTCGACGAGAGAATCTGTTTTCTTGCCATCAGGAACCTCATAAAGTTCCTGGGTGATGGTTGAAGCCGTCGTGTTTTGTCTGGCAACTTCAATCATGACAGGTTCATTTAAGAAACTCTGTCCAAGTTTTTTAATTTCAGGAGAGAACGTCGCGGAAAACATCAAAGCCTGACGTTTCGGAGGAAGCTCTTTCAAGATTTTTGTGATATCCGGGAGAAAGCCCATGTCCAGCATGCGATCCGCTTCATCGAGAATCACTATTTCAACATTCTTTAGAGAAGTATTTCTTTGTTCCAAATGGTCAAGCAAGCGTCCCGGGGTGGCAATCAATACTTCAATGCCTTTTCTTAACTCTATGGATTGCGGCTTAATATCTACGCCGCCGTAGACGCAAGCGACTCGAAGTTTCGTTTCAGAGGCGTACTGTTCGAGGTTTTCAGCGACCTGCAGAGCCAATTCTCTCGTCGGTGTCAGAATAAGAGCTCGTACCGGATGGCGTGCCGGAGAGACGCTGGGATTTTCATATTTGAGCAAATTTTGAAGAATCGGGAGTCCGAAACTAGCGGTTTTACCTGTTCCGGTCTGAGCGGCCCCCATGACATCTTTTCCTTCCAAGACAACCGGAATGGCCTTGATTTGAATAGGTGTCGGCGTTGTGTAGCCGACTTTTTCTACCGCTTTTAATAACTTTTCATCTAAACCGAAATCTTTGAATCCAGTTTGCTCAGACATTGACTCTTATTCCTTCACAATATTTTCGTGAATTTTATACTTTAGGAGACTTATTTTTTGGTTCATTTCTCAAAACAACCAACTAAAGCAAATCATTAAGACAAGAGCCCTAATGTACATATTAAAAAGCTCCTCATTAGATTGAAGAGCTCCTTAACGTTCTAGGTTTGCTAACCTGGAATTTTAAATTTGAAGTCGTGGCACTGAGCACAATAATTCTCGGGCTTTTCATGCTGAAGATGACAAAGCGTGCAGTCCCCATTATGCGGTGCTTGATGAGGATTTGCGCCTGGCAAATTCTTTGTTTTCTCCGCTAAAGCCTTTTTGTCATGGCACTGAATACATGTTTGCTCAGTTGGATAATCCGGGTTATTTTTATCCACGCCGTGACAAACTTGACACTTCACTCCCTTAGCCATGTGCCTATCTGCCCCAAATTGTTCGGCGGAATAACTCATGCTGAATGAGCCTATGCACAAAACTAGAAAAGCTAACTTCAGTTGATTCAGAAAATTCATCCTTATAACCATAGGTAAAAGTCAACTTGCGGCGGCAAAGTCAAAACTTCACCACCGTTCTATAAAACTACTTAACTCCAGTTTGTTTCTTGAGCAGCGTAACGGCCTGCAATTCTGCCGTTAGCCAGACAATCAAGTACAGCGCATGAACCAAGTCTTACAGCACCATGAACTCCGCCTGTCGCCTCTCCAGCAGCATAAAGACCTGGGATTGGATTATCGTTAACTACATCAATCACCTGACCCTTACTGTTAGTTTCGAGTCCTCCCATACAATGATGTACTTTAGGAGACAACACGGAACAGTACCAAGGACCGGTACCCATGGGTTCTGCACCTTTATAGATCTTTCTACCCATTTCATCAGGTGTTCCGGCAGCCTGATGTTTGTTGTAGTCTGCAATAGTCGCATTAAGAGCATCCATAGGGATACTGTAGGTCTTAGCCAAATCTTCTAAAGTATCGAACTTGTGAACGACCTTTCTTTCCAACTGTTTATCCAGTATGCCGGGGCGGCTTTTCTGGATGGTCAAATCAACTGCTTTCTGGTCTGCTAAGGCAATACAAGTGTGACCTTTATTGTTATTTGTGATAACGGCATCGGCACGAATTTTTCTATTTGCCAATTCATTAACGAAACGCTTTCCTGTAGCGCAGTCAATCCAAATTCCCTGAGTCGCAGCTGCACCTTGGGCAAAATACAACGCCACACCCATTCCTTTTTCTTCAGGAGAGTTCCACGGTCCGCATTGAATCCAATCCGCCTGAATTAAATTCCCGCCGATTCTAGAAGCTTCTCGCCAGAGCTCAGAGGTTGCTCCAGGTTGATTTGTTGTATCGAATTTATCTGTCAGTTTCGGATCATGTTTCATACGATAATTTACGTCAGCTCCAAATCCACCATGACAGAGCACAACTGCCTTGTTTGCTTTTATAAACTTAACTTTGCCGGACTCGGCATTGGGAAATCTGTAACCTTCTCGAACTTGTAATCCCTTGACTCGACCGTCGTCATCACGAATGATGCGTTCCACGTACACTCTTAATCGGACAGGAATGTCAAGTTTCTTAGCATAAGCCAATTGTTTATGGACGATTTCTGAGCCTGAACCGTTAATCGTGTAAACATGACGAGGAACTGAATGCCCACCTTCTTGACCAACCTTATCGTTGTATTGCACTCCTAATTCTTTAACTGTCCATTCGTAGGTCGGCAAAGCCTCTTCTGTCATGGCCTTTATTTTTTCCGGATAGCCGTATCCGAGCCCGGCGACTAACATATCTTTAGCAAGAAGTTCAGGAGAATCCTTAATACCTTGTTTAATCTGAGCAGGATTACCGGGAACCGCAAAAATTCCCCCGTTAATTACTGAGTTTCCGCCAGGAGCTCTCATTTTTTCCAGCACAATGACCTTTCCTGCTCCGTTTTTCTTGGCTTCTGCTGCTGCAGCAAGTCCTGCAAAGCCGGATCCAACAACAATTACATCAGCAGTTTCATCCCATTCTGCAGGCATTGGATCCTTACAGGCTGCCTTAACTGGAGAGACAAATAAAGGTGCCGAAACTAACAATGTTGAAGAAGCTAAAAATTTACGTCTATTTAAGTTATTCATAAATTTCTCCTTGAAAATTAGTAAGTTATAAATACAATCGTAATCCCTTCTTTTCAACAACACCATGTTTTTCTTAAACTTCTAATTGTCTAAATTAACAATTAAGACGGCTATGAAAATATCAGATCGTCTTTTGCCTTGGCAGGTACTTCTTTCCCTTAGCGAAGGAAAAGGTTATGCATGGACGGCGGAAAAGTTTGGCAGAGACGAGGCCTTTTATTGCCGTCTTATTCACAAGCTTGAACAGGAATTAAATATCAAACTAACCGAGCCAAATTCACGCCCTATACGTCTAAGCATAGAAGCACGAGAGCTTCTTCCGGAGATAAGAAACTACTTAGAATCCGCAGAGCGGCTTGAAAAAAAAGTATCTCAGTCAGGGAATCGGCGGCTTTATGTGAGACTTGGAATTCCCGTTAATGTTCCGAGAACCAGCTTTGTTAATATAGTCAAAGAATTTCGCGAGAAAGATCCCAACGTAGAAATTGAAATTCTTTCTGACGTTGATCATGAAGATGTGTTGTCCGGGAAAGTTGATATAGCCTATCTTCCCTACCGCCCTCTACCAGATGGACTTTTTATTTGGGACATCAATCGAGTCGAGAATCTGCCTTTAGCCACAAACGAATACATTCAAAAATACGGGAATCCTCAAACTCCAAGAGATCTTGCCTCTCACAGCGTTATCCTTCGCACAGGCAGAAACTACCCTGTTACAAAACATTTGGAGAAAAACGGCCAAAAACAAACTTTGGTCTACGACAGGATCGCTTTTGCCGGAGATGCTCTAACCGGAAAAGAATGGCTCCTTGCCAGTGCCGGTATCGCGATTGACTTATCATTTGCCATTTGTTGGCCAGAAATCGAAAGCGGAAAATTGATTCCCGTGCTCAACGGATGGAAACGTGCTCCTTGGGAAATAACCGTAGTTGTCAAGAGACAAGACCTGTCGAACAACCGTCTAGTCGCATTAGCAAGAGAGATTGTGGAGCACGAGTCCAAAGCCTCCGTCGAAAGGTCAAAATTCTATAGAGAAGGCATAAAAAGATTAATTTCCAAATAATTGAGGATGGGTAACACCTTTTAGTTTTAAAGACTAAACCTTTTGGAGCTTTATTTGTGATCACAAATTGGCTAAGAAATTGAGCATGAATTTGGTAGCTCGTTTAGTCCGTTACACAAAACCTCTTCTCTTGTCAACCCACGCTCGTTGTGGTTTTTGAAAATTTTAGACATTTTGTTTTCTGCCTTTTTCAATATTCAGAGAATCTCAAAATCCAGGGAAAACTATTAACAATCTTGCATTTCAGTCATCAAAACAAGAAACCTTCTTTTTTCTTTTCAGTAAAAAATTTCTTTATCTTATTGATTTAAAGACAAAGAAATAGTTCGCATACGAAAGTGAAAATTAAATTAAAAATGTAATAATTTGTAAATATTGACTAATTATTTAGCTTCATAACTATTTGTTTACAAAAGAGAACTTACTATAAAGTCTTAGTTTATACCGTGTTTGCGTGATATATAACACGGGTTAGTATTTGCTCATTACGGGATTTCCCGTTATCATGACTACCATAGTAAAAACACAAGTTTTTTACTAAAAAAGGAACGAATGGAGGGAAAAATGTTAAGAATGCGCCGCACTCCTAAGGATAGAGCAGCTTTTCCGACTGAATTGCCGTCTATGCATATTCCAAATGGAGTCTCTCCGCAAGCCTATGCTGCACACAGAGAAGTTCTTTCTGTCCTCATGCTTAGATTCATGACGAGCCGTCTTCGCGCTATGTATCAAGCCTATGACGGTGATTTAACACTTTGCTTGGTTTTAGGTGAAATTGCATCTAGAAATACTGAACGCTTCTATGACGAAAGACGCGGCTTTCAGCCTCGCTCGCCAAATGCGCCAGAGCCTCAGCTTCTCGCCTGCAATGCTTTGTCAATTTCCGAAGTGACTGGCATTCCAAGAGAAACTGTTCGCCGTAAATTAGCAAAACTTGTAGATTTAGGTTGGATTCAAAAGACACCGGAAGACATGTATGTCATTACCGATAAGATTGGAGATGTCTTTGCAGCTTTTGATGACTCTCAAACCTATGATTTGATGCACACAGCAGAGCAGATCAGCAACGTTCTTCAAAGATAAGTTTCTGTATTGTTGTTAGTTGTAAACTCCTGTTGAAATGACCGCTGTCTAAAGAATCAATTTAGACAGCGCTTTTTTACCTTCTTAAGCCTCTTCTTTGAATCTATTCATCAGCACAAAAGCCTTCTGATTAATCCTGAAGGCTTCGTCTGTATAGAAAAAATAAACGAGCTCAGGATTTGTTTTGGAAGCATCTTCCCGGACATCTTGAAGGAAAGCTGTTACAGCTTCTCCCAAATTTGCCGCAGTTATAGAGCCAAATTTAGACTTAACTGAAAAAGCTCTGCTCTCCGTAAAGAAAGAAGCATAAATGTCTGCCAACTCCGAATTTTTTCCGTTCGCGGCTCTCTTTTTTTGAGAAGCTAAGCACTCAAAAAATTCCGGTGTTTTCAGCTTATATGTCCGAGCTCCTGGCGACTCAGGATGAAAGACCCAACCTTCTACCCGGGCGTTCCCATACGCACTATTTATGCAAAAGTCTCTTCTGGAAAAAATCTCAGAAATAGACACATGCCGTTCTTGAACAGGAACTAAATAGGAATCTTTCAAGCCTAAGCCTTCAAGCAATTTTTCCACTTCCGGAAACAGCAATCGATAGGAACTTCTTTTGCCCTCTCCTTCCGAGAATACAACGCTGGCACCAAAAATCTTAAATAACGCTGCTTTCGGAGGGCAGTACTTAATCCTCTTCATGTTCAAAAAATTTAAGAACTCGCCGTAAATGTTGACTCCAACAACTTTCTTTCCAAAATTCGGCAGAACGCTGTCCAGAGGAGATTTTTGTAATTCTCTTTCGAATGCATTCCTAACCGGCGTAAAAAGCTCCTGATGTTTCTTCAGAATAGGAATAGCATCAAATGCATTGTTTCCTTGCCTTGTGAAGGCTCTAAATTCCCCATCGGTGATACTGAGACATAAATTTGAGCCGTCGAGTTTTTCAGTCACGGTATAAAGGCACGGAGTCAATAGTTCAATACTCGGCCAAGGCTCAAAGATATCCATAAGAATTCTCAAGAAGAAAATTTGATTTTCGCACCGCCAATAAAAAAGTGCCAGGAGCAAACTTCCTGACACTTCAAATTGAGCAGTTTCTAAATTAGAACTTGTATTGGACTTGTAAGCCGCCCATCCAAGCGTTCATCTTTTCGAACTTGCCAACTTCTTCTGTGGAGTGGAAACGATACAATTTTCTGTGTCCGATACCACGGATGTGGCCGTAAGCAGCATCGATCTGCCAGTTCTTAGTTGGAGCCCAGGAAACACCGCAGGTCAACCAAAGTCTCTTGGTATCAGGAATAAGGGCTGTTCTCTTAGTTTGATCGTGAATAGGATCAGTCTCTAAAGCAATACCGCCGCGAATAGTCCATTGATCGTTGACTTTAATATCTGCACCTAAACTCAGTAACCAGACGCTCTTCCAATTATTCTCCAACGTCATATGGGAGAGGGTATAAGACAGTTGTGAAGGCAACTGTGAATAAATTCCACCATCTGCATTGGTATAAAAACGCATATCTTTGAAATTTTTCCAGTTTGCCCAACGAGCTAAAGCCGAAAGACGCAACCATGGTGTAGTTTCCCAAGTACCAGTGATCATTACCGTTTCTGGAGTAGTTAGGTCACCATAGCCGTGACTAGTTTGGGAGAGTCCGATTGGTCCAAGGTTACCACGAACAGTGTAGTCGCCTTTAGCATGAACATGAGCTGCAGAACGATAAGAAATGCCGAATCTCAAGGTTTCAAGAGGAGAAAGCATGATGCCGGCGTTATAGGTAAACATCCAGTCACTGCCTTTATACTCAAACTCCCCTCCCGTTACATAGCCTTTGTTGCCCACAGGAACTATGGGAAGGCCATTCTTAATCTTGGAGTGAGTGTACATAGCAGAAACACCAGCGCCGATGCTGAACCACTCAGTTGCCTTCCAAGCAATGTTCGGATTGATATCTACAGTCATGATAGAACCGCTGATACCTCTCTCTCTTTCAGTCCAGTCGCTACCGTATCTAATCTTCATCCCGTAAGGAGAAGTGATAGCTAGACCAGCCCAGAGGTTGTCTGTGAGTTGATGTGAAACAAAGAAGGCAGGAATAGGAGCGGGCTTGTCACGGCCATTTTCTGTAGTTCCGTCAAAACCTTTGTAATCAATATCCAGGTCAACGATAGTAGAGCTAATCTGGAATTGTGTTCCCGGAAGCAAAGTCATACCAGCCGGGTTATACCAAACTGCAGAAACGTCATCTCCAACGATACCGGCGCCGGCATGAGAACGACCCATACTTACAACGCTCTGCTCAGTAAGTTGGAAGCCTGCGGCCATAGCAGATGTGCTGACTGCTGCCAAAGAGCTGAACATTAAACCAGCTAATAGTTTTTTAGAAGTTTTCATCTAAGTCTTTACTAAAAACAAAAAATAGGGGAATTTTCAATGGGTAGGATTTTGAAGAAAAACAAGAGTTCAAAACATGCGTTTTTCTAGTGAGAAACCCTTAGATTTACACCCCTTAACTTTTATGTTTTTACCGATTCAGACAATGGCCTGTGAATGAGTAGCAACTAAATTTTCTAGGATTTCAGCTTTCTCGTCTCCTCAAACACTTTATGCAACAGCTATTAATTTTCCTGATTCTTTTGTGCTGGATGTCCTTGTCTGCATTCTGACTCTCTTAGATCAGAAAGAATAGAAGTAACTTGGAATTCTTGAGTTTTAAAGCAGAGCTATTTAAATGAAAGATTAGGAGTGAGAAGAGGCCTAAGAAAGACCTCTTCGAGAAGTTAAATTATGACCACGGTTCCAGAGCGGCAGCTTCCTTACCAGCAATTCTGCCAAAAATCATGGCATCAGCGTTAGCACAAGCACCTTGATAAGTTAGACCCCAAGTTGACCCCAGCTCACCGGCTACATAGAGACGCGGAATCTTTTCACCGTATGGATTCAAGCACTCGGCCTTCACACTTCTTCTCGGACCGCCCATTGTGTGATACATCACTGGAACCAGTTTGACAGCGTAGAAAGGCCCCTCCTCGATTGGGGCTGACCAAGCTTTAACATCTCTTCCTACAAACACCGCTTTTTGATTAGGATCGGCGGTAGGAGTACGACCGTATTCAGAATCTATTCCTTTGGTTTTTAAGTCATCATTCCATCTATTGACCGTGTCAACCAATGTAGCCGGATTAGGAATTCCCAGTTTCTTTCCTAACTCTTCAATTGTCGAAGCTTCAATGATGACACCGGATTCAATTTCTTTTTTGTTGTCCTTACTCCAAACATAACCTTCTTTGTTGATGGCATATCCTGAACCGCCGGAGCTGATGAGTGGAGCTCCTTCGAGATAGGTCTTATCCATAATCATGTAGCAAGGAATTCTTGGATAACGATGTTTAATGGCATCAAACTGGTTAACAGCCATCCACGAGCAGTGGTAGTCCAATTTCTTTTCATTAACAAAACGTTTTCCGTCTTGATCTACCCAAATGAAAGCTGGACGTCTAGTGACCATCGCTAGACCGGCTTTAACCCCCGGAACTTGAATACCCAACGGAGCCGATACTGAATTCATATGCCACAAATCAGCGCCCATGGATTGAGCCATAAGTAAACCGTCGCCGGTATGGCTCGGTCCGCCCAGATAACCCATTGGATTACCGAAAACATATCTCTTCATGAGCTCCGGATTGCACTGGAAGCCACCGGTCGCAATAACGACAGCTTTTCGGGCTTTCACATTAATCGGTTTGCCGTTTTCCAAAGCCACAACGCCGGCAACTTCGTTGCCGCACCGAATAAGTTGTTGAGCCGGCGTGTTAAGAAGGACAGGAATATTGCGCTTTTCTACCGCTCGCTGGAAAATGCCGAAGAGTCGTTCTCCACCTTTCTTGCCCGGAACATTGCGTGGTGAAATCTTGTTCACGCAATCAGCACCTGGAAGGTTCTGGTAACCAGCGTGACCGTAAATTGCTAAGGTCACTTGAGGATCCAAAGACTTCACATAGTCGCCAAGTTTGAGAGATTCCTCGCAGAACACACGAAGGATTTCCGGATCCCACTCAGATCTGGATAATTCGTACAAAGCTTTTTGAAAAGCGTAGTAGTCGTCTTTGTTTGTCGGCACTACGAAGCCGCCGGAAGAAACACACACGCTTCCGCCACCTTCCGGCATTTTTTCCAGAATGATGACGGAAGAACCCGCATCTGCAGCTGCAATTGCGGCATTCGAACCAGCATTCCCATACCCTAGGACAACAACATCGGCCTCACGGTCCCATTTGATTTCGTCATTTTTTGAAATTTCTTTTGCAGTTGCCAAACCAACAGGGCCGGCGATAAGTGCGGCTGAGGCTGTTTTGAGGAATGTTCTTCTCGAACTAACTTGATTACGCAACATAAGCGACTCCTTAGGAAAGCCGAAAAAGACCTGGGCCATGTTCAATAAACTTCTGACAGTCGCTGACCTCAAATGATTCAATCTTTTTCGGCCGAATTACCGTTACCCAAAGCGGCGCAACGGTTATCTTTGTACTGTAACAAACTGCTTTCTTATCTATGGGAACCTTTTGATGTTTTTCTGTTGAATTTTTATACAACAAAAGAAAAATGCACAAAGCGCTTAAGCTTATCCTGCGCTTTGTGCAATTGAGGTCAGAAACGGTTATACAAGCTTTTGAACGCCGGGCCCTTTCAAAATACTTGAACCTCCCTGCTGGGGCGTAACGTTAATTTGAACCGGAATCCTTTCGTGAATCTGGCCCACGTGAGAAATAACACCGATTAATTTTTGATGACCGCTTTCTTTATTGAAAGTATTTAAATTGCCAAGAGCAGTCAATGCTTTATCCAAGCTTTCCTCATCAAGGCTCCCAAAACCTTCATCTAAGAAGAGCGAGTCAATTCTTATCTTATTGCTCGTTAGTTCCGATAAACCCAGAGCCAGAGCTAGGCTAACAATAAAAGTTTCACCACCGGAAAGATTGGAAGTGGCTCGGACCAATTCATCCATTTCATTATCCACTACATCCAGATCCAGTGAAGCCGTTTGGTTCTTAATCAACAAATACCTGGTCGATAATTGCGACAACACTTTATTTGTCTTGGTAATCAAAGTTTCCAGAGTCAAACTCTGAACATACTTCTGATACTTGGCTCCGTCCTTCTGCCCAATCAAATTATTCAGCCGTTCCCATTTTTCGAAAACCTTTCTTTGCTTTTCAATTTCAGCTTGCAAAGCTTTTGACTCATTTCTTACCTTGTCATCACGATCAAGCTCTTCTCTTACTCCGCCGATTTCTTTATTTCGTTCGCCGATAGATTTTTCATTATTTGCTTTCTGTTCTTCCAACTCCCATAAAGTCAACTCCGTTTTATTCTGCAGAGTCTTCTCATTTACTTCTTTTTGTAATTTTGATATTTCATTTTTCTTTGCAAAGAGGTTCTGTCCGTATGCATCAATAGTTTGCTGTCGATCCGTCTGTTCCTTATCAGAAAGTTTGCTTCCTTTCCATTTTTCTTCCGTCATAAAGCCGGTATGCTCGAGCTCCTCTTTCCACTTTCTTTCTTCCCGGACTAATTTTTCGTTATTTTCCGAGATCGATTTTTCCAGTCCGGTTGCCTCGGCTCTTTTTTGAATCAGCTCGTGTTCAATATTGCGTTGTTTGGCTTGGACATCAGCCAAATTTTTCTCTAAGGCATCTAGTGTGCCGGCTGCGCTTGTCTCTTCTACAACAGGATCTTTAGTGCCGAACAACTCTTCTCTCTGGCCCTTTGTTTTATCAAACTCGGCTTGCTTTTCTTTTTGGTTTACTTCAGCGACCTCCAATTCTTTAAGACAGTTGTCATGCCGTTCTAAGAGAGCTTTTTTCTCAATCTGAAGAACACCGAGAGCGTTTACGACTTTCTGCAGTTCTTCGGACTTCAAACCAAAATCCTTACCCGCTTTTTGAAGCTGTTTAAGCTCTTTTATAAAGGTTTCACTACCAAAAGCTTTTGATAATCCGTCTTTTAATTCAAGAGTGGCAGTACTAATCAGCTCAGTCCAGTCTTGACCGTTTTTATCTGACTTTTCCTTTAAGAGTCTTTGTTGTTCTTGTTGGTGTTTGAGATCTCTTTGGAGGTTAACTTCCTGAAACTCTTTGCCTCGAATATTTGTTTCTTCGTTGGCAAGCTTCTCTTGAAGAGTCTGCTTTTCCTTCTCAAAAGATCTGACGCTCTTTTTTATTTTTTCGCATCGTGCTTTTTCTTCTAATGCCTTTTGTTCAGCGGAGATCACAAGGTTTTCCAAAACCTGCACCTCACATTCCGAAGGAAAACCAAGCCCTTTGGCTTGTACGCAGAGTTCTTTCCGGAACTTTTGTAAACGG
>ERZ1673748.1139-NODE-1139-length-28191-cov-53.045564_pt1 | contig 28191 bp, 20 predicted proteins | sample MGYA00580196_ERZ1673748 | MGnify/ENA primary metagenome ERZ1673748 (study PRJEB41218, sample SAMN15661796) | gut metagenome | host: Homo sapiens | place: Canada: London | collected 2015-08-20/2019-03-30 | study: EMG produced TPA metagenomics assembly of...
CTATGCTTTGCGGTCCCGGTGCTATAGCTAACGGAATAATGTTAATGGATGATGCCAATACTTGGACTATGAAGGGGGTATTGATTGGGATGATTGGTTTGATTTATTTTATCACTTATCTTATATTGCGGGCGTCTACTCGGTTGGTTTCTATTCTTGGCGAAACTGGAAATAATGTAATGATGCGTTTGATGGGACTTATTTTGATGGTAATAGCTGTGGAATGTTTCGTTAGCGGACTTCGTCCGATATTAATTGATATTATCCAATCAAGTAGGGTTTAACCAACGAAAGAATGTGCTGAAAGTAGAATATGATTATTTAATTCACTTTGAGCACATTCTTTGTATCTGGGTGCTGGTTATTAGTCAAATTCAACTAATATACGGAATACTTTTCCGGGGGCTTTCGCCCACTCTTCCATAGCTTGTAGTGCGGTTTCGGGTTTGGCTACTTTGCTGATTAATTCATCCTTTGGACAAGTACCTTGCTCCATATAGCGGATAACTGCCCTGAAATCTGCGGGTAGTGCATTACGAGAACCTCGGATATCAAGCTCTTTCTGTACAAAATATTTAGTCTGAAAAGACACCTCTGATTTTGCATAACCTATGCATACGACCCTTCCGGTAAATCCAACTTCATTGACTGCCATGACATAGGTTGCAGGGCTGCCGACAGCTTCGATGACCACATCAGGACCAAATCCTTCTGTAATCTTTGTCAAGCGTTCGTGTACATTCTCTGTCATGGAGTTGATGGTGTGGTGAGCGCCTACCCGTTTGGCTAGTTCCAATTTTTCATCGTCCAAATCTACGGCAATAACGGTAGCTCCACGAAGAGTTGAACGTACAATAGCACCCATACCGATCATTCCGCAGCCAATAATCATAACTGTATCGATGTCTGTAACTTGCGCTCGTGAAACTGCATGGAAACCTACACTCATTGGTTCGATTAGTGCACAATCACGAGGAGAAATATGGCTTGCCGGGATTATTTTGTTCCAAGGCAGTGCGATATATTCACACATGGCACCATTACGCTGTACTCCCAGGGTTTCGTTATGTTCGCAGGCATTTACTCTGCCGTTACGGCATGAAGCACATTTTCCGCAATTGGTATAAGGATTGACTGTGACGCTCATACCCGGTTTTAATGATTCTGGTACATCCTTGCCTATGGCTTCAATAATAGCTCCTACTTCGTGTCCCGGAATGACAGGTAGTTTTACCATTGGATTACGTCCTAAAAATGTATTCAGGTCCGAGCCGCAAAAGCCTACATATTTAATTTTTACAAGAACTTCTCCCGGTTTAAGAGCGGGTTTCTCAATGTCTACTACCTTCATCTCGGAAGGAGCAGTAATTTGAATTGCTTTCATCTTCTGTTTATTTTTATAAGTTTTTAATCAATTACTTTGTATCCTTTCCAACCATAGTAGGCACAAAACAGGAAACAAATCATAGGAATAGCATAAGCTATATAATAAATGTGTTCGTTCAGATGCATCACATAAGCAGTGAGTTGGGGCAAGCAAGCATTTCCAACGATGGCCATAACTAGAAATGCCGAGCCGCTTTTTGTGTTGCTGCCTAAATCAGTCAAAGCAAGCGAGAACTGAGTGGGATACATGATAGACATGAAAAAAGAAATGCCCAGCATGGCATAAAGACCTGTCCAACCACCAAAACAAACCACAACAATACATAGCAAGACATTAATCAGCGCATATACCAAGAGCATGTCTTGTGGACGGAATTTTACCATGAGTAGTGTGCCTGTCCATCTTCCTGCCAAAAAAGCCAGCATATAAAGACCGAAAAAGGTGGTGGCTGTATTTTCAGGTAGTTCTGCATAGGTACAACAGTAGACTAGAAATAAACTGTTAATGGCTGTCTGACCACCATTGTAGAAGAATTGTGCAATGACTCCCCAACGAAGGTGAGAACGTTTTAAGACTCCGAAATCAATTAATTTTTCTCCTTTATATTCTACTCCTTCCATCGTATTTCCTTCTTTGATTTTAGGTAATTTGGAGAAGATAAAGATGATGGCAATAACAATGAGTAACATAGCTAGCAGCAGATAAGGAAGTTTCATGGCGTCTGTTTCTGTTTGAATGTAACCTTCCCAGCCACCGGGAAAAGAAGCGGGCAGGGTGTTGCGGGTATAGTGGTTGCCACTCAGAATCAGTTTGCTGAGAAACATGGCGGCTATAAAAGCTCCCAGCCCATTGAATGATTGTGCTAGATTCAATCGACGGGGCGCACTTTCTGGATCTCCCAAAGCGGTTACATAAGGATTGGCTGCTGTTTCTAAAAAACACATTCCAGTGGCAATGATGAAGAATATACATAGATATGCCCAATATTCTTTCAGCATAGCAGCGGGGAAGAACAGTAACCCACCACATGCTGCCAGTAATAACCCGAAAATAATTCCCGATTTGTAGCTGTATTTTTTCATGAACATAGCGATGGGAATGGGACAGATGAAATAGGCAAGCCAGTAGGCTGTTTCTGTGAATGATGCTTCGAAAGCGTTTAACTCACAGGTTTTCATCAGCTGTCTTATCATAGTAGGTAGCAGATTGCTGCTGATAGCCCATAGGAAAAACAGGCAGAATATGAGCATCAATGGTACATAATAGGTCTTATTTTTCATGGTATGGATTAATAAGTGTCAGTTGATTATTCTGACATGTTTTTAATGTAAGGAAGAGATATGAGATTTTTGAAACCATAAAATCTTTCGGCGTTTTTACCTAAAAAAAGTGCTTTCTCTTCTTGTGTCATTTCAGTCGTTTTAAGGATGAAATCGTAAGACATCTTGTAAGTAATGGCCGTAATGGTCCGCGGGTAATCCGATCCCCACATCAGTTTGTCCATACCGACCAAATCTGTTGCTTCTTTGATAGCCTTCACCGCTCCTGCAAACGGGTAGAATTCACTGTTGAACAACCAGGTAATGCCTCCTGACTCTATCATGACATGGGTATGCCGGGCCAGTTTTATTTGTTCCTGCCAATGAGGAGTTGTAACCATACCGAAATGTCCGATAGCGATTTTTAGTTGCGGACATTCCTGGATAATTTCTTTCATCTCCTGCACTTGCGTGTTTCCATCAGCCAGATCAATGGAAAGGATAATGTTTTTATCTTCCATGTAATGGAACATTTCCATCATTTCGTCACAGTTCAGCATGACTCTTCCTTCTTTTAGAAAAAGGCGGTGTGCTGGGATTTTTATTGCTTTGAAACCAGAACTTATTAATTCCTTGGCCTGTTGCAGATAACCGGGTTTACGAAATTCGCACATACCGCATACAAAGAAACGGTCTGGGTATTTATGGGACACTTTTGCGAGGTATTCATTTTGGATGCCATCAATAAATTCCTGAGTGACTACGGCAGCCGATACTTGTGCATAGTCCATGTTCGAGAGAAAAACCTCGGCACTATTCCGCCCGTCAATCATAAAGGGCGGAACCATCTGACGTTCTTCCCCCATAAATAACGAACGTCCGTTGGTTAAAGTACGGATAGGCAATCCGTTGACTTCCGTATTTTGCCGTAACCAAAGATGGGAATGTGCATCTATTATGTTAAAATCCATCATTATTCTCCTTTGTATTATGAATTAGCCCAACTGACACGCATTTGTTTTCCGATAATTTCTTGTACTTCCTTTACAAGGTTCCAATCGATGGGTTCTTCAGCGTATGTTATATTTTTCAATACATTATCTGGATTGGCCGAACTGAACAAAGTGGTGGCGATACGTGGATTGCTGACAGAATATTGAATAGCCAGTTTCTCTATAGGATAATTTTTGGACAGGCAATGTTGAACAGCTTTCCGACAGGCTTCTACCAGTGATTGGGGGGCCGGATGCCATGCAGGAACCCCACGTTGGGAGAGCAAGCCCATTGAAAGGGGGGAGGCATTGATGATGCCGATATTCTTTGATTCAAAATAATCCAGATAATCAGTCAGTTTCTCGTCATTCAGACAATAATGGCAGAAGTTAAGTACGCTTTCTACTGTTCCTGGTTCCGAGTGATCAATGACCCATTTTAAGTTTTCTAATTGCAAATCTGTGATACCTACATGTCCCACAATACCTTTCTTTTTAAGTTCTACCAGTGCAGGTAATGTTTCGTTGACTACCTGATTCATGTCTGAAAACTCTACATCGTGTACATTAATCAGATCGATATATTCAATGTGGAGTCTTTCCAAGCTTTCATAAACGCTTTCCGTTGCACGTTTTCCGGAATAATCCCATGTGTTGATTCCATCTTTTCCATAGCGTCCCACTTTGGTAGAGAGATAATATTTGTCACGTGGGATTTCTTTCAATGCTTTGCCTAATACGGTTTCGGCCTTGTAGTGCCCGTAGTAGGGAGATACATCAATAAAATTCATTCCATTCTCTACTGCTGTGTAAACAGCTTTGATACCCTCTGCTTCGCGGATATCATGAAAAACTCCTCCTAATGAAGATGCGCCGAAACTAAGATTGGAAACCCGCATACCGGTTTTCCCGATTTCATTGTAATTCATAGTTCTATTTATTTTTAGATTTATTTCCGGAATCAAAAATAGAGGAATAACCTTTAGGTATGTGGTGGAAGAGGTTGAAAAAAGTACGTAAACCTTTGCGTAAAAATAATAAGACGGTTACTTTTTATATAGTTCTCTATATTGCTGAGGAGTAACGCCTGTGATTTTTTTGAATAAGCGGTTGAAATAAGAATGGTCTTCATAAGCAAGGAGATAAGCTATGTTTTTTACAGGAATATCCTCTGTAATCAGAATTAATTGGGCTTTCTCTATTTTTTTCTGATTAATATATTGCAGCGGTGTGTTACCGACTTCTTTTTTGAAAAGACGGATAAAATGATCTTTTGAGAGGCATGAGATTGCTGCCAATGAGTCTATATCTACTGTTTTATAGATATTTTTTCGGATGTGGGACAAGACTTTTTGGATACGGTTATCGTTGACTTCCACTTTAGGTTTGGCGTCTTTTAAAAAGCGGGCAATAAGTTGATATACTATACCTCTGGATTCGACTTTGTCACAGAAGGTACGCTGTTTATTTTTAATGATGTTTCTGATTAATGTGGGGTTGTTGTCATAGCTTGTCGGGTCGGATTGAGGAAGCTGCATGGTAGGATTTATTTCACATAACCTTTTAATAAGTGGTAATTCCAGGTTGTCCGCAGGTATTTCTATCGGGAAATTCCAATCTTCCAGAATGCCGGATTCTGATTGATGGTCTTCATATATATGGAGATAATAATGAGTGAAATGAGAATTGCACTGATAACTATGGGTAGTGAATGATGGCACCAGATATAGATGATGTGGTTTTAGTTCCTGCATTCCATCGGGAAATATTATTTGGGCGGTTCCTTCCATTATATAATAGAGTCGGGTAAAAGGGCTGCTTACGTTTTTCCAGTTCCAGTCTGCATTGTGAATGGCTAGTCCTACATTTAATATAAGTAAATGTAATTGGTCGATTGATTGTGTCATATTCCTTAAGGTATTAGAATGAAAGATTCAGTTTCGTACAAAGTAAGCAAAAGTATATATATAATCCAATGGGAAATCGATATTTTCATATCAAATCACCTGTTTTGGTATTCGTTTTTGAATTATCTCAGGTAAAAGTCGATATTGTCCTACATAATGGCGCATTTGGATAATATAAATTGGTTTCAACTCTGTATATTTGCACTATTGATAATTGAAAAATATATAAAGCAATTATACTATGAAAGCAAAACATTTTCTTTTGGCTTCGGCTTTGTTGCTTTGGGCGGGAGTTTTGGAGGCTCAGACTTACCAGGTACCTGTTTCAGAGAAAAATGAAAAAATGCAGGAAGGAGAGTTCGAACCTACTTGGGAATCATTGCAGAACTATAAAGTTCCTGAATGGTTTAGAAATGCCAAATTTGGTATTTGGGCACATTGGGGACCGCAATGTGTGGAAGGGTCCGGCGACTGGATGGCGCGTTCTCTCTATTTGGAAGGTTCGCGCGAGTATAAGCACCATGTGGAACATTATGGCCATCCCTCTGAAGTGGGCTTCAAGGATATATTGCCTTTGTTTAAAGCCGAGAAATGGGATCCGGACAAATTGGTTTCCTTTTATAAGAAGATTGGTGCCCAGTATTTCTTCGCTTTAGGTAATCACCATGATAATTATGATTTATGGGATAGCCAATATCAGGAATGGAATTCCGTGAATATAGGTCCTAAGAAGGATATATTGGCGGGCTGGGCTGAAGCTGCAAAGAAAAACGGTCTTCCATTTGGTATCAGTTTTCATGCGGATCATGCGTGGAGCTGGTATGAACCGGCTCAACGATACGACCGTCATGGCGAGAAGGCAGGTGTACCCTATGATGGATGTTTGACTAAAGAAGATGGTAAGGGTAAGTGGTGGGAAGGCTACGATCCTCAAAAACTTTATGCACAGAATCACCCGTTAAGCGCTGGAAGTTGGGCTGACGGTATGATTCACCGTCAATGGGCATGGGGAAATGGTGTTTGTATTCCTACTCAAGAATATGTGACAAACTTTTATGATCGTACAGTCGATGCAATAAACCGTTATAATCCCGATTTGATTTATTTTGATGTGACTGGTGTACCGTTTTATCCTATCAGTGATGCGGGTTTGAAGATTGCCGCACATTTTTATAATCACAACATGGTTGCTCGTAAGGGGGATTTCAGTGCTGTTATGTTTGGTAAAATTCTTACCGATGAGCAACGTAAAGCTTTGGTATGGGATGTGGAAAGGGGATCTCCCAATAGTATTTATGAAGAGCCATGGCAGACTTGTTCTTGTTTAGGCGGTTGGCATTATGATACCAGATTGGCGGAGAACGGTTGGTATAAGAGTGCTTCCGATGTAGTGAAACTATTAGTGGATGTGATCAGTAAAAACGGGAATTTGTTGCTTAGTGTTCCTCTTCGGGCTGACGGAACTTTTGATGAAAAGGAAGAAGCCATTTTAAATGAATTTGGTGACTGGATGAGTATGAATAAAGAGGCTATTTATGATACACGTCCGTGGAAAGTCTTCGGAGAAGGTCCGATAGCCAATGCTGATATCAAGATTAATGCTCAAGGTTTCAATGAAGGTGCTTACACTAAAGCTACTGCATCTGAAATCCGTTTTACTCAAACCAAGAAATATCTCTATGCTACAGTCCTTGCATGGCCGGAAGAAAAGCAAGTTGTCATTCAATCGCTGGCAACGGGAAGTGAGTTGTACCCTGATAAAATTACTAAAATTGAGTTGTTAGGTTATGGAAAGGTATTTTTTACTCGTACAGCGCAAGGAGTTGTTATTGATATGCCTGATGTACAGTTGAATAAGATTGCTCCCGTATTTAAGATAAAGAAGTGAATATAGCATAAAGTAGGTTTATTTATCGGCTTTTTTAGGTCGGTAAGCCCTTGTTATGTCTTGAAAATTAACCCAATAATCAATAGAATAATGAAAAACAGATTAGAATGTATGCAGTCAATAAGATTCTTGGCGGTCTTGTTGATGTGTTGCCTGAGCTATACTACTTGGGCACAGACACAGAGTAATGTCAATGGTTTGGTTACTGATTTTTCCGGTGAGCCGTTAATTGGGGTCAGTATCTTGGTTAAAGGTACTTCCAATGGAACTGTTACTGATTTGGATGGCAAATTTTCTCTGTCTGCTGAAATGGGAAACATGCTCCAGATAAGTTATGTAGGTTATATTTCGCAAGAAGTAAAGGTTGAAAGTGACAAGTTACTTCGTATTATAATGGAAGAAGATACAAAAAAGTTGGAAGAAGTAGTTGTGATTGGATATGGAACACAGAAAAAGGTGAATTTAACGGGAGCCGTAGCTGCTGTTTCAGCTGAAGACTTGGCTAGTAAACCTGTTATGAGTACTGCTCAAGCACTGGCAGGTTTGGCTCCAGGTTTAAGTGTATTACAAACTTCAGGTCGTCCCGGACAAGGAGCAACTGTTAAAATTCGTGGAACTGGTACATTTTCAAAAGCTGGAACAGATCCATTGGTCTTGATTGATGGTTTATCAGGTAACATTGATGATGTAGATCCTAATGATATTCAGAGCATTTCTTTTTTGAAAGATGCAGCTTCTGCTTCTATTTATGGTAATCGTGCTGCTAATGGGGTTATCTTGATTGAAACAAAGAAGGGTGCACAAGGTAAAACGACTATTACATATAGTAATTCTTTTGGTTGGCAACAGCCTACGGAATTGCCTGATTTTTTACCATCATGGGAATATGCGGAATATTATAATATGGCTATGCGGAATATGGGTAAGCAGGAAGCTTATTTACCTGAACAGATTCAAAAGTATAGAGATGGATCTGATCCGGATAATTATCCAAATGTAAATCACTTAAAATGGCTGTTGGAATCCGGTTCTGGTTTTCAACACCAACATAATCTTAGCATACAAGGAGGAAATGCTACGACGAGTTATAATTTATCAGTAGGTTATAGAAATCAGGAAGGAATGACGGCAAAAACGTCTAATGAAAGAATGACTGCACTGTTTACTATGAAAAGTGAAATCGCCAAAGGGCTGATGCTTAATTTGAATATTAATGCTTATAATAATAAATATAATGCTCCTAATGGCGAACCACAAAGTATTGATGGAATGATAGGATATGCTGTTCGTCAGGGACCTATTTATGCCGGGCAAAAGTCGGATGGAAGTTTTGGATATCAGGATAATTATAGTCCGGAAGCGTGGTTGGCGAGTGAATCTTTTGTGCAGAATGTGAGTAGAAATATAAGTGCTTCCGGACAATTGACATGGAATACTCCTGTAGACGGACTTTCTTTTATAGGCAAAGTAGGGATGAATTACTGGACTAAATATGATAAAGCCTACCGGGCTGATACTTATTTTGATGATAGTAAGACAGTGGGACCCGCTACTTTAAATGTATGGACTGCAAATAATACGTATACTACTTTTGAAGCATTAGCTACTTATGAAAAACAAATTAAAAATCATACCTTTAAGTTATTGGCGGGTACTTCTGTGGAGCAATCTAATAATAAAGGTTTGGAAGGTTATAGAAATACGTTTCCTAATAATTATTTGTATGAATTAGGTTCTGGAGATAAATCAACAGCTACTAATGATAGTTCATTGGAAGAATATGCGTTGCTTTCTTTTTTCGGGCGTATAAATTATGCATGGAAAGATCGTTATTTATTAGAGGCTAATTTGCGCTATGATGGATCGTCACGTTTTGCGGACGGTCATCGTTGGGGACTTTTCCCGTCAGTTTCTGCAGGGTGGAGAATTTCTGAGGAGGATTTTTGGAAGAATGCGGCAGTTTCAGCTGTAGTTGATAATTTGAAATTGCGTGCTTCCTATGGTGTACTTGGTAATCAAAATATAGGTGTTTATCCTTACCAACAGATTTATGAACTTGGACATGATTATCCTTTTGGAAATCCGGCAACTCTTCAGTCTGGGGCTTACATGAAAACCTATAATAATCCGGAAATTACTTGGGAAAAGACGGCTATAACGGATATTGGTTTAGATTTTAGTTTATTGAATGGACGTTTTAGTGGAACATTGGATTATTTTTATAAATATACTTCGGACATTTTAGCACCTGTTGAGGTGTCTAGTATTATGGGACGTGAAGTCGGACAATCTAATGTTGGAGCTGTTTCGAACGAAGGAATTGAAGTAAATCTGACTTATAACGGACAAATAGGACGTGATTTCCGGTTTAGTATTTCTCCTAATTTTACATGGGTAAGAAATGCAGTTGAGAAATTGGCGAACGGAGCTACCGAAGAAATTAATAATAACAGAATTGTAGGGCAACCGATAGGTATTATATATGGGTATGAAACTGATGGACTGTTTGTAGACCAGGCGGAAGTAGATGCGGCTACCGAACAATTGGTAAGTAAGTCAGGACTGAAACCTGGTTATGTGAAATACAAAGATATTAGTGGTCCCGACGGGGTTCCCGATGGTAAGGTAGATGCGCAATATGATCGTACCGTATTGGGAAGTACTACCCCGAAGTTTTATTATGGTTTGAATCTTTCCACTTCTTATAAAGGTTTTGATTTTTCAGCTTTGTTACAAGGGTTAGGAGGTCATAAGCGTTTGATAGGATCTTATATGGCTTATGCATTCTACAACGGTGGACAGATACAGAGATGGCAGGCTGAATCTTGTTGGAAGGAAGAAAATCCTGATAAATGGGCTGAATACCCTCGATTGGAAACTTTGAATATGAACGACACTAATCTTCAAACTTCTGATTATTGGGTCCGTAATGCTAGTTTCTTACGAGTAAAGAATATACAAATAGGATATACATTCCCCAAAGCATGGACTAAAAAAATAGGTTTGGAAAATGTGCGTGTTTATGTAAGCGGACAAAATCTGTTTTCTTTCAATAGTTTCTATAAAGGTTGGGATCCGGAAAATGAGATAGGAACAGGGGATTCTCCCTCTTATTATCCGGTCAATAGTATTTATTCATTCGGATTTAATTTCAAGTTCTAAGTAAATCATTCAATTAAGAATCATTATGAAAAATATATATAATACATTAGGAATGACAAAGGCTTGTTTATGTGCTTTGGCTATATCACTAGTAACAACTGGTTGCTCGGATTTATTAGATAAGGAGCCACCTTCAGCAATTTCTGATGGTAGTTTTTGGACTGGTGAAGGGGATGCCATGTTGGCTTTGACAGGATGTTATCGTTTCCAGACTGGTTGGTCGCATGATGATTTTGCTACGCCACAAGGGTTGCTTTATTTGGATTTTGCAGGTGGAAATGGAACAGAAAAGGAAAATTTTTCAACTTTAATGGCTAGTTCCAATACGGTGGCTACTAATGGCAATTTACGTTGGTATTGGGGAAATGCATATACGCAAATAGCTAAGTACAACACTTTTCTAGAGAATATTACGGATTGTCCGATGGAAGAATCTAAAAAAGAACAGTGGTCTGCCGAAGTGAAGTGTTTACGAGCTTATTTCTTTTTAAATTTGGCATTTTATTATAAGGATGTTCCTATGCCTTTGAAAACTCTGTCGGTGGACGAAGCGAATTCTATTTCTCAAACACCTCAGGCTGAAGTCTATTCGCAAGTGGAGAAGGACTTGAAGACTGCTATAGACTTGTTGCCTGTCCAATATTCCTCAGAGGAATATGGCCGGTTTACTAGGGGGGCAGCTAAGGTACTTTTAAGTCGTCTTTACTTAGCGCAAGAGAGATGGGTAGATGCTGCTACTGTTTTACGTAGTGTGATTGATTCGGGAATATATGAATTGGATCGTCGTAATGGAGAGGACAGCTATGAGAAACTTTTTCAAATAGGAGGTGAATATAGCCCTGAGATAATATTTTGTATTATGGGGATAAAGGATCTATATACTAATTCACGTTATCAATATTTATATCCTGAAGCTGCTTATGGAGGGTGGCATCAGTTCTCACCATATAACGAATTAGTGAAAGAATATTTTTGTGCAGACGGCAAGGATATTAAGACTTCTGAGGTTTATGATGAGAATGATCCTTATGTTAATCGGGATTTGCGTTTGTATGCTTCTATTTTTTTACCTCCTTTGGGAAGTTATGAGGGAACTAAGTATAATGATATAATTTATGATTGCTTTAAGGGGGCTAATACTGCAGATAGCTATAATAAGTTTGCCTTATTTAATGGATATTGTCCGAAGAAAGGTTGTGATCCGTCTATAACTAATAATTTAGGTTCTACTCCCACTTATACTCCTATAATGCGTTATGCTGAGGTCTTATTAAGCTATTTGGAAGCGGTAAATGAATCGCAGCCGAATGCAGTAGACCAGAACTTATTAGATCTGACTATTAATGATATACGTGATCGTGTGAAATTGGTTGGAATAAAAAAGACAGACGTAGCAACACAGGAACTTGTTCGTGAAGCGGTTCGTAAAGAAAGACGTGTGGAACTGGCATTCGAGGGGCTTCGATATTATGACGTGTTACGTTGGGGCATTGCCGAGAAAGAACTTAATCATACTTTTACCGGAGTAAAATTGTCGGATGATCCGCAAGCTCGTAATTATAGAGGAAGTGGTGTTACGGCTTCTCCTGTAGATGAAGATATGTATTATCAGTTTGAAAAACGTACATGGTCTGCACATAACCGATATTTTCCTATTCCTCAAAATGATTTGAATGTGAATAAAAATCTGAAACAGAATGAAGGGTATAATTAAGCAGGCATAAGTTTAAGATAAGATGAAAGAAAATGGATATGAAATGAAAAGATATGACTACCCGGTAAAAAGATATTGCCAGACAATGGATTTGAAGGATGATCCGGAGATGATAGCGAAGTATCGGGAGTATCATAGTAAGGCGAAGTCATGGCAGGAGATCAGAGAGGGGATCCGTTCAGTTGGTATTTTAGAAATGGAAATATATATATGCGGTAATCGATTGTTCATGATTGTCGAAACTCCTATTGATTTTGATTGGGAATCTGCTATGGCTAAACTCGCGACTTTACCTCGACAGCAAGAATGGGAAGACTTTGTATCGATATTCCAACAGTGTAGGAAAGGGGAACTTGCTAAAGAAAAATGGAGTATGATGGAGCGTATGTTCTATCTATATGAATAATTTGAAAAGAGAGGGAACTGATGAAGTATTCTCTTTTTCCTCAAAATATAATAGAAGGCATATTGAATAATTTAGTGATTAAAAGATTGTACAACGGCGTGGGATAGAAAAAGAAATGCTTGTTTTATCAATACCCATTGCTTATCATCGGAAAGCCAATAAGTTGATAAAAGTGGGTGATTGGTAGTGTTATCAATACTGAAATTTTTGAGCCTTCGTTTCTTCAGGTATAGACAAAACCCTCGAAATTATCTAATTTCGAGGGTTTTTGTCTGTTTCTATATGGAATGTTGTGCGCATGATAGGACTCGAACCTACACGTCTCACGACACCAGATCCTAAGTCTGGCGCGGCTACCAATTACGCCACACGCGCGACATTGCTTTCGGTAAGCGGGTGCAAAGATAAGGAATATTTCTTAAGTACCAAAGATTTTTAGGAAATTATTCTTTGTGGTTATGTAAATATTCACGTGCAGTCTCAATAATTGTATCCACATTGCGTTGCATATCCTCTGAGGTCATATTGACTTTGATGTCCGGATCTATACCAAATTCCAGATGTTGCATATTCGCATCGTACATTGGACTGGCCGAGAAGCGGACAGACCAGCCATTGGGCAGTTCAGAAGAGAAGGGCAGACCAGAACCGCCACCTGTTTTGTCACCGATGATGGTTACTTTGGGTAGTATTTTCATTCTGTTCACAAAATCATTGGTGGCGCTGAAAGAGCGGCGGTTAGTCAGCACTACTGCTTGTTTTTGCCAGCGTACGCGATCTAGTGACGGTTCCAGCCAAACAGCTTTAGGAGTTGAGAAATCATTGTGTCCCGGTCCGGTTTTATGGGACATATAGCCTACCAACACTTTTTCATTCGTGAAACGTGCGGCTAATTTCTCGGCTGTGGTAAGGTTACCACCGGAATTGTTTCGCACATCAATAATCAATCCATCGCAAATAGCCAGCTTGTTTAGAATCTCGTCCAAATTTCCTTCGCCGATACCTGATTGGAAACTGCCACAATAAATATAGGCTATGTTATCCTCGAATACCTGATACTTCATGCCTGAGGATTGGGCATAGTCCTTACCTAGATAGACACGTTGGATGCTGTCGCTGAAATTGGCCGGATAGCTGTCAAACCATTCACGATATTGGGAGTACTCCAGTTTGGAAGACAGATTTACGTGTCCGTCACGCAACTCGTTCAGCATATCTGCCAGAACTTCGAATAACTGTTCATTATTCATGCCTTTTGATATTCTCTGTTTGTACTGGCTATATATTTCATTCCAGTCCAATCCGTATTCCTGCTTTTTATAGTCAAGGAAACAATACTGGCGGTCGATAGTCTGCCATAATGCTTCGAAGTTGCCTTCGGGGGAGTTGTCGTATTCGTCCTCCGTGATGCACGAAGTAAATAATACAACAGACAATAACAGACTGATAAAAAAATAACTATTTCTTTTCATTCTCTATATTAATAAGGGCTGACCCGGCTGGGCATCGCCACTTTGTTCTTACCTTTTAATAAATAGAAGTTTTTCACGAAACCTATCATAAAGGCGTGTGACCATATATGACTTTTCAGATTATTGACTTTCGCCTGCTGGATATCACATAGGTATCCGAAACGCATATTGACTGACCGGATAGGAAAATCCAATGTAACCAATTGCCGCAAGGAAGGTTGGTTATGCAGGGAAGTGAACAGCACATTCTTGCCGCCATTCTTTAAACTGAATATCTCATAATAAGATTGTCCGTATTCCGGGGAAAACATAACCCCCATGACAGGCAAATTGGCTTGATAACGGGCTATCAGCGGATAGTTACCGATATGGAACCGATAGATGACCATACCCGATGCCGCCAGATTGACATATGCTTTGGCTTGGGCAGGATTATTAGAATTTCGCATGTTATAGATGAATCCGCCGTTCAAGTCCAGCATGGGACCCGCCAGTATCTTCAAGTTTTCTGTCAGCCGGAACTGGTAATGCAGTGCATAATTCCAATTGACCATACCTGACATTTCGTTACTTGTTTCTGCTTTATTCTCAGTCAGGGACAGATTGGCTTGGAACAGACTTTGAACAGATACGTTGCCATTCATCAGTTTGGTCATGCGCATACTTTCACGCAGGATACGAATTTCGGGTCCGGTATATTCCATCGGTGAAAGATAGGTGTCCAATATATTTGTAAAACCGACACCGTAAAGAGTAGCCCTCATAACGTAGCGGTTTGCTCGTAAGCTGTCTTCCTGAGCCTGTGAAGGCAGACCAAGAAACAGGGACAGTAATAATAGGAGAATTTTTTTCATTTCTTAAAACAGTTTCATCTGGCCGGTAATTTCATCAATGATATCTGTTTCACTCTTACCATGATCCGGATCTTCAATTTCAGCAGCTTCTTCATTTTTATCAGTCCCCTCTTCCGCACCGTCCTCTTCTTTGGGAGGTTCGGGAAAACGTAAAGGCTCCAGCTCGTTTATTTGTTCAATGTTGTAAGTACTGATTCGTTTTCCTTTCGCTTTGAAACTCTTAATTCCGATGAATTCGTCCACATCTATTTCCAATGGATCACGGAAACTATCATGTCCTCCGAATATGACTTGTATGCGTGGATAAACCACACAAGTAAGCAATATAGAACGGCTTTCCTTGTTCTCGCCCAAATAATTGAGACGGCGTGAAGTGGATTCAAAAGTGAATCGTTTCAGATAAGGATATCCTTGATCGGCATCAAATAAAGCGGCAGACCATACCTTGTTGGCGTCGAACTTCTCAATGATGCGGATTCCCGGATCATAATGATTATTCAAATCGAAGTTACTAGTATAGAATTCTCCATTTTCATGGACTATTAAAATCAATTCGTCACTTTGGAATTCTCCCAGATATTCACCGCGTCCGTCATAGTTCAAGCGGAGCACATCCCGGTCAAACCATACTTTTCTTCCACCCAAAGTAGAGCCGCCACGTTGTTTTAAGGCTATTTTATGTACTTCGTATTTAGACAGGATATTGCCCATGGACTGGCGTCCCTTGATATTGATGTCACTGAAATCTTTTTCATATATGATTTTTTTGATACGTGGATTCGGTTTTAAGGTAATCTTGATAACCTCTGCTTCTCCATTAGGATTGGCTGTAAAGTAAACAATACGTGAGCCGGGTGTACCTTGCGTTACATCATATTCACGGTCACGGGTGATGGAGGTAATGTTGAACCGTTTGATATAGTGAAACCCTTCTTTTCCATCACGATAAACCACATTGTATATGGTACGTTTGTCGTTTTTCTTGAAGATATTGACATAGAGAACATTCTTGCCGACAAACATTTTGTCTGTTACACGAACCACTTTGTATTTGCCGTCTTTATAGAAGATAATCACATCGTCAATATCTGAACAGTTGGCTATAAATTCATCTTTTTTCAAGGCGGTGCCGATAAAGCCTTCTTCGCGGTTGATATAGAGTTTTTCGTTAGCTTCCACTACCTTCGCCGCCTCAATGGTATCGAAGTTACGCAACTCTGTACGGCGGGGGTATTGTTTGCCATATTTATCTTTCAACATCTGATACCAGTCAATGGTATATTCTACGATATGTGCCAGATGATTGTTTATTTCTTCAATCTGTTCCTTGATACGGGCTATGTTTTCATCTGCTTTATCCTTGTTGAACTTCAGAATTCGGGCCATCTTGATATCCAATAACTTCAGAATATCCTCTTTGGTCACTTCACGGATAAATTGCGAATAGAAAGGAGTCAGCCGTTCATCAATGAACTCGCAGGCGGCGTCTGTATTTTCGGATTGCTCGAACTTTACTTCCTTATAAATCCGTTCTTCGATAAAGATTTTTTCCAATGATGCGAAATGAAGGTTTTCAAGCAATTCTCCTTTGTGTATTTCCAACTCTTGACGAAGCAGGGACAACGTGTTGTCTGTGGCTTTTTTAAGGACGGCACTGACAGTAAGGAAGTGGGGCTTCTTTTCATCAATAACGCAACAATTGGGGGATATGCTTACTTCACAATCAGTAAATGCATAGAGCGCGTCCAAGGTTTTGTCCGAGGATACTCCCGGAGCAAGGTGCACTAGGATTTCCACTTTTTCAGAAGTAAGATCTTCTACTTTCCGAATCTTGATTTTTCCCTTTTCACTGGCTTTGACAATAGAGTCGCATACCCCCGGGACAGTCTTTCCGAAAGGCACTTCGGCTATGGACAATGTTTTGTTGTCTATTTTATTGATTTTAGCACGTACTTTCACCATTCCGCCGCGTTCTCCATCGTTGTAGCGTGATACATCAATAGAGCCTCCTGTCTGGAAATCGGGATAGAGTTTGAATTCCTCACCACGCAAATAGGCAATGGAGGCATCACACAGTTCGTTAAAATTGTGTGGTAGGATTTTGGAAGAAAGGCCCACAGCAATACCTTCTACTCCCTGAGCGAGCAAGAGCGGGAATTTGACAGGTAGGGTGATCGGCTCTTTGTTTCGTCCGTCGTATGACGCTTGCCATTCGGTGGTTTTGGGATTGAAAACCACGTCCAATGCAAATTTGGATAGACGTGCTTCGATATAACGGGGGGCAGCGGCACCATCTCCTGTCAGTATGTTACCCCAGTTTCCCTGACAGTCTATCAACAGATCCTTTTGGCCTAGCTGCACCAACGCATCGCCTATGGAAGCATCGCCGTGCGGGTGAAACTGCATGGTATGTCCTACAATGTTTGCAACTTTGTTATATCGGCCGTCATCCAATCTTTTCATAGAGTGGAGGATACGTCTTTGGACAGGTTTCAAACCATCATTGATGTGCGGTACGGCACGTTCCAGTATTACGTAAGAGGCATAGTCCAAAAACCAGTTCTGATACATTCCGCTCAGCTGGTGCTTCACCCCTGTGTTTTTGGTATCGGCAGGTTTATAGTCCAAGTGTCCGTTCTCCGGCGTGGGGATATTTTCTTCGTTTTGTTCCTCTTTATCAATAAAATCGTCGCTCATATATATTTAAATTCCTTAATGTTCTGATGATATGCACGCAAAAATACGACTTTTATTGAAAAAAATCATTTACTTTGCATATTATTTCGCCCTTATTAAAGGTTGAAAACAGGAAAAAACAACAAAAGTGTAAGAATAAACAGATAAGAAAATGGCACAAGAAGATGTTTTTAAGAAATTAGTATCGCACTGTAAAGAGTATGGTTTTGTATTTCCGTCCAGTGATATATATGACGGACTAGGCGCTGTATACGATTACGGTCAGATGGGAGTGGAGTTGAAGAATAATATCAAGCAATATTGGTGGCAGAGTATGGTGCTGCTGCACGAGAACATCGTAGGAATTGATTCTGCTATTTTTATGCATCCTACTATTTGGAAGGCTTCCGGACATGTGGACGCGTTCAATGATCCTCTGATTGACAACCGCGATTCTAAAAAACGTTATCGTGCCGATGTGCTGATTGAAGACCAGCTTGCCAAATATGACGAGAAGATAAACAAAGAAGTGGCCAAGGCTGCCAAGAGATTCGGGGATGCTTTTGATGAGGCTCAGTTTCGTAGCACCAACGGTCGTGTTCTGGAGCATCAGGCCAAGCGTGACGCTTTACATGAACGATTCTCAAAAGCTTTGAACGACAATGATTTGGATGAACTTCGTCAGATTATCATTGATGAAGAGATTGTTTGTCCTATTTCGGGAACCAAGAACTGGACTGAAGTACGTCAGTTCAATTTGATGTTCTCCACCGAAATGGGTTCTACTGCCGATGGTGCCATGAAGATTTATCTTCGTCCGGAAACAGCGCAGGGTATTTTTGTCAATTACCTGAATGTACAGAAAACCGGCCGTATGAAGATTCCTTTCGGTATCGCTCAGATTGGTAAAGCTTTCCGTAACGAGATTGTAGCCCGCCAATTCATTTTCCGTATGCGTGAGTTTGAACAGATGGAGATGCAATTCTTCGTAAAACCTGGTACTGAGCTGGAGTGGTTCCCCAAATGGAAAGAAATTCGTTTGAAATGGCATAAAGCATTAGGTTTCGGTGATGATCATTACCGTTTCCATGACCACGACAAACTGGCACATTATGCCAACGCAGCTACAGACATCGAATTCCTGATGCCGTTTGGATTCAAGGAAGTGGAAGGTATTCACAGCCGTACGAACTTTGACTTGAGCCAGCACGAGAAGTTCAGTGGCAAGAGTATCAAGTATTTCGATCCGGAATTGAACGAAAGCTATACTCCGTATGTTATTGAAACATCTATCGGTGTGGACCGTATGTTCCTTAGCATTATGAGTGCTGCTTATACAGAAGAAACATTGGAAAGTGGTGAAACTCGTGTCGTGCTGAAATTGCCTGCTGCTCTGGCTCCGGTGAAACTGGCCGTGATGCCGTTGGTGAAGAAAGACGGCCTGCCCGAGAAGGCGCGTGAGATTATGAATGACTTGAAGTTCCATTTCCACTGCCAGTATGATGAGAAAGACAGCATCGGCAAGCGTTACCGTCGTCAGGATGCCATCGGTACTCCATATTGTATCACTGTAGACCACCAGACTTTGGAGGACAATTGCGTAACATTGCGTAATCGTGATACCATGCAGCAGGAGCGTGTGGCTATTTCGGAACTGAACAATATCATTGCCGATAAAGTAAGTATAACAAGTCTGCTGAAGACTTTGCAATAATAAACAGGAATTTATGAATAAAAGTATTCTTTGGCTGATTAGTCTGCTGTTTGTTGCTTCTCTGTCCATTGTTTCATGTAGTGAATCAGATGGAACAGAAGACCCGTATGCAAACTGGGAGGAACGTAATCAGAGATATATTGACTCCATCGCTACAGTGGCGGAAGCTAATCAAGGCAATGAGGTAGGACAATGGAAAATTATCAGATCGTATAAACTTCCTCCTTTGGGATTGAATGAAACAGGAAAGGTGAATGATAATGTTTACTGCAAGATTGTTAAGATTGGTGATGGTACTACAAGTCCGATTGCCACGGATACGGTAGCGGTGAATTATCGTGGTCAGTTTATTAATGGAACAGTCTTTGACCAAAGTTATCAAGGAGAACTTGATCCGGAAACAGCTACTCCAAAGACATTTGTTGCAGGTGGGGTGATTGCCGGATGGAGCACTGCCTTGATGAAAGGATATGGAGGTATGAAAGTAGGAGATCAATGGGAACTTTATATTCCTTATCAATTGGGATATGGAAAGGATGGATATAGTGATATTCCCGGATATTCCACATTGATATTTAATGTAAATTTGGTTGGCATATCCCCGTTGAAAGGTACGGAAAGAAGTGTTGATGATGTATTAGTTGCTGAATAAACAGCTATCATAAAAGATTAAAAGGAGTATTGCAGTTATTGTGATACTCTTTTTTTATGGATGATTTGAGCTATGGCAGTTGAATGAATCGGGTTTTATTTGACGATCTTGTTTTCTTATTTGTGGGACAAACCATTTTTTTGTTTGCTGAAATGTTTTTTGGGGTATGACTAACTGTTTTTCTTCATATGGTTAAGTGCTTTATATGCCCGCTTGCTACGTTCCATTAAAGGAATGGTTTAAAGGTCGGGGGATAAAAGGCTTATAAGGCTTATTTATCAAAAAGAAGTCTTGACGGGAACAAGGAGATTGTTTTATTTTATCGGGGACAGAATAAAAAAACTTCGTCCTTTGGGTATCCGAGGTGTTTTTTCTTTCAGCATAATGTTGTGGGGATAGTTTGACGGACGAATAACTGTAATAAACGATATAATCTTTATCTTGGTCAATTCATTAAATCAATGATTGGCGCAAAGATAAAGATTATAAAAAAAATTATTTCACAAATTATTTCACGTTTCCTACTTTGATCAAGTATTCGGCAATCTGAACAGCGTTCAATGCCGCACCTTTCTTAATCTGATCGCCTACGATCCAGAAAGTCAGTCCGTTTTCGTTTGCCAGATCTTTGCGGATGCGGCCCACGTAAACCGGATCTTTACCTGCCAGGAACAAAGGCATCGGATATTCTTTCTTTTCGGGATTATCCATCAATACCAGGCCTTCACCTTTGGCAAAGGCTTCACGGGCTTCTTCGGGAGAAATGGGGCGTTCAGTTTCTACCCAGATACTTTCCGAGTGAGAACGGAGGGCGGGAACACGTACACACATGGCGCTAACCTGAATGTCGGAGTGCATAATTTTGCGTGTTTCGTTGAACATCTTCATTTCTTCTTTGGTATATCCATTGTCGGTAAATACATCAATCTGGGGAATCAAGTTGAATGCCAACTGATAAGCGAATTTCTCTACAGTCACGGGTTCATTAGCCAATACCTGACGATATTGTTCATACAATTCATCCATAGCCGCTGCACCTGCACCGCTGGCAGCTTGATAAGTAGCCACATGCACACGTTTTATGTGTGAAAGATTTTCGATGGCTTTCAGTGCAACTACCATCTGAATAGTTGTACAGTTGGGATTAGCTATCACGTTACGGGGACGATTCAAAGCATCTTCCGGATTCACTTCGGGTACTACCAAAGGCACATCGGCGTCCATACGGTAAGCGCTGGAGTTGTCAATCAGTACGGCACCATGTTTGGTAATGGTTTCACAAAACTCTTTTGTGGTACCTGCGCCGGCTGATGTGAAAGCGATATCTACACCTTTAAAGTCATCGTTGTGCTGAAGGAGTTTCACTTCAATCTGTTTACCGCGGAATGTGTATTTTCGTCCTGCACTGCGTGAAGAACCGAATAACACTAACTCATCCAACGGGAAGTTCCTTTCATCGAGCACACGCAGGAACTCTTGTCCTACAGCTCCGCTCGCACCAACAATTGCTACTTTCATTTTGTTTTTTGTTTTATAAGATAAAATTTAGTAATACTTTAGAACTATCTCTCAGCATGTAAGTATGTTCTGCGTGCAAAATTAGAACATTTTAGAATATAAATCAGTAAAAAAGAAAGTTTTTTCGTAATTTTGTCGATATTATGGTATAAAACTTAAAAAAAGATGGAACTATTCGACCTTAACATACATTTTCCGGTCACAGATCCTACCTGGATATTCTTCCTGGTACTTATTATCATCCTGTTTGCCCCTATGATTTTGGGGCGTTTACGCATTCCGCATATCATCGGTATGATACTTGCCGGGGTAGTGGTAGGCAAGTATGGCTTTAACATTCTGGAACGTGACAGCAGTTTTGAATTGTTTGGAAAGGTCGGACTTTACTACATTATGTTTTTGGCCGGTCTTGAGATGGATATGGACGATTTCAAGAAAAACAGGACAAAAGGATTGATCTTTGGTATGTTTACTTTCCTCATCCCGATGGGGCTGGGCATATGGAGCAGCATGAGTATGCTGGACTATGGATTTTTGACTTCTGTGTTGCTGGCCAGTATGTATGCCAGTCACACCTTGATTGCTTATCCTATTATCAGCCGGTATGGCTTGTCGCGGCAACGGACGGTCAGTATCACTATTGGTGGTACGGCGGTGACTGTGGTGCTAGCTTTGATGGTGCTGGCTGTTATTGGTGGTATGTATAAAGGTGAGGACGTAGGCGGACTGTTTTGGGTGCTGTTGGTTGCCAAGGTAGTTTTGCTGTTCGGACTTATCATATTTTTAATGCCTCGCATCAGCCGATGGTTTTTCCGTACGTATGAGGATGCGGTGATGCAATTTATATTCGTGCTGGCTATGGTGTTCTTGGGCGGAGGCTTGATGGAATTGGTGGGGATGGAAGGTATTTTGGGAGCTTTCCTTGCCGGGTTGGTATTAAATCGTTTTGTTCCTCATGTCTCTCCTTTGATGAACCGGCTGGAGTTTGTGGGTAATGCGCTGTTTATTCCCTATTTCTTGATTGGGGTGGGGATGATTATTGATGTACGTTGCCTTTTTACGGAAGGTGAAGCGCTGAAAGTGGCGGTTGTAATGACCGTAGTGGCGACATTCAGTAAGTGGCTGGCTGCATGGATAACCCAGAAGATATATGGAATGAAGAAGGTGGAGGGCAGCTTGATATTCGGATTAAGTAATGCACAGGCTGCTGCGACCTTGGCCGCTGTGTTGATAGGTCATGGTATTATTATGGAAAATGGAGAGCGGTTGTTGAATGATGATGTTTTGAATGGTACGGTGGTCATGATTTTGTTCACTTGTATTATAAGTTCTGTTGTGACAGAACGTGCCGCACGCAAAATGGTGACTCAGGAAAATCTGATGGAGGGCAGCGAAGGTAAGGAACAGGAACGCATCTTGATTCCGGTAGCTAATCCTGAAACCATAGAAGGGTTGGTAGGCATGGCTTTGATGATGAGGCATCCTAAACAAAAAGAGTCATTGGTAGCACTGAGTGTGATCAATGATAATAATACTTCAGAAACCAAGGAACTGATAGGCAAGCGCAACTTGGAGCGTACGGCGATGATTGCTGCTGCTGCCGATGCGTCTGTAAAGATTGTGTTGCGTTATGATTTGAATATTGCGCAAGGTATTATTCATACGCAGAAAGAATATGCGGTAACGGATATTGTAATAGGTTTGCATCGTAAGACGAATTTGATGGATTCTTTCTTTGGTACAATGACGGAAAACTTGTTGAAGGGTACGAACCGCCAGATTATGATCGCTAAATTATTGATGCCTGTCAATACGTTGCGCCGGATTGTGGTGGCGGTTCCCGATAAGGCGGAATATGAAAAAGGTTTCTTGAAATGGATGACACAGCTCTGCCGTATGGGTAAACAATTGGGATGCCGCGTGCATTTCTTTGCTACAGAAGATACATTGAAGCATTTGCGTGCCCTAACAGAAAAACAGGAGGCGAATACTTTTACGGAGTTTTCTTTATTGGAAGAGTGGGATGATCTGCTTTTATTGACCGGACAGGTGAATTATGACCATCTGTTTGTGGTTGTATCTTCGCGTAAAGGTTCCATCTCTTATCAGACTTCTTTTGAACGTCTGCCGTCACAAATCAGCAAGTACTTTGCCAATAACAGTTTGTTGATTGTGTATCCGGATCAGTTAGGGGACGATCCGCAAGAGATTGTTTCTTTTTCTGACCCTCGCGGACAATCGGAAACACGAGTATATGATAATGTAGGAAAATGGTTCTACAAATGGTTTAAGAAAGGTGATGAACGAAATTAATATAGAGTGGCAGCAACGTACGGAGTTGTTGCTAGGAAAAGATAAGATGAAACGCCTGCGTCACGCTCATGTGCTGGTGGTAGGTTTGGGTGGAGTTGGAGCGTATGCTGCCGAGATGATTTGTCGTGCAGGAGTAGGCCGTATGACAATTGTGGATGCAGACATTGTGCAGCCCAGTAATATTAATCGTCAGCTTTCGGCCCTTTACTCTACTATGGGACGTCCCAAAGCGGAAATTTTGGCGGAACGTTTCCGTGATATTAATCCTGATTTGGAATTGACTGTATTGGTGGAGTATCTGAAAGATGAGCGTATTCCGGAATTGCTGGACAGTGCAAAATTTGATTTTGTGGTGGATGCCATTGATACGGTAGCTCCTAAATGTTACCTTATATATAATGTGCTTCAACGCCGTCTGCCCATTGTGAGTAGTATGGGGGCCGGTGCTAAATGGGATATTACTCAGGTTCGTTTTGCCGATTTATGGGATACTTACCATTGCGGATTAAGCAAAGCCGTGCGGAAGCGTTTGCAGAAAATGGGGATGAAGCGAAAACTTCCGGTTGTATTTAGTACAGAGCAGGCCGATCAGGATGCGGTGATATTGGTAGATGATGAGAAAAATAAGAAATCTACTGCCGGAACCGTGAGTTATATGCCGGCAGTCTTTGGCTGTTATCTGGCGGAGTATGTGATAAGAAGAATTTGATTATGATAGAATTACAGGGAATAACGAAGAGTTTCGGGACATTGCAGGTACTGAAAGGTATTGACTTGATGATAGAAAAAGGAGAGGTGGTAAGTATTGTAGGTCCCAGTGGTGCGGGGAAAACTACATTATTGCAGATCATAGGAACGTTGGATAAGGCGGATACGGGTACTATTTTACTGAATGGTACAGAAGTGAGTTGTTTGAAGGAAAAAGAGTTGTCGGCTTTTCGTAACCGGCAGATTGGCTTTGTGTTTCAGTTCCACCAGTTACTTCCCGAGTTCACAGCTTTAGAGAATGTGATGATTCCTGCGTTGATAGCAGGTACATCTTCTTCCGAAGCTATGCGGAAAGCCAAAGAAACGCTAGCTTTTTTGGGGTTGTCCGAACGTGCTTCGCACAAACCGGCCGAATTGTCGGGAGGGGAGAAGCAACGGGTGGCGGTAGCGCGTGCATTAATAAACAACCCGGCGGTTATCCTTGCGGATGAGCCGTCGGGCAGTCTGGATACCCGCAATAAAGAGGAACTTCATCAGTTGTTCTTTGATTTGCGTGATAAATTAGGCCAAACTTTTGTTATTGTTACTCATGATGAAAATTTGGCTCGTTTGACGGACCGTACTATTCACATGGTAGATGGCAGGATTTCTTTGAAAATTTAATAGAGCAGAGATCAGTTTAATGGTATATGGATGCTGTCATTCTGCTCTTTCCATTGGTCTACTTGGAATCCTCCGGTCCCTCCTTCTTCCAGTAGTACACCGTCCATACTCAGGTTGACTGTTGTTTTTGTTCCGGCACTAAGTTGTGTGGTTAGCTTTTGTTGGTAATGCTTTAAATCTCCGTTTTTCATTTGCACGAAGACTTGGATCATTGGATTTGGCTGGGATGGGAATACAGATACAAATTTATTGCTGAATTCTTTTCGATCTGCGTTAGGGATCAACCCGAAACGTATGGTTTTGACAGTTCCTTCCGGTTGGGCGGAGAAATAATTCAGATTACTATAGATATTGCTGATATAAATCCACATAGAGTCTATGCTTTCGCTGAAAGCGTTACCGTTTGTTTCGGTAGTGATTACTCCTAATGCGGCGGTAGCACGAATGAGATGCGCTTGAAGGTCATCTTGACCGATATTGATCTCTTGTGTGCCGAATACTAAATCGTGTACAGGATAGTAAACAGTATCTACGGGGACTTTTCGTAATCCTAATGAAGTGTCGAGTAATTTTTTTCCTAAAATTAGGGTAGGGTCGCTCAGTGCGGCGTCTGTAGTATTGAAAAAGGTGGGATATCCCCAATAAATGATATTATAGGTGCCTGCGGGCAGTCTTAGAGGGGAATTTTTAGATTTTCCTATTCCGTTTTCTATGGAATAATATGCGGGGACAGGGGTCTGATTTCCGGTTGATGTGTAATTTCCTACATAAATACTGCCATCAGGCCGGCAAGGTAATACTTCCAAAGGACCGTTATAAAGATCGGTCGTATTTTGTTGAATGGTGGCATATAAGGCGGGAGTCACCATCTCTTCAGGTTTGGGATTGCTTCTGTCATAATCCTCATCTTTACCGCACGAAGCTAGCAGTGCCAGTAAAGGTAAAAATAAAAACTTTCTCATGTACATCTTTAGTTTAGGTTTGAATACTCCCTATAACAAGATATGGATGAGAAAGTTTGAATGGTGTAGAAGAAAGTTATGCTTATACTTTCTCGGGAAAACTGGCTTTCAGGATTTCAAATGCCCGGGCATAATCTTTTTCGAAGACTAGAACCTTTATTTCCATTCCCGGAATATAAGCCAAAACTTGGGCTGTATACTCTCCCTGCAACATGGATTCTATACCTTCATTTTTTAGAAGATCCTGTAACATGTGTGCTCGGACATCACTTTTGAAAGAAGTAAGAATAACTGTTTTCATACTCGTTCCTCCTGTATCAGTTGTTTCTTTTTTCGATTTACAGTTTTGCAGAATCCGGCGTGCCACTTCTCCAGTTACATCACCGTCCTCTCCGTATGCTGCGCCTCTCTCATTGAACCGGCGTACTATTTCTTCGATGGTATCATCGCCTATTCCTGCTTCATCCAAACGGGTCTTAAGTCCTAAATTTCTAAAGAATTCTTCAGTCTTTTCTATGGTTAGCGATACTCGTACACTGGGAACTCCTGAAGTAACTCCCCAGATACGTTCGCCATATTGTAGTATTTTGTCACGCTTTTTGTCGGCGAGTGTCCGTAGAGTTCCGGGAAATACGATAGCCAGTGTCTGGCCGTGTGTCATGCCATGTAATGCAGTCAGCTCATGCCCTATCATGTGGGTGGCCCAGTCTTCGGATACTCCCATAGCAATGAAACCGTTCAAAGCCATAGTGGCGGACATCATAAATTCACTCATCAAGTGATAATCCTGTTTGTTTTCTTTGATTTGCGGAGCGATTTGTACCAATGTACGAAGGATGCTTTCGCTCCAGCGGTCCATTAGATAAGATTCGTTTGTTTTGGTCATGTATTGTTCCATGACGTGTACAAAAGTGTCTGCCAGTCCGCAAGCTATCTGATAGTCGGGCAATGAGAAAGTTACTGTCGGATCTAGGATAGAAAATACAGGATGAGAGGAGAAAAATGGATATTTTTCATGAGTTTCACGGCATGAAATTACAGCTCCGTTATTCATTTCTGAACCTGTGGCGGGAATAGTTAGCACAGTTCCTAAAGGAATAGTATTTTGTGCACTGCCTTTTTTAACTAGTTCCCAGGCATCTCCGTCGTAGGGAATACCAGCGGAAATCAACTTGGTACCGTCTATAACTGAGCCGCCACCTACTGCCAGCAGGAAGTCGATGTTTTTTTCTTTGCCTGATTCTATAGCTTTTTTCAGGGTAGATATATCAGGATTTGATTCTATTCCCCAAAACTCCGTGTAATCACGTCCTTCAAGGGCTTGGATTACTTGTTCATAGACTCCATTTGTTTTTACACTGCCACCTCCGAAAGTGATCATGATTCTCTTGTTGGCCGGTATCTGTTGGGACAATTGGGCAATCATGCCTTTGCCAAAGATGAGGCGTGTAGGATTGTAAAAGATAAAATTATCCATAACTAATTGGGGTTTTCTTTGTTAATAGCGAGTAAAGATAGTGCTTTTTATTTATCTTTGAGAAAAAATTTAGCTAATGAACGTAAAACTGGGAAAATACAACCAGCTGGAGGTTGTAAAAGAAGTAGACTTTGGTGTCTATTTAGATGGAGGCGATGACGGAGAGATTTTATTGCCTACGCGTTATGTGCCCGAAGGCTGTAAGCCTGGCGATGTGCTGAATGTCTTTCTTTACCTCGACAATGAGGAAAGGTTGATAGCTACCACTTTACAGCCATTGGTGCAGGTGGACGAGTTTGCCTGTTTGGAAGTGGCATGGGTTAATGAGTTTGGTGCGTTTTTGAATTGGGGATTAATGAAAGACCTTTTTGTACCTTTCCGTGAACAAAAGATGAAAATGCAGAAAGGGAGAAAGTCTTGAGTTCAACTTATAAATGCAACTTTTTGGGTGCGGATAATAAGCAATA
>ERZ1673748.1178-NODE-1178-length-27225-cov-5.147295_pt1 | contig 27225 bp, 18 predicted proteins | sample MGYA00580196_ERZ1673748 | MGnify/ENA primary metagenome ERZ1673748 (study PRJEB41218, sample SAMN15661796) | gut metagenome | host: Homo sapiens | place: Canada: London | collected 2015-08-20/2019-03-30 | study: EMG produced TPA metagenomics assembly of...
GAAGTATCTTCAGTTGATTATAACCTCGTCGTTTCTCCGTACGACCTGTCAATTACGACTAACCCATAAAAGACTTGATAAAAGGCCAAAAGCCAAAAAGTATAGGTATGCAACAATCTAATATGAATCACTAATGTCCAAAGTAAAATTGTAAGGTTCCCATGACTGTGATGAAGAGTTTTTGATGAAGGTGACAATAGGCTCATCAATCATTCACAAAGAATCTGCCATGAGCCAACCAGACTGTACTCTTCGCTTTCCCTCTACGACCATTGAGGCAGATCCCTGAGCCTTCAGCACTGCCATCGGTTGAAGAGTCCGTAATTCAACCAGATTTCTAGGGTTAGAATTGAAGGAGACAAAAACACCAATTTCGGCCGTTTAAGTGTCTCAAAAAAGGTGTGTTCATTTTGAGGGTAATTTACGTAGTCGCATAACATGCATTGAAAAAGGTGAATACTCAATAGCTTCAGAAATAAAATTTAAGCCGTTTTCGTTTGCTAGTACATGATTCTAAAAATTCGTTATCAATTACGTAAAGGCGTGCTCAATATCTTCTAGATTCCACTTCCACCTGTACACAATGGGATCATTGTTGATGTGTTCAAGCCATCTGGTTATATGTTCAGTCAGCTCTTCCTTTGACTTAACTCTAAGCCCTTTCAAACAGGTTCGAGCCATTTTCCCAAAGAAGGCCTCTACAAGGTTGAGCCACGAGGCGTGTTTGGGCGTAAATGTAAATTTAAATCTGTTAGGAACGGTCGCTAAATAAGCTAATGTTTCTTTCGAACGGTGAGCTGAATGATTATCTAATATGATATTAATGGTTTGAGCCTCAGGATAACGGGCGTCCATGGCCTTGAGGAAATCTATAAAATCCGATGATTTGTGAGATTCTTTAACCAGTCCATGCACCGTTCCGGTAATTAAGTCTATCCCTGCCAATAATGAGATTGTGCCGTGTCTAACGTATTCATAGTCTCGGCGAACAAAGCCATTATTTTTATTTGGACTGCGGTCCGGATGCAAATTTTCAATGGCCTGAATTCCCGACTTTTCGTCGTAAGAAATAAAAACCTCAGAACTCAAGAGTTCGCACTGCTCAGCGTGTCCATATCTTTTCGATAATTGCGTTATCCATTCGATTCTTTTATAGAGCAACAGAACCTTCTGAGCTTTATATTCAAATTCTTGGTCTTTCTTTTCAAGGTAGTATCTGATGTTATGCGGCTTTAATTCATTGGCATTTAACAAATACCAGATCGTTGAATCGGCGACAGTACGTAAACGGGGAAAGTTCATTTGTTCGCAGTGCTCCCGGACGTATTGAGACAATGCCGAATTTGACCATAGCTGCATGACCGGGCCGTCCGGTAAATCTTTAGGGTTAGTGCAGGCCAATCCCAAAATCCAAGCGCGCTCTTCTCGGCTGAGCTCTTTAGGGCGTCCGCTGCGTGCCGCATCACTAAGAGCTGCGTCGAGACCGGCTGAGGAAAAATGTTTAATAATTTTATTGACGACAGGACGGGTCACTTTCAGTTCTTCGCTAATTTGGGTGTTGCTCTTGCCTTCTGCGGCTAAAAAAATCATTTGAGCCCTCTGGTAGGTTCTGAGTTCCTGTTTGCGGGAAGAAAGAATTTCACTCAAAGTTTTCCTGTCCAAGTCGCTTAGGGAACGTACTTTCGTCTTCTGCCAGCCATAAATAAACTCCATATTTATGACCAATTATAATCCATCGCCTAAAATAGATAACAGATTTTTAGAATTATGTATTAGATTAGCAATTTCTCCGCAATCCAAACGGCACTCCTTTCTTTTCTCCTCTTCAACTCGCTCTCTCCAGTAAGACTGTCCGTCATCTCTAATTAGCCGTTCAATATCAAGGTTCAACTTCTTTGACTCAAGATAGAGTTCAAGAATGCCTTTAGATAATCCTTTGAAAAAGTAAACAACGCTTAATGCCTGATGAACTGCTATATTCTGTTTATTCTCCTTACGGTTCTTCGTAATAATAAGATTGCTCGATTCCTTTAAAAATCATTTCCCGATCTTCCACATCTTCAGTTAACGCCTGTTGAAGAAGGAACCGAAGTTCCAAGTCATTAATCGGGCTTCGTTCCATCGCTTGAAGATAAAGTGTTTTATCAACCTTCTGCCAATCAATAACTTTTCCCAGACGCTTTTTCAAAATTTGGTCAAGCCATATGCGGGTTGATCGACCATTTCCCTCCATGAAGGGATGAGCAACATTCATTTCTACATACTTTGAAACTATCTCTTCAAATGACCCTTCCGGCATTGTTTCGATCTTTGACAAAGCTTCTACAAGGTACAAAGCATTAGCAAACCTGAACCCACCTTTAGAAATGTTCTGTTGTCTCACCTCTCCGGCAAAGTCGTATAGGCCTTCAAACAGATATTTATGGATCTCTTGCAAACCTTTGAAGGTTCCTACTTCTATTGTTTTTATTGCGCCCGTAGAAAACAGCAATTTAGCTTTCTCGAGACTGTTTCTATCAATTTCTCTCACGTAAATCCTCCAATTGGTGATGAGCCGCACTTTGAATCATTGCAGGAATTGCCGTTTTTAAAGTTTCTCTGGCTTCTTCTGCTATTTTCTTGCCTCTTCTGCACAGTGATACAAAGAAACGATCGCCTTTTACGTCTCGATCGGGGGAAGGGGGATTTTCACTCGGTACATGTCCTCGAAAGTGAAGCTTTCTCTGACACTTCTCCATGAATTAAACCTTGCGTAGCGATCAAACTCAGGCCGCTTAAATTACAGGAAAAGGTATTCGGGAAGAAGTCGAGTCCCTTTCTTTACCTTAAAAGTATAAATAAAAAATCCGAGCTTTCTACTCTCGGATTAAATCGGTTCTGGTGGAGGCGGCGAGAATTAAAAACAACTATTTATCAATAAGTTAATATATTTTTAATAAGAAAGTAGCCAAAAATTTTTCCAATAGAAGTGATTGGTTAGTTATGGTGTCGATTCAACCATCGAACTGAGGATTTTAACTGTATTCTTTGAAAGTCCTTATTTTTTGAGTACTTTTTCGACCAAAGAGGCGGTATTTAAGAAATCAAATACTTGAGAATCATTAAATGCGGCAAATACCGTGCCGACCTTATCAGAAAGTATGTACATATTTTCGGGCGTTTTTTCAATCCAACCTTTTTCAAGAAGTTTGTTAATCTTGCGGCGAACTGTTTCACGAGGAATACCGGTAACATCCGTGATAGAAAGAGCATTACAAGGGAGAATTTTTGGTTTAGGCATATTGGGGTGGTTATATTCCCCTCTTTCCAGACGAAAATTCTCCGTGTTTCGAGTAGCAATTTCTCCTAATACCAGACAAAGAAGCAGATCACCGTCATAAGCCTGATATATCGCCCGTAACCGATTTGTTATATATCGCAGCATAATGACGGAAAGAAATTCCCGATTTGAAAGGAAAATATCGGGAGATATTCCTTCAGGAATTCGAGATTTACTCGGAAGCTCTGTCGGAGAGATTGCCCGTTCACGAGGTGTTACTTTTGTTTTTTGTGTTTTAGCCAATTTTCGTCCAGTATTTACAGAGGCAGTTAATAGGTATATGGAACCTGCCCAAAATGAGCAGTTTTTCGCTTTATACCACAAGATTTCTCTCTTGCTAAGCAACAGTTAAAATACCAACAATTGGAGAAACTTATGAACAACAGCAATTTAAAACCCCTGCCTTTGGGATCTTCAGACTTTGCAACTTTAAGACTGCGTGATCAGATCTATGTTGACAAAACGACGTTGATCTATGAAATAGCATCAAAGGCGGAGAAGTTTTTCCTCTCCCGGCCGAGGCGTTTTGGAAAGTCCTTGTTGATTTCTACGTTCGAATCTCTTTTCAAAAACGGACTCAGAGATTTCAAAGGGCTTGCCATAGAAAGACTTTGGAAAGATACCGGGACTTACAAGGTAGTGAGATTGGACTTTTCTGAAGCTAAAAATTTTCAGAATCTTGATGAATTTTCTCTCCAATTCAAAGGAATATTGCTGGCAGCATTTAAACCACATGGATTCCACTATGATTTGAATGCCGTGGAGACGCTTTGCACTCAATTGTCCGCATGGCTCAAAACGATTCCGCTTAATTCCTTAGTGCTTCTTATTGACGAATATGATGCTCCCCTGACTGCTTGTTTGAGCAACACTGATTTGTTTGAAGAAGTAAGAGATGAACTGTCAAATTTTTATGCAATTATAAAATCCAATGATGCTGCAGTTCGTTTCTTTTTCATGACCGGCATTACCAAGTTCAGCAAGACCAGTATTTTTTCTGAGCTGAATATGCTCACAATTCTGACAATGGATCCGATGTTCGGTACACTTTTAGGCTACACAGAAGAGGAGCTGAAGCACTATTTCAAAGGGTATCTGGACAGGGCTTGTGAAGTTCTAAACTGTTCTGAAGAAGATCTTTTGCTTCAGCTAAGAACCAACTATGACGGATTCTGTTTTGACGAAGATGCATCCACTCATGTTTATGCTCCGTGGTCTACTCTGAATTTTCTAAATCGTCCAAGCCGGGGTTTTCAAAACTATTGGTATGAAAGTGCCGGCAATCCCACAGCTCTTCAGCAATATCTGAAAAGTCACAGTCTGCGGGAACCCAAAGATTATTTCAAACCCAAATTTGTTTCGATCCCCGTCCTTCAGGCCACGGCAACAGATAGTGCGCACATCGATGATTTGGTACTGCTAACGCAGGCCGGATACCTGACAATCAAAGAAGTTGGAACGGATTCTTTTCTTGTCGGCTATCCGAATAAAGAGGTAGCGGATTCTCTGGCCTGGCTTTATCGGGACAGATTGCTTTCTTCTCAGTCGGTTGATCAGCTGGGAGCAATGCATTTGCGTTCAGATCTTTTACAGGGCAATGCGGATTCGGTTATCCGGCAGATCAACAAACTGTTTTTAGCGGCCGGCTACAAAAAATATCCGGTTACTGACGAAACTACCTGCCGCAACTATATGCAGCTGTTTCTGACCTTAGGAGCATATGTCAGAACCTATGCTGAGTTGCATAATGCACTGGGAAGAAGCGATCTTGAGCTTGAAACAGCAGATTTGCATTGGGTTTTCGAGATTAAATTCCTTAGAAAGGAAAGTGACAAGGAAGGGGAAAGACTGCTAGATGAAGCTGTAGATCAAATTAGAGAACGTCACTACGGAGAAGCGGATCTTTCCGGAAAGAAATTGATTCGAGTAGCTGTTGTCTTTTCTGAAAAAGAAAGACAATTTATTAACTGGACGTCGATGTAACTTCTGGGAATATCTCAAGATCTTGAGTTTATTGTAGATCAAATTAGTCGGCTAATTATATTAAATACAACCCTTTTATTAAAGTTTGTTTTCAGTTTGCCTTTCAGTTTTTGCCGGGAGAAGGGTTAATTTGTTACGTTCTCGACAGCCTATAACGAAGTGTTTAACTTCGTTGGTGTGTCTGTTGATTTCCTTGTCTAAGTTCTTTAATAGGAGTGAAATATCTGACAGTAGCTGATTATCGATTTCATAATCCTCAATTGAGTTCAGATGTTTTGCAATTTGGTTTAAATTCACACCGATTTTTCTAAGCTCAGAGTTGGATGCAAGAAGTGCTTTGAATTGTTCGGTTTTAAGATCAACACTTTGACACAGACTTGAGCGTAACGCCCGGATAACATAGTTTTGCTTGCTGGTGCATTCTGTTTCCGCTGCTTTTTCCAAAGCATTCATCTCACTGGCAAGCAGCCTGAGCTTTAATTCTTTCCGCGTGCTGAAACGCTCCCTGTCGGAAGAATCCGAGGTGAAAACTGCTTCGTTAGTTCTCCTTTCCTGTGAAACCGCCTGCTTTAGTTGCTCGGAAATCCATTGGGAGGTTGTTTGATTGTTTTCCCGTGCCTTATGCACAATAAGCTCTTTCTCTTTGGCAGGTATCCATGCACTGATGACACATGCAGATGATTTCATCGTTTCTTTCCTCTTGCAGACTGTGCTTTTTTCATAGCTTCCAATCGGGCAATTTCTTTTTGGGAGCGTATCTGATTTAAGGCCTTTTGCTGCTGACTTTGAACTTTTGGGAGTGCAGATTGAAACGCTCTTAATTTCACAGCCAGAGCAGCATCAGAAGGAGAGCCGTTTTGCGATAAATCTCTGATGGCCTCAGCCAGTTTTCTGTTGAACTGCCCTCGGTATTGTTTTGCTTGTCTTACGGCAGAGTGATCCCGGATGCTGCTGTTTTGTTGAGCAGCCGTTGAAACCTCGTCAATTCTTGCCTGAAGATTTTTGGGTAACCGGGCTTTTTTCCTTGCAATTGCATAAGCTCGGTTGCGCTCTGAATCGCTGTGAAAACGTTTGACGGCGTTGTAGTCCTTCTGAGTCGGACTTTTTTCAACTTTTCCTCGAACCCGCCTTTCCGTGCTGTTCGCTCTGATTCCATATTTGTTCAGGCAGAAGGCAAAATGTTCACGCATTGCCATGCGGTCCGCGTTGGACAGATCCATTCTTACTCCGTCAGGGCCGATGGTTCTGAGCAGAATATGGCAATGAGGCTGTTCTGTTTTTTTGTCGTTGCCGGGAAAATGGAAAGCCAGTAAATAGTCGTATCCTTTGAAAGAATGTGCGGCCCACTCTCTGCATGCTTCCTTGAATTTTGCCTCATCAGTTTTCCTCGGCATGGACAAAATGAAACGGCGGCCGTGACTGTAACGATCCGTTTCTTCCGGAATAAGCTGCTTTTCCTGCCAGTCTTCAAGAAGACTTCGGTAACTTATTTTGTCTTGATACGTCTGACCGTTTTGGTCTTCCAAGCAAATGTTTCCGTTTCTGGCTATGTAGTCGGCGGCCTTAATTAAGTGAGGCATGCTTTTTATATTAGCTGCTCCGAATTTGACTACGCATTCCGGAACCCGGTTGACAATTCCCCATGCTTTTTGCTTGGAACTGAGTCCTGCTAGAGTACTTCTTTTGTTTCTGAGCCGACCGGCGGAGTGATTTTTTACTCGATAAACCCAACCTTTCTTGTAGGGAGAGAAAATGTCATCAAGCTCCTGCATTTTCCAGTTCCTTTCGGATGAATGCTTTTTGTTGTTCAATAAATGCATTCAAGGGCAGCTTTCCTGTTTCAACATCTTTCAGAAGTCTCTCAAAGATTGCGGTTAATACCGGATTATTGACCAGTTCCGGAATTTCCCTGAGTACGGTTTTTCCTAAATCTGTGACATGAATCTTTTTGGCTTTAACAGATAAATAGCCTTTTCGTTTCAGCTCTTCAATGATGGCGGCCCGCGTAGCCGGTGTTCCTATGCCGTCACCATCTTTGAGAAGTTTTTTGTATTCCAAGTTGTCAACAACGGAGTGAATGTTTTCCATAGCCGCAATCAGAGAACCTTCCGTATAGGCTGCCGGAGCTTTTGTTTTCTCTTGCTTCGGAGTGATTTTCAGAATCGGAACCATTGAGTTGATTGGTATTTCCGGAAGTTTTTGTATTGGTTTGTTGTTTTCTTGCTCTGCATTACTGTTTTTATAAAGGCTCTTCCAGCCGAGCATCAGATCAACTTTGCCCGAGGCGGTGAATATTTCATCGACAATGTGAAGAACCATTTTTGAGGCAAGGAAACGGTAAGGAGGTAAAAATTGAGCAATATATCGACGGGAGATAAGTTCATAAATTTTTTGCTCATCCTCAGTCAGATTGGAGATGCTTTGCCCGGTGGGGATGATGGCATGATGAGCTGAAATTTTCTTGTCGTTCCAAATTTCAGATTTTCGTGTGATATCGCATTGCCGAAGTTGAGGGACTAGTTCCGGAATGCCTGTAGCGATTGCTTTAAGAATTTGTGCGGCATCCTGAAACTGACTCTGAGGCAGGTAACAGCAGTCGCTTCTGGGGTAGCTGGCAACTCTTTTTTCATAGAGATTTTGGCAGAGCTGAAGTGTTTGTTGGGCGGAAAATCCGAACTTATTGCTTGCCTCCAGTTGTATGTGAGACAGGGAATAGCCTAAAGGTGCTTTTTGCTGTTTTTCCGTTTTTTCAAACTCTTTGAGTTTGGCTTGTTTGACGCCGCGTATTTTTTCGTAAACAGACTTGGCTTCCGCAGAATCGATTAGTCGCTTTGCTGAGTCCAGTCCCTTTTGATTTGGTGAAGCCGTCCAGACGGCTTGAAAAACTGTTCCTTCAGACTCAAGGGTTGCTTCAAACACAAAATATGGTTTTGGTTTGAAATTGGAAATTTCAGAGTCTCGTTTGTAAACCATGTTCAGGGTAGGGCTTTGTACTCTTCCGGCTGCAATGACCTCGTTTTGTCCCTGCTGTCGGCGGCGGATGGTGCAGGCTCGGGTTAAGTTGATGCCGATCAGCCAATCAGCCCGGCTTCTGCCAAGCGCAGCCAGCTGCATACCCTTGAATTTCTCATTCGGGAGCAGAGATTTCAAAGCTTTCTGAACGGAATGAGAATCCTGAGCACTGGCCCAGTACCGAAGAACTTTGCCTCGCCAGCCGCAGTATTCCAAAATTTCATCAATCAGCAATTGTCCTTCTCTGTCCGGATCTCCTGCATTAATAACGCAATCTGACTTTTTCAGAAGTTTTTTGATTGCGGCAATCCGGGTTGAAACTCCCTTTTGTTTTTTGGGGACAACGATCCAGTGATCGGGAAATATGGGGAGGTCTTCCTTTCGCCAATGATTTTTTCCTTCTTCCGGCAGGTACTCATCCGGTTCTGCCTGTTCCAATAAATGTCCGAAGCAAGAAGTGACGACAGTGTCATCCCGGCATTCTGTGTATTCCTCATAAGACTTGATTTTTCCTAATTCCTGGACAATTGCTCTTGCAACCGAAGGTTTTTCGGCAATGAATAATTTCATCGGCTTCTTCCTTTTGTGTTTTTATTGATTTGCTGTTTGTCTGTATTTAGTGCTGCCGTGTTTTTTTGTGCGTCTCGGCGGTCTTGATGCTCAGGCGTCTTAGCTTTTTGTCTGCTCAGCTGTGCTAAAGCTCTGACATTGGCGTTGGCAATCGTTACGAAGTCATCGACAGTCAGGCTGTGACAATCTTTGAATCCGTGATTTACGAGCCACACGCTGACGGTAGAACGCATTTGTTTATACCAGCGCTGAACTCTGGGAAGTTCACTTCTCTGTTTCGAGCATTCTTCGACAAGATAAGCTGCGGCTTCTTCCGCGTAATTGGGTTGATGCTTAGCAATGCCGGAATCTTTGAGCCGAATTTCGGCTGCCATACAAACTGGATCCCGCTTTTTGAAACCTTCTTCTATCAGAAGGGGAGCATGTCGAATTAAGGGTTCAACCTTGCTTCGAAGTTCGGAGTCGTATGCCATATGAACTCCGATTTCGTGCAGCACCACAGAGGGAGCAGAGTCTGAGGACAGGTTTTCCGCAACAAGGAAAGATTTTTTCAGGACTGATGAATACAGTCCCTGAATATTCTGATTTTCTTCTGACTTATATCGAGCTTTAGCCGCCTCTATATCTGCAGCAATTGCGGCGGTATAATCGGCGTCAACGTAAGTTTCCTCATGCGCTGCTGCCGGTCGGTGTTCGGTTTGTTTTCCACCGATGTCTTGGATTAAAGAGGATGGATTGACCGAATTTCCAGCAAAGGGAATCTCAAGTGCGCCCTTTAAACTTGCGGCTGGTTTTCCCCACAGTCTGTCAGGATTTTTAACGGGCTTTTGTGTAATCACCGCAAAATTATTGCCGTCATAATAAGTGCACACTGCCATTCCCAGTTTCCCTGAATAGAAGTGATACGCATCCCTGCCGATTTGAGTTTCTTTGTAGATTTCGTCAGCACTCGAGAGAATTTTCAAGACTGTTTTCAGACTTGCTTCCGTTTTGTTTTCTTCTTCCGGATACAAATTCCTCTTCGAATTCTCTAAAACCGTCCCGGTAAGGTGACGAGCGCCTTTTCCTTTGTGAACCAAGGGATTGTGATACCCGGGAAGGACAACAATGTTGCCGCGGGGCAGATTGGCTTCTTCTTTCGGATTCAATACCGCTATACAACCGACCGGATTGGCTTTATGGGCCAATTCATCAGGAACCACAAAACCGGTATTTTTATTCCGTTTGGACTGAAGAAGTGACGGATGGGTTAATAATTCTTTCTCGGCTTCTGAAAAAGAGGAGACTAATTGAAGTTTTCCTGAATCGATCAACTGAGAAACCGTCTTTTTTCCAAAGTATTCTTCCAGAGATAACTGAATTTCAGGAACAGAAGCTCCTTTATTCTTCTCTCTGGTCTTGGAATAAAGCTCCACGCCTTTGTCGGTTTCCTTGGTTTTGATAACTTCAAAGAGCTTTTGGAATTTGCCTTTGACGTTTTCCACGTCTTCGCCGTCAAGGTACGGGTAATAAGACTGCTTTTTCTCCGGCTCTTTTCTATAGGCATCATTGGTGAGAAAGTCGTTTCTGATGCCGAGTTCCTTGGAGCGCACTTCCACAAAGGCTTCGAAGCTTCTGGCTGCCTCTTCGATCTTTGAGTGCCAGTAATTGTTTTTCTTCAGCATTCTCTGATGCATCGAGGAGCCTCGGATTGCTTCTATCGTTTCTCCCCAGGCGTGGAAGACTTCCGATCTGATTTTGTTTTCATGCTCAAAAGGAATCGCTTGAATATCGTTTTTGGTGATGCGGTGGTCTATCTCGTAAGTACGGGGAGCACCGTCCCTCCAGCCGGCGTGCCGGGTTTTAATTTCCAGTACAAAGGGTTTGATGTCTTCCAGCTCGAACGGTGCGGCGTCTTTCGGAGGAGTGTCGTTTTTAACCAGATGAAACATCGGGTTTCGGACAATGGTTCTTTCTATGTGCGAAATGACTGCTTCCGGAGTTTTTGTGTAAGGTTCAATCTGTTTCTTCAGTTTTTCTTTGTATTCTTCAGAAAGTCCGTACCTCACGGACTCTGCTTTGTCGCTCAGAAACTTGCTTTCAAAGAGTTTGGCTTCATACATATTCCGGGCCATGTGATGGTCCAAGGCATGGAACCATTCGTGCGCAAGGCTCGAGTAACCTTTGGTTTTGGTAAGGTTGATGACTCGGTTGTCCGGTTCGTAGTGGGCTGAAGCGCTCCCGAAACCTCTTGAGCCGAAGCACAGTCCCAGGTCTCCGTTTAGAGCAACGGCTTTGGGCGGAATATTCAGAATCTTGGAGAGGTCATAGAGTGCGTCATAGGCATTGTTGAGCATCCACTGACGCTCTTTGCCGCTTTTGCCCTGTTTGACCCAGTTGCCGAATTCGACGCCTCTGAAGCCGAAGGTGTGCATGAACATATCCGGTGTTGCGTCTTTGCCTTCTCTGTAATCCGGTCCGATTCTGTCCCGGATGGGAGTGCTGCTTCTCCAGTCTTTTTCTGTTTTTGAATACTCTGCTCTGAGTTCCCGGTATTTACTTTCCAGCTCGGCTCTGTGATTTTCGATGTAATCCCAGAAAGCTTTGTCGTTTTCGAAAGCAATGCGCTCTGTTAATTGAAGCTCAATCGTTCCCTGTTTGCCGTAGACCTCGTAGGTGCTGGTGCTGCGGACGCCGCGACCGAGGAACTTTATCGGAAGTTCCGGTTTGGCTTTGTTTCCGATGTCTTTTTCTTCTTGGGCGGATTTGTCCGTTGCTTGGAGTTGTTTGGCAAAGCTGACAGAGAGCTGCTTTTCAATATTGGCTTCGAACTCTTCTGCGGTATTGCCGACTGCGACGGCGTAAAAGCTGTAGCGCTTTCCCTCACTGTTCATCAGGCAAAGGGGATTGTCTTCTGTATTGCCGGCTCCCGGAAGGACGCACTGATATTTATAGGAATTGATATCTGAACCGTCGGTAAGTTTCAGGCCGTTCCATTCGCAGATTTTCTGAGCGTCTCCGATACGATCCGGATTGAAGAAGGGCCAGTATTTCGGATTGACGTGAGATAAGATCTTGTAATTATCCCGAGCCATATAGAAGCGGTCAAAGGCTTCGGTTTCCGCTTCCGGGGCGAGTTCTCCGGTAAGCACCTGACGGTGCAGACCGATGGCAGCAGATGCTGTTCTCAGATAGTTTCGATACTTGTAGGAACCCTTCTGGGGGCGTCTTTCGCCCAGAGAGCTTCTTACAATCCAAAGGCAGGCTGCGGCCTGAGCGTTTTCCTTGTAGAGCTCAAGGATAGAGCTCTTCGGCCAGACCTTTTCCAGAGATTCGGAAGCAAGGCGCTTTTCAATATCGCTGATGGGTTCGCAGAGAAACTGATGAGATGAATTGGTTCGGTTAACTGTTCTGCCTTTGCGGGTGTTGTTCAGATTCTCTCCGAAGTCTTCGAGTTTGAGAGAGCCGTCTTTGTTGTATTTGAGAGAATCCCGGTGCTTAAAGAATGCATTGTCTGCATTGCGTGACAGTTCAAAGAGATGGTTTCTGTACTCTGCATCAATTCCCTTATCACTGTTGACAACGACTTTGGATACGTCCTCGGCAATGATTGAAAGCATGTCCAGGCGGCAGGCGGTGTGAAGGAGTTTTTCTCCTTTTTCGTCTAACGCCTTATCGTTTCTGTAGGTTCTGAGTTTTGATTGGAAACGATCTTCAGGGTTTCTAAAAAAGTAAGAATTCTTTTTATCCAGCAGCGGTAAAAGTCCGGGACGCTCCAGAGCCTTGAGAATCGGAGTCGGGTCAATCTCTGCTTTCGGTGCGTTTTCCTTTACCCACAGATAAAGAGGATGCTTTTCAATTTCTTCTCGGTTAGCGCTTGGGGTGTGAGTACGGGAAAGCGAGTCTCGATAATCTTCAAAAGATTTATTAGCAGCGGCGGACAATTTTATTAGATTCGGAAGGAATTCTTCTGACTCAGACAATGCAAATTCCTGATGTCCGAACTGATCTTTTGTCAGGGAAAAACTCAGATCCAAATCTAAAGCGAGATTTTCTAAGACGTTGGCAAGACAGGCTTGCTCCAGAAGTTCTTCTGCCTTGTTATCAACAAGAAAACCGTCCTTAAAAGTTCTTTTTGTTGCTTCATAATGATCTTCAATATGAAGGTAAAGATGGGGATATTTGTTTTCTAAGGAAGATAAAATTCCGGGAGTCTCCAATGCTTTGATAAGAAGTGAAGCTTCAAAGTTTTTCAGCTTGGGCGCGTTTTCTCTGACCCATTGATATATCGGATGTTTGCTGAAATCTTCTTGGGCGCTTTGAGTGTTTTCTTCACGGGACTTGGCAAGCTGCGGAGTATCGATGCCGAAGACTCTGCCGATATCATTAAAGAGCTCTTCTCTGAAGGGATTAAGCTCGGAGAGCTCGGGCGGGAACGGAGCAAGTGTTCCCCGCTTCATGTCTTCTTTAAACTTTTCTGAGAAAAAAGCTTTTCTGCCGTACAGTTCCTGGTCGAGATCCAAATATTGATTGTCGGTCAGATATCGGTTGAACTTCGGTCCGGCTGTCTGTAACGAATAAGTTCTGATGTCCTGTGTAACTTTGTCGATAAACGGTTCAAATCCGTACCATCTTGGGAAATATTCAGGCTGTTCAATTTCAGTAATCGACGGTTCGCCAAGATTTCTTACTTCCGGATCAAAGCCGTCATACTGCAAGCCGCCGAGAAAATAGCGGTAAAGCGTATCGCTGTAATCTCTGAGTGGTTCGGGGAAAGGTGAAACCGCGTGATTTCTCAGTGCTTCCAGGAATTTTTTCTGAAAACGCCAGCTTTTATCCGGGTACTGCGACACAAGGAACCCTTGCCCGGCCAGATGACTCGAAATGATGAGCTCGTCTTCATCGGTAAGCAGTCTGACTTTTCCATTTTCATTCTTGATGAATTTGCCGGAGCCGAGATGACCTGCATCGGACAGCTTGATTGATCTTTGATAGGCATGGGTTGTATCGATGTCGGAATAGTCCGTCCAGGATCTGACGGTTTCATAACGGTTCCTGGGCAGCGAGAAGTTTGTCCCTTTGGGGCCTACCAGGGTAGATACAAGGTTTTCGGCTTTGACAAGCCAGTCGGGTTTTTCCGGGTTTCGGACTTCGGGGGCGGAAAAGAAGTCGAATTCGAGTTGTTGGGCAAGAATACGCATTCACAGAGCAGACAATAAGTTAGGCAGGACTTTTGCGCTCCTGGGTGTATTTTAAATGCTTTTGTGAGGAACAATCGTCTTAGCCACTTCGCAGGAAAACCCTCGCCCGTTCCTGCAGAAATTAAAAGCTGCCGAAACATCTAAGACATTAACAATTTTCCCTTCGTTTGTCTGTGACTCTCCAGTCCCTGTACCTGTCATATTCCGGTCTTGAAACACCTCAGCCCCGCCGACGGAAAACCAACGGGGCCGTTTACTCAGGTGCCTAGCAGTAAAGCATTAGAATCAAAGCGACCACCAACTTGATGAGAATCCGCAAAGATTGCTTTATACTAGTGCTTAAGGGTTTTGAGTGCATGATTAAACCTTTTGCTTCGAGCGGCTCGAGACGGCGAATATCAGGCCGTTTGCTTTGTCTTGATGTTCATAGAGGACACGAATAGAACAAAGTGTGTCGTATACAAACAACAAAGAAACGATATACCCCCCCCGAGGTTATACTGGAATCATCTCCATTAATCTTCTTGAACTGTATTATTAACCTGTTCACCTGCGATAAATTTCCATACAAGGAGGATTAAATGAGAAGAACTCTTATTAGCTGTCTAATCTGTGCTTTATTTACCCCCCCCCTATTCTTATAAGTAATGCCTCGGCGACAGTTTTAGAAAATCACTCGGCTATAAAATCGAACATTGTTTTTTCAGAAGACTCTCAGGTTGTCTTTTCTACTTCTCCCTATGTTGTAGTCGAAGCTGACTCTGCAACAGTTCAATTAAGTTCCGACAGCTCTTCATCTTTAATCCTGGATGCGTATTCCAGAAATGACGGTCAGATATTACGTGCTAAAAACGATGGAGTCGTTTCATTTTTCGGATTCAGAGATGTCAGCATTACAACAAACAGCAATGTGCTGTATGCCAATAGCGGAGAATTTCAATTTGATATTTTGGGCAGTTTAGCTTTGCAATCCACTGCTGCCAGTCAATACATCATCAGAACAGAAACAGATGGAAGCGTAGAAGCTTATGCCGATTCAATCTCTGTGACAGGCGGAAGAGGGATACAAAACAAGGGGACTACGGTACTTGAAGCAACCGATTCTGTCCGCATTAATGCTACTGACGGTATTGCTTTGTCCTCTCAATCAGGAAGCATGAATCTTGTTGGGGGGCAAATTTCTTTGACTGCCGGAACGGATGCAATAAATTCTACTTCCGGCGGAACAGTAAATTTGAAAGCCACGGTTGGAGATTTAGCTGTTAACTCGGGTTCCTACGGAGTTACCAATAATAATGGAGGAACTGTTGCTTTGAGTGCGGCCGGTGATTTGGCAATAGTATCAGGAGCTCACGCAATATTGAATAAGTCTGAAGCAGGTACAGTTTCTTTAGAAGCAAACAATCTAACGATTGGTTCTGACCAAGTTGCCGTTCACAATACATCGGGAACTGTGAAAGTTACAGCCCGGGGAACTGCGGAAATTAATAGTGTTAAAAACGCGGTCTACAGCAGCGGCGGACAGGTTTTGCTTCATATCTTAGGAGACGAAGGACTTGCGGTTACCAGTAAGACAGCAACAGCAATTAATGCGGTTAATGCTTCAAGTGTTACGTTGGGAGATGCTTCCCAAGAGATTAAAAAATTTACTGTTGTATCTGGTGAAGATGACAGCAGTTATACGCACGCCCTTTATGCCGGCTCGCAAAGTGTTATCCAGGTAACCGCTCAGTCATCCGATATTCTGTCAAGAGGCACCGGTTCGTATGGTGTTTATGCATACAATGGGACAGTGCTGTTTAACAAGAGCGATTCTTCCGGGCAAACTCTGACAGTTACCAGTGAGAACGCCCGAGGAATAAACAGCAATTCCGGAAAAATCGATATCCTTGCTGATTCTGTGACCGTAAATTCTGCTTTAAACGGAATTTATGCTCAGACCAACAGTGAAATAACGCTTGGTTCAGCAGATGATCCAGTTTCTACTCTGACCGTGACAACCGGCAACGGTTATGGAATAAGTTCCAGTGCTTCTGCCATTACAATCTCGGCTGTGAACTCCGAAATAATTTCACAAGAACAGGAAAATACGAATGAAGGTGCAACTCAGCCGTACGGCGGAACTGGAGTTTTTGCAATCAACAGCGGCACTGTAAGTTTCCTGGATACTGGCAATGAGAATCAAAAAATCACCGTTGATTCACGTTGGGGCGCCTTATTTGCACAAAGCGGCGGCACTATCGATATAGCTTCCGGCAGTGCTGATCTTACGGGTTCAGTACTGGCAACTACCTCGGGGTCCGTTATTCTTGGAAGTCAGAAAGCACTGTCTGAATTATCGATCACAGTTGAGGATGGGAATACCGGTGCGGATGAGGCGGCAGTTAACGCCCGAACCGGCAGTATCACAATAAATGCAGAAAAAGCGGAGATTAATTCTTCAAAAACTGCAATTTTAGCGACAGGGCAGGGCTCAGAGTCAGCAGATTCCTCTGTTTCAATCAATGTATCTGAATCACTTACAGTTAACGGCGACATTTCAGCGGCCGTTCATCGAGATGGAGATTCAGCTTTAGAAGGAAACAGATCCATCGTTATTAATGACGCAGCGGAAGGCAGCGTAGTCGTTAACGGGAATATTCTTACAGAAAGCAATGGCTCAGAGACCGTATCGGCAATTGTTCTAAACCTTAAGTCAGAGGATTCTGTTCTCAACGGTGCAGTTATTGATACCGACAGAAGCAGTTCTCTGTCTGACAGCAATGGAGGAACAGAACTTAATTTATTCTCCGGAGCCGCATGGAACGTTTCAGGCGACAGCAGTATAAAAACCATCAATTCTGAAAACGGCATAATTAACACCTCCGGCAATAATCTCACCATAGACAGCCTGAGCAACAGCGGTCTGGGAACAACCATAAGCACAAGCAGTGTTCAGGCAAACCAAATCAGCATAAATCAGAACTATGGAGAAGGACTTACAGTTGTACTGCAAAGTGAAGCAACTGATGCTCTTCCCGGAGACTCGGAAGGCAATCAAGCGGCAATGGAAGCAGTTGTCTCGGTTGCGAACTCGGACTCTTCCTACAGCATTCTTGCTGAAGAGGGCACAGTTGTCGGTACATCAGTGCTGATCAAGAATTCTGACGGTACATCTTCCTACAGTGAACAAGTCAACACCGTTACTCAAGGTTTAGAAGATATCTCTGCCATGAATTTCCTGATGTTCCGCTCTCAGATGAACGATCTTCAGAAACGTATGGGTGATCTCCGCATCATGCCTAAAGAGTCAGGAGCATGGGTTCGCTACTACGGAGGTCAGAATAAATACGGCTCTTCCAACTTGAAAAATAAGTACAACACACTTCAACTGGGTGCCGATTACCGCATTGCCGATAATTTTATCTTAGGAGGTACATTCAGCTATACCGATGACAACGGCACGCTTAAAAACGGCTCGTCTGACGGCAAACAGTACAGTTTCGGCCTTTACGGCGGTTGGCTTGCCGACAATGGTCAGTACGTTGATGTAATCGTTAAACGTCACCGCATTAAGACCGAATACAATCTCACAAATCTCAGCGGAGTTCTTAATACTGCTTCCTATTACAACTGGGGCACAACGGTTTCTGCCGAGTACGGATGGCGTCTCGGCTGTCCGTCAACCGGCTTTTATGTTGAGCCTCAGGCAGAATTCTCCATCGGTCATTTGGACGGAGTTAAGTACCATACCAATCAAGGAGTTTCGGTTCACCAAAAGACAATCAAGTCTGTCGTTGGAAGGGTCGGTACTGCTGTAGGTTACGTGTTCCCGGAAAACAAAGGTTCAGTCTATGCCAAGGCTTCTGTTTTGCATGATTGGAACGGCAAAGCAGAGGGAACTCTGCGGTATAAAGGGCAGAAGACTTCGTACCGAGACGATCTTGGAGGAACGTGGGGTGAGTTTGCTGTAGGCGGAACATACAATGCAGGCAAGCATCTGTCTACTTATGGAGAAATACAGACAACGGCAGGCTCCCCGATCCGTAATCCCTGGCAGATAAGTGTTGGACTTAGATATAGCTTCTAGCTGACTGTCGAGTAATTCCAGCAGGGCAGGGTTCCCTGTTGGATTGCCGGATTGGTATGAATTACTGTGCATTTACATACTCAGTAGTTCATATGCTTTTGTGAGGAACAATTGTCTTAGCTATTTTGCCGGGAAATCCTCGTCCGTTCCGGCAGAAATCAAAAACTGCCGAAACAGCCTAAGACATTAATAATTGATCCCTCTTTGCTTGTCTGTTACTCTCCAGCCCCTGTACCTGTTATATTCGGGCCTTGGTAACGCACAAGGCCGACCCTTTCGGAATCGGCCTTTTTTCAGCTTACAGCTTCGTGCGGATTACTGCCCACAACACCAGAACAAGCGCGAGCTTGTAATCAAGATTTACATCGCCTGTCCAGACTACCGTGTTATGTGCGATAATCTCCCACGAGGAAATAAATGTGTGCGACATCTACTCACCTCATGAAGTTGACTAGGCCCGTGTTGGAAGCGCGGGCTTTGTCGTTTCTACACCCTTTCGGGGCCCTTACGGCTTGCGCCGCAATCCTTTGCTAATTCCCGAAATTAAGGGATTGGCGCAGGTTTCAGGGCTGGGCTTTCAACGCCTTTGCATTTATTCTTTGTGGTTCGATGATTGTAGCTTAGTTCTCTATTTTTACAACTTCCCGAATAGCACAGGTACACTCCCTTGGTTATCTGCAACGGCTACTGAATCAGAAAACCTAGGTACAGGCAATATTCGGTGGGGTAGGGGCGATTCAATAAAAGGCTATCTAAAGAAGGAACCGGCAGGTACTATGTATGATCCTAGAATAGATTTAAGTTGGTCAAATTCTATGTTTGGAGCATCGGATACCGTCCAGCCGAAATCTCTGCGATGCTTATGTTTAATACGCTTTCAATAACAGAAGCCCATAAATAGCCGAAAGCTGGACAGTTCCGGATCGCCCATACAAGGAGCTTGAATTGCCGGCATTAAACTGAATGCCAGAAGCGTTTGTCCCGTCGGTAGATATTTGCAAAGACGAAACCCACCTTGTCATACCAGAAAAAGCACCAGTCCCGAGAATATCAACATTTGGCGAGGCATAGCCTACAACGTTAGAATCCCCATTGATATTCGGGAATGTTCAGATACATCGATTTGCTAGAATGCCTCCATCCTCATCGGTTTTCGCATGGCCGTGACGGAATTGGACGGTTTCGCTCTGGTCACCCGCTCAATCTTTGAAGCAAAAACCAAAGCAAACGGCCCGAGATTCGCCGTCTCGAGCCGCTCAAATGGAAGATTATCATGCGATCTAACAAATCTTCTGCTCTGATTATATCAAAGGCGCTTAAGCGGTGGTTGCCTAAAGTGATCGTCGCGCTAGTGCTGCTGATGTGGTCGCGGTAAGAGCGCCTGAGTAAATGCTCCAGTTGGTTATTAGCCGGCTGGGGCAAGGTGTTTCTTAACCGAATAGCTATGAGAGTTGTGATACTAGTTCTTGATTCTGTTGAAGATGCTATTTTTTCAAGCCTCCCGTTTTCTTTCTAAGCAGTGTGGGAGTATTCGGTTTGATTTCTGCAAAATCTTCCGCGAATCGGCTTCGGCATCCGATGTTTTTGGCAGAAGAACTGTTGCCTGTTTCCGGTTTGGTTTGAGTTTCGCAGCAGATAACTCTGCGGACGGTTTTCTGCTTGAACTGAAATAAAATACTGGGCATGTTTTCCTGTCCCCTGCAAGCTCCGCAGGGGACGTTCCTCCTTAATTATCGGGCTTGTCCTCTTTTAACTTTGGGCGGTTGTTCGGCAGGAGCCTCATTCTCACGATTTCTCTTTGGTTCCGGTCTTAAATAATCGATATAGTTGAGCCCGGGCTGAGACAGAGAAAGAGCAACGGCTTTGGCGGTAACGACATTTTCCATGCGTTCCTTGCCATCATTGCCGGTAAAAGTTTTCTGATTTAAAACGCCGCGCACTTCCAGCATCATGCCTTCCTGCAAATGCTTTTTGATGTGCCCGGCAGCCGAGCCCCAGTACTTCACAGTGTAAAAGTCCGTACTGATATGCTGAGGTTTGCCGTCAACCACTTTATAGTTGGGGTGACGGGCCTTAAAGGTCAGTACATCGACGGATTCTCCGGCATTTCTGCCGGTTGAGGGAGTAACGGCATCCAGTCTGGATTCTCCGTAGAGGATGAGGCTGTTGGAAAAATCTTGATTTTGAATCATGGTGTTTCATCTCCTTTTGAAAGAAGGGTTAAGAAATCCGTACTTTGCGTTACGGTGGTTTTCTGATAAATAGAACTCAGGTCAAACATCGGTTTGTCTGCTTTTTTTCCTGATTCTTCAGAAGGGATTCCGAATGCTTTGAGAGCTTCTTCAGTGCTTGTTTCATCCGTGTCGGAGGGCTCATCTGCGTTGTTTTGGGTTTCGTCGTCAGGAACACCTTCAGAGCTTTCCTCCAGAGGCGAGCTGCTTTCATCGTCCGGAGAGCCGAAAATATCCGTTTCCATAGAAGCAGACTCTTCTTCGCTGGCTCCCATTTCATTGAAATGAATAATCTGCGTCAGGCATTTTGTCGCACTTTCTTCAATCCAGATCATTTTGGCTTCCGGCGTTAACTCGTCATCAGGGGCATTAATCTGTTCACTGCCCTTCAGATTGTCGGCAACGCGGGCGGAATCGTTTTCAAGTTCTTCGTCTCTTACTTCTCTCCAACGGTTGTCAACCATGGCAAGATGTTTATGAACATCGTGTTTCGGGATCGGAGGAGTCGGTTTGTCAGCTCTGTCGGCAAAGTCCGGGTCCAAGTAATAGCGAATCTTTTGGCAGAAAATCGGTTTGCAGCTGTTGGTGACGATGATTTCCTTGTCTTCTCCGATGTCGCGTATTTCCTGCGGCATCAGCAGCGCTCTTTTCTGATCGGAAACGCTCTCAGAACTTGAATTTTTGCCTCGAGAGGTGGATGTTGCCTTGACCGTCAGGTACCCCAGCATTTCAGAGTACTCTCTGGCATCCTCCAGAGTTGTGGGGGAGGGCGCATAGATGATCAGAGCCCCGTGATTGGTGACGATAGTGTGAGCACCGGCCTTTCCGTAGACATCCTCCAGCTGCGACTTGTTTTGAATGATTGTCAGCAGACGCATGTTGTAGCCTGCCTGATAGCTGACGGATTTTGCAATCATGGAGACTTTGCCGATGGCGGTAAATTCGTCCATGATCATGAGGCACTGATATTTGAGCTCTTTGTTGTCCTGCGGAAGCTGTTTTGAATTCAGATTAATCAGCTGATCAAAAAAGAGGCTCACAAGAACTCCGGCATCCGCAAGGTGATCCGGCGTGATTCCGAAGTAGATGGACATTCGTTTTTTTCTGACGTCCCGCAGATCAAAATCGTTGCCGCTGGTTGCCATATCGACAAAGGGGTTTTGGAACAGTTTCAGAGGGACTGTGAACGTATTGATCACTGAGGACAGCGTGTCTTCCGCTGAGTTCAATACTCGGTTTAAGCAGTCCAGACAGGCGTTGGTGAAGGGTCTGCCTGCTTTTTGACGTTCCTCGACGACACCCAAGACGTGATCTTTGAGCGGTTTGCCTTTGCCTGAGGACTGTCTCAGGATTTCCCCTAAAGTATGCGGCAGCTCCGGTGTCTCCAAGACAAACAGACACAGCCCGCGGAAAAGATCTCGGGCCTGCTGGCACCAGAATTCTTCATTGGGGGACTTGGCGGTGTAAAGCGCGTTGGCGATGGCATCCACATCCCCGATACGGAAAGCAGGATCTTCGCTGATGTAAGAGAGCGGATTGTAGCGGTGTGTTATGCCGTTTTCGTCATAGGGGCAGAAAAGATAAATATCCTGTCCATGCAGATGTCTGAATCCGGCGGTTTTCTGGAAGTTCTCTAATTTAATGTCCAGAACCACCAGGCTGTCGGAATAATTCAGACAGTTCGGAATGACGACTCCGACGCCTTTGCCGCTTCGGGTGGGAGCCGCCAGCAGTACAAACTGATAGCCTCCGTAGGTAATGTATTGTCCGTTGTGTTTTCCTAGGATAATCGTGCGCTCAAAGGTTCTTTCTCCTCTGAGTCTGCGGATCAGCCGAATCAGCAGATTCTTATCCTTCGGAAGGTTGCCGAAGAGCTCTGCTCTGTCTATTTCGCGCATCGTGGCAAAACGAGCTGCGCCGTGCAGGGCACGCTGTTTCCTGAGCTTAAATCCCAAATATGCCAAAACCGCAGCGGCCAGCCAGGGAATAAGAGAAGAGAGCAGCAGAGACACTCTGAGCCACCGATGAGGACTTTTGCTGTAGAGCTGCCAGTACTGGACGATTGACCAGGGCCGGGCTTCAAGAAGCGGCAGGGCATGAATTTTCATGAAAATCAGACCCGATGCGTAGAAAAGCATCGGAATGCAGAAAAGAATGCCTGCTGCAATCCACAGCCTTTGTTTTTTACTCATGCTTTGCCTTTCCGCTTTAGAGATTCTTTAACCGAAGGGTCAAACCAAATTTCCGTGATGTGTCTGCCTTCCTTTCTGTCGTTGTGAACATGCACGACAACATCAACTGTCAGATAAAGCAGTTTTTGGATTTCTTCGTATTTCATGGTTTTGGCTGCTTCTGACTGCTGAACTTTGAGTGTCAGATACTCGAAGACACCTCTGCAGCTTCCTGCATGGCAGCTGGTGATTGAGCCTCGGTGTCCGGAAAGGCAGACATTGAGAAAGTCAAAGGTTTCTGCTCCTCTGAGTTCGGCAAGCAGAATACGGTCCGGTTTCATCCGCAGGCACGATCTCATCAGGCTGGAGGCTGTGACCAGGGAATCAGCCTTAGCCTCCGAAGGGTAGAAAAGATTGACCTGGTTTCTGTGATTCGGAAGACCGTAAAGCAGCTCCGGTACGTCTTCAATCGTAATGATGCGTTCTTCCTGAGGAATGGACTGCATCAGGGCTTTCATAAACGTGGTTTTTCCGCTGCCGGTTTCTCCGGCGATGACGATGTTCTTTCCGGTTTCCACACAGCGGGTCAGAAACTCCGCCCGCTTCTGTGCCTTGTTTTCTCCGCAGTGAATCTGAGAGAAAAGCTCCGAGAGTTCTCTGTCGGTGTCATTGCCGCTGTCAGCCGGTTTTACTTTGTCAAAGAATCCGTTTTTAAGGTAGTCGTCAACGGTTCTGATTTCAAAGGAGGGCTTGCGCACAGTCATGCTGACTGTTTGATCTCGGCAGGCGGGCGGCATGACGAACTGACTGCGGTATCCTCCGGGGAGAACCGCTGAGAGAATCGGCGTTGTTCCGCTGAAGTCAAGATTGTCTCCGGCATATTTGGCGCAGGCTTTTCCCAGAGAGTACATATACGCATAGTCAAGCTGCGGCGCTTCGTGCTCTTCCCAGTGTCCGAGTTTTTCCGTAAACACGAACCCGGGAGCGTTGACGGCGATTTCCGTTACCTGAGGGTCTTCCAGGTACGGCTGAAACGGAGCCAGATAAAACGCTACGCTGGTTTCTTTGGAAACAACGGAGCGAAACGGGTTGTTCATCAGAGTTTCCATAGGTCAGGCGTGTTTTTTACTTTTTCTTTTGTCTCTTTGGGGATCCGGGATTTGGTTTTGAATCGGGGTTCTGCTCGGAGCCTTGTCGTCATAGATGTCTACGCAGGCTTTCAAGCCCTGAGATTCTTTTTCACGGATACCGTCTGAGACTTTTGCTAAGACTGCCTCAATAAGATCCGGGGCAATCCGTTTGTTTTTCAGGCAGGTTTCAATGGTTTTAAGTACATTGGCGCCTCTTTGAGAGAGCGGCTGAGATTTGTCTTCTGTCATGATTTTTCCTTTTTGTCAGCAGGATCAGCGGGTCACAAGTCTGAGCTGATAGGCGCTTGAGAAATCCACGTCTCTTGCAACAAAGATGCCGACTCTTTCTCCTTGATTCTTGGTTAGAGTGGGCGGGATGTTTCCGCTCTGATGCATGGCCTCCCGGATGATTTCTTCCATGCCGTCCCGGGAGTTCCGGCAATAGTTGACCAGTTCTTTCCAAACGGTATAGACTTCTCCTACAAAGTAGGAGTTTGCATGCTTTACACTGTTTGCGAGACTGCTGTCTTTTGTCAAAAAGCAGAAGAAATTTGGACGGAAGCAGAAAGGGAACAATTTATTGTTTGGATCGCAGCTAATCCTCTGAGCGGGGATGTTGTTCCCGGAACAGGCGGCCTTAGAAAGGTCCGATGGCAGGCCAAAGGACACGGGAGACGCGGCGGAGCCAGAATTATTTATTACAACGTGCTTGAAGACGGCGAGATTTACTTGCTGATGGTTTACACGAAGAACAAGTTTGATGATCTTCCGCCCGACGTATATAAGGCTTTGAAGGAGACGATTGATGAGTGAAAAGAAGTTGGAAACTTTTTCCGAAGATGCGGAGATGAATGAATTCTGCAAAGATCTTCTTTTATCCGTTAGACAGATGAAAGAAGGACGAGTCAAAAGAAAAACTCTCGTAGTTCCGGTCGTTGAAACACGAAACAAGACGGGATTGACCCAAGAGAAATTTGCCAAAATGCTTGGAGTTTCAGTCAAGACTTTGGCTGCTTGGGAGCAAGGTGTCAGATCTCCTTCGGGGGCTGCACGGACTTTGTTGAAAATTGCCGATAAGTACCCGCAAATTGTGAGTGAAGTGGCTTCTGTATAGAAATTCATAACGTGTTCTTTACTGAATAGGTTTAAGCCGATAGACGCTTGAGAAATCGACGTCTCTGGCGACAAAAATTCCGATTCTTTCGCCCTGATTTTTGGTGAGCGTCGGAGGAATGTTTCCGCTCTGACGCATGGCTTCCCGGATGATTTCCTTCATGCCGTCTTCTGAATTTTGGTAATAGTTGACGCCGCCGTTGTTTTCGCTTTGCTTGGTCATGGCAAATTCAAAGCCGTCCTGTACAAGCGTAAAGAGCAGGGCGTTGCCAAAGCGCGCCCACCAGTGATAATCGATGTCGCCGGCCAAACCCGATCCGCCGAGGGAGTCTGCCCCCGGACTGTCAATTGTGACCTTGACTCCTTTGGGCGTCTGAATCTGCGTCCAAAGCACAAAGATGCGGTTAAGACCGTTTTCCACGGCTCCTTTGTATTCGCCGATGACTTTGGAGCCCCGCTCCAAGAGCAGCACTTTTCCGTTGGCCGAATAAACGTTTCTCGGAATGACGCAGCGTGTCATGCCCGGAACTGTCGTATCCAGTTTTGTTTCCAGAATGCAGTCAATAAACGTGCCTTTGGACAGCAGCAGATTGCGGTCGGGCATCAGAGAGGCTTTGCCGTTCGGAGTGGACGTCGAGGCAAGAAGTCCTCCCAGTTTGTTTGAGCTGTTTGAGCCGTAGCCTTCTTCGCGAAGCGTTTGCGAAAGACCTTTCCCGCCGATTTCTTCCGAAGAGCGAATGGCGGCGTCTTCTCCCATCATGGGACTCTGAAAACGTCTTTCGTCCAATGTCGGCTCTTTAGGTTTGTTTTCCGGCACAAGCGGAGCGGCGGCAGATACCTTGACCTCAGGCGGAGGAGCAAATACCGGCTGAGGTTCCGGAGCCGGAGCTGCTTCCGGTTCAGGTACAACCGGCGGTTCTTTCACCGGGGGAGGTGCCGGAATGCGGACTGTGTTCAATGGCGGCAGTGTGAGCGTGCGGGAAGAGGTCAGAGAGACTTTCTGCTGCTCCTGCGCCGAGTTCTCTTTCTTTTTGTGTCCGATGACCGATACTGCTACGGATGCTCCGATAAGCAGAACGGCAGTCAGCAGCAACAGACCTTTCTTTTTACCGCTCGGAGCTTTTCTTGCCTGACCCAGGCTGGGAATTCCGCCGCCGGTATCCTGTTCTTTATCGTTTTCTGACTCGTTAAGCGTTTCGTTTGATTTTTCCGTCATAGCGTTTCACCTCTGTTTTTAATCAGGCGTTCGACACCGGGAGCGGTTGTGCCGGTCTGCCGGCTTTGACCGCTGCCGCTGAAGGATTCGTTGTAAATGCCGACAACCGCTTGTCCGGCCCTGAGCCGCAGTTCTTCAAATACGCCGTGGATGACAAGCACATCTTTTTCGATATGCGTATTCAGAAGCGTCTCTTCAGATTCTTCAACTCGGTAGACGGTCGGATAATCTGTCTGTTCGGCAAAGCGCAGGAAAGTAAATTCTCCGTTGTCCCAGGCTTGTTTCGGTGCGATGCGTCTGGAAGAAGCGGCGGCTCCGAAATTCATGGTGTAGTTGTGATTGAGTTTTTCGACAGCTTCTTTGTCTTCTGTGTTTTCTTTCGTTTTTAGAAGCTCTTCAACGGTTTGCCTCTGAGCTTTCTCCAAGGCTTTCCGGGCTTCTTCCTGCGGGTAGCGGAAAGAGAGCTGATAGCTTGCTTTTTTCCGTGCATAGCCCAAGCGGATGTCAAAGAGGTAGGTATGTTTGTTCGTGATGACAACCAAGTTGGTGGTTCCCTGTTTGGCCTTGGGTTTCAAAAAGAAGTGATTGCCTCTTGAGGCAAATTCCCAGGCCGAGCTGAAGCCGCTTGCAAAACTTTTGACTTCTTCGTCAGGAGCGAAAATGACGGTGGTCACCAGACCGTTTACGGCTTCCAGCGGATAGACTTCGCCTTCCCGGTAGTCGCTGTAAAGCACTCTTTTATCGGCGCTTCCGCTTACCGGTTTATCCAAGGCAAATGCTTCGGTTGTCAAAAGAGCACTCAGCAGTGCGGCAAAGAGGAACATCTTTTTCATAGTCCGCCTCCTTCCAGTTCAGGATCGACTCGGTAGGAAGTGACCTTAAAGCCGAACGGATTAATGAGTCTCTTGGGCTCTGCAAGCTCGAAGTCGGGAAAGTATTCGTAGCCGATGGTGGCCGTCCAACTGTTGTGGGCTTCTTCCATGTTGGACTGCGCATCGATGAGTGTCTTGGTAAAGCGGACGGTGGCAATTCCGTTTCCGTTGGGCACCACGCTCAGAACTTTGGTGAGAATTTTCTTTTTGTCCACGAGTTTGGATTCCAGAGATTCTTTGTGAGTGCCGAACTGACGTCCGTAAGGCTCAAAAACCTGAGGCGTGGAAAGCTCGCGCACGCGGATAAAATCATTTTCCAGTGTGTGCCAGTCGTAGGTTTCCCGAGACAGGACATACTG
>ERZ1673748.1215-NODE-1215-length-26532-cov-6.050648_pt1 | contig 26532 bp, 48 predicted proteins | sample MGYA00580196_ERZ1673748 | MGnify/ENA primary metagenome ERZ1673748 (study PRJEB41218, sample SAMN15661796) | gut metagenome | host: Homo sapiens | place: Canada: London | collected 2015-08-20/2019-03-30 | study: EMG produced TPA metagenomics assembly of...
AATGCTGTAATTTGTGTATTTACCTTGGGCAGCGTTTAGAGCGTTTGCATCGTCAATAAGGCGCTGCATTTCTTCTTTTGTTCCACCATAGCCAAGCTTCAGGTTATCAAGCATGGTATAGTTCTGCTTTGCAAACCCCTGATAGGCGTTCTGGATAGATGCCATATCCGTGCCCATTTTATTGGCATTATCAGACATATCCGTGATTGCAACATTAGCCATGTCTGCCGCAGCTTCTGTATCACCGCCAAGCGATTGCAGCAAGGACGCAGAAAAACTTGTAACTGTGTCCATATATTCGTTAGCGGATAGGCCAGCAGTCTTATATGCATTTGCTGCATATTCTTGAACTTTTGCAGAGCTATCCTTGAATAGCGTATCAACGCCACCGACCAGCTGTTCATACTCAGCATAGTTGTTAAGCGCATTTTTCGTAAGCACAGCAATGCCGGTAGCAGCCGCACCTACAGCTGCGGCGCCGACTTTAGCCGCAGTGGCAAGCCCATTTTTGAATTTTCCTGATAATGTCTCTACATTTTCGCTTGCCTCGTCTTGCACAGATATTTTCACAAACAGATCAAGAAGATTCATGCGTTCACCTCGCTCTCTTTGTAAATTCTGAAAATTATTCGTGACATTCCATTGGGAGTATGGTATGCTATCGGCAAGGAGGGATTATTTATGATAAGTTTTAACAAAGATTCTGCGTGGGACTTAAAGCCGATTCCCGTTTCTGATGTGCGTGGCGAAGTGAATGGCTTGTTGATTGATGGGGAAGAAATCGCTGCCGCATTTAAGACCGTCCGCGACCAGCTGATTTTTACTAACAAGCGAGTCATATCGGTTGATGTACAGGGGATTACAGGAAAGCGCAAGTCCTTCAGCTCTATGCCCTATTCGAAAGTGCAGTTTTTCTCCGTGCAAACCCCAGGATTTGCCGAAATCATCCCGGATAGCGAACTTGTTCTGACATTCTCCAATGGTTATGTCGCAAAGTTTGAGTTTAAGGGAGGCACAGACATCGGGAAAATCGGAAGAATGATTTCTGATTATGTCCTCAAGTAACGCATATTCGCCCGCCGCCCCTTCACGGGGCGGCTTTTTTAACTTGTAACCCGCACCGATTGACAATATCGCTGGTGATTTCTTCACAGGAGCGGTTGTCTTTTTTGCTCACATCTATAATTTCAATATATCGCTTATCGATTGACACGCCCGCGCATCGCTCGCATATTACTTTAAGCAGGTCAGCAGCATAAATTCGATATGCTTTTTCTTCTGCATCCTGCTTATACCGCGCTACACAGTATGACAGAAATGGCTTTACTCTTTGGCTTCCCCGATATTCTCCTGCACAGAGCCGGACGGCGTTTCTGCCGTCTCGGTCTGCGCAGATGTAAAAAGGTCTGTAAAGGCCTCGTCCGTCATAAGCTCAGTAACATCAACCAACAACTTGGCAAGCGTCAGCCCGGCGGCATATTTTTTTGCAGGCACGCCTTCCACAGCCGCCAAAATTGCGATCATATCTTTCTTGTGCCCACGCAAAAGCAGCGGAGCAGATTTCTTAACCCTTGCCAATACAAAGTCCTTTGCATTTACGCCATCCGGGAGCTTCTGACGCTGAAACAACGCTGCGGCTACTTTGTCCTCGGCTATGTTGGCAATAGGATCGATAATGTCTGCGATAACATCAAACACTCGCTCCCCCTTAATTTTTGACAGTTTCATGGTGTTACGCCTCCGCCGTACCGGCCTTGATGTAGATCTCAAATGGCACAGTGTCCTGTGCGCTCATGGAGTAGTGGGCCGTATACTCAAATGAGAACTGCCCCTTCGCCTTGTCGCTGGTCTTCAGCTGGAAGCCGCCGGTAGACAGTGCGTTCATCAGGTGGATGGCGATGAAGCCGCCATTTTTATCTCCGTTCTTGTCGGAGTAGTCGCCCACCAGCCAGATGTCGGCAAAGTCAGCGTCCGACAGATCGTTCCGAGGCGTGACCTTCCCATCGCTGGTACCCACATCGGCAGCACCGCAAAGGCTCTTTGCAATCTTGGTGTCTGCGTTAATGAACGTACCCGCAATCTTCGCCTCCCAGGAATCCACCCGTTTCAGTTCCTTCATGTTCTTGGGGCAGTTGTCGATGTCCTCTCCATAATCCTTATAGGTGGGCGTTGCGGTAAAGCTAATGCCGCCGGTCGTCGCGCCAATCTGCCCCGATTCCCCGATGGTGCCGGTGGCCGGGGTAAAATCGGTAGTCAGAATACCGGCGTTGATCTGGAGCTTTTGAAATGCATCGGAGGGAATTTTAGTGAATTTCATATTTTCTTCCTTTCATCAGTTTTGCGATAGGTATTCTACCGTGATGTTGAGATACCTTCGCTTGATGTTTTTATCGCTTTCGTCCGCAATATTCTGACACCACGGGGAGCCACGCTTGATCCACATTGCTCCGCCGTCATAGGCGACCATACAGCCGCCCATGCCGATTGCGTCGCTGATTTCTTGTGCCTTTGCGTTGGGCATCGCTTCGCTCTCGGTGTAATACCAAAGGCTGACCGTCAGCGCGATTTCGCCGCTCTCCCATGATCCGGTGATAAGCTCATAGGTCAGCCACGGAAAGGTCGCGTCTTCCGGCACATTCGAGGTCGGATACGACGGGAGGAATTGGGAAAACCACGCATGGAGTGCCTTGTCCTTTGTCATTTCGGCAGCTCCTTTCGCTCCGCGGTGAAGAATTTCAGTGCTCGGACGGTCGCCCCCGCAGACCTTGGCGCAGCTTTTTCCTCGGGATTCGAGGTCACACGATAGGTAATCCCCGTTTCCGTATCGCGGAAATAATCGTTGTACTCGATGGGAACGCTCTGATTGACCAGCGCGGAATATACCGAGGTAACGCCGTCCTTTTCCGCTTTTCGCGCCTCCATCGATGTGTCAAGAGACTGGTAATTGTGGAACTCCGCGCCCTCTTCCCACGCAGTGATGTAGCCTCCCGCACCGTCAGGCGTGCGCTTTTTCTCCATCAAAATGCACTTGTGGGCAAAATCGTCCAGTAAACTCACGGTTCCACCCCCTTGAGCTTGCGCCAGTCATTTAACCGGCCTTTAAAAGCGCCCTGCCAGCCCGTCCCGGCGCTCGTGTCGGCATTTCCGCCGCTTGCCTTTGTGTAACTGTACCCGCCGAAGCTTTCGCTCGTGTACGGGCTTAAAACGGCTTCACCGTTCTTTTCTTCCCACGCGGCGATATCTTCGGCAAGCAAAACCACAGCCTTCGGAACAGCCAACACCCACACCGTTCCGGTAAAGGTTTCATCCGTAAGGTCAGCCGCCGGATATTGATGCAGACCGTCATTAAACACAGAGCCGCAGATGCGGAAATATTGATTGGTCAGGAGAAAGGGCAGCGCAATGCTGCCGTTCTCCACGGCGAACGTGCCCTCGTGAATCTCCACAAGGAACCAGTTGTTCAAGTGCCGTAAGACTTGTTCAAGCATTACGCTGCCCTCCTATTTAGCCCGCGCCGGCCACAGAAACGGTAGCCACGGCAATGCCGTCCAGATACTCAGCCCACAGCTTCATGCCCATGATGGCGTACATATCGCCCGTGGCGCGGCTGTAATCGCCGTCAACATGGACGCCGATCAGGTTGGTCTCGCCCTTCACGGTGTAATTCAGCCCCAGCTTGGCAAAGTCGCTGTCGCTCGGGTCTACATAGTACAGGTCGATGTTCTCCACGGGCAGAGCAATCACCTTCTTGGAGGCGATGTACTTCTCGGGCAGCAGGAACAGGGTGCGGTAGCCCATGAAGTTCTCCACGTAGTTGATGCCGAACATCGTCTGCACGGTGATCTCCTTGTCGCCCAGGTAATCGTAAGCGTCGATGATGTTGGCAAAGCCCACCACCTCGGTTACGTCCTTATCCAGACCGGCAAACTTGTCCAGCACCTTGCCCTTAGCCATAGCCAGAGCACGCTGCCACGTTTTCTCGGTCACCTCCAAAGTGCCGGTACCGAGGAAGGTGTAGAAGTCGGTCAGGACCTTGTTCTGCAGGGCCACGAGGAAAGCCTCGTCGGTCTTCTCCACGGCAACGTCAGCGCCGTACTTTGCCACGCTCTCGATGGTCACGCTCTTGGCATACTTGGAAATGTCGATGTCGCCATAGGCAACAGGCGCCACCTTCATCTTGGTAAAGGGAATCTCGTCACCCTCTGCCACGGTGCCGCCCTTGAGACCGCCGTCCACGCTGGCCTTGTAGGAAACCAGCTTCGTGCCGGGGGCCTTGCGAATGGGACGCATGATGCCCATGATGTTGCGCAGCGCGTCCCAGTTGTCAGCAAAGCGGGACACAAAATCCACTTCGCGTGCGGAAGTAGTAAACTGTGCAGAAGTTGTTACGTTAGTTTTCGCAGCCATAAATAGCTCCTTTCAAAAAATCAGTTATTTTCGCTTGCCATCAGATCGGCAAGCGCTTTCTGGCGCTCCGCCGTAGACATCACATAGCGGCCTTTATCGTCCTTCTTGTAGATGTCCTCTCGGGATTTTGCGCCGCCGGTGTTTGCCGGGGGGTTGGCGGGATTCGCTCCGTGCGTCTGTGTGGTGGAGACAAGCCCCTTGTAGGTGCCGTCTACGAGCGCATCAAGGCTCTTGGTGTCCTTGATCTTGTCGCCGTCCATCTCCAATGCGGCCATTTCTTCGCCACAGCCGCGCATCGCAAGGTCCAAATTCGCGCCGGTGATGTTTTTGCTCTCAAAGTAAGCACGCACGGCCTTTTCCTTTGCCGCCTTGCTTTCCTTTGCCGTGATGTCGGTCTTAAAGGCTTCAAAGGCCGAGTGTTCCTTCTCGTACTTCTCCTTGTAACCGCCGTCACCCGCTGCCTTGAGGTCGTCCAACTGCTTCTGCACGCCGGGCAGCTTCTCCGCATCGGCCTTGTAGCGGGTCACATCCGCCTTTAGGCCGTCCACGGTGTCGGTATGCGCCTCGATGATGGTATCAACCTGCTCATCGGTAAGCCCCATACCCTTCAAAAATTTTCGTGTAAGTGCCATGACACTATCTCCTTTTCTTCGGTTCCGTTCCTTCGGAAACGATAGTTTTATAAAAACCGCTGTCCTTTGCGGTAATTAACAAAAAGAGCCAACTGCATACAATTTGTAAGCAATTAGCTCCTATTTCAGTTCGTCCTCCAATATCTTCCGGTATTGGATGGCATGGTCGGCGGCAGCAGGTTTCAAAAACGGCTGTGCCTTGTTGCCACGCGTGTAATGCCAATTTCCCTTTGCGTCCTGATACACCCACGGTGTAGGCCGTCCGCCGCCACCTTCGGCGTAAATGCCGGTTCCTAATTCCACATACGCACCGTACTCAGAATCTGTTCCGATGATTGCCGCCGGTTCCTGCTCGTCTACCACATGAGTAATGTTGTTGCGCAGATTTCCGGTATCCACGGGGCACAGCTTTTTCGCATATCCCTCTGCCACCAGCCCGCATTTTTCAAGCCCGCGCAGCAGCGCCGCTTTGATGGCAGCAGAGACTTCTTTGCTGTTGTCGGTGATTTCAACGCTCATCACAAAATACCTCTTGACTTTTTTACGGGGATTGCATATACTGACAGTGAGGAAACTTATGTTTCCGTTTTTCGAGCCGAACCTCTGCCCATTGGCGGGGGGGCGGCTCATTTTTTGTATCTTCTCACAAACAGCAATTCCCCCGAACCATTGATTGCAATTATGTCAAAGTCAAAATCTTGCTTTCTGAGTGCTCTCATGTCCACAGTTCTTTTCAATTCATTTTCGTCAATGCCATTGCCGCACTGCAATATAATTCCCCCGGGATTGCTTTTAATTTGTTTTATAGCACTTCGTACTGCGGAATCTGCGGCTTTTGCGGTTGATATGCTTTTAAGCTCCCATTGTTTTCCGCGCCACAGATAATCCGGTGTTTTTGCCCCCTGTGTATTTGCTTCTTTCAGCAGTACGATCTTCCCACCTAATCGCTCTCTGAGCTGGTCTGCAACCTCTATTTCTGTTTTGTGGTCTTTTATACGATATCCGTTCTCATATCGCACTTTGCCCATGCGTGGCGTGGCATTTTCAATGTATTTTTTCGTTACGTCTTTGGCCGTGTTTTTATTCCCGTTATGGTACGCTGACAGTTGTTTTCCATCATATCCTCGCTTTGACGCTTCCCACTGTGCATATGTCATGTCGGATATAAGCCCGTTGCGTGTCCTCCGCAGGCCGTGCGAGGTATCTATGCCGTCAATGTCGGCAATTAACGTGCATCGACAGTTGTAGATTTCCCATGCCGGCCCTTGTGGGTCGCCGGGAAAGCGGCAACCGTTAGAAAACTTCTTGTCCTGCGCCACTTGTTCTCCGTCAAGCATGGCATGAGAGTGGCGTGTACGCGAGTCCAGCGTAGCCAACCATTCTTTTTTGAGCTTAATGCCCATCTTTTCCGCTGCCGCGTAGCTGTCCATGCGTCCGGCGTTCTGCGCACCGGTCACGGCTGTACGAGCGGTGCGGATGGCGGAATCGCGGCTCATGGTGGTAATGCGCTTTTGCAGATCATCCGCCATGTGCTTGATGCTCTTTCCCTGCAAGATGGAGCTGGTGACGCTTGCCGTGATTTGCTTCTTGCCATACGCAAGGTCGATGCCGCGTTTCAGTGCCCTGTCCTTTGGGTAGTACGGCATTAAGTCCGGCTGCTCTACCATAAGCCGCTTTACCGTCTGCTCGTCCCACAGGTCAAAGCCGATATTCCCGGTGACACGTTCAATGGTGTAAGCCGCATAATTGCGGTTCAGGCTGTAAATACCCGGCGTCGCATCGTTGGTATAGGACACCGCCACAGCGTTTGCATCGGTCGCCCTCTGCGCAACCTTGTCGCGCATGGCCTGATAGCGTTCCCCGCGCCCGATCTGGTTGAGCCGCCATTGCTTATAGTCGGCCTCCGTCCATTCCTTGCCGTTCTGCACGGTGCCGATCAGAGCCTTCATTTCCTCGTCGCGCTTTTTGAATTGCTCAAAATATGCGTCGATGGTAGCTTGCAGTTCTTTCCCCGCCTCGCGGTATAGCGTTGCAATACGCCGCTCCAGCTTCGCAAGCTCCTTATCGGTCAGCTTGTGTCCGAGGTCACTGTTCGCCATCGCCGTTCACCTCCGGCGCATCCGGTTCCGCAAAGCTCCGGTCAATCTCTTCTGCAGCCTTCCGCTTTGCCATGTCCTCGTACTGGTCAATGTCGCCGTTGATGGTCAGCAGCTTCTTCGTGATGTATTCGTCATCGTAATACGCCGCACCCAGAAGAATGTTCTGCGTTTCCTCGCTCTTGTTGATGATCTGATTGCGCGTATAACTCGGCTGGTCCTCAATGCCTGCCAGACGCAGAATCTCAGCAATAAATCGCGTGACCTCGGATTCAAACTTATCCGTTTTCAAATCCAGCGGAACATAGCTTGCCTTGATTGCGGTTGCCGTCTGGTTGCCGGCAGATACCGCCGCCGCGTCAAAGCACTGAAAATCCTCGTATAGCTTTTTCTTGAGCATATCAATGGTGCTGCTGGTGCCCTCATAGGGTGCCTCGATGGTTTTACTCTCCACCTTTGCGCCATCATCGCCGTTGGCGTGGGCAACGTGCGTGGTTTTCAAGCGCTCCACAAACTTTGCATCGTCGAGGTCGTCCATGCCGTTGCAGTTAGACAGCACCCAATAAATCAGGTTGCCCTCATCCACATTGTTAACCATGTTCGAGGACGCCAGATCCAGCGCATCGATGGTGTTGCGCTTGCCGGCAATCTCGGATAAACACCGCTTGTTGTTTTTCAGCGGCACGATGGGAAAACTCGGATAATTCCCACCGTCATAGATTTCGGTTTCGCCGACCTCCGCCTTGCGCTCGATCAGCTTATAGCTGCGCTTTGGCTGCATGACGTCCATATCCTCGCCGCTGGGCTGGAAATACTCGGTAAATCCGTCGATCTCATACAGCGTCGCTCTCAGAGGCTTATCCTGTGCCACCTGCCAGAACCGGATACCGGCTTTCATTGCACCGTCCTCTTCATCATAGAGGGGGACGAACTCAAGCAGAGAGAACACCCGCAAATGCGTCAAATCCCAGAAGCCGAAGGACACGCCTGCGATTTTCGCTTCACGCGCTGCATCCATGACTTCCTGGTCGAAGTCCGGGCATAGCTTGTTCGGCGTTTCCTTCTCCGCAAAGGTTACGCCGTTGCCCAGCAGATAGGAAACTTCCTGATCCACCGCCAGGCCGAAGAAGCGGCTGGCCAGCTTATGGTTTGCCGTCCACATATCCGTGTGGGCACGGCCCTGCATATCGTAGATGATCTTTTCATAGCGATTAATGGTCGGATTCAGGCCGTTGTAATATTCCTCAGCATCCGCCGCCGTCTTATATGCGTGGGATTCGCGGTGCTCGTTGATCGCGCTGCGGATAAACTCAATGCGCGCCTGCTCGTTTTCACCGACCGCCACAAGGTCGTTATATGTTTTGATATCCGCTCACCGTCCTATCTGTTCCAAAGTGGTGTATAATCGCGCCGATACGCCTTGTTCTTCAGGACTGTATAAGCAAAATAGCGCGTCTCGTCCATTGCGTGATCGTTTTCCTTGATTGGCCTGTCATCTGTGGATTTTTCGTCCCACCGATACAGTCCAAACTCTCGAATGCAGTCTTTACAATCTCGGTGTATCTTGATTACGCCGTCCTGCAAAAACCGCGCTGTAGTCATAATGCCATTGGTTACGTCGTTGTTGGCCTTTCGCACCATATAACCGCGCCGCCGCAAAACCTCGATAAACGAAGCGGCAGACGGGTCAACGATAATGCTTTTGACATCCGCCTCGCAAATGAGCTTTTTAATTTCGTCAGCGTATTCCTCGTCTGTCTTGTTCTTTTGGTTCTCGCGCCCGGAATAGTAATACTCGCGGACGCGTGTGGCCGTCTTGCCGTCCCAGCACCACAGCCCTGCAGAAAACGGGTTAAGTGTGCCGTAGTCGCAGGAAACATAGTATTCTCCCTTTTCCGGCAGCTCGTCCACAATGCAGCTCTCGTCAAACATGGGATAGATCAGCCCCTCGGCCAGCACCCACAGTCCACGGATGTAACGATCATAAAACACGCCCGTAAACATCGACTGATACCGCTCCAGCGTTTTCTGCGACAGCCCGGGGTTGTCCGTCATTTCAAAATGCAGATACAGCGCGTTCCGCTCTTTGTTCCTCTGTATCCACTCTGTATAAAACCAGTGCTGCGGGCTGCCCGGGTTGCAGGAAAACCACAGCTTTGCCCCGTCTACCGAGCAGCGGGTCAATGCCTGTTCCACGAACGACCGCGGCATCAGCACCACCTCGTCCAGCAGCACGCCCGCCAGCGTGCGGCCTTGAATAAGCGTGTAGCTGGCCTCGTCCTTACCGCCGAACACCTCAAAGTAATTCGTCACAGCGCCGCGCCGCACTTCCATCACCTTGTCGCCGCGCCGCCAACGGATGATATAGCGTTCCTTTGCCAAACTCATCGCTGTGAACGGCACGATGATGTTCTTGGTGCAGCTATCCACTGTGCGGCCACACACGCCGAAGCGCTGACCGCTGAAATTTTCCATCGCCCAGCGGACAAACGCCCACATCATGATGGATGTCTTGCCGGAACGCACGGCGCCGTCGCAGATCAGCGCGTCATACTTGGAATAGGGGAAAGCAAGGATCTTCTGCTGCTTCGGGCTAATCATCGCTCTCCAACCCTTCCGCCATTTCACGCAGGCTCACACTCAATGCGTCATCCTGCGTGTTGTCAGTCGGCAAACCCAGCTCCACAATATCGCGCTGCCCAAGGTACTGTTTCCCCAGCCAAATCGCCATGCTTGCGTTCTTTGCCGCAAGCTGCCACTGGCTCCGACGCAGCGAAATTTTCCCCGCTCCTCGCTTTTGCTTAAATACCTCGGAAAAACTGGCATGATAGGTTCGCTTACACCAACTATCCAACGTTTTATCGGTCACGTCAAACCAGCCGCAGATTTCCTCAAGCGTGCATTGCAGGCCGCAGAGGTTCTCGAACTGCTTCTGATCTATTTCCTTTCTTGGCCTTGCCATACGCACCCTCCTTTCTCGCAGTCAGCTTTCTCGCCACCAATGTATGCAGGCCATTCATGGCCCCTGTAATATCGCCGGACTTAATCAGCCCGTTCAGTGTTTTCATCTGCTGTGTGGATAAATACTGCTGGTTTTTCTTCAACATCCTCCGCGCAGTCGCCTGAGCATCAGTCATGCAGAAGCACCGCCTTTTCTCCGGTAAACTTTTCCCATCGATCAATAATGACGTCCGCATACTTCGGATCGTACTCCATGCAGAAAGCGTGTCTGCCATTCTGCTCCGCTGCCATGATCGTTGTGCCGGAGCCAGCGAACAGGTCGAGGACATTCTCTCCCGGCTTGCTGGAGCACTGCATCTGGTAATCAAACAGCTTAATCGGCTTCATGGTCGGATGCTCCGCAGACTTGACAGGCTTATCGAAATTCAGCACAGTTGTCTGTCTGCGGTTTTTGAAGAAGTAGTGCTTCTTACCTTCCGTCCATCCGTAAAGGCAAGGCTCATGCGCGTCCTCTTCAATTTCGCTCTCACCGTACAGGCAAGGTTCATGTTTCCACTGGAAATCCTGTCTCCCCATCACAAGGGAGTTCTTCACCCAGATCAGGCACTGCCGGACACGCAGCATCGCATCTCTGCACGCGCCTCGGAAGTTATACCCCTCGCTGTCTGCGTGCCAGATGTAGAACGGAGCACCGGGCTTCATGACCATCGCCGCATTGGAGAATGCATCCGTCAGGAAACGCCTGAAGGCCGTATCCTCCATATTGTCGTTCTTAATCTTCCCGGCGGTGCCCTGATAGTCCACATTGTACGGGGGATCTGTGAGCAGCAAATCCATTTGTGCCCCCCCCACAAGCTTCTGTACGTCTGTCAAAGACGTGCTATCTCCGCACATAAGGCGATGGTCTCCAAGCTGGTACACATCGCCCAGTTTGCTCTTCGGCTCTGCCGGTAAAACGGGATCGTAGTTGTCCTCTACCACTGACGTGTCGAGTTCATCACGCAGACCCCAATCAAAGTCAAACGCCGACAGGTCAAGCCCCGGCAACTCATCAGCCAGCAGGTCAAAGTCCCAATCGCTCTCGTTGCTCTTGTTATCCACCAGCCGCAGGGCGTTCACCTGCTCCGGTGTCAGATCGTCCACGCAGACACAAGGCACTTCTTCCATGCCCAATTTCTGAGCAGCCAACGCTCTGCAATGCCCAATGACGATAACTCCATCACGGTCAATCACAATCGGCTGCACAAAGCCGTATTGCTTGATGCTCTCCGCAACATTGTTGATTTGCCGTTTATCATGCTTTTTTGCGTTGCCGGCATACGGCACAATATCCGCAAGCCGCCGTTTTGTGATTTCCATGCTTTCCTCCTGTTTTGTCACCAGCCCCCACCCCTTGGCTACAGTAACAGTCTTTCCCCTCCCATGCGGCCTTCTGGAAGCTCTCAAACATGGGTTACACAGTTTGCCAGCAGGTGGCAATGTCTTTTCCACAGCTCACTTCTGAGCGGTATAGCCGCACTTCCGGGCAGGCGCTATGCCATTTGCCCACGGCAGCGGCTCTCCGCTTTTGGTGCGGCATTGCAGTCCTGCCCTGCTTTAGCGCTTCAGGGAAAGTCCCCGTCACTCGCTGTGGTCTCCCCTTACGGGGCACCTATGCCGCATAGAAATTTTTGGCGATCTGGGCTTCCGCCAGCTCTATTGTCCCATGCTGGCTCCCGGAAAAATATGTGCAAACTTGTGTCATTTTTCATTTTTTAATTTTCCCCCTTGACAAACCACGCAATGCGTGGTATTATATAGACAGATCAAAGGACAGGGTAGCCGCACAGCGGCAGAAAGGAAAATATCATGAAAAAGACTTTTTATTCCGTCACCTACGCAGTATGGGGATCCAGCTTCTGCCGTGAGGCATGGTTCGACAGCAAGTCCGCAGCGGACGCCTTCGCCGCACACGATTACCGGGACGACCCGGTGGCCCACACCTACAGCAAGGCGGACAGCATCCGCGCCGCCGAGGAGCGCGTGGCCGCTACGGCAGCAGAGCTGACCGCCTGATCGCAGGTACGCTGCGGGCGGGGCTGACCCGACCAACCCCGCCCATGAAAATTTTCGACAGGAGGAACGGAGCATGGAGATCAACACCCACGGACGGAACATCAACCAGGAGACATTGGCCAACGCCTCCAACGCCACCAAGGGGCTCGGCTCCCGCACGGGGGAGTATGCGGAGATTTTTTACGACAAGTCTACCGGCGATGTCTGGTGCAAGTACCACTGGGACCGGGAGGAATGGACGGTCTACCACGACGATGACGTCACGAAGGTCGGACTTGCGGTACGGTACAAGACCCAGCAGCAGATCGCGGACATGATCGCCAGCACCCTGACGCAGGAAGAGCGGTGGGAGCTTGAAAACGCCGCATATCCGGCGGGCGGAACACGGTCATGATGGTGCTTGACATTTCCTGTGCAGCGTGGTAAACTATTTCTGTCGGATGCAGGAGGCGCTTGCATCTGGTGCGGCTCGATCCTGCCGCCGTGGGTTGAAATAGCAAGAAGGACAAACCCTTCAACCGCAGGAAAAGCACCGGTTTTCGGTGCTTTTCCTTTTTTACAATTTTGACGATGAAAGGATCCTAAAAATGACAGACAAACTGTTTTTTTCCTTGTTCAGCGCAGCGCTTTCTTCTTCCGACCGAGACGCCTTTGTCTCCGACTGGTCGCTGTCCTCCGTCTGGGGCGATGCACCAGATGCGGACATACCCGCAGACCGCATCGACCTGCTGGCGCGTCTCTGGGACGCCGCCCACCTGACGATCCGGGACATCCGTCAGCACACCGGCCTGTCGCAGGTGGCCTTTGCCACCCGTTATTGTATCCCCACCCGCACGCTGGAGGACTGGGAGCGTGGCGTGAGGAGCTGCCCAGATTACCTGCGGCTCCTGCTGGCGCAGGTCACCGGCCTTTACACAAGGCCGTGACGATTGCGGTCTCACAGTGTCCGGGTGCTACCCGGCCTCTTGTGCAGGCGACAGGATTCGAACCTGCGAACCCGAAATTTTACTATCGGAGCTGATTCCTCCCAGCTTCCGCCCGCATATATTTGTGCCGTGTGGGAGGTGCGACCTCCCGCCCCTGATCGTGGGGTGCAACGAGCGCACGGCATATGACAACAGCCCATAGGTTTCCCTACAGGCTGTTTGTGCCGGTATGACCTTTCGGTGCCAGAAGGTGCGCCCAATACCGGCGGCGCATAAGATGGAGGAAACGGGTTGAGTGGAAAGACGGGTGGATGACTATGCCTTATCATCCACTGTACCTATTGTAGCACATCATTAGGTGGAATTTGGCTCATCTTTTCCTGCAAAACCACAATATGTAGCAATGTCGAACAGGAATCTTTCTTTTCTCCGGCGGAATGTTGCTTCGCTTATCCCCGGAACAACAATCTTGTTGCGGGAATACTTATGCTTGCCCTGACAGTTGCGCATGATCCCCTGTGTAAGCTGCTTTCGAACGCTCTCGCTCTCCAAATCCCGCCCACATCGGTCTATGGCATATTCAACAGCCCGCATTTTCTTGGTTTCCGGCCAGTTCTCTATGGCGGCAAGCTGCTCCGCCTTGCTCTCGGCCGGTCTACCAATACCGGGGGAGCGGGGCATACCCTCTGTTGCACTTCTTCCGCCGCTCAGTATCTCGCTCCGTGCGTCGTTGTACGCCTGTACCCGCCGTGGATAACCTCTGACATAGGCAATGCACTCAAGCCGCACATCATACGGCAGCGTTTGTTTTCGGCTCATGCCAGCCTCCTTACTCTGCGTTGTTTATCAGTTTGTAGTCGCTCCGCAGAGCGTCCGCAATATCCTTCTTGGTCACATAGCCGCTGTTTTTTGCGTCCACCAGCTCCACAAGGCATTTTTGCAGATACTCAACACTCATAGTGTCGTGGCTGTCCGGCGTTTCCTCCAACACGTGGAATCCAAATTTTGTAAGCAGCACTTCGGACACCAAATCCATGTTTTGCTTTGTCCCCATCAGCTTGCCCTGCTGGTACGCCCTCATGGGGTTATTGGGTAGGGTTTTGCCGTCAATCCTCATTTCCGTCCCTCCTTGATCTTGTCCATCAGAAGCAGCCGCACAGCTTGGCATAAAGCATATACAAGGCTATTCTGCCAAATGCTCCGCTGCTCCTTAATGCGGCACATACCGTTCTCTATCTCCTCTAATGCTTCCAGCATTGCGTCCTTATTCGCCATCGCTTGCCCTCCACGGAGTATCCACGCATTCAGTGTGGACAATCTCCATCTCGATCGCCCACAGTAGGTTCCACGCCGCAGCTACAAGGTGCGGCTCATCCACATAGCCCGCCAGATATTTCGCCGCATGGCGAATAGCGGAATCTAACAAACTGTGGGTTGGGATCCCTTTATCGACATTATGCTCCCCGTATTTCAAAGCGCCCGCCTCGCAGTGCTTCGACACTTCCATGATAGCCGACCAAGGGAGCAAATCCATCCGTCCCTTGCCCGTGTGCATATCCCGGAGTGCTCCGCTTGGAAACTTGGTTCTTTCTCCGCTGTCTTTAATCATAGTCCCTCCGTTCTCCGTAACTGCAAAAATCATCTGAATCTGTGGAAATCCACGGATAATCCTGCTCCATCGGGCATTCTCCCGTTCCAAGTTTTTTACAGTCTTTGCACCGCACCACCGGCACAGCGTCCACGGTGGGAATTTCAAAAAGAAATTTCGTGTCCGCACAAGCCGGTTCGGTCTTGCAACGCTTCCTGAGCTCCTCCGGACAATCTCTGCAACTGTCGGCAATCAGCGCATCCGCATCAATCAGACGCATTTGCAGCCCCTCCTTCCATTTTTTCTCCACAGTTAGGGCAGTAATTCCAATCCCCAATATCGAAAAAGGTAAAGTCTCGCTTCACCATAATGCCGCACTTCGGGCATTTGATGTAGTCATGATCTTCAATCCATCGCATTTTCATCCCATCGATCACTGGCATAACCGTCACTTTATTCGCCTCCGTCCATCTTCGCCCCGCAGTTGGGGCAGTAAGGCTTGCCGTACTCTTTCGAGAAGTTCCGGCAGCGGGTGCATTGCTCCTCATAATTCCCCGTTTCCAGATTGACCCGGCACGTGCCCCACCGCCCATGCACCACCTGGGCCACATCGGCGGCGGGAACACCTCGAATCACATCTCGGACATTTTCCCTTCCGAACCCCCAATCGCTGTGCCCGTCCATGTCACTTTCACAGACGTCAGGGTCAGCATTATCAAAGGCTTCCTCCAGCTTCTTTCTCTCGATGTATTCAGCCATTGTCAGCCCTCCTAAAACAGTTGAATGTGCTTCAAGCCCTTCTCAAGGTCATGGTTCTCGTCAAACCTTTTTGCATCGTCCGCCGTGTGAACGTTCGCCAAGTCCTCACGCGCTTTTGCAATGCGATCACTTAGGGTTTGGAGCTCGGCATCCAATTCTTCGAGAATCGAAAGCAGTTCATCCCTTTTCTTTTCAACATCCATCATTCATCGCCTCCACATAGCACCAGCTTTTGGGTGGGCGACCGATAACCCGGCCATCACAATCCATTTTGGTGTAGTTGTAATAAGGGCAGGCACAGCAATCGGCATCGACTCTACATAGCGTCTTGAACTCGCTCAATTCCTTCGGCGTATCGTAGATTTTCAGGTCGGAGATGTGCCAGCCGTAGCCCTGGCAATGGCCAAGATAGCCGTGCAACTCATCGTCTGTCATAGCCACACACAGGACACACTTTTCTTCGGCAGCTTGCTTGTAAACGGATAGGCCCCCGGCCTTAAAAAGAAAATCCGTACTATCCTTGTCAATCTTGTAAATCCGGTCGCAGGTAAACTCCCCGATGACTTTTCCGTGCTTTCCCCACGCTCCGAGCGCAACACCGCTCTGCGAGCAGTAGATATAGCACTTAAACGGCGTTTCCAGCTTCGGACGGGTCTTTCGCACCTCAATGGTCTTTTCGCCGCCACAAATCTTCTCGCACCACTTCGGGCGGATGCTCAGCATGACAGCCTTGCTCATTTCTTCATCGCCTCCAATGCTTTCTCCGCTTCCTCGCAGGTGTTCCATGAGCCTGCACAAACTCCATATTTTTCGTCCCATGTGATATTCTGCCATCCATATTGTTCGCAGTATCGGACTGCTGGCAACACAATCACGCGCCCTTCTTTGTCGGCTTTAATTAGGTCGCGCATTCTTCCGCTTGGGTAATACTCGTCCAGCAAAATATCGTCAATCTCAGTCGCTCTTGCGCAGTCCTCCGGCGTCAGCCCCGTGTCCTCGTAGGCGGCGAGGCGATTCTTGAGTCGATTGCGGCAGTACAGAGCGGTGCAGTCAACCATCGGCTTACCATGCTTACCCGTCCAATCCGCTTTGCACTTCTCGCAGTCCATGATTGCCTGTCCATCGGTGTCTCGCTTCGTCAGTCGTTCCATCACTCCACCTCCTGCGTCCAGAATTCGTGTCTACAAGTATTACAATCAACATTATTATTACCATCAATAGGACAAGAAAAACAAGTATCAACCCATCCAGGACAAAGTACCGAAATACCATCAACGCATTTTGCATAGGGATATTGTTCAAGAAGCGCGCTCTGCCGTGTCTTACGCGGGTGTGCAGCAGACCACTCCTCGACGATCTGAACAAGCCTTTCGGCGTCATTCATCTCCCATATTGTGCTGCATATCATACCGTCCGCAGGGCACTTGGCACACCCACGAAAATGTTTACACATCCGGTTTCGCTCCCGGATAAACTCCACTGCATCCATGTCTATACTCCTTTCCGCCCCGCCTCCGGGGCCTCCCCTCTTACCATCTGCCAGCACCGGCGGAACCACACCATCCACGCCACGCAGCCGGGCCATTGCTGCCCGCCCATCCTCTGGCTGCAGCTGCCCAGATCCTTCGATCGCCTCCGGCAGGCCTCACAGGGGAGCCTGTCCGGGCAATCCTTCGCACAGGGGCTTTTCATCCGGCCCACCTCACGATCTTTTCTCTCACTCCCCACCGCAAAGCGTCCTCGTGGCTATCAAAGTAAAGGTCAATGCGGTCGCCGCTAATTGCGCCGCCCACATCCTGTGCTATGTAGATATGCCCATCGATCTCAACCTCTGTCCCCAACGGTATCACATCGGGGTCCGTGGCGATGGTCACGCCCTGTTTTGCTTTCGCTCCTGTGGCTGTATAGCCGTTTGAATACGCTCCACAGCATTTTTCGCATGGACAGTATGCTGTCACGGTCATGGTACTTTCGTGCGTGTAGGCGGATTTCTGTGGCGTTTCTTGGCGGATTACTTCCGCCACCAGCGGGGAAACAGGTTCTTGCTCCTCCACATATTCCGCTTCTGCGACAAGTGGCTCCACCCACAATATCCCGGCGGCAATCAGCATCCCAAGGGCCGCACCTCCGACAACTGTAAATATGCTCTTTCTGCTCATTTTCTTCCTCTCCCGTATACCATCCATTGCATAGATACCCCAAGCGCATCACAGATATGTGCCAGCACCCACACCGATGCGGTGCTGTGTCCACACTCAATATAGCTGATTGTCGATGGTGCTACACCAGATTCCAAAGCCAAATCATTCTGCGACATAAGTTCCTTCTCCCTCGCCTCCCGCAGGCGCTTCCCCATACCCGCAAAATCTGCCGTCATGTGTATCCTCCTTTCTATCATCAGGATCGTACTCTGGGCAACTTACCACCAAAAATGATGTGTATTTTTCATTTTTGTCGGGATTGCATTCCACCCCTTTACCGGCTCAAATCGTATAGGCCAGCCCTTTTTTGTGTAGTCTACTTCTGTCCATGAGCATCCTCCATACGCTTTTCTACAAGTCCAGCAAAGCGTCTTCCCTCCAGTGGTAATATGCTCCTTCACAAGTTTTTTCCTCCTCTCACCACTCAACCGTGACTTCACATTCATCCGGCATAAGCATGCGTAGATTTTGCAAAACACTTTCCCGGCCTCCCCGTATGGTCAGCCGTGCGTGAAGCAGTTCTGCACTTCGCACGTGCAACGGTTCCACACTTCGCACCGGCGTTGGTCCATCGGACTGCTTCTCCAGCGTTTCTGCTGCCGGAACCTCGGCTGTGTGCCACTCCGATAGTTTCTTTTGCCACAAGTCAAAGTTCCGACCACCTCGCACAAACGGCACCCCCAGTTTTTTCCCACACTCTATGATGGTGGCACTGCAACAGCCCATTTCTTCCGCAAGGTATGTAGCTGCGCCGCCGCAAGACTGCATATTCCGTAGATATTCCCGCTTAATGTCGTCCGGCATCGCCTTGAAATCTTCCCAAGGCATAGGCCGTGTGGCGTTGTATGTTTTCATTTTCCCGTTCATCTCCCTCTTTTGTGCCGCAGTGAGGTAATCACTGGGCAATCTGCATTTCCCACGCTTGCGGTTCACATGGGCAAACGCCCCTCTTGCAACACGCTTTTTCTGCACGATGTCATAGTCAAAATCATTCATAGGCGGTTATGCTCACCTCCGTGCGTGGATTTTCCTTGTCGTACAGTACCCGGCTCCCGTCATGGCTGACAATAATGCCGCAGTGGTCGTCCAGCAGCACCCGCGCCTTGACCAGCACATCGTCCACAGCCTCCAGCAGATTGGTTAAATCCACTCGCCGCTTGGTTGGCATATAAAACAGGCATTTAACCTCCACGGGGTAATCTATCGGCTCATGCACACCAGCCTTTTTGCAGTACCACACGGCCTTTGCCTCGTAATCGATGTACTTCTGCGACGGCATGATAAACGATTTCCCCGTCTTGCTGCTGTGCATAATACGCTGGCTGTTTTTCTTTGTCACAGGTGACAGGGGTATGGTAAAGTGCATGTCAGCCATCGCCGCCTCCCATCTCCATCTGCCCATCCACCTGCATGGCCTTTGCAAGCCTGCTGCAGGTGTCCAGCTCGTCCAATGCCCGCTTGAGGTACATGGAAAGTAAGGCTTGCTTTTCTTCCTCCGTTTCCGCCAGCTTGTAGCCGCCGTCTTTCATGGCAACGATAGGCACACCCTGCCGCCTCTGCTCCCGTATCATCCGGCGGTTCTCTCTGTCCGGCATACCGGTCAATGCTTCAAGGTTTTTCCGGGTGTATGTAATGCCGGGAATCATGCGTAATGTGGTCATGTCAATCCTCCATAAGTTTCATAAAACATCCCCAAAAGGTCTGTGACTTCTTTCCGCTATGATGCCCGAAAAGCGGGCGTTCTCCGATTGCCGCCCAAACATCTGCAGCGGGGATTTGCGTTTCTGCCCACTTAAAAATCAGCACGCCGTCCGGTTTTAATACGCGCATACACTCGCGGAATCCGTCATGCAACATTTCGCGCCAGTTCTCGCCGAGCTGTCCGTACTTCTTCCGCATCCAAGAGTTTTCCCCGATGCGGCGAAGGTGCGGTGGATCAAAAACGACAAGAGAAAATGTGTTGTCCAAAAACGGCAGATCCGTAAAATCACACTGTATGTCTGGATGCACGACGCAGGTTCGTTCAGAATCGCGATTTGTGCTCTTCCAAATCCCCGTATATTCCTCGTCCCGCGCATCGCAGTAGATTGCGGCAGGATGGCTTTTGTTAAACCATATCGTCCGAGATCCGCAGGTAGCATCAAGAATTTTCTTTGTCATGTCATTCCTCCCCAAACCATTTTTTCGTCACGGCGATGGGAAATTCCTCGATCTCGCTTGCCCAGCGCGCCGTGCCCTTGCCGTTGTGCCGTTCGAACACCAGCGGAAAGCCGCCGATGCCGTCAAACAGGCTGCCCATCGTAACAGGACGAAGATATTGTGCGCTGATACGCTTTGCCAGGAAGTCCCAGAAGGGAAGGGCGATGGAGTTACCCAGTGCCTTATACCGGGGGCTGTCCGCATCCTTGCGGCGCTTGCCCTTGCTGTCCATCCACTCGCCAATGTCCGTCCAGCGGTCTGGAAATCCCTGCAGCCGTTCGCACTCCATCGGGGTAAGGCGGCGCACGATCATGTTCTGCACCGGGTATGTCTCTGCGTCCTCCCGGTACGAACAGGAAGCCTTTGCCCGCAGTGCGTGTGCCACATCTGGTGTTGCCCCGCACACCAGCATATCGTTGTATGCGTCCTGCCCGTTGTAGCTCCCGGCATGAGCGCCGGGGGAAAGCGTACCTGTCACATCTTGGTACGTCAGCGGGATTTGGTTGCCGCCGGTTCCCATACGGGCTTGCAGACTGGTAGCTACATCGCCGCAGTCTCGGATGACATCGCAAGCATGGCTCATATCCAGAATGGAGGGCTGGTGCCCATGCTCCTGTGCTCTCAGCGTCCCGGAAACATCATAGCTCACGCCCATCACATTCCCGCCTTGATCGTTCAGGCACAGCACCGCCGGTTTGTTCCCGCCGCACTCCGCGTTCAACGTGGGCGATTGCTCTTCGGCGTATCCGATGCTTCGCGCTTGCTCGCTGTTGCCGAGTTTAAACCCGGCGCATACAACCGGCTGATTGTTTCCGCTCATTCCTGCAGCGGCGGTCAAGGTTGGTGCTCTATCATCGCTTCGGACCTCGGCCCCGCCTTGCTGTGTTCCCATGCAGAAAATCGCCGGATTATTTACTCCCCCGCCAACGCCACCTTGTAGCGTCGGGGATGCTCCCTCTGTGCCAAAAATCCGTTTGCTTTGGCAGTCCCATGCTGTTAAGCATTGCTCTGTTTTACCAGCACGGCTTTCAGCGTTTCCGGCAAGTCTTTCCCCCGCCGTTCCGCTCTCCGCAGGATGCCCTGACACGCTTTTGCGCTCAAAGAGTATTTCTCCTGCGGTGTCGCCTCCAAAATCTGCGACAACCGAGATACGACGGCGGCGTTGGGGGACTCCCCAGTATTGCGCATCATGCACTCGCCAAGCCACGCTCCATCGTCCTCCCACTTCATCGTGGTAGCCCCCCCAGGTTGGCCAGCCTTTTTCAGGCACTTCAATATCGGGGGCTTCCGGCTCTGCGATGCGGATGATCTCTTCGAGGACTGCCGCGAAGTCTCGCCCTTTGTTGCTGCTGAATGCTCCGGGCACGTTTTCCCAGACCATAAACCGAGGTCTGACCATGTCACCTGTCCGTCCGTTCGCTCTGTCACGCTCTCTCATCTCCTTTACGATGCGGACCTGCTCCATGAACAATCCGCTCCTTGCACCGGCCAATCCGGCGCGTTTTCCCGCAATGCTCAAATCCTGACACGGCGATCCGCCCGTGATAACATCTACGATCTCAATTTCTGCACCATTGATTTTCGCAATATCACCGAGGTGCTCCATCTCCGTTCCTCCCGTTTGGTCATTGTAGCCTCCAATTCTGCTTTTTGCCGATGTTCAGCATATAATCCTTCGCCCTCTGGTTGATCCTGCTCCCGATTGCCTCGTCCCAGCTCAAAATGCGGTCAATGGTCAGTTCCGTGGAAATGATCGTGATTGCATCTGGGTTGATATATCTGGCATTCAGCAGGTCAAAGGCAATGTTCTTGTCGGCATCCGTTACGCTCCCCTTGAGAAAATCGTCGATATACAGCGCACGGACGGTTTTCAGCGGCTGCATGGCTTCGGCGTATGCTTCGGCATCGTTTACCTTTGCCTTGATTGCCGGAATATCTCCCCGCCATTGCACATACCGGACAGGGATTCCGCCGTCCATCAGCTTGGCGCAAATCGCCGTACACAGGTGGGTTTTCCCAGTGCCGGGAGAGCCGCCGATGAAAAACCACTTGCCCTTCCAGTCTGTCAAATACTTCTCCGCCGCCTGCTTTGCGGCCTGTTGCCAATACTCCCGCGTTTGGAACGACTCAAAGGTGCAGCTATCCAGCAGTCCCAGAAGCCCGGAACGCTCCATGCGAAGCCTATTCCGGCGGATGATCTCGCATTTGCAGGTTCTGCTCACCAGTTTGCCGCTTTCCGTGCGCCGGACGGTGTAGCCCAGCCCGCCGCAGATGTCACAGCCATGTCCCGACGTGGTATTCTTGCTTTGTTGGCTGTTCACCGGCTTCCTCCTTTCTGCGCTGCTCCCATGTTCTGACGGCAGCCTTCCAGTCCTTCATGCGGTTTTTCCCAACCATCCATCCCTTGCTGGCGTAGAAATCGACGAACTGCTGTGCGTCAACTGTAGACCCCCGTTCGGCGATATAAGCCCGAACCTCGTCCAAAGAGGGCGGAGAGAAGCGCGCCTCGCGCGCATTATTCTCGCTTCTCGATTCTCGTATATCGATTCTCGATTCTCGATTCTCGAATACGGGGACATCTGCATTCATTTGTTTGCAAATGATTTCATCTGCTTGCGTAGGCTCTACAGGCTCAGGATATTTGCTTTCCTTTGCTCTCTGTGTCTGATACTTACCCCATGTTGGTAGGTAGAGGAAGCGCTTGCCCTGTGAAGTATAGAGGGCAACCAATCCAGCACTCGCCAGTCCATGAAGGGCGTTTTCTACAGTTTTCAGAGTAAGATTTTCTTTCAAAGGGAATAGCCTGTTTTTGATAATTGCGGCCCGTCCGTCATAGCGTCCGAAATCATCGCAAGAAACAATCAGCCGATAGAACAAGACCTCCTCGAACCATGAAAGCCTATCTACGCTGTCGCTGGTGCAGATGCTCTCGCGTATGATTCTGTTCGGCATCGGCGCACCGCCTTAGAACGGAAAATCGCCGTCGTCCTCGGAAATCTCCGTGAAGGTCTGCGTGGGCTGCTGCGGTGCGCTGTCCTTGCTGCCGCAGAAATGTACCCGGTCCGCCGTCAGCTCCACCACAGTGCGCTTGTTGCCAGTCTTGTCCTCGTATTCCCGGCTGGAGAGCTTGCCCTCCACGATGATCTCCTTGCCTTTGGTAAAGTGGGTGCAGATCAGCTCTGCCGTTCCCTGCCATGCCACACAGGGGAGGAACAGCTTTGTTTCTCTGTCCTTTACCTTCTCGCTCCACGCCACGCGAAAGCTGCACACCGTTGTCCCGTTCTGCGTGGCTCTGCGTTCGGGGTCAGAGCAAAGCCGCCCCTGCAAAATCATTCTGTTTACCATCTTTTTCCTCCTTACAAATAGCTTTTTCCGAATTCGCACCGGAAGTCATCTTCCGTCCACCCCTGCTCCCGCATGGCCTTTAACTGACCATATCGGCGCAGCAGACGCATTTGATTTCCGTTGCGGTGTACTGCCAGCCCTCCGTTTCTATGGCACCGTTCGCCGCAGAGATACACTACAAGGCCGTATTTCTCGCTTTTGTTGCGGTACGCACCGCCGAAGATGTGCCTAATGGTGCCGCTCCAGCGGGTCACCCGCTCCATTTCTGCCGCACAGGAAGCACCGTCTTTCATCAGTCACCTTTATCACCTCCCAACGGCTGGGCTTCGCCCCAGCGTGATTTTAGCGCATCCAACTCCTGCGGTGTCATAGTCTCGATTCCAGCTTCTCGGCAATCGGCAACGATCTGGTCAATCAGCCGTGACATCTGCTCTGTGTCGTAGGTGCTTGAGCCGTACCAAACCGCCACGTTCACGCATCCCGGAATTTTGCTTGGCCCTTGTTCCGCCATCCAGCCGGTTCCTTTCGCCTCCCATCTGCGGCAGAACTCGTCCGCCGCCTTTGATACCATGCACACAACATCGCTCACACCACCAATGATCCTGATTTCTTCCCGGTACACATCATTCCTCGGGATCCCATAGTGTGCCGCCAGTTTATCCAGCAGCACCCACGCATAAGCGTTTGCGTCAAGGCTCCTGCCCTTGCGCTTGATCTGCGCCACATACTGCTTGTCCGGCTTCATCTCGTCACAGATGGCCATTGCAGAGGCGGGGGACTGCACCCGGAGGCACAGCCACGCCCCATCGCTGTCCTGCTGCCACCGTGCGGCGGTCACATCAGCCTGCAACATTGTCCTGCTCCTTCTTTGCAGCCTTCATGCAGCCGGCGCACATCTGCGCTCCGTAGCGGCCCTTGGAGTACTTAACCATGTCCTTTACCGTCCACATTTCGCCGTTGCGCTTCCTGACGGACACAATGTCAGCTCCACATCGCTCACACACCGGAGCAGCGTTCCGCTCCTTCTCGTCCAGCTCGGCGGAAGAAATTTTGTCCGGGTCCTCGCCGGTGGGAAGCGCAAAGGTCCGCAGCCACATATACTTAAACGCATAGGTCATGGCCTTGCCGCTGCCCTTGTCTTGTGTGTCTGCTCCATCTCCGCAGGATGCAATCTCGATGTATTCCTCCGGGTTTTCCACGTTGACCATGCGGTAGATGACATCCACGTGGGTAATGTTCCCAGTTCTCCCGGCTGTCTGTGCGATGGGGTATACAACCAGTTTGTGTTTCAGCAGTTCCGCACGCATGATGGAGGTTACCTTCTCCTCGCTCAATGCCTTATACTTGGTGCTGCCAAACTCTACATGATCGTCCTTTGCAAGATACTGGACATCCTGCATAATCGCTGCGATTTTCTCATAGATATTCATCATTCGGTTTTCTCCTCATCAACAACTTGTAGCGGGCAATATGCCCCGACGATTCTCGTGTCTAACAGATACTCGCCTGTTCTCCGACATTGATTTCGCGAATAAGTCTCCAGCAGTGGGCAGAGGTTACAGCACATTTTCCCCTCCGGGAATGGGATTTCCACTGTAGCTTTTATGTACCGGAGGACACCGTTTATCATCCCAAGCCCCCCTTATGCAAAAACTCCGAGAGATACTCCCCCTCCGTCAGCTCGGAAATATAATCAAGCTGCACATCGGAGAACTTCCGTATAGCCAGCTTGAAATTTCCGATCGTTTCCAGCTCACACTTGTGGCACATAGCGGACTTCATCGGCTTCCAGCCGTGGCAAACAGGACATTCATCCGCTTCTCCGGGGATAATCTCCTCTCCGCACTCTGGGCAGACATAAATTATGCTGTTTCCGCACTCATCGGACTTTTCCTCGATGTAATCCAACGAATGGAACGCTGCACCACAATAATCACACAAATACATCGTCTTTCCTCCGTTTGTGTTACTTCCCGTCCAGCTTGTCCACCAGCCGCATGAGCCAATAACTCACCGTAGCTGCGCCGATGATCACCAGCGTCAATGTATATCCGTCCATCAATTCACCTCCGCAGCGCAAAGCGCATCGCACATACCCTTGCAGGGGCAGGCCGGACAATCGCACTCCAGCGGGTTCTTATCTTCGCACAGCGCATCGCGCCGTGCCAGAAAAGTATCCTCCAGCGCCCTGTATTCTTGGTTGGTCATGTTTACTCCTCTCTCTCCTCAATCCACGCATCCAGCTTCTTTTTAAAAATCTGAAACACCCGGCTGCGGTCGGTGCGGATGCACACGCCGAAGGGGTACACGCCCTGCTCCAGGCCGTCGGCCAGAGTGTCAGAACAAAGGCTCAAGCCTTTATCTCTAAGATACTTCGATGCCTGGTGCAGCGTCATGGTTTCGATCATTTGTCATCCTCCTTCTTCAACAGCTCGTCCACCGTGCAGCCGTACAGCTCGGCGATCTCCGGCAAGCGGCTGGCCCTCGGTGCCTGCGTGCCGGTCTCCCACATGTAAACCGCCGCATCCGTCACCTTTAGTTTCTCGATGACCTGCCGGACACTTAGCCCAGCGGCCACCCGAGCGCTGCGAAAACTCATTCTGTCACCTCCAGTTTGATTCTTGCTTAGTTTCCGTTGAATACGGCGAGGAAAAGTGCAAAAGCTTTAGCCGGCTCCGCATCGTCCAACCGCCGGTCTAAGTGCTCGGCCGCCGCCACGATGTTACGGCATCAGGGCGGCTTTCCCTCTCCGCAATCAACAAAAACTAAGTTTTACTTGACAACTTAGCAAACTGTGGTATTATGGAAGTGCCAACAACCATTAATATTTTCCGCAGTCCGCTAAGTGCAGGGGGGCTTGGTTGTGTCTTGCCTCCCGCCGATTCTTATTATAACTAATTAGAAGTTATAAGTCAACAACTTTCTATTAGTTTTTATTAGTTTTGGCGAACTGCACAATATACACGAGGTGCAAATGGACGCTATAGACAAAATAAACTTTTACTTGAGCAAAAAGGGCAAAAATGGGGCCGATTTAAGCCGTGCATTAGGGCTATCAAATAGCATTTATAGCCAATGGAATACGCGGAAAACTAAGCCGTCAAATGTTCGCCTTCCCGCTATTGCCGAATATCTCGGCGTTTCCGTAGAGGACATTATGCCGGACGATGTAGCCGCCCCCGCAGCTTCGCAGGGCGCAAAAAAAGCCCCCGATCAGGAGATCGAGGGCGGGATGAAAGATGAAGATTTGAAAGAAGCTGTCGAGCTTTTGAAGAAAATGGATAAGGAAACCCTGCGGATTTTTATCAAAGCCGCCCGCGGGGCTTTGGAGAATTAATTATGAGTATTTCGCGCTCGTAGCCG
>ERZ1673748.1223-NODE-1223-length-26359-cov-6.725137_pt1 | contig 26359 bp, 30 predicted proteins | sample MGYA00580196_ERZ1673748 | MGnify/ENA primary metagenome ERZ1673748 (study PRJEB41218, sample SAMN15661796) | gut metagenome | host: Homo sapiens | place: Canada: London | collected 2015-08-20/2019-03-30 | study: EMG produced TPA metagenomics assembly of...
AGGAGTCGATGGTGACGAACACGTCCACCTTGCCCCGTGACACCGCCTTCTGGACACGGCCCTTGATGGCATCCTCAGCGAATACATAGGCTCTGGGCAGCTTCACAGTACAGTCCAGATACCGGTTGTTGACGGAACGCACCTCCACGGTGATATCCCGCTTATTTCTGGTTTCTCGCGCCCGGCCATAGCCGGTCATGCTCTTGACCACAGCTTTATCCTCCTTCAAAGGGGATGGGGTCCCCGTTTATATACAACAGAAATAGCCACCGCCGCCCAGCAGATTGCAGCACAGCATGGTACCGCACAGGCGGGTGCAGGGATCGTCGCAGCCGTCGGTGGTGACACGGCTGTATCCGGCGGGGCGGTAGCCGGCGGAGCGACCCTCCGCCATGGCCAGCGCCTGCCGGTACTCCGGGTTGCCGGGGTCCATCTGCACCGCCGTCTCATAATAGCGCTTGGCCTCGTCCAGCCAGCCCCGCTTGAAGCAGACGGCTCCCTTCAGGAAGTTCCACTCGGCGTTGTGGTCACTGCGGGCGTTGAGCAGCTCCTCCGCCAGATTCAGGTCCCCCTGACGTATGGCCAGACGGATGCGCTGGATGGCGGGATCATAGCTGCCGCCGTAGCCGTTGGCGCCGTAGCCGCCGTAGGAGCCGCCATAGCTGCCGCCGTAGGCTCCGTAGCCATTGCCGGAGGCGCCGCGCTTGCGCTGGTTCTGGATCTCCTCGTAGGCCTCGTTGATCTCCTTCATCTTCTCCTGTGCCAGATCGGCCAGGGGATCGTCGTGGTAGTTATCGGGATGGTACTTTTTGGCCAGATTCCGATAGGCTTTTTTGACTTCCTCGTCTGTGGCGGTGCTGGGGACACCCAGCACCTGATAGGGATCACGCATCGCCGTGTCCTGCCTTTCGTTCAGGGTATTTCTCTCTCCGGGGCCGCTGCTGGAAGGTGCCGTTCAAAACGGCGTTTCCCACCTGATACAGCCCCGCATATACCACACTTTCAATGACCGGCTGCCATACGCCGCACTCCAACAGCTCGAAGGCCGCCGCCATCCGCTCCACGGACCGGTCCATGGTCTGGGCCAGCTCCTGACGGCTCTCCTCCGTCAGCTTGCCCTCCTGCACCGAAAATCGCAGGGGCAGCGGATTGTAGCTGCCGCTGCGCTGGTCCTTGGCCAGATCGTCCGCTGCGTCCGTCAGGTATATCCAGCGGCCCAGATGGTACAGCAGCTGTGCCAACACCCGCCGCCGGACAGGATCCGGCTCCTCCTCTGCCGCACCGGCCAGCAGCCGGGCGAAGGTATCCGCCGGGCGGTCAATGGAGGGACAATTCTCCCGCTCCAGCTCCGCCAGTTCTCCCAGGCAGCCCTGCACCAGCCGGTCAAAATCCGGCCGCAGGCGGGCGGCCTTGCGGTAGCTGCGGCGGAGAAGCAGGGCGGCCAGCCGGTATTTCAGGCCCCCGAAGAAGCCGTGATCCGTCACGCCGTCACGCAGCTGCCACCAGGTCAGGATGACGCTGAGGTCCGCCGCCGCATCCAGCGCCGGGTTTTCTTCCCCGCAGGGGCAGCCCCGGATGGGATGCACCGGGCAGCGATGGCGAGCGCAGGAAAAACCGCTGCCGCCGGCCAGCAGAATGGCCAGAAAGGCCAGATCGTAGTTCAAGATCATCCGGGCCGACAGGCCGTACCGCCGTCCCAGCGTGCGGCACAGGCCGCAGTAGGCGCTGCGGAACAGGTCTGTCTGCTCCTGAGTCAGCCGATCCGCCGCAGGACGCACATAGCCGAACATCAGAACTCCCGCACCACCGTGTAGGTCAGGGCCTCCGTCTTTTTGGCGTGGCGGTCATAGGCCACGCTGGGCAGGAAGGCCAGCGCCGCTGCGCCGATGGCGATGGCGTAGCGAACGCCCTCCGCCAGTCCCTCCGACAGGAAGTAGCCCAGCAGGAAGCCCACCACCGGCAGCAGATATACCAGCGCCACTACACCCAATATCTTCCGGGTGGCGCTCTCCACCACCACCTTCTGCCCCGGCCGGACCCCCACAGGGTCCTTGGCCCGTGCGTGGATGGCGGCGCCGGTCATGCCGCAGCCGGCGCATTCCTCACAGTCGTGGCCGCAGGCAGACTTTCGGGGGACGGATATCTCCACGAAGCCGCCGGGCAATATCTTTTCAACCGTTGCGATCTGTGTCATGGTAGCTTATACACCTCTTTGCTATGTCTATGGCTCTGTCGGGGTGTCCGAAGCCACCTTCAGATCCACCACCATCTGATACGAGCCCTTGATGCCGATATTCTCGTAGCCCTCGATGCGGATGGTCACCGGCACCGTATGGACCCCTGCGCCGGTGAGTCCGGACAGGTCTGCCACGATGTGGACGTTCTCCGCCGTCAGTGCGTTCACCTCCGCTGTCAGGCCCCGCAGCCGCACGTTCAGCGACTCCGTCTCTGCCGTGGCGGTCATGCCCTCCGGCACATTCTCAAAGGTGAACCGGGAAACGGTCAGCGTCCGCTCCGTGACGCCACGGACCACCACCGTCACGGTGGCGGTGTCCACGCCGTCGGCAATGGTCACATCCTCCGGCACGGGGATGGTATAGGTCAGGCTCTGGGAATCCTCCAGATCCTGCACATACAGGGTATCCAGCACGATGCTGTCGATCTCATCCAGTCGGGCCTTCTCGCCCACCAGCTTCACCGTGGCGGGAGAGATGGTGTAGTCCACCGTCTCCATGGTGGCCCCCACGGCCTCCACAAAGTTCAACCGCAGAGGCACCTCCTTCACCGTCGACACCGGCATGGTAACGCCGATGAGCTTTTCACTGCTGCGGATGGCGCTGTTCTCGATCTTCACATCGTTGTGGTCATACAGCTCAAATTCCAGCGCCTGCACCACCGTCTTGTCAGCTCCGGTGATATCCAGCCGCACCTTGGCGTAGCTGACATTCAGCAGGTCGTCCCGCTGGCCACGCAGCAGCAGCACCTCCGGATCCAGCGTCAGCTCCCCGGCCATGTAGCCGTCAGCCACGCTGCCCACAATTTCACACTGAATGGGTACTTCCTTGCTGTCCAACTCGCCCACGGTGACGGTGATGCTGTAAATGCTGGCAGAATCCACCGTCAGTTTCCCTCTGCGGATGTTATCCGGAAACACCACCTCGTAAGTCAGGGTCTGGCTGCCGGCCTCCTTGATATTGCTGGTATTGGCCACGATCCGAATCTTGCTGCGGTCCAGCTTATGCAGCTCGTTCCGGGGACCCTTGATGACCAGATCCACGGTGGTGTCATAGCCCGACAGCAGCATCAGGCCACGATCTGCCAGTGTGGTATCCTCGCCGGAGAATTCCACCGGCACATTTTTCACCTTCAGCGTCACCTCCGGCGAGGTGACGGTATCCACATAGATCCACAGAGCGATCGCCACCAGGATGGAACCGATGATCCGCAGCGCCTTACGGCTGGCATCATTCTTCTTCATCGTTCTGCGCCCCCTTTCTCCGGGTCCGAAGCAGTTCCCGCAGCGGGAAGCGGGCCCTATCCGGTTCCTCCTGCTGGGGCATCAGCTCGTTGTGTAGCAGCTGGGACAGGGTCTCCGCCTGCAGATGGCGCTTCAGCATCCCACCGATGGCCACAGAGATGGAGCCCGTCTCCTCCGAGACGATGACCACCACGGCATCGGAATTCTCGCTCATGCCGATGCCCGCCCGGTGGCGCATCCCCAATTCCCGACTGAGGTTCACATTCTTAGACAGGGGCAGCATACAGCCCGCCCCCAGGATCCGCCCGTTGCGGATGATGACGGCGCCGTCGTGCATGGGCGCCTTGACGAAAAAGATGTTCTTCAGCAGCTCGCTGGAGACGGAGGCATCCAGCGTGGTACCGGAGCGCACCACGTCGTCCAGCAAGATCTTCCGCTCGAACACGATGAGCACGCCCGTGCGGGTGCGGGACATCTCTGTGCAGGCCAGCACCGTCTGGTCGATGGCCCGCTCCAGCTCCGGCAGTTCCTTCTCCGGTGCCAGCGTCCGCAGCAGGCGGATGTTCTTGCTGCCCAGCTGCTCCAAAATCCGGCGGATCTCCGGCTGGAACACGATGATCAGGGCCAGCACGCCCCACTCCACCATGTGGCTGAGGATGTAATTCACCACCCGCAGGTTCAGCTTCGAGGACAGCCACAGCGCCGCCAGAAAGATGGCCACACCCTTCAGGATGTTGGCGGCCCGTGTACTCTTCACCAGCGACAGCAGCTTATATACCAGATACGCCACGATGGCCACGTCCAGCAGGTCCGCCAGACGGATCAAAGGCAGGTATCCTTTGATATTTTCCAATACAGACAGGATCTTTTCCATATTGCAGACCTTTCCCATTCACATACCAATAGGTATTTCACATTATATAATTATTTTTGGAGAATTGCAATAAAAACGTAGGGGCGTGTCTGACATTTTCACGAATCGGCGGGATTGATGGGAAAAAAGGCCCCCTCCGGCCGGGGCCGGAGGCTTTGATGTCGGCTTATGCCGGGTCAGGTCTTACTTCTCTTTGTCGTTCTTCTTTTTCTTGCCGGCGGCGTCGGTGCAGACGATCTTCACCTGATGCGCTCCGGTGGAATCGCCCGGAATATCGAAGGTGAACTCGCCCTGGTCCGCCACGATGGCGGCGATCTCCTCTGCTGTCCACGTCTTGTAGGCCTTGCTGTAATCGTCCAGATACACCACCACGGACTGAAGCAGCAGGTTATCTCCGGCGGACAGGCTCACCGTGAGGTTCTCCAGAGGATAGGTGGTATCGCTCTCCAGATTGGTCACGGCCATGTTGGGCTTGGTCTTATCCACGCCGAAGCCGATCTCCTGCTTCTTGGTGTCCAGCGTGTTTTCCGCTATGTTGCCCGCAGCATCCTCGGAGTAGAAGGTCAGGCGATAGACGCCGTCATCGGCAAAGTTCTTGGCCAGCACGGTGTAGATGTACTCATACCACTGACCATTGCCGCCCCGCACCTCGATGCGGTAGTCCGTACCCTCCTGCAGGATGATGGTCTGATTGTTCTTGAAGAGCGTGATGCGGATGTTCTGGAGGGCGTTAGGGTTGGTCTCCGTCACCACCACATCCTGCGGCGTCTGGACGTAGGAGCCGTTGAGCTGCTCCGTGGCGGCGCTGAGGGCATAGGTGGAGCTGAAGCGGTTGGCGGAGAACCAACCGTTCTACGCAAGATGAGGGTTTAAGGGGCCATCGTGCTCCTATTTTTTTGCTATGCCGAAGTATTCTCCCACCCGCTGCACCGGCCTTGCGGCGCAGATGCTGCCCACTGACAGCAAAAGTCCGGCACACAGCAGAACAAGACAAACCCCTCTCCCCTCCGGCCACACCGTACTACGTTCATTATATCATCATTTTCCATGATAACGCCATATTTGCATCCTATAAGCGAAATAAGGGACAGCAGTATTGCCAGCACCGAGATTCCCTTCACCAACTGCACCACATACCACAGCGGAAAGTGCTTCGGTCGAAGCAGCATCGCCAGCGCCAGCGGCAGCCCTACCCCGCCAAAGGCCACGGCCGCCAGCTCCCCATAGCGCAGTCCGCCGCAAAGGACGCTGGCGGCAGCTCCCAGCCGTACCTCCCTTATCCAGCCGCCCAGCAGCAGCGTCACCAGAATGTGTCCGCCCTCATGGAGCGCCGGGTACAGGAGAACCGCCGTGAATAGTCCCAAAAGAAGTAGCATCGCTCCTCGCTTAGCATCCGTCATCCGCCTCACCTCCTACTGCATATTGTGAAAAAAGGGACCTGCCTTTATCCCGGCAGGCCCCACTTTCTCCGCAAAAAGCAGGAGGGGACGCTCTGCGTCCCCTCCTGCTTTTTGCGCTATGAACTTACACTATAAAAAGAAAGGCCTCCGGCGATTGCCGAAAGCCTTTATGGCAAAGAGTAACCAAACGGAGCAGAATCATGGTAAAAGTAAGCAAAAGTAGTGTGACTGCTCTGTTCGACAAATTGGAATTTATGGGTGCAAAACAAATACTTGATTGGGGTAACCAAATTCTTCTGTCAATTCGCCTTCCTGAAATCCAAATTTTCTGTACAGCGCCCTTGCTGCAATCCCTTTTTCATCATTTTCACGAAACGTTGACACCGTGATTTCCCGGCTTACATCCAATTCATTCAGCACTTTTCTCAAGAGGATCGAAGCAATACCCTGCCTTCGATGCTCAGGATCCACAGCCAAACAACAAATCATGTTCTTGCTGCGCGAAAAAAGAAGAACACCAATGATTGTTCCCTGGCTTTTGACGCATAATGCCTGTTTTTTATTCATGAACTTCAGTACGGTTTGTTCATGCTCCTCTATACGCTCTTCCGTTTCAAGTCCCGGAAAATTCCAACGGACCTTTCTAACAAGCTGCATCCACGAATTGATACAGGTGCTTTTTCCAAACACGGCTTCCATCTCATTTATGCCAAGAGAAAGAAAAAGCATATCCTAAATGTGTTTACGACTATTTAGTCCATAAATGCAAATTTTCAATAACAAACGCTTCAATAGTATTGCGTTTCTAAAGATTTTGTGATATACTATAATCACATATCTGTAGAAATGAGGCGATTATTGTGGGTATTTCTTATAAAAGACTTTTCAAGCTGCTTATTGACCGTGGGTTGAAGAGGAAGGACCTTCAAGAAGCGATTGGAATTAGCTCTGCTACAGTGACTAAGCTTTCCAATAATGAATGTGTTCGACTCGAGATACTGATAAAGATATGCTCATACCTCGGTGTGACATTCGATGAAATTATGGAAATAGTGCCGGGTGAAAATATAGAATAACCCGGTTTGAGGTGCAACTATGAGACAGCCTAAATGGGATAAATTTGAGGCAGCTTTGCTGATCGAGACATATTGGAACATTCGCAATGGAAAAATATCCCGAAAAGAGGCTGTTGCATCATTGTCAAAGCTTCTCCGTGATCGTGTGCCGGAGAATGAGATTGATGAAACCTATAGAAACGAAAACGGGATAAATATGAGGCTCGGTGAGCTTGATGCACTCTTTAACGATGGCAAGGGTGGACTCACAAATACATCAGAGCTTTTCAGAGAAATGGTATCAATGTACAACACCGATCAGAACGCATTCGAAGAAATATTGAAGGAGGCGCACGACATGAACGGTAATACCAGTATTAAGGCAAGCTTTAAGACCTGGCTTTCGGCCAAGTATCCTAAAGCCGTGTTTGATGTCGTGCGTTCCTATATCAAAACAGCGGAAGAATTCTGCGTTAAAGTAAAAGTGCTTAAGCAGCCGTTGCTTGAAACCGTTGAAGCAGAAGTGCTACCTCCGAAGGCAGATAAGCGCGATATGACCGCTATTAAACGGTTGTGCACAGCTTTTGTAAAACTCCTTTATCCGAATGCACAGCATAAGGATGACATCCCGGGAGATGAGTTTGTTAAATACTGCCTTGAGCCTGCAAAAGAAATGCGTGCTGTAATTAAGAAGCAGCTCTGCATTATCGACCCGAAAGAGTTTGATGTCCCTGGTAAAAACACTATCCCGGATGTTCAATATAGGTGGTGAAAAACATGAAGCAGCGTATATACGCAGATAATGCTGCAACGACAAAACTTGATAGCACAGCATTCGACGAAATGCGGCCGTACCTGCTCGAAAACTACGGGAACCCATCACAACCCTATGGGTTCGCAAAAGAGCCCCAGAAGGCCCTTAAAACGGCCAGAGAGCGCATTGCTCGGTGCATCAATGCTGACCCGGACGAAATATTCTTTACGTCCTGCGGAACTGAAAGCGACAACTGGGTTATAAAAGGTGTGGCGTTTTATCTTGGCAAAGGCCATACCACTATTACCAGCGAATTTGAGCATCACGCTGTCCTCAATTCTGCTGCAGCGATTGAACGGCTTGGATATCCGGTTGCGTATTTACGTCCGGATCATTCGGGCGTAATCAAACCGACAGAATTAGACAGAATAATTGCAAATACAACTGGACTGGTTTCCGTTATGCTCGCAAACAATGAAATAGGCACCATCCAGCCAATTAAGGAACTGGCCCAAATAGCGCATGAGCACGGTGCTTTGTTCCACACAGATGCCGTACAAGCTGTAGGCCATATTGAGATAGATGTAAAAGACCTCGGAGTTGATTTCTTGTCAGCGTCTGCACATAAATTCAACGGTCCCAAGGGCTGTGGATTTTTGTACATCAAGAAGGGCACCCAGATCAATCCTCTTCTTGATGGCGGTGCTCAAGAAAGTGAGCATCGTGCCGGAACCGAGAATGTGGCTTCAATTGTTGGTATGGCAAGGGCTTTAGAAGATAACTGTTCTTGTCTTCATGATAATACAGAACGTATCCTGGAAATGGAAAAAGCTCTGTTATCCGAATTAACTGCTGCTCACGTTCACTTTCATAGAAATGGTTGTGAGCCGCGTATACCCGGAAATATCAGCTTGTCTTTATCGGGAATAGAGGGTGAAGCTCTTTTGCACCGCCTTGATCTTCGGGGCATATGTGTTTCAACAGGTTCAGCCTGCGACAGCGTAAACACTCAAATTTCTCATGTACTAAGGGCAATAAGCCTTGATGAGAAGCCCGCAAAGGGCACTATCAGAATTTCTCTCGGTAAAAATAATACCGCAGAGGAAGCTGGTATCATCGGGAAAGAAATCGTAAAAATATTAAACGGCAGATAATCAATAATCCTACGATAGCCATAAATCCTACGATTGGGTATAAATCCTACGATAACCCATGAATCACACGGTAGCCTTGCCTGGGAAAAATAAAAAACGGGTCAGTTTTCCGGGATAAAAGATCCCAGAAAAAAGGCCCGAATAAAGCAAGAACCCGGGAAAGCCCTTGTATCAAGGGACTTTCGGGTAAAAGAGAAGCACCGAAGGGAGATTAGTAAATGATTACTTCCATCACAGTCCAAGTTGAGTTAATGATGTATGGGTTCGTCGCGTTTGATATCGGCGCTACAAAAAATGGAGTAAAGGCATCATGGATTGCTGTCGCTGATGGAGGAGACATACTCGATAATGATTCGATGGAGATGGACGAAAAGGCATTTGAACACTTAGCCTTTCAATTGGATAGTATTGAGTTGCCTACATTAGAAGATGACGAAATGAGCAGAGCATGGGATATACGGTTCCTCGACGAAAACGATAATGAAATCAAGTCAATTGAGAGAGGCTATTGGCCCATTGATAAGCTCGAAAAAATCGTGTCCATTATTGATGAATTTTTGAATAACGACGTGGCCACTGAATGGCTTCATAATATCATCGAGGCATAGAAGTTCGCCGGAGCTGAAAATCCTACGATAGCCATAAATCCTACGATTGGGTATCAATCCTACGATAACCCATAAATCACACGATAGCCTTGCCTGGGAAAAATAAAAAACGGGTCAGTTTTCCGGGATAAAAGATCCCAGAAAAAAGGCCCGAATAAAGCAAGAACCCGGGAAAGCCCTTGTATCAAGGGGTTTTCAGGTAAAAGAGAAGCACCGAAGTTTGTATCAAAACTTCGGTGCTTATTTGGCAGCGGGAGAAGGATTCGAACCCTCACATACGGAGTCAGAGTCCGCTGTGCTACCTTTACACAATCCCGCTGTGTTCTGACGAACAAGCTATATTATACACGCTTCCTGTGTTTTGTCAACACTTTTTTCAAATCTCCTGAAAGTTTTTCCGGAGCCGGGTCTCCCCGGCCCCGGAAAGCTGTCATCCGGTCATCACTGAGCCAGCTTCAGATCCTCCGCCGTGAAATACTTCTTCAGGGGCTTGTACAGCGCCGCAAAGACCACCAGGCACAGGATGATGCTGGGGAGCATATAGCTCCCGTTATAGAGCAGGGAGTAGAACCACGGGCTGGTCATGGTCATGCCGAAGAACTCATCGGGCATATACTTGCCCCACACCACGGCGCCGATGATGTAGTGGGCCAAAAACCGCAGCACGCCGCCGATGACGGTGCCATAGAACACGCTCCACCTCCGGCGGGCCAGCAGGCCTGCGCCAAAGCCCAGCGCCGTGAAGGCCAGGAAGTAGTCGCAGATGATGGTGGTCCAGTCGATGGAGAACTTGTTGCCGATGAGATAGGTCACGGTGCCGAATACGAAGCCGGCGCCGGCGCCCCAGCCGCAGCCATACCGGACGGCGAACAGGATGATCGGCAACATCTCCAGCGTGACCGAGCCGCCGTTGGGGAACTCATAGAGCTTGATAAAGCTCAAAATCTCCGCCATAGCGATAAAAATGGCGGCCTCACAGAGGGTACGGGTCTTATTGTTTTTCATATGTTCGGATCTCCTCCTAAAAAAATTCCCGCATGGCGAGCCATGCAGGCGTCGCAATGCGGAACATAAAATCCCTATGATCGCATTCCTACGCCGGCATTACCCGGATCAGGTTCGAGGGACCGGACGGCGATACGTCTCATCTCAGCCGGCTTGCACCAGCGCCCCTTGGATTGTAGCGCCATCTTATCATGCCGAGCATTGTCTGTCAATCGCTATTTTCCACAAAAAGGGGAGCATCCCGCCGAATGCTCCCCGTCTGTCTTATTCTCCGGCTTTCTCCGGCGCCGTCAAGCCCTTTTCCAACGCCGTTAGGCCCTCCTCCATCCGCCGGAAGCTGCTCATATCCGGCTGGCGAAGCGTCTGCTCTGCCTGCTGTAAGCGCTCCAGCAGCTGGCAATTCATCTGCTCATAGTCCGCCTGCGCCGTGCGGCACCACTCCCGCTGCCGGGCCGCCAGCTGACGCAGCCGGGTCACGGCTTCCTCCCGGAACTGCTCCGTGCGGCGGTGGGCGCTGATCTCGATCTGGGCCACATGGTCCTTCAGAGACTCGTATTCGTCCGCCTGTACCTTCAGTTGGGCGCAGCGCTGCTCCAGCTCCTGATTCCGGGCCTCCGCATCCGCCAGTTGCCGGCGCAGACGGCGGCAGGTCTCCTCGTTGTCCTGCATATTCAGCAGCTGCGCCTGTGTCACCCGCTGGGTATTCTCCAGCGTCTGGTTCTCCTTCCGGAGGGTCTCGTTCTCCGCCTCCAGCGCCGCCACACGCTCCTCGTACTCCCGGCCGGTTCTTTCAATATATGCAATCACATCGCTGCGGTCAAAGCCGCCGAACATACTGGTCTTAAAGCTGGTGCTCATCCGTGATCCCCCCGCAAATTCTTTTACCCTACCATATCACAAAACGCCGTTTTTTACAAGCCACAAAATGAAAAAGCGGAAGGGGAACGTTCCCCTCCCGCCCGGTCTGAAGCTTACAGGATCGGTTCCTCGGCTCTTACGGCTCTTCTTTCTCCTTCTTCCGCTCCCGCAGGAGCTCCACAAGCTCCGATATCCAGCACACGGCAAGTATGCCCAGCACCGCCGCAGAAAACAGGAACAGGTGCTTGTGTTTTTCCACATTGTCAGTTCCCTTCTCCGGCCCTGTTTTTCCTCTTTATATTTGCAATAACGCACAAATTGTGCGAAGTCAACATTTTTCGCAAGGATATCCCGAAAAATCCAGATCATATAACACATAGGTGAATGTACATCACCATGCCCGAAATTCATCACGCCGCAGCATGACACCTCCTCCGCTCACATCTCTTCATTTTCTTCATATTGCCAAAGTCTCCGATATTTCCCTCCGCTTCCAGTATTGTTAATAAGTAAACAGTCTATTTTTGCAGATATTTCTTGCTTTTTTGTGCCATTTGGTATAGACTAATCGGGAACGACTTATTTTGAGAGGCTGGCTTGAACAATATGAGCAATCCCTATAAGACACGGGAAGGCGGCGCTACCGTCACCGTCTTTGTTCCCTACGACTGCAACAATCACTGCCCCTTCTGCATCAACAAAAAGGAGTATGCCGACTGCTCCGGCTTCAGTCTGGATGCCATTCTCCGCAGCATCCACACCATGGATGAGATCACGCCCCGCTGCGACTTCGTCTTTACCGGCGGTGAACCCTTGGCAGATCTGGGATCCCTCCAGAAGATGCTGGACGCCATTCCCAACACCCACAGAATTTTTATCAACACCACCTTCCCCGTGCAGCAGAAATACTCCGCCGACGAGATGATCGCCTTCACGAAGCGCAACCGGGACAAAATCACCTGCATCAACATCTCCCGCCATTTGGTGAAGTACGTGGAGGAGTCCCCGGACGAGGTAGTGGGCCGCATCGCCTGCCCCACCCGCATCAACTGCGTGCTGTATAAGAACTACCCCGCCCAGAAGCTGACGGATTACGTGGAGCGCTTCCTACCCTACCGCATCCCCATCCAGTTCCGCTACGACTACACCGAGACCACTCCGGAGAACCTCTATGAAGAGGAGCACGACAAGATCCTTCAGGACCTGAAGAAGCAGTTCACCTACAAGGGGCTGGACGGCTGCCGGATGCGCAACGGCTTCCACTTCGAGTATAAGGGTCTTCACATGACCTACCATAAGACCCTTCCCTATTCCACCATCGTGGAGACTGGCGACGACGGCATCACCTACGACATTCTGTACGATATCCTCATCAAGCAGAACGGCGAGATCCACTCCGATTGGACCGGCGTGAAGCTGGACGTGGAGAAGTACCGCCACGTGACCTACGAGCCATACGACCTGCGGGTTCTGGACGGCACCATCGACTTCTGATGCAAACATCCCCCTCTGTACTCACTGTACAGAGGGGGATGTTTCCGTCTCTCCCCCAAAAAATCAAAACCTCCGGCTAAGCCGGAGGTTTGACGAGGCCCTATAAGGGCCTATTACGGACGAAGCCCCTTATGGGACCCGAAAGGTCTGCCGACCGCATTTCCTTCTCGGGCTACCCCTCAAGGGCTTTTATTTATGCCTTGGGATTCTTACTACCCGTAAACGGGTCTATAAATTCCCTTATGCTAATTGGGTCGGATATTTTGTCCTCCTCCAACTGGTTCTGTATGTACGCCTTGATCGCCTTCTTGTTGCGGCCTGCCGTATCCACTTGTTGGCACAACTTCCGCAGTATGATCCCTATGTCCTCTTTTATCTTTCCGCAAATCTCCATTCGTCTATATCTCGGCGCAAACACCACATGGTATTGGCAACGCCAGCTGGTATGCTCTAAACCACTTACATCTACTTCATTCATGAATTACTCTCCTTGTTCTTGTAAGCTTTGGTCGGCAAACCTTTTCTTTACTCTAACTTGGAGACATTTTCTTGTCTTCTTTTCCCCTCGCCATAGGCTATTTTTACCCCCGGCAGAGCCGGGGGTTGTCTTTGGTTGCCAATGCAGAAAAAGCAGGACAAGCGCCCTGCTTTTTCCGATGCAGCGTTACACGGTGCCGGTGACGGTCACTGTGGTGGTGCCGGGGGTGACGGTATAGGTGCCATCCGTCTCCTGGGTATAGGTGGCCGCCGGGACGGTGATCTGCCCGGCAATGGTGGCAAAGGTGCCGGTGGCAGCATCGTAGGTGTAGTTGTCTCCTTCCTTCCACGCATCGCCGTTATACGTCACCGTCAGACCGGTGAGGGCCGGGTCGAAGGTATCCGTCAGGATCACGTTGTCCCCTGCCGTGGCGGCGGTATTGCCGAAGTTCTGGAGGACGAAGGTATAGGTCAGTTGCCCGCTCTCCGTGACGGTGGCGGGGCAGATGGCCTTGCTGACGGTGAGGTCCGCCCGCTGGGCCGCCGCCAGTGTGGCCTGCGCCGTCAGGGATGCTGCCAAACCGCCGCCGGTGACGGTGGCCGTGTTGGTGATGGCGGCCTCCTGATCCAGCGGCGCATAGCGGGTAACAGCGGCCTCGTACACCAGCAGCGCATTGCCTCCGGCGGGGACGGTGAGACCGGTGACGGTCAGGGGAGGCCCTGCCGTCACCGTGGGGGTCGTTTGCAGGACACCGTTGACATATACCCGCAGCGTCCCCTCGTTGTAGGTCAGCGGGTACACGGTGTCCGTGCCGAAGGCGTAGCCACCCAGATTGTCCGTCAGCGCCAGTTCCGTCAGGGGCGTTGTGCCGCCGTTCACCAGCGACAGCACGTAGGTGACGTTGTCTCTGGCGGTGTAGCGGCTGCTGGCCGCCGTCTTGGTGAGGGTCAGCGTCTCCAGCAGCTCACCGGTGACGGTGTTGGAATTGGAGGTGCCGCCGTTATAGATCAAGGTGGCGAAGTTGGTAAAGCTTGCCATGACATCCACTCCTGTTCGATAGTCGGTGGGGCCGCAGCCCCAATACAGCATATGCCGCAGCATCAAAGCGGTTGACGGCACCGGGCAGACTCTATTATAATAGGTAGCATTGATGCCAGCATGAAAGAAGGGATGTTCCATAGAGCTGAAACAATTGCAGGCGGCCTTTTCCGGCCATGTGCCGGGCCTGCTGGGGGCCACCGCCGCCTATGCCGTGCTGGTGCCGGTGGCGGAGACGGCGGAGGGTCTGAGCCTGCTGTATGAGGTGCGCTCCCCTGCCCTGCACCACCACAGCGGGGAGGTCTGCTTCCCTGGTGGGCGCATGGAGCCGGGGGAGACGCCGGAGCAGTGTGCCCTGCGGGAAACGTGGGAGGAGCTGGGCATCCCCCCGGAGGACATCCGGCTGCTGGGCCGGGCGGACTTCCTGCACCTGCGCTCCGAGGCCCTGATGCACCCGGTGCTGGGACAGGTGGCCCCGGCGGCGCTGGAGCGGCTGCGGCTGAACCCCGCCGAGGTGCGGCAGACGTTTCTGGTGTCGCTGGACTGGTTGGCGGCCCATCCGCCGGAGGTGTACCGGTATCCCCTGCTACCGGTGGGAGCAGAGCAATTCCCCTATGCCCGGGTGCAGGCGCCGCCGGACTACCGGTGGACACCGGGGCAGGCGGAGGTACCGGTGTATGATGGGCTGCCCTACCCCCTGTGGGGGCTCACCGCCCGCATCACCCGTCATGTGGTGCAGCGGACCACCGAGGGGGCGGAATAGAAAAATCAGGCGGAGGAGTAGCTGCTTCTCCGCCTGATTTTTGTTTTGACTGCCAAAACATAGTCCCGCCCTCCCTAATGGGGAGGGCGGGGCTTTCCTATTATTTTCCTCCCCGCCGGAAGAAGGCCGCCACCACGGCACCTGGACCGGCGTGGGTGCCGATGACGCTGCCGATGCACACGGACTCCAGCGTCTCCGTGCCGTTTTCCCACAGAGGGGCGCTGTCGGCCACATATTTTTGCAGCAGGGCGTCGCTGAGCCCGGAATAGCCCAGCAGCAGGGGCATGGAGAAGTCGATGCCGCCGCTCTCGTGGATCTTCTGCACCAGCAGATTGTTGCCCTGCCGGGAGCCACGGGCCTTGCCGATGATGGTCACCTCGCCGTCCGTCAGGGTCAGCACCGGGTGGATGTTCAGCAGCCCCCCTGCAAAGGCAGCGGTCTTGGAGATGCGCCCGCCCTTTTTCAGATACTCCAGCGTGTCCACCAGCCCGATGATGCACACGTCCTGCCGCCGCCGCTCCAGCAACGCCGCCAGCTCTCCGGCGGGCAGATGGGCGTTGTCAATGGCGTACCGGGCCAGGATACCGGAGCCGATGGAGGCGGACATGGTGTCCACCACGAAGATGCGCTCCCGCCCCTCGGCGGCGATACAGGCGCTCTGATAGGTGCCGGACAGCTTGTGGGAAATGGTCAGCACCACGGCGCTGTCCCCGGCAGCCTCCACCTGATCGAACAGCTGGGCGAAAGCGTCAGGAGAGGGCTGGCTGGTGGTGGGCAGCACGTCCGACTCCACCAGCCGCTCATAAAAGCGCCGGCGGTCGATGTCCACGCCGTCCAGCAGCTCCTCCGTCCCGAAGTGGATGGTCAGGGGTACGATGTGTACCTGCCTGCGGTACTGCTCCGGCAGGTCGATGGTGGAATCTATGATGATTCTGGTCATAAGTCTGTTTCTCCGTTCTATGATTTTCGGGGGGCTGCCAAGCGCTCCAGATGGCCGCTGATGCAGGTTAGGGCGTCGTACATGACCTGCCGCTGCTCCGGTGTCAGGCCCTTGCTGGCGGCCTCCACCAGCCGGTCGATCTTCCCTGCAATGGCCCGACCTGTCTCCTGCCCCTTCTCCGTCAGCGTCAGGGGACTGCGGTATCGCTTGTCCGGTCGGGTGACGTAGCCGTTCTGCTCCAGATACTCCAGCGACCGGGACACGGCGGCCTTATCCTCCTCGCACCGGTCGCACAGCTGCCCGGCGGTTAGCGGCCCCAGCTGCGTCAGATAATAAAGACACGAGACGTGAGGCCCCTTCAAATGAAATTCGGACATCTCCTCCGCCTTGATACGGCGGATACTGCGGCTGATTTTGGCAATCAGCACGGTAAAGGTCTCGAAGCGCTGCTGCATGGTGGCTCCTCCTTAAATGTTGATAAATCAACAAGTGTAACGTATCATACCACGCAAATGTTGATTTGTCAACAAAAACTTTTTCCGGCATGACAGGGAGAATTTGCGTCAAAAGGTTGACATTTCTGCCGGATATGGTACACTAAAGCTCATACTGAGGGAGTAGATGGCTCGGCAGCGAGTGGCAAGTCAACAGACTGATGGGACCCCATCTGGCTTGTCTTAAACAACGAGACTCAAGTATGGCGGGGGTCGTGCTTGGGCGTTTTGGTCAGGCACACCGTGCCTGATTTTCTTTTTTTGGAGGGAACCATCATAGGACTGTTAGAATTGTTTCTCATTGCGGTGGGGCTGTCTATGGACGCCTTCGCCGTCTCTGTCTGCAAGGGCCTGTCTACGCAGACGCTGCAAAGGCGGCACTATCTCATCGTGGGTGCGTGGTTCGGAGGCTTTCAGGCGCTGATGCCCACCTTGGGCTATCTGCTTGGCTCCACCTTCGAGCAGTATATCACGTCGGTGGATCACTGGGTGGCCTTCATCCTGCTGTCCGTCATTGGCGGCAATATGCTGAAGGAAGCCTTCTCCAAGGACGAGGAGACGACGGACGCCTCCTTTGCTCCCAGGGTCATGCTGCTGCTGGCGGTGGCCACCAGCATCGATGCGCTGGCGGTGGGCATTACCTTCGCCCTGCTGCCGGGGGTGAACATCGCGGCGGCGGTGCTGTTCATCGGCTGCATCACCTTTATCCTCTCCGCCGTGGGCCTGAAGGTGGGCAACGTCTTTGGCCTGAAGTATAAGAACAAGGCGGAGATGGTGGGCGGTGCCATCCTGATCCTCATGGGCCTGAAAATTCTGCTGGAGCATTTGGGCCTCATCCAGTTCTGAACTCTGTAAGCGTAGAAAGCGACCCTGTCCAAAGCCGGACAGGGTCGCTTTTTGCCAAAAATCTCTGTGCAGTATTTTCCCTTTATAGCAGCATGATACCAGCGCTTTCGCAGGTCTGCACCGTCTCCTGGTCCCAGAGGCTGGCCTGCACCTCCCCGATGTGACAGGTGCCGATCATCATCATGCACAGGCGGCTCTGGCCGATGCCGCCGCCGATGGTCAGGGGCAACTCCCCCGCCAGTAGCATCCGGTGGAATGGGAGAGTGCGCCGATCGTCGCAGCCGCTGGCGGTGAGCTGGCGATCCAGCGCCGCCTCGTCCACTCGAATGCCCATGGAGGAGATCTCGAAGCTCCGCTCCAGCACCGGGTTCCACAGCAGGATGTCGCCGTTGAGCTGCCAGTCGTCGTAGTCCGGCGCACGGCCGTCGTGGGGCTGGCCGGAGCGCTTCAGGTTTCCGCCGATCTGCATGAGAAATACCGTGTGGTGCTCCCGGCAGATGGCGTCCTCCCGCTGCTTGGGAGTCAGGTCCGGGAACCGATCCTCCAGTTCTTGGGTGGAGATGAAATACACGTCCCGGTCGATGCGGGTGTGCAGGCTGGGAAAGGCAATGTCCAGCGCATCATTGGTCTCGCAGACGGCTCCCATAATGGCCCGCACCGTCTGGCGCAGATAGCTCTCCGTCCGATCCTCACGAAGGATGACCTTTTCCCAGTCCCATTGATCCACATAGATGGAGTGGAGGTTGTCCACCACCTCATCCCGCCGGATGGCGTTCATGTCGGTGAAGAGGCCCTTGCCGGGGTGGAACTGATAGCGCTTCAGAGCCAGCCGCTTCCACTTGGCCAGAGAGTGAACCACCTGCCCGGTGGCGTGTACGTCGGGGATATCGAAGGAGACAGGGCGCTCCACGCCGTTAAGGTTGTCATTCAACCCCGAATTTTCTTCCACAAACAGTGGGGCGGAGACCCGCCGCAGATTCAGGGCATTGCCGAGATTCATCTGAAAATTGCTCTTGATAAACTCAATGGCCCGCTGCATTTCATAGACAGACAACGGGGTTTTGTAGCCCTGCGGGATACAGACCTTGCTCATTGCGTAAGCACCTCTCTTTTTTGAAAAAATATACAGCTATTATAGGAGCATTTGCCGAAAAATACAAGAAAAAATTGAAATAGCTGCACAAGAAGATTTGAAAGAGTTGAACAAGGCAAGTTGAAATAGTTGAAAGGGTTTGGGGCAGGAGAATACCGAGAAATACGCAGTACCTTTGAGCAGTGAGCTGCACAGAGCTGCGCCTTGTCATAGGAGCGGAGAAAACAGGTAAGCGGAGCATACCGGCGAGCGAGAGGGAGTGAGTGACTATGGGGAAAATATCGGAAGGGCCTTCTTCCGCTTGCAGGAACCATTTTTGCTTATAGGTGCTGCAATGGCCTCTTGTTTTACAGCTCGTCCTCCCTTAGCTGATAGGGCATCGTGTCTTATTGGTACTTCTCCCGTATGGCCCGGAAGGCGGGGAGACTGCGCAGGATCATGTCGTGGGAGACGCAGTAGCTCAGCCGCAGGAAGCCTGGGCAGTGGAAGGCGGTGCTTGGGACCACCAACAGGTCATGCTCCAGCTTGGCCCGCTGGGAGAAGGCCACATCGTCGCCGTCAGGGACCCGGACGAAGAGATAGAAGGCGCCCTGCGGCGGGATGCACTCGTAGCCCATCTGGGTCAGCTCCCGATAGAGCAAGCGGCGGTTGGCATCATAGGCCGCCAAGTCCGGCCGGGCATCGGCGCACCGCTGGAGAGCCAGCTGCACCAGCGTCGGCGGGCAGACATGGCCGGAGCTGCGGGCGGCCCCGGCTACAGCGTGGAGCACGTCGGCCTGACCCTCTACGCAGGAGGGGACGCAGACGTAACCGATGCGCTCACCGGGCAGGGACAGGGATTTGGAGTAGGAGTAGCACACCAGCGTATTGGGATAGATGGTGGGCAGGAAGGGGACCTCCACGCCGTCGTAGACCAGCTCTCGGTAGGGCTCGTCGGCTATCAGGTAGATGGGGTGGCCGAACTGGGTACTCTTGCGGCGAAGAAGCTCCGCCAGCCCCTCCAGCGTCTGGCGGCTGTACACCACGCCGGTGGGATTGTTGGGGGAGTTGACCAAAACTGCCTGTGTATGGGACGTTAAATGGGCCTCTAAAATGTCCAGAGAGATCTGGAAGGTGTCCAGATCGGCGGGTACGGACACCAGCTTGCCGCCGTTGGATTCCACAAAGGGGAGGTACTCCGGAAAATAGGGGGCGATGGCCACAAATTCACTGTCCGGCGATACGGTCAGCGCCCGGATGACGGAGATCAGGGCGGCGGCAGCGCCGCAGGTAAAGAACAGCTCCTCCGGGCGGATGGTCATTCCGAAGCGGTGGGTCAGATCCTCCGCCACGGCCCGGCGGGTGCCGTCGAAGCCGCCGGCCATGGAGTATCCGTGGACCTGAATGGGATCGGTGTCGTGCAGCACATCCAGCAGGGCCTGCTGTACCGGCTGCGGGGCGGGGATGCTGGGATTACCCAGGGAATAGTCATATACGTGCTCCGGGCCTACTTCCGCCGAACGGCGCAGACCGTAGGCGAACAGCTCACGGATCATGGAGGGGGTGCTGCCCAGCTTCTCACATGTCGGATTGACCATGGTTTCAGCTCCTTTTCCTGAATTTTTGACTGATATCAATATGCGTAAAGCGATACTACCTAACAGATAAATCGGTGCAAATCGGCGGCAGGCAGGGGAAATTGGGCGCCGCAAAGACCGACTTTATGCCCATTATACATCCTACGGACGGGAACGTCAACGAAAATGGTTGAATGATTCAGTAAAAATATGGTGAATGGGGGTTGACGAGGACCGGGGAGAGACGATACACTATATCCATATGAACGAAATTATGCCATTGATGCCTATGCGATCGATGGTACACAAAGCAGCGCTGCGGGTGCGGCGCTGAAAGAACAGTGGAGTAGGAGTGGAAAGATGAATGAGATGAAAACGCTGCCGCTGGCCTTCACCTATGTGGGGGTATTTCTGGGGGCGGGCTTCGTGTCCGGCCCGGAGCTGTGGCAGTTCTTCGGGGCCTTCGGCAACTGGGGCTATGTGGGTTTTCTGCTGGCGGCGGTGCTGTTTACCCTGTTCGGTATTTTGCTGGTGCGGCTGACGCAGGTGGCCCACACCGACGAAATGGATCGGCTGCTGGTGCCTTGGAATATCCCGTGGCTGCGGGCGGCCTCCGGCATTGTGGCGGCGGCCTTCCTGTTCGGCGTGGTGGTCATTATGGCGGCGGGATCCGGAGCGCTATTAGAGCAGATGACGGGCCTGCCTGCATGGATCGGCAACGCCCTGTTCATGTTGGCGGTGGCGCTGGTAGCCCTGCTGGGAGTGACCGGCATGGTCAGCGCCTTTTCGGCGCTGATCCCGGTGCTGGTGCTGGCCACACTGGCCTTTGCCGCAGCGGCCTGCATAAAGTTCGGCACGGGGAATATCTTCCGGTTGGAGAACGTCAACACCAATCCCCTGATGCCCACATGGCTGGTGGCATCCCTGACTTTTGTGGCCTATAACCTGCTGGGGGGCATCGGCATCATGGCGCCCATCGGCAAGCTGGTGAAGAAGCGCTCGGTGATCTACTGGGGCATTACGCTGGCGGGGGTGATGCTGACGGTGGTGGCGGCCAGCATCCTGTTCAGCATGGCGGTGTATCCGGCGGCCATTGAGGCGGAACTGCCCATGGTGGCGGTGGCCACGGCCATCAGCCCCATGCTGGGGACGGTTTACGGCATCGTGCTGCTGCTGAGTATGTTCTGCAACGCACTGGCGTCGCTGGTGGCCATGCTGACCTACATGGAGCAGAAGCAGGCGGTGTTCCGCAAGCACAAAAAGCTGACGCTGGCAGCGGCGGCGGTGCTGTCGTGGATCGGCAGTCTGGCGGGCTTCGGGGATCTGATCAGCGTTATTTTCCCGGTGTTCGGCTATCTCAGCGTGGTATTTTTGGTGTGCATGATGGTACACTTCATTCAGTGCAAGCGGCGGGAAAAGCAGTCCGCCTGAAGAAAGTGACAGAAGATATCCCCCGGAGGTATTGTCTCCGGGGGATATCTTCCGTCATGGGAAATTACTTGATAGACTTGAAATGATAAGGCGTCACAGGGCATCGGTATCATGCTTCGCCTGAGCGTGCCACAGCCGGGCATACTGCCTCCTCCGCCAGCAGCTGCCGATGGCTGCCCCGCTGACGATGCAGCGAACACCAGAATCTCGCCGCAGAAGCGGCAGGAGGCCAGCCGGTGACTGATTTAGACAGAGGTGCGTCCGCCGGAGATGTGACTGAAGCGGCGGTACACCTCGTACTCCGACACCGGATCCAGCGCCGCCGGTGAGTCCGTCCCGCAACATGAAGGGGGCGTTTTGTACAGCGCACGGGCCATCATCAGCTTCTGGGCCTCGCCGCCGGAGGTGATGACCACCCGTTTGGCTCCGCCGCCAGCGGGAATCGTCATCGCAGATGGCGATGTGCATCTCTTCCACATCCTTGTGGCGATGTAATAAAAACAGGGCCGTACTACAAGCATACCCCGGCCCGTCAGGCAAATGCCACCTGCACCAGCAGCATATAGGTGATGGTGCCGCCGGCGATGGACAGGAGGGAATTGCGCCGCCACAGGTGCAGTCCGGCGGTGACGGCAATGGCAATGCACTCCGGCAGCCACTGACCGGCGGAGGCGAAGGAGACGTTCCGCAGACTGTACACCAGCAGCAGACCCATCATGGCCGGAGGCAGCAGGGTACACAGCTCCTGCAGGAACTTGGGCAGCGGCTTGCCGTGGGGGAACAGGATGGGCGGCAGAAACCGGGTGATGACGGTACCCACAGTGATGGCCAGCAGGATGATGAGTGTTTGGATGGCGTTCAGGCGCATAGCTTTTTCCTCCCTATCAGCAGACTGGCGAAGATCAGCACCATAGAGGGGATCACCAGGTTATCCGGGCCGCAGACCAGCAAGGCCACAACGGCACAGGCGATGCCGATGGCTCCCGGCAGGCGGCGCTGCTTCTGCCGCAGCTGCTCCAGAAACAGCACCACGAACAGAGCCGTCAGGGCGAAATCCATGCCGGAGATGTCGAAGGGCAGCACGCCGCCCAATACGCCTCCCAGCATGGAGGCCATGATCCAGTAGCTCCAATTCAGCAGGGAGATGAAGAGATAGAATTTTCCGGTGTCCACGCCCTCCGGCGGCTCCACGGTGGAGACCACGGAGAAAGTCTCGTCGCAGAGAGTATAGTACAGCATCCAGCGCTTCCAGCCCAGATCGTCGTATTTTTTCAGCATGGACACGCTGTAAAACAGGTGCCGGGCGCTGATGGTGAGACTCAGCAGGAACACCTCCAACGGATCGAAGCCTGCCGCCAGCAGGGGGACGGCGGCATACTGGGTGCTGCCGCCGAAGGCGATGGCACTGAACAGGCCGGACCACAGGGGGCCGTAGCCGACGGCCTGCATCAGCATCCCATAGGTGGCGCCCAGCACCAGAAAGCCAGCCAGAATGGGGACGGTGTGGGGGAAGGCGGCCCGCAGGGCTGACCGCCAGGAGGAGGGAGAGGGCTGCATAAACTATCACTTCCGGTGCAAAAAAAGTCGAAACAGGGGAGATAGCTGGATTATAACGGAGCAGGCGGCGATTGGCAATGGGAAAATGTGCCAGATTTTATAGGGAAAAACCACACTGGGACTGGAAATATGCGGCGAGATGGCGTATACTGAGACCGTATAACTTGAAAGAGGGAAAGCGAGGTGCTTTTTATGGAGGAAACGAGAAGCTTTGGATACGTCTGCCCCAAGTGCGGCAAGGCCGTGGTGGCCCGGCGCAGCAAGTTCGCCCTGTCGGCGGCGGCGGTGCGGATGGAATGCCCCAAGTGCGGGGAGTCGGCGCTGGAGGTACAGACCGACGGCGTGCGCTTTCGGCTGTGGGTACCCTGCGGCCTGTGCGGCGGGGTACATCAGGCGGAGTGCAGCGCTCAGGAGCTGCTGGAGGGCCGTGGCATCGCTCTGGCCTGCCCGGAGACGAAGCAGCTGTGCTGCTACGCCGGAGAGGAGAGCCAGGTGATGGCCCGGACGGAGGAGCTGGCCATCCGAGTGGACAAGGAACGCTCGGAGCAGCGAGAGGCATTCACCGACAATGTCATCATGTATGAGGTGCTGTCGGAGTTGAAGGACATGGCCGGCCGGGGCAGTGTAAGGTGTGCCTGCGGCAGCCGGGACTACGGCATCCGCATCCACCGGGATGCCGTGGATCTGACCTGCCGGGCCTGCGGCGGGAGGCTGCGGCTCCCGGCGGCTACGGATGAGGATCTGGACCAGCTTTGCTGTCGTATGACGCTGGAGATTCCCGGGCGAAAGGACGGCGTATGATCGAATTACTGTCTCGTTGGTTTATCCGGAACCGGGAAAATACCGGAGATCCGGCGGTGCGGCGGGCCTACGGCCGCCTGTGCGGGCTGGTAGGGATCGGTCTGAACCTGCTGCTGTTCGGCGGAAAGCTGTTCGCCGGGACTGTCAGCGGCTCGGTGGCCGTGACGGCGGATGCCTTCAACAACCTGTCGGATGCAGGCTCGTCGGTGGTGACGCTGCTGGGCTTTCAGCTGGCGGGGAAGAAGCCGGATCTCCAGCACCCCTTCGGCCACGGGCGCATCGAGTATATCTCAGGGCTGGTGGTGTCGGGACTGATCCTGCTGATGGGCGTGGAGCTGGGGAAGTCCTCCGTGGAGAAGATCCTGCACCCGGAGGCGGTGGACTTCAGTCTGCTGGCGGTGGGGATTCTGGTGGCATCCATCGCCGTGAAGCTGTATATGTACCTGTATAACCGCCGTATCGGCAGGCGGATATCTTCCGCCGCCATGGAGGCCACGGCCACCGACAGCCTGTCCGATGCCATCGCCACCACGGCGGTGCTGGCGGCTATGCTGGTGGGACGGTTCACCGGCTTGATGATCGACGGTTGGGTGGGCCTTGTGGTGGCGTGCTTCATCCTCTTTTCCGGGTATCAGGCGGCTAAGGAGACGCTGGGGCCGCTGCTGGGCCAGCCGCCGGAGCAGGAGCTGGTGGAGAGGATTCAGCAGATGGTTCTGTCCCACCCGCCTATCTGCGGCATCCACGATCTGGTGGTCCACGACTATGGCCCCGGTCGGATGATGGTATCCCTCCATGCGGAGGTGCCGGCTCACGGAGATATTCTGGAGCTGCATGACGTCATTGACACCGCCGAAATGGAGCTCAAGCGCACCCTGCACTGCGCCGCCGTGATCCACATGGACCCCATCATCACCGATGATGCACAGATCGTGCAGCTGCGCCGACGGGTGGCGGAGCTGGTGCGGCAGGTGGACAGCGGCATGACCATCCACGATTTCCGGGTGGTGCCGGGACCCAGCCACACCAATCTCATTTTCGATGCGGTGCTGCCCTTCGGGGAGCATATCACGGAGGCGGAGGCCGCCCGGCAGATCAGGGAGCGGGTGCGGCAGATGGATGAGGGAGAGTACTACGCCGTGGTTACGGTGGAGAATCCCTATGTGTAAGAAAAAGCCAGCACCATGACGGTGCCGGCAGGGCGTTATTCCCAAGTCTGCCACACGTCGGGGCAGTAGCCCACGGTGGCCTGCTTGCCGTTGCGGACGATAGGCACCCGGAAAAGCTGGTATTCCAGCAGCTTCTCCTCGGCGGCCTGGGGCAACAGGTAGTCGATGCCCAGTTCCCGATAGTCGATACAGTCCCGGTCCACCAGTGCATCGTAGCCTACGGCGGCCCGGACGCTGCGGTACTCTCCGGCGGAGAGACCCTTGTTAGCCAGATCGATGTATTGGTACTTGATGCGGCGCTCCTTGAACCAGCGCTCGGCCTTTTTGGTGTCGAAGGACTTCCGCAGCCCGAAGATCTGAATGTTCATAAGAAACCTCCTGTAAAGTTGAAAGGTAGGGATATACAATGGAGCCTGCTGTGATACAGCTGAAGGAAATGGTAGCTTCATCGGATAACATCGTATTTTTCGGTGGGGCAGGGGTGTCCACGGAGTCCGGTATCCCGGACTTCCGCAGTGTGGACGGCCTGTACCACCAGAAGTTCCGGTATCCGCCGGAGACCATACTGAGCCATACGTTTTATGAGCGCCATAAGGAGGAGTTTTTTGATTTCTATCGACAGAAGCTCATTGCTCCGGAGGCCCGGCCCAATGCCGCCCATGTGAAGCTGGCCCAATGGGAACGGGATGGGAAGCTGAAGGCTGTCATCACCCAGAACATCGACGGGCTGCACCAGATGGCCGGGAGCCATGAGGTGCTGGAGCTCCACGGCAGCGTCCTGCGGAACTACTGCGAACGATGCGGGAAATTCTACGGCGTGGACGCTATCCTCCACAGCACCGGCGTCCCCAAGTGCAGCTGCGGCGGCGATATCAAGCCAGATGTGGTGCTGTATGAGGAGAGTCTGGATATGCAGATGATGGAGCAGGCGCTGGACTATATCAGCCGGGCGGATATGCTCATCATCGGCGGCACGTCTCTGGTGGTGTATCCGGCGGCAGGGCTGGTGCAGTACTACCGGGGCCACAAGCTGGTGGTCATCAACAAGGGAGAGGTGGGCGCCGGCGTCCGGGCCGATCTCACCATCCGTGCGCCTATTGGTGAGGTGCTGAGTCAGCTGTAACAGCGACGGCGCAGGCGGCATGGTGAAGGGGGTTGCAGCTATAATATCATGCTGCCTGCGTCGCGACAAAGGAAAAATAAAGGAGTTGGTGAATGTCAAGAAGAAAATTGGCAAGTGATGCAAAAGCAATAGAGGCCGAACCTGCCGGAAGGATGCTTGCGGGCATGGGAAACCTGGTATGACCATCGAGGAAGCAACAAATGATCTTATAAGTGAAAGCATCAGCAACTATTTTCAACATCTGGCAAAAACGCAAGATGACATTGTTCCATGCTCCTCGTGCGGAGACACCAGTGATTCGTATATAAGAAAAGACACCCTATTGGGTGCCTTCTCTTGTGTTGGCGCTACCTATCTTTCCGGGCCGTCTCCAGCCAAGTATTGTGGGCAGAA
>ERZ1673748.1242-NODE-1242-length-26100-cov-813.255404_pt1 | contig 26100 bp, 67 predicted proteins | sample MGYA00580196_ERZ1673748 | MGnify/ENA primary metagenome ERZ1673748 (study PRJEB41218, sample SAMN15661796) | gut metagenome | host: Homo sapiens | place: Canada: London | collected 2015-08-20/2019-03-30 | study: EMG produced TPA metagenomics assembly of...
AGAATCTTGACACTTTAAGAAAAACGAAACAGTTTTAATTATTCTTTCCATGATATTATATGTTTTTAAATTTGATACAAAGATAATACATTAATTGAAATATAACAAAGTTTTTTAGTTAAAGTTCATTAATTTCTTTAATTTGAAACTTTTTAAAATCATCAAGTTTATACAAATACCAATAAGTAGGATTGGTATAATCACCCGACAAATCAGTAAAACTAATGATAAGATATGCTTCTCCTGCTTCCAATGATGGCATATCTTTCAGTGAAACATCATATTTTAGTTCCCCATTAATAATTGTTTCAAAAGGAAAATTGCGAACAAAATCATAACCAAGAATTTTTACATATTCTTCAAGAGAAAATTCTGAATTATAAACAAATTTATAAGCCAAATAATGATGGTCAAATCCATCAACATATTTTTCAAACAAATAATCGTTCCCTCTCATATTAACAAAGTTCATTTTATCGAACATTTGTTTTTTAACAAATTCTTTTGCTTTTTCTTCTTGAAGTTTTGTTTCATATTCCAAACATGCTTCTTCTGAATTAAAAACTTTACCATCACAAGCCACAAAAGTAGCTACAATTGTTTTTATCTTCTCCATATTATTTTACGTTATTTATTAATTGTTTAATATTTGGATTTGTTGAGAGTAATCCGATTTTTTCAAACATTTCATCATCATTTTCTGCCATGATGTTAGACAAATTTTCAACTACTTCACCGTTTTCTAAAATGGTTACATCAAAACTGCCAATAACAAACCAATTATTCATTAGTTTAATTTCGTCTTTGATAACATTCTTTGCTTTATCAATAACAACTTGTTTCTTAGCTCTCTGTAACTCGTGCCATATAGTACGAACTGTTCTCTTGGAGCAGGTTACAATTCCTACACAAAGCATATTTGTCACTAAATCAGACACATCAACAAGAAATGTTTTAGTTTTAATACAATAATGAAGATACATTACTATATTTTCTTGTTTATTAACAGATTTTACAGCTTCTTCCACATTTTGAAAATTATGTTTAAAACCAAAATCAGTAATTTTATTAAGCGTTTGGTCTATTACATAGACTTTTACAAGTCCTCTTTGAATTAAAGGATTTTCTATATTCTTATTTGGTTCAATATTCAATGTTAAATTTTTATATCTACTTACTATCATATTTATTCATTCTCTCCTTTCTTAAACAAACACCATTCGCAATTATCATCCATATCTACAAGGTAATTTCCTTGTCTTATCCATTTTGGCAACAATGATTTATGTTTCATTGCATCAATCAATTTGTTAATACATCTTACATCAGTATTATAAACTGCATCAGTAATCATTTTCTGATATTTCATAATAACAGATGTTGAATGTCTTTGTGTTGTGTGTCCCATATACTCGCCACCATATTTAAGCATGGTTTCAAGTTCTGTTCTGTTAATATGGTCTTGTAAACATAAAGTAATTATAGTACTCCAATCAAAACTATTCACTAAATCATAAGCGATTTTTTTCTTTAATGTTTCAACTCTAATTTTATCCATAACTTTTTTAATTTATATATTATTTTTATGTATATGAAACAATTCTTTATTAGGGTATTTCATTGCAAAATTTACTTTAGCTTCTCCCTCACTAAAACCGTTTACATTAGTAACTCCAATTATTTTTTTTCCGTTTTTTGTATAGTTGTAATAAGCTATCCATCTATCTTTTTTCATATTTGTTCTTTTATTATTATGACGCAAAGATAATACATTTATGAATACTAACCAAATTTTTTGTGTTAAAGAACTTTAAACATTTTTTCCCAATATTCATTATATATCTTATCAAAGTTACACTTATTTGAAAGATATTCATCAGAAGTAACGACCATTGAATCGCATCTTAATTTTCCATTTTCATTAATATAAAGATATTGTACACCTAATAAAGAGTAAACATCAGAAGCTACTTCACGAGCATTTTCATAATCTTTACATCTAATTGCGATTGGCACATAATTACGGTGCATATCAACTACCCACCAAAATGTAACAAATACATCATTTTTATTTTTCTTAAAATTAATTTTCTTTATCATAGTTTATAAAGTGTTTTGTAAATCGACTAAATAATCATCACAATGACAGTGAGGACAAACATAATTATATGAATATTGTGTTCCCTCAATTGGAGCTAATTCCATATTTTCCTCTGTACCTTTCAATTGATATTTTGGAGCATCTACTTGTGGATTTTCATCAATTAAAATTAACCCACAATTATTACATCTACATAAACATACACCATTAACCGAATCAATAGTATAATCTTTGGTTGAATAAAACGGTATTTCCATTTTGTCATAAATTAATAATAACTACCTCTACATCTTTCAAACACTTTCTCGTCTGCTTCTAATTGGCTTTCAATAGCGTAGAGTAAATTATCTAACTCTATTTCTTGTAAGTCCTCTAATTCAACTTCCACTTCATCATCAGCAAAAGATAATTCACCACAATAACTAATTGATAATAGTTCTTCACCTACAATTTCTTCGGGAGTATCAAATGTAATTCCGCTATTATCACGCATTAGAACTTCAATCTTTTCAATCAATTCATTTTTTTTCATTATTACACTACAAAGATATGATATTAATTTCAAATCTCCAAATGTTTTATGTTAATGAATTTTAAATTAGATAAATAAAAGATGAAAGAAATGAATATCATCTTTCATATTACAAATGTAATATTTTAAATCTACTTTAGCAAATTTTATTAGTTAAATAATATTTAATCATCCAATAATGACATTAGCCAAAGCATAGCCATTATAAAAATGGTTAATGCGTTAACCATTATATAATCTTCTACATTAGCATCTTTAATTTTTGTTGCACAAAATATATTTGCTCCAATAAAACCAATTATGATTAAAAAATAACATATACAATTATTTTTATTTTTATAATTGTTAAATCTTGTAATTAATTTTAAAATATATCTCATAAGTAATATTATTTAAAAATACTTTCGTTAATCACAAATTGAATAAATGGTCTTAATTCATATTCATCATCTGTTAAATAATATAGCTTTTTGTCTCCATCTTCAATTAACATATAATTAACTTTAGTTGTAAAACTACTTTGCCCTTTAAATTTTTTAGAAATATCTCTAACAATAACAGGTTTTTTTAATGCGTTAATAAATTCAGTGGCAGATTTCTTATTTTCTTTTTTGGGATAAAAATATATACATAAAATGCGCCCAAACAACATATTTACCATTAAAATATATTTGTGAAAAGTTTTCATCTTAGTTTTCCATTTTTATTATATCTTGCACTCCAATCTCTATCAATATTATAAATTGATATTTCGTAAATCGGATGAAGCCAACCACCGCCTTTTTGATTAAGTTGTGATATAACAGAAGATATACAAGTAAATCCACTATCATATATAGTTGCCATTCTTTTTCCATTTTTATCAAAAGAATGTGCTTTTATACAATCTTTTTTAGTTATTATATTTCTACTTTTTGTCATAATTAACTTTGTTTAAATTGATTTTTACTGATATAAAAAATACAAACATATTGATTTACCAATTCATCAAAAAAAGGAGGTGTTATCATTATATAAAGTTTAAGATAATTAATCAGAAAAGAAATTTGTTTGTAAAGTTCTTTTTCTGAAAGTTCATCAAATGAATCATGTTTAATACCTGTTTTTGATTCTAAATTTTCTTTCCAATACCTATATTTTACAATCATACTTTTAAAACGTTATTGAAGTTATTTTATTCAATTCTATATCTTCCTCATTACCATTTTTGTCTGCAATAGTAAGTATTCCTTTATGGGAAACATGGATAAATGTTGCTAAACGAGGTTTACTTTCTACTTTAAACTCTATTGTTTCACCTTTTACAAAAGTTTTCAGCACATTATACTGATTAACATTAAACCAATTCTTATTCATTTATATTCTCCTTTCTTTATTATTATGGTACAAAGGTAGAGAAAATTTCTCTACCTTGCAAATTATTTGAGTTAATATTTGTTATAATTTAGATATTCGGTCTAAAACATGACAAATATCTAATCTCACTTCATTTTTCCAAATGCTTTCCATATTAGAAATTTCATTTGTAGAATGACTTACCAAAAAAGGATATGTTTTAAATCCTTTTAGCATATCATCACTCCATTTTTCAAGACTAAACTTTTCATCTTCGCTTAATTCGATAATATGTTTAATCACATTAGCTTTAAACATATTTTTAAATGTTGTTTCATACATGAAATGTCCATATCTTTCAAAATCTTTATGAATTAAGTCTAATCCATTGTTAAACTTTTCATTAGCGGTTTCCAAAATGCTTTGTAAAGCATCAAAAGGTCATACCTTTTTTGCCCATTATCAAAACCTACAACTTCATAAACAATATTTTCATATTTCACATAATCACCACGCTTGAATTTTTCAGTAAAAGGCTCAAAAAATTTTGTATTGTGTAAATCAATATATGGGAATTTTCGTTCTTCGTTCTTTGCCAAGCATGGAGTATTATTTTTAATAATCAAAATTTCACCTTTTTTAAGATAAAGTTCTTTAATATCACATTTTACTATGTATTTTTCCATGAGTTAATTAATATAAAAAGTTTTTAATAGTTTACCTCTCGCAAATTTTCTTGTTATAGGATTAAACTTACAATCCAATTTAAGAACCTTGTTAATATTTGTGTCAAAATTATATGTAAAAGATGCTTCTTCACTTCTACCAATTGCTAATTTTGACAATATTTTGCTTTGAATTTCATTATCTAAAGCAAAATATAAACTTTTTAAAAATATAACAAATTCTTTATTGGTGAGTTGTGCGTCATTTCCATACACACAACTCACTTTTTCGCCATTTTTTAAAATTATATTCAAATTTCCTATTACTGCCATATATTAAAATCCTGCTTTTTCAATAATACCAACAATTTTATTTAACCATTTAAGATAATCTTCAAAGTCATCTAATGATTGTCTTAATGTAAATGCTTTCTTATAACTTTCTCCTTGTCGATGAAGGTCTATTTCTTCTTCTACATCAAAATATTCAACATAATCTTTAAAATTTTCAATCAACCCTTTTTCATCTTCAAGACAAACAATCATATTCACACCGCCATCAGTCCATGTTTCCATTTCAAGACCATCCCCATTTGAAAAATGGCAAATATCTACATTAGCAAAAAACAATTCAAAAAATTCTTGTATTTTTTCATTTTTCAAAAGTTTTTTTGCTTCTTTTCGTACTTCGGGTGTAATCTTTTCCATTATTAAATCTCCTTTTTTTATTATATTGTTATTTCTTATGTTACAAAGGTAGATATTTTTTAGTTACCCACCAAATATTTTGTACTAATAAATCTTAATTAAAATAATATTTGTAAATCCCTATAAGCATCAAGAATTTCATGGAATTTAATTCTTGAAATTTCGGTTACATTTCTAAGAGAATCATTTATTAAATCGCAAAAATCAATAGTATCATTTTCTTTAAATTCATAATTCATCCCATACTTTGTTAAACTTCTGCAAGTGAATTTCCTCTGTAACATATCTATATCAGTAAGATGTACCACATAAATACATTCTTTTGAATTTACCATAGTACTTGTAAACTTAATAATATAGTATTTGTCAATCATTTCACGATACTTCTTTTCGTTATTATCAGAAATTTCTTCTAATAAAAGTTTACGTTCTTCCATAAAACGTTTAATATCGCCCACAGTAATATCATTATCTAATAAATTAACAGTTCCCAATACTTCTTGAACACCTGCCAATGTAATTTCACTAAATTTATCTCTTAAACTTCCCATATTAATTTAATGTTTTATAAAATTCTACTTGTCTATCAGCTAATTCACAAGCAATTCTATCTTTTGACTGTTCAACCCAATTAGTTAAATCAGTTGTTACCCAATCATCAAAAGATTGTGGTAATGCTTGTTCAGCATAATCATTTGCAATATATTCATTACAATCTTTCATTTCCTCAAACAAAGCAAGTAATTCATTGCTAACATCTAAAAAATCGCCAAGTTTTTTATAGGCAGAAATTAATATTTCCTTTTTATCCTTACTTGTTATTTCTTTGTCTAAATTTTCCATTATTAAATCTCCTTTCTTTTAAGTTATTTTCTTATGATACAAAGATAGACTATTTTTTCTAATCTACCAAATATTTTGTGTTAATAAATGTAAAAACTTTAATTAAAAAATGGCTGATTATATTCCCATACTATCAGCCATATTAACAAATAAAATTAAAGTTATGAATATCAGTATTTAATTGTTATCATCAACAATAATGATATTATCCTTATCATTATCATTCATAATATTTTCGATTGCATCTATTATAGGAATGGAAGTTGAAAATGCACATTCATCTTTCAAATGACCTGCAATAAATTCAATAATTTCATTCATTGCATCATTCATTAAATCATCATGTGTATTTTCGTCCTCTTCATCACAATAAAGATAAATCTTTAATGGCTCTCTTGGAATAGGTTCTGTTAAAAACAGTGTTGACAAATTCTGATACAATTCAATACGTCCAATTGTGTTATTAATTCCTACTTTCATGTTTAATTCTCCTTTTTAATTTGATTATATACATTAATTACTTGTTTCATTTTTTCAACCATTTTTTCTCTTACTTTGCTGTTTAACGAAAATGAATTTTCGGGTTTGCAAAGGTAATTATAATGTTTAAACATTTTTTCCACATCTTTTATTTTTTCATCCAAAGTATTACTTAATGTAAATTCTGAAAAAGAAACTACCTCAATCGGTTCTTCATCATAAGTACCAAAATAATACTCTATATGATTTCTGTTTTTCACAATTACCACAGGATAACCAATCTCTTTAGATGAAACATCTATTTCATTTATTAATCCTTTCACATTTGGATTAATAACATTCCCTTTTACCTCACTAAAATGATTGAGGGTTATTTCAACTTCTTTTAAATTGTTACATTCAATACCTAACATATCATTTAAATTTTAAAATTTATACTTTCTTTATTTTGATACTGCAAAGATAAAGAGTATTTTTTATTTCACCAAATAATTTGAGTTAATAAGAGTTAAATCATTTTATATCCTACAATTCCACCACAAATAGGCAAAATTAATGATACAATTACAAGTAAGGTTACTGATATATAAGGATATTTCCAATCTTTAATCTTTTTATCAATATCTAATATGGGTAGAAAAAATAGCATATCAAAAAGAACACCAACAGTAATGCCAAGCAAAGTAAAGAATAAAAATTCATATATAAAACAACATACAATGAATATTAACACACAAAGTATCTTTATGATTGTTTTCCAATGATATTTGAAGTATTGAATTAAACTATTTTTAAATTCTATTAGAATTGGTAAAATACCACCAAATATATCTTTAACGATGTTAAAAATATCAATAAGTATGCCTTTAAAGTATTTAAACACACATATACCAATTACTTTAAATATTGCAAATACAATATAACCAATAGTTTTTTCTCTTTTCATATTATCTACTGTAATATTCTTCTCTTCCTTTTAAGAAAGTGTTTAATAAAGAAGTATTATTTTTTGTTAAATGAATATAAACCAATTTTCGGTTTTTAAATTCATCAATATTTCCTTTTTTATCTGAAAAAGGTATGAATACAGTTGTTAACAAATTCAAACAGCCTTTTTCAGAATTAAAAACTGCTTCAACATTTTTAATGACCTCATTAGTTGAATATTCAATTTTCAAATCTGTTATTGTACCATCATCTAATATATTAGTTACATCAAATGTAGCTTTACAATAGTTACCATTAAACATAAATGTTTGAATCATATTATTTCTTCTTTTATTTGTTTGATGCAAATGTAGGCATTTTGTTTATACCTACCAAATATTCTATGTTAAACAATACTAATAACTCCATTAATATGTTCTACTTCAATTAATTTGTAATTATCAATTGAATCATAATCTTTAACAATAGCTTCAATTTCAGCCTTAATTGGCTCACCTCTAAATATAGCAGCACTTTTTACATTAAACCTAAAATTCCATGCTAAAAAATTGCAAAGTCTTTCTCCCATAACGTTATATTTCTGATACAACATTTCTCGCATTCCTTTGCCATAACCATTACTATTTTCATAATAATATGTATTAGTTGGTAAATGGCATAAAACATATCGTTTAGCGTATTTTAAAGCTGTTAGTTGCTTTTCTTTAACCAAATCAATATCTTCATCTATTACATGATTATGTTGCTTAAAATCGCTTATAAATGCTTCAATCCCATCATAAGACATGCTATAAAAATATTTACCATTTTTAACACTTCTAACAATCTTTTGTCTTGGTAAAAAATTATACATTTCATAATTAAATCCGTGGTCCGACAATCGAATAATATCGGGTACTTGGGTTATATGAATGTAAAAAGAATTTGTTGAAACAGATTCTTGTACACTTCCAAAATAGCCAATATCATATAATCTTACAACAATACTTTGAGCATATTCATTGATTTCCTTTCTTTTCATTAATTCAATTTCTTTAACTTATTTTGATTCAATTAGTTTCATTAATTCAGTTTTTTTAATCTCACCTTCAAAAGCATTCATAACTTTTTTAATAGCGTAATCAGATAAATCATACATTTCTTTTAAATGTTTTTTAAACCATTTAGTAAATGTTATTTTATTATTCACATTTTTTTGATAATCAATAAATTCATATTTTAAAGAAACCCAATTCCAACCACCATTAATAACAATTGCAGTGATAAAATCATTAACATTTGTATATTCTCTTCTTCTCATATTAAATTTGCTTTGAAATTTCCTTTACATAATCAATATGTTCTTGGCTCATAATTTTGCCAGTAAAATTTACCATCAAAAAAGTTTCAATTACATCTTCATCTGTTGCACTTTCCCCCAATGAAGCATAGGAAATTACATCACTATTTAAAAATTTATGTTGTGCTTTATTAGAAAGGTCAGAATAGTAGTTACCATGTAAATCGGGAAATTTATCGTTAACAAAATCCAATAAAGCCCCAATTCTTTGTTTGCCATCCACAACATCACGAAATGCAACCTCTTTGTTCCCTTTATTTAATTCAGATATAATTTAGATTTAAATCGGTAATTTGTTTTGATTACAATTCTTTTATTATCAATAACAAAAGAAACATTGTCAAAAATATATATTTTTGTACCAATTTCTTTGGTCATTTCTTTACTTTTAAAATCTTTAATATATTCCGTAGGAATATAAAGTTCCTTTTTGTAAAGGAATATTTCATTTTTAGAAAGATTAATTTTTCGTCTATTATGACATTCTCCAAACAAAGTGATAGTACCAATACTATTATTTCCACAATCAAACCATCCTCTATTTGTTTGGAAAATAACGCCATCAATACTATTGTAAAATAAAATATTTTCCAACTCAACATCATTAACAAAAAGAGGGCTATACCATAATTCTTTTTGTGCCAACACAGTTAATTTTTCATCATTACTCATAATTTTTCTCCTTTCATTTATTATTATACAACAAAGGTAAGCATTTTCAGCTTACCTTGCAAAAATTTAGAGTTAAAGAGTATTAAAAGTATCTTCAATTTCTTCATCACTCATTGTAGAATTAATTTTTTTAAGTCCTTCAATGAATTTTTCACCTCTAATTTGGTTATTAATGAATAATTTCTTTAAAATACCTTTTTGATGCTTACTAAGTGTTTTATACTTGCTTGCAGTCATATCAGTGCAAGTAACAAAAATATCCCATTTATCACTGTTTACATACTCCTTGTATATTTCTTTAGTTTTTTTCCTCATTTCTGAATTAACAGAATTAAGCCTGTATTGCAAATATGCAGAAGAAATGAACTTTTTCAATTCTTTGTAGTCAAGAATCAATGTACTTGAACCATGTCTAATAGTAACAGTATATAGTTTAGCATTTAATGACCGAACAATGTTCACATCACAACTGTTAAAATTAGATGGTAAATGATTACTAACCCTTATTTTAAAATCGCCAAATGTATAATATATACTATCAGTTGTATTACTATTTGTAATTTCACATTTTTTATCTAATGATAATATGTGTCTTTCAAGCCAATCTATCATTTTTTAATTCATTAAGATACAAAGTTAACAATTCAATTCTAAGGTTTTTCATTGAAGTATCATAACTGTCAAACCATACGTCCCCATTAAATAGGAAATTATCTTCATTGTAAATAAGACGATAATCATATTCATCTATATGTTTAGGAACATAATCATTGGCAATATCTAACAATCTATAAAAATACTGATTTAAAATTTTATAAGAATTTGAATCATTAATATCTATTTCGATATTTTTAACATTTTCAATTCCTTTGAATAAGGAATGACAAATATAATTTATTTCAAAGGTCATTAAATAACCTCTTGCCAATTCAACTACTTTAATTACTTCATCTTTATTTAGTGTAATTATTTTCCCTGCCATATTTATATTATTTAACATTACTTGAATACATCTTTTTAGCTTCACTTAATCCTGCAATCAAGCCATCCAAATATATGTTCATTTCTTTTGCAGTCATATCATAATAACCACTTGAACCCAATACTCTATGAAAACAAGAAGTCCATTCTTCAAGTAAAGCATATTTACCACCACTATATTTAACTACAAGGTCTTGATTACCTGTTAAAAGTTTTAATGATTCAATTTTTTCGTCTATAATTTTTCTTGCTTGACTTGCCATAATTTTATCTCCTTTCTTTTTATATTATTCTTTCCATAATTTACCACAACAATCACACTTATATACTGTTATAGGCACTCCCCAAACATAAGTTGTTCCATATTTGTACAATTTTCCATTACAACAATGTGGGCAATCCATTTTAAAAAATCTCATACTTTCAATGTTTTTCTATATTTAGTTTTCGGGCATTGGTTTTCCCAATAAAACCAAACTTTACCAACTAATACTTCATTTTCCCACAATTCTTGTCTGTATGAACGAGTAAAATGATAAGTGTTATCAGATGTATCAAGTATGATTAATTGGTCATAACCATCTCTCATTGTTGTTTTCTTAGCATTTTTAATACATTCTTTATAATTGTTTATTTCCATATAACTTTATTCTTATTTGTTTTTTTAGCTGATACAAAGATAATATAAAGTTGGGATATTACCAAATATTTTTAGTTAAAGAATATTATTTAATAATTTCTAAAAGTTTTACAAAAACCAATTTCTCCATTACTTTTACGAATGATTTTAGTTAAAGTAATTGTTTCACCCTTATTAATACCCGAAATATAAACTTCTTCAAGTTCTTCATCAGTCAAAGGTTTTTCATCTTCTTTTTCCAAATCTTTGATATATTCCTTTGCTGTTATTTTTGCATCTTTAAGAGTTGATTCAATTTCCATCATACCCTCAATTCTATAATATTCTACTCTCATATTATTAATTTTTTGTTTTTTTATTTGGAACTTCTACTATGTTATAAATTTTTGAACTATAATTTTTGCGGATAGTTGTTTTATCAAAAGCCCATAATGCAACTATTCCATAATCACTTTCAACAAAATACCGTTTCATTACTTGTCTGAAATCCATTGTAACACCCATTCTCATAATACAGCCACATGGAACAAGAATAGGTGAATTAGCTTCTCTATAAAGAAAGACCTTTTCATAATTGGTAAGTTGTTCACCATTATTAATTTTTACAGCAAGTTCATATACTTTATTCCCTTCAACTGCATTTTTATCTCCATGAAAAATTACTTGTGCCATAACATTTTTATTATTAAAATTAATTATCTCATTATCTTATACAACAAAGGTACGAAGAATATCCGTACCTTACAAATAATTTGAGTTAAAAAATCTTAATTTGATTTTAATTCATTTGTTAATTGATATAAACTATCTACCTTTTGAATGATAATTTCATTTTGAATTTCAATACTATTGAAATGTTTTCTGAAAGGCATTATGAACAAATAAATGCCTATAATAATCCCAAGTATATAAAAAAATTCTTTCATATTATTATTTAAGTTTGTTACACAATTCTTCAAAACTACCCTCAAAAATTATGTTTCCCTCTTTATCAATGACTTCAAGCATTTCAGTAGTGGAAATATTATCTTCAAAGAAAGTTCTCAAAGCATTAAGACTAAAAATACTAATACGTGCAATATCATTTTCTTCTCCATAAGGAAAAACAGATACACCACCTGCATTACAGAATGTTGGTGATGTATGACGAATGCCATATTTTTTAATTTGTATAGTTTTCATGTTATTTATACTAATTCTAAATTAGCCAATTATGTTTAAAAACAGTCTAAAATATTTGCAAATTAAATAAAAAACAGTATTAATATAATGGACCTTTATAATAGTTAATATTATATAATATTAATATAAATTATATAATATATTAAGGACCATTATATATACACTTTTTTCTGAATTATACAAACTTTAAGTGTTAAAAATATAAAATTTAATACCGTCTATATCAATAATGTAATCAGCATCTTCTTCTGTTAAGTTTTCGCATTCTTCCACTTCATCTTTATACATTGAAATAAAGCCCATTACAATACCTAAATGCACAAAACTAATTTCATACTCTCCAACAATTGAAAAACTTTCCAATATTTCAGCTAAATGTTTTTCGTTATGTAAAGGATTGTTCAATACAATCGCTGCAATAGTAAGGACTGCTCTTTCATCTAAAATTTCATCATCATCTTCTAAATCACCATTGAAGTAGTTGATAATATCTTGTTCAATCTTTTTATAAAGAACTGAACTAATAAATGTTTCCTTACAATTTTCTTTCATATATTACTCCTTTCTTATACTCATTTGAGTACATTAACTTTGTTTCTTAATTCTTTAATGTAAGATAAAATCTCTTTTTCAATAATAATAACAATACGTCTTTCAGCAACAAGTCTAAATTGAGCTTCATTAATTACAAAGTAATCACTTGCATCTTGAAAAATTCCATCTTTTGATTCTGTCATATCAGAAATTACTCCTGCATCTTTAAGTAACAAGAAATCTCCTTTTGTTAAATCAGCAAACAATTCGTTTTTATAGGCAATAGAATATACATCTATATTATGTTCATAAAACCGTTTTTCAAATTCTTCTCTTGTCTTAAAGCGATACAACTTCTTGAAATCTCCATACATAAACTTATTCAAGTTTATTGCTAAATTGATATATTCTTCTCTATTCATAATAAATCTCCCTCAATTATTAATATTGTTTGATTTTTTAATACTTCTTTCAAATTATTGTCATTGGTAAGAACACAACAACAATCACCAATCTTTGTTTTCTTAAACTCTACTAAACCTCTCTCAACAAGTTTATCAGCCACATCATAAGACACGAAGCAAACACATTCCAATTTAGAATTAAACACATCATTAATCCCTTTGTTTGCTCTCTCATATTCGTCATAGGTGCGATAATAGAGAATCTTATCATAACCAATTTTAAGCCCATTTCTAAGACTTTTATACACTTTTGATACAATTCCTCTTTTCATGGTTTAAATGCGCTTAAAAGCTCTGAAATTGATTTATTTGCAACAATTACATTAGCACCCTCTTTCAAAAAGAAAGTTAATGAGCCATCTTTTTGTTGTTCAAACATTAATGTGGTACAGTTATTGTGTGCATCCACAAAACTTTGCCCCTCTTTTGGCTCAATTAACTTAATAAACACACCTGTTGAACCTTGTACTAATTTCGGAGAACCTTTTTTACATAAAACTGTTACATCTATTTGTCCCATAATCTTTTGTTTTTTAATTTTTCGATATGCAAATATAAGAACTTTATTTCAATTTAGAAAAGATTTTGTGTTAAAAAATCTTTTATTATAGAATTTTCTTCTATACCAATATATAAAATAATAGGACTATTTGGCGAATAATTGTTTTTCAATCTATGATAGAGAACAATTACTTCGCATAAAGTACACAATTTATAATCATAATGACTTCTCCATACATAATTTTTTGTCATTTTTGTTATATAACCATAATCATCATCTTTTACAACAAACTTATAAGACAATGAAGATAAACTTCTTAATCTGCAATAAAGTTCTTTAAACACTTTCAGATATTTTACAAAAAGAACTTTTTGTTCTTTGGTTGCTTCGTTTCCTAAATGATGTCCTAACCAAACCTCATAACTATCATCCCCATTTTTCTTTACAGTTTCAAAAAAGATAATCATAAGAGCTTTCCAATTTATTTAAATGTTAATTAATCTTTTAAGTGAAAATCTTCTATCAAACAGATAATGTACACCATAGTTTTTATAAGTTGTTGATATTTTATACCAATACCAACCAAAACACATATCAATAAATTGTGTTGGTCTTTCATGTGCCATATTCATGTATGATTGGTAATTTAATTCAGTTACATTATTAGAAACATATTTAGTAACAATATCCCTTACTTCGATGTTATACTGACAATGTGCTTCAATTAATGCAGTCTGTATCAATATTCTTTTCTTCTTTGCTAATGTTAACTTATCCATTTATTTATCTTTTTAATTTTGATATGACAAAGATAATGCTTTATACCCAATTAACCAAATATATTGTGTTAATAAAGTATAACTTACTCTTACCATGAATATGTTGAACAAGGTGCATTAATATCATGTTTAATTTCAATAATATCAATCATAACTTTCTTATCAAACATTAAAGAAATTTCTTTTGTTAATTTGTCAATATCCCTGCCACCTCTTCCAATTAAAATTCCTGGTCTTTTTGTAAAGATTTTTATATCAATAATATCTTTTTGTGTGTCAACATTTATACCATGTATCTGTAATATGTTGGCTGTATTATATACTTTCTCAATGCAAAGATACACAGTTTTTAATGGACTATATATAGCAAGTGTTTTGCTTTTACTTCCATCCATAAAACACTCATTTTCAATCTTAAACGACAAAGCATTCATTTCATTTTTAATGAACAATTGCTTTAATCTTTTTTCAATGAATTGTTTAATTTTTATAATCATAATATTCTCTTAATTTATTGTTATATAAAGTTACTTCATTTCTGTTTGTGATTCCACATTTTTTGTAAAACCTTTCAATTTCAATATCAGAAGATAGATAGTTTGAAAACATAAAATAATTAAAATTATTGAAACGTTCTTTCTTTAATATTTTTCCACAATCATAACAATAAGTAATTTTAATAAGTGTTGGTATATCTTCCAAATCATCATTATCTGTCATTTCATCATAAAGATAATCTCTTATAATGACATAACGTATATCATCATGTGGGCAAATACATTTTTCTGATTTTAACAAAATTCTTTTAAATAATTTTTTAATATATTCCATAGGCTTAAAATGTTAATTAAATATAAAATCATACGCTTTCTGTACACTATCAAAACTAATGTATAAACAGTCATTTCCGATTGAAATACCTAAATCTGACTTGTGCATAGATACATTATAACCTTGTTGCATGATAGCAATTATCATAGTAAAATCATCCATATTATTCAATGTATAGAATTAAAAATTTATATGCTTTCTCCACATTATCAAATGTAAGTAAGAAAAGTTCATCACAAACTGTTATTCCATTATCATAGGAGTGGTGAAGTACAATAAAACCCCTCCCCTTAATAACTTGTATCATTTCATGCTCTTTCATAATTTATCTCCTTTCTTATTTGATATATGCAAAGATAAAGAGAATATATTTCTTATCCAAGTATTTTGTGTTAATAATAGTTAAAATAATATTAAATAAAAAATGCTGACTATTTTCACAAACAATCAGCATAGGAAATAAAAAGTATGTTTTTAGTGTAAAATTGTCATTTTAATTTTTTCATCAAATATTAACGTTTTATCAGATGGATGTAATAATATATCTACTCTATGATTAAAACGCTTATTCATTACATCCCTTACTTCATAAGTACCATAACCATGTATATATACTTTTTTAGGTTTATCTTTAGGGAATAACCAAAGCAAATCACGAGAAATTGCGCACCACTTTATTTTACCTTGTTTCAATTTATTTAAATCAATTTTACTACCGTTAGCCGTAATTAATGGATTATCATCACATTGTTCTTTAACAGGTTGATAACAAGTTACTGTTACATGTGTAATAACATTTTTTGCGTTTCTGTTTTTGCCAAATGAAAAAATTGAACAAAAACAAAGTATTGTTAAAATAAATATACTTCTCATTATAAATCTAATCAATCGTTAATAATTCTTAAAAACTCTTTTAATCTTATTTTAAGATATTCTTCTAATTCTTTTTTGTCTGATATTTTTCCTGCAATTTCACTTGCAAAAAACTTAGCTTGTTCATTAATAACTATATTAACATCAGAAGTATAAGAATAAAAATCAACAATAGAATAATTTTCAATTGGACTATACACTACATATTTACCATTTGGTTCAAGAGTAGCAAGACAATAATGTTTTAAATGTTTTTTTACAAAAAATACATCTCTACCCCAATGTACTTTTATGTTATTGTCAACATCTTTTTTAATTTCTTCAAAACTATTATATTTCTTTTTCATATTAATTAATTTTATTCGTTAAATATAATAGACATTGCTTTATTATATTCAATACATGCTTTATAGATTTTTTTCTGACGTTGATACTCATTATATTGAATTATAATATTTTTAATCAATAAAACTGTCATAAATAAAGCAATAAACAATAACGTTTTATTAACTAATTTTCTACCTATTTTCATTTGTTTAACTTTTTATTGATTGAATCTAAATTAATAGATATGTTACATAATATTCTTAATATGCAATGGCTTATAATTGAGCCAAATAATAAACCAATACAAATTATATATTCTTCTTTGAAGAATAAGGAAATACTTGCAATAATAGATATAACCATTATTATCCATGAAATAACAGTTAATAAATTTTCTTCAAAAATAGGTTTTTTGACCACTGAAGAAATGTATGTTATTAGTTCTGTATAACTATCAATTTCATTTTCTTTTTTAATTGGTTCAGTCATTGTCTTAAACGTAATATTTTTATATTTATCATTTATTGTTTCCATATTGCTTTATTTCTTATTTAGTGGTGATTCTTTAAGCCTTGTTAAATTAAAACCTATCATATTTCCACAAGAGGGACATTTAAAACCATAATCGGTAGAAATCATTCTACCATTATAAGAACAAGTACAGCAATAAGGCTTCCAACCATCATACCATGTGCCGCCTTTTGCTTCTTTTAGCCTTTTTAACTTCTCTTCATCAGATAGATTAATGTTCTCTTGAACACTTTCCATTTGATTATATAATTCTTCTGATACTACCATGTTACTCTTATTTTTATATGACAAAGGTACACTAATTATTCCTATTTACCAAATATTTTATGTTAAAGTATATTAAATACAACCACCACAATAAAATTCGTCTGTTTCTTCATCATATTCACTAACAGAATTGTGAATATAATTACCACAGTCTCGACACATTTCAAATTCATCTTCACTGTATTCTTCACCACAGCAATTCAACATAAGACAATCATTTTCATTGTTATACTGTCTTTCCATTACTTCACCACAAATAGGACAAATGTATTCTTCCATATTATTTAACTTTTTATATCAATTTCTAAATAATAAACATATTTAACGCATCCTTATACTTACAAGGTAATTTTACTCTTTTACCATTATTAGAAATAAGATTGAACGGATTATAACCATAAAACAATATTTTTGTTTTTCTATGCTCTTTGTATTGCTCTTTCCATGTTTTAGGTTTGAAACGCTTAAATGTGTCTCTATTTATAATCCAATAGTCTAAACGACTTATTCTACATATAGCCTTTCTTGTTCTTGAATATTTACTCATAATTGTTTATTTATTGATTAATATTTTCTTTTTCTTATGATACAAAGATAATACATCTTATTTAATTTACAAAATGTTTTGTGTTAATTAATATAAAATTACTTACTGTCAAGGTGACTTTTCTTGCCATTATGCAAGAAAAAATAATGCTAACTATCTTCACAGACAATTAGCATTCAATTAATCAATCTTTAGCATTTAAAAATTATCTATTAGATAAATCAAAGTTTGGCAACCGTTCAATTACCTTATTGTAAAGGTCATTTACAGGAACTAAATCACGTCCCGAATAGTCTTGTCTGTGGCAAGCATCTGCTAATACTCTCCCATTAAAAAAACCAAGTTGAACGGCTCTTAATACTGCAATCATCTTTGGTAATTCACGATTACATATATCATTCCAAAAAACATATATATCTGTCCCATAAATGCCCTCTCTATCAAGGTCAAGAATAAAACTAAAACCACCCATTATATTTTGACGGTCAATGTTTCCACCCTCTGCCATTAAAAGCATACAAACGTTCATAGCACCTATATTGCCCTCAGACATTTTACTAATGACACTTTCCACGCTATCTAATAATGTTATTCTCGACATAATATTATTTTTTTGTTTTTATTATATTGCAAATATAAGACTATTATTTCAATTACCCAAATTTCTTATATTAAATAATGTTAATTATTTCTAATCTATATGCTTTTCCTTTACCACAATCTTCTGCACTTTTAATTCCATAAGGGAAGCAAACAAACAATAATTTATAATTAGGAAATATTAACGAAAATTCCTTTAGTTCAAAATCATACCAACCCCAATATTCTTGTGCATTCCAATCAGGTGGAGATTGATTTTCAGATACACACATTTTAACTTCTAAAACATCCTCACCTTTCACTCCCCATATATGTGCATGGTCTTTATGAATGCCAAAATCTGTAAAGAAATTTCCGTAATCAGATTTAACACAAGTTACAGTAAATGCAGTTTCCATATTAAAAAATAAACAGTTTAATACGAATTTTTAATACATTCCAATAGTATTGGAAACAGTTATTACAATATATATAAATTTCATCACTGTTTGAATGTTTCTCTTTGTTAAGATATACAGTAATTTCGTAATCTTCATTATCAAAATATACACTTATAATATCACGTTTTAAAATACCATGTTTACCAATCTTAATCATATTGTTTAATTTTTTTTAGTAATACAAAGATATGAATTAAATCCAAATCCTACAAATTATTTCGTTCTTTTTTCAAATCTTCAAGCTGTTTTAACATTTCTTCATATTCTTCCTTATCAAAGGAATCGGGGCTATATGAAACGAAAGTGTTTTCCAACTCTTTTATTTCTTCATTAAGTGCTTCATCAGTAATGCTTAATCTAATACCATCATAATATTCTTTAAATGCTTCAATAATAACATTTCTAATTTCAACAGTTTTATAATCTTCAAAGTTTAATTCTTTTGTTTGAAAATCAAAACTAAAGGAGCATTCTGTACACCCTTTAAAATCTGCAATTGTAACATCTGTGTAATCACAAGTACCACTATATTGCCCAACTGTATAATTGTAATAAGAAAAACTATTGTTAAGAGGTGCATTACTTTTTGTTATCTTACCAATCAGTCTTTTAAGTGCCCGATATTTCTTATTCTGTTTCATAACTTATATATGTTTTTAATTACTGATACAAAGATAGGGATTAATAGTGATATACACAAATTATTTGTGTTAAAAGGTACTAATAGAAAAATTTTTCAAGGTCTTTAACTTTAACCATAAAAATTGTATCTTCATCACTACCAACATAACCAATAAGGGTATCAATTAATGTTTTTTCATCATCAGAAACTTTTCCAAAAATAAGACCATTGTTTGAAAAGTTCTTAGTTGCATAATTTAACAAAACTTCATTATAAGAAATTTCTGTTAAAATATCATAACTACTTAAACCTTTTCTAAATGAAACATAATGCAATTTGTTGAAATTGTCAGTCATTGCAAAATTACCTCTGAAAATATAATCTAACTTCTTTATGTTAGAGCATAATTCTTTTAAAGAAATGATTACATATTCATCTAATTTAAAATATTCTTTTATTTCATTTATATTCATAATTTTAGTTCTTTGTAAATGTTAGTAACATATAATTTATTAGAACATATTTCTTTACCATTTTCACTAATAAAATATTTACTACCTTTTGGTATGTAACATTCAAATAAATAAAGAATACAAAAAGGAGACATGAAATTATAATCATCATCATTTAATGATGAAATACCTTCATCTGTGAAACAATGTAAAAATCCTTCTTCAATGTAATAATATTTTTCCTTTGTGGGATATTCAATAAAAGCATAATTAGGTGTATGAAGTGAAGCATAATTAACAGCATTTAAAAAATAACGACTGTGCCGAAAAGGAGAGAAAAATTCGTTATATATCTTTGTTAATGCTTTGTGACAATGTATATCATGTACAGCAATTAAAGGCTCATTTGATTTACTAACTAAACACATAATATTATATAATTTTAATAATCAAAAACGGGTGTGCCATTAAGACAACCAATCATTATTTCGTCATTATAAGTACAAAATTGTTTTATGAATTTTGTAATATCTATACGATAATCAAAATATTCGTTAACATATTTTAATTTCTCTTCTTCATCATTTAACGTTTCCAAGTATTCATAGGCAGCAGAAATTATCATAAAGCGACAATATTTCTCATTGGAAACAATTACTTCTATACAATGATATTTTTTGTTCATACGTTATAAAAAGTTATAATTTAGTTAATATTTTCAAAAACAATACTGTCAATTTCCTCTTTTGACACTTCCCCCCAATCATTATAACAAGGTTTAAATTTTGATAAATTAAATAAGTTTTTTTGACTCAATTTAATATTTTGGTTCTTACACAATAGATAGCCTATCTTAATATCTATCATATCCTTTTCAGTAATAACATCTAAAAGACGATTAGAGATATTTTCAATCATTTTTTGAATGTTATTATCACAAACAACATTTAAATTATATAATATATCGTTACCCCAATCGGGAGAATATAATTCACTATCAATTGTATTATATGCTTCTTTAATCAATATATATTTTGCATATTTTCTATATAAACTTTTATTTTGTTCCATATCAATTACTGTTATTTCGTTTAACTGATACAAAGATAAGGATTAGTTTTGATATACGCAAATTATTTATAGTTAATAAATGTTATTTTATTTAGATATGAGACAAATTAAAATTACAGAACAACAATTAAAAAATATTATAGTTGGAGAGGGTTTCTCTTTTGAACCTTATTATGTTAAAAATAAAGATGGAAATACTGTTAAAAGACAAAAAATGGTATATCGTCCAAATTTAAATACCCAATCCAAAAAAGATGCAATCAATGATTTTAACCAAAATAATCTTACAAATAGTTTTTCAATTAAATTAACTAAAGAAATGCTAAAATATATGCAAAATAATCATGTTGCATATTCCACTAAAAATTATTTAATTGTTAATTGGGAATATAAATAAAATAATGGAGAACTTTTATTTACAATCAAAATAGATGGTTATAAACCATTTATATATCATAGAATATATATTCCTTATAATAGCCAATTGAAAAAATTCTATTATGATAATAATTCTAAACAATTTATTGTGAGATTCATTCAGCCATCTAATAGTAATTCTTTTAATAAAGATGGAGTTATTAAACTATCTTTTGAAGATGTTTTGAATAAAAAACTTGATAATAATCAAATGGCTATATTAAATAAAAACAAAGGTATTGATTCAAGCGGTTATGCTGATACAAGGTTTTTTAACGATAATCAAAATAATAAAACTTTAGATAATATTAAGTCAAACGTAGTTACATTGGAGAAGTCACAAGTAAAGTGCATAAATTTATTTAATTTTAACTTAGCATCAACTGAAACAAACTCTGTTGGTGATAAAGCATTCAAACCAATGAAACATTCTGTAAGAAAAATTGATACACATAGTGCAAACCCTCATAGAACTAATGAACCAAGTTTTATCGGACAAAAAGGAACAGAACCAATAGTTCAAGACAAAAGTATGCAAATTTTTTATAACAAAATAATTACATATTTAGCATGGTATGTTATAAAAAATAATATCAATACAATCATTGTACCACAAAGTTCAAGTTCTTTAACAACTGATATTATTAATAAAACAAAGTTAAAAATACCTAATGGAAACCTTATATATTCATTTAATGATTTAATTGTTAAAAACTACAATGGTTTGAAAATTGATATGAATAAAGCCAAAGAAAATAATTTAAACAATGATGAAATACAAGATTTACAATATAGAGTAAATTTAGCTAATAAAAAAGGAATGTATAACATCAAAACATTTAGTGGAAAAGAAAGAAATGTTTTAAACAATCTTTTTACCATTAATTCTAAATATCAAAATTATATTACAAAAGTAATCACTAATAAAAATGTTTTAGTTTTTGATGATAACTATTCAACGGGTGTTACACTTGATGAAACATGCCTACAATTACAACAATATAATCCTAAATCTATTGTTGCAATTACTATTGGAGAAATCAGAAAACCAAAACAAAGTGTAAGATTCTGACAAGTTATCCCATATTGTCAGAATCTATCTTTTTTGATAGAATACAAAGGTATGAATTAATAAGCATATATCAAAATATTTTGTGTTAAAATATCACTAATAAAATAAAATTATTGGTGAAACTCAATCAAAGGGGCAATTACTTGTTTATAAATTGCATTATAAATTTTCTTTTGATAACTGAAAGAATAATCACTGACATAACGCATAATGCCACTATCTGCACTAAGAGAAACTTCACAATCAAGAATATTATACTCTACTTTATATTTAATGCCTTTCAAAATGATGCAACAACTAATTGTTTCCATTTCACCACAACAATATGTGCGAAATATGGTGTTGTTACTATATTCAGATGCTTTAATATCATTCCATGAATTACTAATAAACTCTAAAAGAGTTCCTATCAAATGATTATAATCTATACACATAATATTATTTAATTTTTAGAATAAATCTTTTCAATTTGTCTAACAACCCTAATCAAATCATATAAAGAAACTTCATCAATATCCAATATACCAAATGAACCATAAAAACATAATTCGTTATTTTCATTAAGAAATAAAAAGTAAATAACTACTACATTCCCGTCCTCATTAATAAATGAAATTGGAGAATTATCTTCATTATAAAGATACCATTTGCGAACAAATAAAACATCATGTTCACTCAATTCAATATGTTCACAAAGTATCTTAAATATATTATTAATCTGCTTCAATAAAGCAACTTCAATATTGCAATAGTCAATATAAGCATTGTTAAATGATATAAAATCTATTTTCTTCATAAGAATAAGTTTTAATTAATCTTTATTAATAACTTCAATATTAAAAGGAATCTCTTTTATCTGATAAAAATCGTTATAAAGATATAAAGAATCACATTTTAATAAATTAGAAACCATCTTATTAATATCTTCATCAGTTTTATAATCTTTAACTTCTGATAAAGATTGAAAATATTTTTTGAGAATATTCCTACTATCATCATTCTTTTCTGAAAATGATAATATGGCTCTGCATATATCACTATTGTAAGTGCAAATCAATAAATAAATTTTTCTCATAACTATATTATTTTGTTTTTATACACTACAAAAATAATAACTAATTCAAAATTATACAAACTATTTGTGTTAATTTATGTTAATTTGAATATCAGTTTTATATTGAGTATAATACACATCATAATTATATTTGTTTGAAAAAATACTTATCTTTGTATTTTTCCCTTTTAAGGCTTCAATAATACTAATATCAATTGAATAAACCCTATACTCAATACGTTTGTTTAAACGATGTTTACCCCTTTTATATACATTGGAAGTACAAACATATAACTTTGTCTTATCTTCATTAATCCAACAATTAACATAAAAAAGAGAATCATCATAATAATCGTTTAATCTCCATAAACCATAATTAAAAAATAGATACCTATCTAAATTCATAAATTTGTAATAGGATTCGTGAACTTTTTTAGGCGGTTTGGTAAGTGGTAATGAAAATCTAAATTCATTATTCAAATAAAAACCTGTATGATGACAATATTTATGATTTTTTAACTTTCCCTCGTGAATAAATTTAACATATAATTCATAAGGTAAATAAAACACTCTATTACTCGGTTTCATAATTTATTATTGATTATAGTTTGGCTAATATTTATGTACTCATTCGAGTACATATCAAAACTTAATATGCTTCACTTCATAACGTTTTTGAAATTCCTTGCATTCAGATATTACATCTTTAAAAATATCCATTAGTTCAGATAATTCAGTATTGTAATCATACCAAGAAAATATATCCAAATCCTCTATCTTACTTCTTCCCTTAAAACGCATAACACCACTTAATTTCATCTTAAATGAATAAGAAATGTTATTGTCCTTATCTACATTCTTTGAAAGAAAAATATGCAAACCACTACAAATACATTGGTAATCGTGATAAACAAGAAAAAATGGAACATAAGGCAACATATAACTTAATGTAGAAGTAACCTTTTCACCCTTATATGTATTGTCACTCTTATAAGGATAAAAACAGATACTATCAAAAATGTTTTTGATTAAAGACATTTCTTCATCAGTAAAATCAACTGTGCCAACTGCTATAAAATCACCGTTTCTCATAACTTGTTATTTTTAATTCGTTATTATATACTATTAGTTTATTATCACAATGCAAAGATAACACATTTCAATATACAAACCAAATAATTTGAGTTAATTAATATTAATATACTCATTTGAGTACACCATAACACAATTACATATCACATATTTGTATCTCTGTCTCAAATAACCTTAAACGTTCAGATGTTAAAAAAAGTAAATTTTTAATATCATTCGTTTGAGAAGAATAACTAATCTTAATATTACTATTAATAAACTCAATTACATAGTAATAATAAAAATCATTAATATCTAATCTGTTTACCCTCTTTGACAAACGAACAATCATATCATTAAAAACCATCTCAACATTATTAGTGAAATGCACAGGAATTTTAAAATGATATAAAAATTCTAAATCGTTATTAATATAACGAACATAAGGCTTCATATCCCTAAACTTTATATGTTTAAGAATATCTTTAATACAAGGAACATAACAATCATTAAAATTCTCTAATTCATTACAAATTGGCACAGAATTGAAATCATAACAAACATAAGCCATATATTTTAAATTTAAATTAATAAATAAAACACTCCACTAATAATAAGCAAATATACAAATTTATGTACTCATTCGAGTACATATTATGCTAAATAATGTTATATCTAAACACACAACCATAATTTAAACCATTTTCAATATGATTAAAATCATTTAAGAATTGATTCTTTATATCCTCACCATTAGTAATAGGATAAAACAATTTACCAAATGTTTTAATGAATTTATTGAATATTTTACATATATTAATATAAGATTGAGTTATATTTTCTCTATACCTTAATGTAGGTATAACCCTATAACCGCAATCTTTACCATTTTCGTAAACTTTATTAACAATGTAAGTGTAATATTCAAATGTACCATAATACATACAATAAGGAATATTTACTTTAGTTTCAAGATGAAAATGTAACTTCACATAATCATAAGGAGTTGTAAATACACCTTTTTCATACATAGATGTTATATCATCACAAGTAATAAGGTCAGAACCTTTTACCACCTTCAAAACTATTATCACAATGCCATAAGTGATAAACATTCCTTACATTATTATAAATCACAAGTTCATTAAACAAATTGCTATCTGATTTAATTCCACAACCATTAACATTATAACACACAACTTTACCTCTGTTAACAAAAT
>ERZ1673748.1245-NODE-1245-length-26075-cov-11.435127_pt1 | contig 26075 bp, 14 predicted proteins | sample MGYA00580196_ERZ1673748 | MGnify/ENA primary metagenome ERZ1673748 (study PRJEB41218, sample SAMN15661796) | gut metagenome | host: Homo sapiens | place: Canada: London | collected 2015-08-20/2019-03-30 | study: EMG produced TPA metagenomics assembly of...
GCTGCCGGAGCGGTGCTTAAGCCGCAAGGCGGGAATTGTGCGGTGTTGCCTTAGACAAACAGCAGGGGGCGGTAAGCATGAAAAAAAGATTCGCGGCATTTGTGTCAACCGTTTTGGCGGCAGTCTTGTGCGCCTGTTCTGCTGCCCCAAAAGATGTACTCCCAAATAAGGCGGCCCAGCCGACCGAAGCACCAACACAGCAAGCCCAAACCACGCAGGCAGCACCCACGGAACAGCCCACCCCGGAGCCGGACCCCGTGCAGCAGCTGCTGGAGGAGATGACGCTGGAACAAAAGGTGGGGCAGCTCTTTCTTGTTCGACCCGATTCCCTGGACTTGAGCCAAACGCAGGACCAGATCAACGATGCCAAGGCGGACGGCGTGACCGATCTGACGGATGCCATGCGCCAGACTTTGGCGGAGTACCCGGTGGGCGGCGTGGTGATCTTTGGCAAAAATCTGGAAAGCCCGCAGCAGATCACCCAATTCCTGGACGATTTGCAGCAGGCGAGCGATACGCCGCTTTTTACTGCCATTGATGAGGAGGGCGGCCTGGTGGCGCGCCTTGCCAACAATGCCGCGTTTGACCTGCCCCAATACGAGAGCGCTGCGGCGGTGGGAACATCCGGTAACCCGGAAGATGCCCGCGCCATGGGCCGCACCATTGGCGGCTACTTAAAAGAATACGGCTTTAACCTGGATTTTGCCCCTGTGGCCGATGTGAACACCAACCCCGATAACCCGGTCATCGGTACCCGCGCGTTCAGCAGTGAACCGCAGACCGCTGCCGACCTTGTGGGCGGGGCGTGCGCCGGGTTTGCCGATGCGGGCATTGCCTGCACCCTCAAGCATTTCCCCGGCCATGGCGATACCAGCGAGGATACCCACGTTGGCACCGTAACGCTGAACAAAACGCTGGATGACCTGCGCAGCTGTGAGCTGGTGCCCTTTGCCCAAAATGTGAACAATGCTCCGCTGATTATGGCGGCCCACATTACCGTGCCGCAGGTAACAGGGGACGATACCCCGGCCTCCCTTTCCAGCGTCATGCTGACCGATCTTTTGCGCGGGGAGTTGGGCTATCAGGGCTTGATCGTGACGGATTCGCTGGCGATGCAGGCCATCACCGATGTGTATACCCCCGGTCAGGCGGCGGTCAAGGCGCTGCAGGCCGGTGCAGACCTGCTGCTGATGCCCAACGGCCTTGCCGATGCCTATACCGCCGTGCTGGAAGCTGTGCAGGATGGTACCATCCCCCAGCAGAGACTGGACGAAAGCGTGCAGCGCATTTTGCAGTGCAAATACCAATACGGCATCCTGACGCAGTAACGCGGTGCCGTTTATAAGGAGAATGAAAATGCCTAAGTATACAGTAGACGGTTCGTTTTTTGTGCAGCAGCTTTCCGGCATCCAGCGCTATGCGCGGGAAATACTCGCTGCCATGGACCCCATGCTGGAACCCGGCGAGCTGGAAGTGGCGGTTCCGCCGGATTGTATTGTTCCCGAATACCGCAATATCAAGGTAGTCACCCTGCCGCAGTCCAGCGGCATTTTGGGCTGGCAGCGGGTGTATGGCCGATATCTGGCACAAAGCGGGCGCTGCTGGCTGGGCATGTGCAACGTTATTCCCATGTTCCACCGTGGGAACGAGGGCATTGCCGTGGTGCATGATGTGTGCTATAAAGCACGCCCGGATTTTTATACCGACCTGCGCGGCCGCACCAGCGCTGTCTGGCACTGCATGCAGTATGCGGCCATTGCCAAAAAGGCCAGAAAAATCGTGACGGTCTCGGAATTTTCCAAAAGCGAGATCGTGAAATATTACCATGTGAACCCCGAAAAGATCACCGTGGTGTATAACGCCTGGCAGCATATGCAGCGCGTGCGCCCTGACCCCATGCTGTTTGGTGAGTACAGCAAGTGGCCGCAGCTGAAAAAGGGCGAGTATTATTTCTCAATGTCCAACCTACTTAAAAATAAGAACTTTCCCTGGGTGCTGCGCGCTGCGCAGAGCAAACCCCAGGTTATGTTTGCAATTGCGGGCGGCGGCAGCCTTGCCAAAGAGGCCGCTGCCCTGGGGTTGGACCACCTGAACAACGTGATGTACCTTGGCTATGTGACGGACGGCGAAGCCAAAAGCCTGATGGAAAACTGCAAGGCGTTTTTGTTCCCCACGCTGTATGAGGGGTTCGGCATCCCCCCGCTGGAAGCCATTGCCTGCGGTGCTCCACGCGTGATGGTGAGCAATACCCCCTGCATGCGGGAAATTTACGGCTCCCACGCTGATTACATTGACCTTTCCACCAACCACGGCAGTGTGGACCATGTAACCCCCGGCCGGGATGCCGCCGCCGTACTGCAAAAATACTCGTGGGAAGGCAGCGCCCGCCGCATGCTGGAGGTGCTGCGCGAGCCATGACCGTAACGATACCGGATGATTTCGATCTACAAAAAATAGCCGCCAGCGGCCAGGCGTTCCGCATTGCGCAAACGCCGCAGGGCTGGCGGTTTTTGGCTGGGGATAAGCTTTTGTACCTGCAGCCCGGCAGCGGTGATACGTATACAGCCAGCTGTACCCCGGAAGAATGGCAGGGCTTCTGGCACCGCTATTTTGATTTGAACCGCAATTATGCGGCCATCCGCGCTGCGGTGCCCAAACAGGATGCCTACCTTTGCGCAGCGGCCCGGGCCGGGGCGGGCATCCGCATTCTGCGCCAGGACGCCTGGGAGATGCTGGTTACCTTTATCATCAGCCAGCGCAAAAATATCCCGGCCATTCAGGCTTGCGTGGAAACGCTGTGTACCCGGTACGGTGCGCCGCTGCTGCAGCCGGGCGGGAATGTGCTGTATGCGTTCCCAACGGCGCAGGCGCTCGCCGCGGCAGGGGAGCAGGCATTGCGGAACTGCGCGCTGGGCTACCGCGCCCCGTATGTTCTGGCTGCCGCCCAGGCGGTTGCAGCGGGAACGCTGGACCTTGCCGCGCTGGAAACCCTGCCCGATGCCCGGCTGCTGGAAGCTCTGATGCAGCAGCACGGCGTGGGCATCAAGGTGGCCAACTGCGTGGCCCTGTTTGCCTATGGCCGCATGGAGTGTGCCCCCGTGGATGTGTGGATCCAGCGTGTGATCGACCAGCATTACGCCGGGCAGAACCCATTCCCAGCCTATGGCAATGCCGGAATTTTGCAGCAGTGGATGTTCTATTTCGCCCGTTCCGAAAAGGAACGGGTCAAATAGAAAGAATAATGAAAAAAGAATAAAGAATAATGCAGGTGGACCGCGTTGCTGACGCAACGCTCAAAAAATATTAGAGTTCTGTAATCCATAGAGCACTAATAATTCTGAGCAGTGCGTAGCACTGCGATCCACCAACATTTTTAATTATTCTTTATTATTTATTCATTGGGCAAATAAGGTCAAGCACTTATTTGCCTACCGCCCTGTCCATTCTCCGGTATTGCAGCGCTTCCATCAGCTCTGCGGCGCCGATCTGTTCCACACCGTTCATGTCGGCAATGGTGCGGGCAACGCGCAGGATGCGGTCATAGGCGCGGGCGCTGTAGCCCATGCGTTCAAACGCACCGCGCAGCAGCTTTTCGGCGGCGGGGGCAAGCGGGCAGTAGCGGCGCAGCATGCCGCTGGGCAGCTGGGCGTTGCAGGTAAAGCCAAGGCCTTGGTAGCGCTGGGCCTGAATGGCGCGTACCGCGGCCACCCGCGTGCGGATGTCAGCGCTCGGCTCGCCGCCGGTTTTTGCGGCAAGGGCGTCGTACTCCACGGGGCGGGCCTCCACATGCAGGTCAATGCGGTCCAGCAGCGGGCCGGAAATCCGCTGCCGGTAGCGCTCGATCGCACTGGGCGTGCAGCTGCATTCCCGCACGCCGGAACCATAATACCCGCACTTGCAGGGGTTCATGGCGGCAACCAGCATAAAACGGCAGGGGTAGGTGGCGGTGCCGTGTACCCGGCTCACGGAGATGCACCCGTCCTCGATTGGCTGGCGCAGCACCTCCAGCGCTTCGCGGCTGAACTCTGGCAGCTCGTCCAAAAACAGTACGCCGTTGTGGGCCAGGCTGACCTCGCCGGGGCGGGGTACTGTGCCGCCGCCCGCAATGGCTGCGGCGCTGACACTGTGGTGGGGGCTGCGGAACGGTCGCTGCTGCAATAATCCGGTCCCGGCCTGCACCAGCCCGGCAACGGAATAAATCGCGGTGGTTTCCAGCGATTCCTCATAACTGAGCGGCGGCAGGATGCCCGGCAGGCGCTTGGCCAGCATGCTTTTGCCGGTGCCCGGCGGGCCCACCATCAACAGGTTGTGCCCACCCGCAGCGGCAACTTCCAGCGCGCGGCGGGCCTCCGCCTGGCCGCGCACATCCGCAAAATCGGGGCCAAGCCACTGCCCGGCGGCATCGTATCCTGTGCGGCTGGCGGGGCTGAGCTTTGCCTGCCCCGCCAGGTGGCGGATCACATCCGCAGCGCTGCGGGCGGGGTAAACTGTCAGCTGCTCGGCCACGGCGGCTTCGGCGGCGTTTTCGGCAGGAACAAACAGCTCGGTCACGCCCGCCTTTTGGGCGGCAAGGGCCATGGGCAGGGCACCGGCAATGGGGCGCAGTGTGCCATCCAGCCCAAGCTCACCCAAAAATGCCTGGTGCGGCTCTGGCTGTGGGATGTACTGCTGCGCCGCCAAAATGCCGATGAACACCGGCAGGTCATACAAACTGCCGGTCTTGCGCACATCGGCGGGGGCCAGGTTGACGGTAACATGGCTGGCGGGCCAGGGGCAGTTCAGGTTTTTGATGGCGCTGCGCACCCGCTCACTGCTTTCCTTCACGGCGGAATCCGGCAGGCCCACCATGGCAAATTTGGGCAGACCGCCGCTGATGTGGGTTTCCACGGTAACGGGGTAGCCATCCAGCCCCGTTACCCCCAGGCTGACAACGTGTGCATACATGGCGCAGCCAACTCCTTTTTTTCAACAAATTGCGTACTTTGATTATTTTCAGTATATCCTGTTCCGCCTGCGGCGGCAAGCATATTTTTTGTGCCCAAAATCTGCCTTGACGCTGTAGGGTGAAAAACAGGCAAAGCTCCGGCAAAAGGCCGGAATTCCAGCTTTTTTTGATTGACAACGCAAACTAAAATTGATATATTTAATTTGAACAAGTAAATTTACCCAAAACTTTTACAGGGTAAGAAAGTGATGGTGTCCAAAATGTATAAAGAAATGTACAGCCGTTGGCTTGCTGCCAACCTGGATGACCCCGACCTGAAGCCGGAGCTGGAATCGATTCAGAACGATGACGCTGCCATTCAGGATCGTTTTGCCGTTGCCCTTAAGTTCGGCACTGCCGGTCTGCGCGGTGTGATCGGCGCCGGTACCAACCGCATGAACGTGTATGTTGTGCGCCAGGCTACCCAGGGCCTTGCCAACTGGGTCAAGACCCAGGGCGGCACCCAGACCGTTGCTATCAGCTATGACAGCCGCATCAAGAGCGATGTGTTTGCCAAGGCTGCTGCCGAAGTTCTGGCCGCCAACGGCGTAAAGGTGCGCATTTACAGCGCCCTGATGCCGGTTCCCGCACTGAGCTTTGCTACCCGGTATTATAACTGCAACGCCGGTATCATGGTAACGGCATCCCACAACCCGGCCAAGTACAACGGCTATAAGGCCTACGGCCCCGATGGCTGCCAGATGACCGATGAGGCCGCTGACATCGTGTACGCCGAAATCCAGAAGACCGACATTCTGACCGGCGCCAAAACCATGCCGTTTGCCGAGGGGCTGGAAAAGGGCATCATCGAATACGTTGGCGATGACTGCATCAACGCCCTGTACGAAGCAATCGAAGCCCGCTCCATCCGTCCCGGTATCTGCAAGACCGCCGGCCTGAAGCTGGTTTACAGCCCGCTGAACGGCTCCGGCCTGGTTCCGGTCACCCATGTTCTGCATGACATCGGCATTACCGATATCACCGTTGTGCCGGAACAGGAAAAGCCGGACGGCAATTTCCCCACCTGCCCGTACCCCAACCCCGAAATTTTCGAGGCTCTGCGCCTTGGCCTGGAACTGGCCGAAAAGTCTGGTGCAGACCTGATGCTGGCCACTGACCCCGATGCTGACCGCGTTGGCATTGCCGTTAAGTGCAAGGATGGCAGCTATGAGCTGCTTTCCGGCAACGAAGTCGGCGTTCTGCTGCTGGATTACATCTGCGCGGGCCGCATTGAGCAGGGAACCATGCCCAAAGACCCCGTCATGTGCAAGTCCATCGTGTCCACCCCGCTGGCGGACAAGGTGGCCGAGCATTACGGTGTTGAGTGCCGCAATGTGCTGACCGGCTTTAAGTGGATCGGCGATCAGATCGCCAAGCTGGAAGCTGCTGGTCAGGTTGACCGCTTCATCTTTGGCTTTGAGGAAAGCTATGGCTACCTGGCTGGTCCTTACGTCCGCGATAAGGATGCCATCATCGGCTCTATGCTGATTTGCGAAATGGCTGCTTATTACCGCGCAAAGGGCAGTTCCATCAAGGAAGAGCTGGAGCGCATTTACACCGAGTATGGCCGCTACCTGAACAAGGTTGACAGCTTTGAGTTCCCGGGCCTGTCCGGCATGGACAAGATGGCGGACATTATGTCCGGCCTGCGCGAGAACCCGCCCAAGGACTTTGGCGGTGACGCCGTTGTAAAGGTTGTGGACTATAAAAAGCCTGAAGAGACCGGTCTGCCCGCCGCCAACGTGCTGATCTACACCCTGGCATCCGGCTGCACCGTTGTGGTGCGCCCCTCCGGCACCGAGCCGAAGATCAAGACCTACTTTACCACCAAGGGCAAAGACTTGGCCGAAGCCGAAGCCAAGAAAGAAGAACTGGCCGCTGCCGTTAAGCCGCTGCTGGCATAATGTGATTCCATAGGTTTGGCGCTTTTGGGCCGCCTGCTGTAATACGCAGACGGCCTTTTTTGTATGCAGCCCCCTAGCCGCCGCAGTGAGGAAATAACGCGCATTTTCAGGCTCCGCTTGGGGAATCACCCCTCAGTCACCTTCGGCGACAGCTCCCCTCGAAGGGGAGCCAAAGGCTTTGCGGAAAATTGTTGCGGCATCTGCTACAAGGCCCCGGAACGGGCAAGACCGTTCCCTACAGAACATTTTATTGTGTGCGGCCAACCCACAAACACCCCGTAGGGGCGGGGTACCCGACTCCGCCGGAAACTTACCGGAGCAGATACAAAAAACGTGTGATGTACTTTGCCCCACAGTAGGAGACGGCGTCCTCGACGTCCCGGATGGGCATATAAATGATTGCACTTTTGCTGGCAATTTGCCGCCGCAAAAGATTGCCTGCACTACTTGACAAAACACAAAAACTCTGGTAAAATACTCTAGCAATCGTTCAGAGGGCTGCTCCACACGCACAGGATGGCGTCTGCTGGTAGCCGAAATTCGAAGATTGTGATGAGCACATATATCAAGTATGGCTCCCTTTAGTCATGATCGAGAAAGAGGTGAAATGAAAATGAAGCAGGGTATTCATCCCAACTATGTGGATTGCACCATTACCTGCGCATGCGGCAACGTGATCCATACCCGCGATACCAAGCCGGAGATCCGCGTTGAAGTTTGCAGCAAGTGCCATCCCTTCTACACTGGCAAGCAGAAGCTGGTTGACACCGGCGGACGTGTTGAGCGCTTTAAGCGCCGCTACGCCAACAAGGCTGGCAAGTAATTGCATTAAGGTTTTGTATACCGCAGATGGCAACATCTGCGGTATTTTTTTCAAATACATCATCTTGCATCTCAAAGGAGAACCCCTATGCCGGACTATCAAACGATCCGCGGTATTTCCACCTTTGAATATGAAGAAAAGCGCTCCCGCTTTATTGCTTCCGCTGCGTTTGCCGATACCGAGGAAGCTGCCCTTGCCCACCTGAACCGCATCAAAGCGGCCAACCGCACCGCGCGGCATAATGTGTATGCCTATGTTCTGCGCGAGGGCGGCCGCACCCGCTACAGTGATGACGGCGAACCCGCCAAAACCGCCGGTACCCCCGTGCTGGAAGCCATCGGCCATGCAGGGCTTTCGGATGTGATCGTGGTGGTTACGCGGTACTTTGGCGGAGTTCTGCTGGGTACCGGCGGGCTGGTGCGGGCCTACACCGCGGCGGCATCCGGAGCCTTGCAGCAGGCGGAGATTGTCAGCATGCGGCTGGTGACGGATTGCGCCGTGACCGTGCCATACCCCAAGTTTGAACAGGCCCAGCGGATGATCGCAGCCGCCGGGGCCAAACTGCAGGAACCGGAGTATGCCGACGCTGTGACCCTGCGCTGGCGCATGCCTGCCGGAACCGAAGAAGCCCTGTGCCATGACCTGAGCGAGCTGACCCGCGGCAGTGCTGAAGTGACGATCAGCAAACCACTTTACGCAGCTTTTTGATGCTGCGCAGTCATTTCTGGCAAGAAAGCAGAATTTCCCATGAAATTTTTACATTTCATACAAGTGTTTGGCGGCTTTTTATCGTATTTATAATATAGAGAGCCGTTTTTGGGCATGATATGCCCAACGGGGAACCGGATAGGGGAAAGGAGGCTGCGCCGTGACTGTGCGGGAAGAGACCCAGACAATTGAACGCCTGACCTTAAGCCCCTATGCCGCTTTAAGTGAGCAGAGCTTTGGCCGCCGCACCCCGGAACCGGAAGATGACCTGCGGACCTGCTACCAGCGTGACAGGGACAGAATTTTGCACTGTAAAAGTTTCCGGCGGTTGAAGCAGAAAACACAGGTGTTTCTTTCGCCGGAGGGCGACCACTACCGCACCCGGCTGACCCACACGCTGGAAGTTAGCCAGATTGCCCGAACCATTGCCCGCGCCCTGCGGCTGAATGAGGACCTGACCGAAGCCATTGCCCTGGGGCATGATCTTGGCCACACCCCATACGGCCACGCGGGGGAGCGCGCACTGAACCGGCTGTGCCCCGGTGGGTTTACCCACTACCGCCAAAGCCTGCGGGTGGTGGACTACCTGGAAAAGGACGGCAAGGGCCTGAACCTTTGCTGGGAGGTGCGCAACGGGATTATTACCCACACCAAAGGCGCCTGGGCCCGCACGATGGAAGGCTGTACCGTGCGCTATGCGGACCACATTGCCTTTTTGAACCATGATATTGAGGATGCCGTGGCCGCCGGTGTGCTGAACCCCGCCGCCCTGCCGCGGGATGCTGTGCAGGTGCTGGGAGATACCAAATCCCGGCGCATCACCACAATGATCACCGACCTTGTGGCAAACAGCGCAAACTGCAAAAATGGGAAAATGCAGTTTTCCCCCGAAGTGGAGGAGGCATACGGTGTGCTGAAAGACTTTATGTACAGCACGGTGTATGTGGACAAGGATGCCAAGCGCGAAGAGAAAAAAGTGGACAAGATGATCGAAGCGCTGTATGAGCGCCTTTGCGCGGACCCCACGCTGATGCCTAATTTTTATATGCAGGTGGCATATCACCAGGGAATGGACCGTGCCGTGGCGGATTATATTTCCGGCATGAGCGATGAATTTGCTACCCGTCTGTTTGAGGAGCTGTTTGTGCCGCAAAAGTGGCAGGTGCTATAAAATTGGCAGTATGTTAGAGCACTGCCGCCCGCCCCGAAGGGGCGCACCTTGTGCGCCCGCTAACCTATAAATTATTACGATATATACGCGAAAGGAGGCCCGGAGCCCCATTGATCCCACAGGAATACATACAGGAAGTGGTTGCACGCAATGATATTACCGAAGTAATCGGCCAATATGTGCAGCTGCGTCATCGCGGGCGGACCTATACCGGGCTGTGCCCTTTCCATAACGAGAAAACCCCTTCGTTTACCGTCTACCCGGATACCCAAAGTTTTTACTGCTTTGGCTGCGGTGCGGCGGGGGATGTGATTAACTTTGTGCGCAAAATTTCCAACCTGGGCTATGTGGAAGCTGTTAAACAGCTGGCGGGCCGCGCCGGGATGCCCATGCCGGAGGAGGATGACCAGGAAAGCCGTTCCCGCTCCCGCCTGTTGGAGATCAACCGCAACGCCGCGCGCTATTTTTATGACCAGCTCAACGCCCCAACGCCGGAAGCCGCCATGGCCCGCCGCTACTGGCGCGAAAAACGCGGCCTTTCGGATGCGGCCATCCGCCGGTTTGGCCTGGGCTATGCACCGGAAGATTTTGTCGGCCTTCTGCACTACCTGCGCCACCGCGGCTTTACCGAGCCGGAATTGGAATCCTCCGGCCTTGTCAAGCGTAGCGCCAAGGGCAATCTGTATGATATCTTCCGCCACCGCGTGATGGTGCCCATCATTGATGTGCGGGGCAATATCATTGCGTTCGGCGGGCGCGTGATGGATGATTCCAAGCCGAAATACATCAACTCGCCCGAAACGATGGTCTACCACAAATCCCGCACGCTGTTTGCGCTGAATGTGGCAAAAAAATCAACGTCCAAGCGGTATATCCTCTGCGAAGGGTATATGGACGTCATCTCGATGCACGAAGCCGGGTTTGATACCGCTGTCTGTGCCTGCGGCACGGCTTTGACGCCGGAGCAGGTCAAGCTGCTGACGGAATACGCCGACGAAGTGGTGCTGAGCTATGACTCGGACGAAGCAGGCCAGAAGGCAACGGAGCGCAGTTTGGCGCTGTTTTCCGGTACCAATTTGCAGGTGCGGGTGCTGAACATCCCCGGTGCCAAGGACCCGGATGAATTTATCCGCACCTATGGCCGCGACCGGTTTGAAGCCGTGCTGGAAGGCACCGCAACCCCGCTGGAGTTCAAGCTGGCTAAGGCAGTGAAAAAATATGACCTGCGCAACGATGCCCAGCGCCTGCAATATGTGGATGAAGCCATCGGCATTCTGGCAGGCAGCGCGGTCAGCCCCACGGCGCGGGATGTGTATGCCGGGCGCATTGCGGAGCAGACCGGCATTGATAAAAAGGCTGTGTTGGTCCAGCTGGAAAGCGCTGTGCGCGGGGCCGGGCGCAGGGCGCGCCGCAAAGAGCAGAACGAACTTTCCCGCCAGGGGATTGCGGCGGATATCCGCGTGCCCTATGACCGCGGGGGCGAAGCTGCCCTGGGGGCCGCAAGCGCCGCCCGCCAGCTTGTGGCGGCTATGCTGCAGGATGCCGGCGCCATCCCCTACATCCGGGAGCGGCTGAACCTTGGCATGGTGGTGCTGCCGGAAATGCAGCAGGCAATCAAGGCGATTTACGACTGCGCCGCCCGCGGCCAGCCCGCCAACGCCACGACCCTTTCCCCCTTGTTGGAGGAAAAAGCCTACAGCCAGGTGATGCTGGCCCAGGCCCAAAACGCCGATACCCGCCTGACCCGCCGGGATATTGATATGCTGCTGGATCGTTTGCAGACCGCAAACCCCGAAAGCGCCCAGGTGGCAGGCACCACAGACGATGAATTCCGGCAGAAATTTGCCGCCCTTGCCCGCAAAAAAGTGGGCGAACGCCCGCCGGAAGAATAATTTCCACCCGGCCAAAACCATGTTGTTTTATCCCGTTCCAGTAAGATGGGCAGAATAAAAACCAAAGGAGAAACTACTTATGGCAGAAAAGAAAGATTCGATTCGCAACCTGATTGAACAGGGCCGCCGTGCAGGCAAATTGACCAGCACCGAAATCAGTGACGCTATGGAAGAAAGCAGCCGTGTTATTGACGCGGAGCAGATGGAAAAGCTGTATGAAGAGCTGGAAAGCAACGGCATTGAAGTGGTGGATGATGACGCCACTGATATGTCCGCTGTGGCCGATATGGGCGAGGAGGGGATGGATGACTTTGAGGATACCGTTACCTCGGACGGCATTACCATCGATGACCCCGTTAAGGTTTACCTGAAAGAGATCGGCCGCGTGCCCCTGCTGACCCCCGATGAGGAAGTGCAGCTGGCCCTGGATATCCAGAAAGGCGGCAAGGACGGCGAACGCGCCAAGCAGCGCCTGAGCGAAGCCAACCTGCGTCTGGTAGTTTCCATTGCAAAGCGCTATGTGGGCCGCGGTATGCAGTTCCTGGACCTGATCCAGGAAGGTAACCTGGGTCTGATCAAAGCGGTTGAAAAGTTTGACCATACCAAGGGCTTCAAGTTCTCCACCTATGCAACGTGGTGGATCCGCCAGGCCATCACCCGCGCCATTGCGGATCAGGCCCGCACCATCCGTATCCCTGTGCATATGGTGGAAACCATCAACAAGGTCAAAAAGGTTTCCAGCCAACTGCTGCACGAAAACGGCCATGAGCCCAGCGCCGAAGAAATTGCCGAGCGCCTGGATATGCCGGTGGACAAAGTGCGCGAGATTATGCGCGTGGCACAGGAACCCGTCAGCCTCGAAACCCCCATCGGTGAGGAGGAAGATAGCCACTTGGGCGACTTTATCCCCGATGAGGAAGCCCCCGTTCCCGCCGAAGCCGCCAGCCAGACCCTGCTGAAAGAGCAGCTGGCCGATGTGCTGAAAACCCTGACCCCGCGTGAAGAAAAGGTCCTGCGCCTGCGCTTTGGCCTGGAAGATGGCCGCCCCCGCACGCTGGAAGAGGTGGGCAAGGAGTTCAACGTTACCCGTGAACGTATCCGCCAGATCGAAGCAAAAGCCCTGCGCAAGCTGCGCCACCCCAGCCGCAGCAAAAAGCTGCGCGACTTCCTGGATTGATGCCGTGATTCTTATATAGAATAGAAATAGCAAATTAAAATCATCTGCACCCGTACTGCTGTTTGCCCGGCGGTGCGGGTGTATTTTTGTGTGCAGCAGGCATAAATGACAAAGCCACAGCATACGATTACCCTGATGATATAGGGGAGGGGATAACGATGTGTGGAATTGCCGGACAGATCAGCGCGGACCCAAATAAGATTGTAGCCAACTACCCAGCTTACTGCCGAATGCAGAAAAGCCTTGCACGCCGCGGGCCGGACCAGCGGGGAATATACCTGCACGGCCATGCGGCGCTGATCCATGCGCGGCTGGCTGTGGTGGATCTGGAAAACGGCTGCCAGCCCATGGTGCTGGATCAGGGCGGGGAAAAATACATTCTGGTGTACAACGGCGAGCTGTACAACACGCCGGAGCTGCACGCCCAGCTTGCGGCTCTGGGCCATCGCTTTGTAAGCCATTCCGATACTGAGATTTTGTTACATGCTTTTGCCCAGTGGGGGCCGGACTGTCTGGAAAAGCTGAACGGTATTTTTGCATTTGCTGTGTGGCAGCAGCGGGCGCAAAAGCTCTTTCTGGCGCGGGACCGCATCGGGGTCAAGCCGCTGTTCTATGCCCTGCGCGGGGACAGCCTGATCTTTGCTTCCGAGCTGAAAACGCTGCTCTGCCACCCGGAGATCCCGCCGCAGGTGGATGCCCATGGGCTGGCCGATGTGCTGCTGCTCGGCCCCGGCCGCACGCCGGGGTGCGGGGTGTTCCGCAATGTGCAGGAATTGAAGCCCGGCTGCTGCGCAGAATACACTGTGCCACAGGTTGGTGCGCCGTGCCTCACCGTGCGCCGCTACTGGCAGCTGACCGACCACGAACACCCCGATGATTTTACCCACACCGCAGCCAAGGTGCGGGACCTGGTGATGGATGCCGTCACGCGGCAGCTGGTATCGGATGTGCCGGTGGCAACCTTCCTTTCCGGCGGGCTGGATTCCAGCCTGATTTCGGCAATCGCGGATTCCCACTTTACGGCGCGGGGCAAAACGCTGCAGACTTTCTCGGTCGGTTATCAGGATAACAAAAAGTACTTCCACGCTACCCATTTCCAGCCCAGTCCGGATGCGCCGTATATCCGCACCATGAACCAGTTCTTGAACGCGCAGCATACCTGGGTAACGCTGGACAGCGAAGCACTGGCCGCCGCCCTGCTGGAAGCGGTGGACGCCCGCGACTTGCCCGGTATGGCGGATGTGGACTCCTCGCTGCTGCTGTTCTGCCGTGAGATCCGTAAAACAGCCACCGTGGCACTTTCCGGCGAGTGCGCGGACGAGATATTTGGCGGTTACCCCTGGTACAGGGATAAGACCGTGCGGGAGCGGTATGGCTTCCCTTGGGCGCAGAGCACGGCATACAGGGTCAGCTTTTTTAAGCCGGAGGTGTTCGGCGGCATTGACCCGGCGGCGTATATTGATGAAGGCTACCGCGCCACGCTGGAGCAAACTTCCATCCGCCCCGGTCTGGATCCCCTGGAACAACGGATGCGCCAGATGTTTGCCCTGAACTTTAACTGGTTTATGCAGACCCTTTTGGACCGCAAGGACCGAATGAGTATGTACAGCGGGCTGGAAGTGCGCGTGCCGTTCTGCGATTACCGCATTGCGGAATACCTGTACAGCGTGCCGTGGGAATATAAGGATTACGAGGGCCACGAAAAAGGCCTGCTGCGCCAGGCGATGCAGGGCGTGCTGCCCACGGAAGTGTTGTGGCGAAAAAAGAGCCCCTACCCTAAAACATGGAACCCGGCGTATTTGAACGCTGTCAGCGCCATGCTGCGCAGTGCGATGCAGGACCCGGATGCCCCGCTGCTACGTATTGCCAAGAGGGCAGCGCTGGAACAGCTGTTGACCGCTGCCGAGACTGCGACCCCCTGGTATGGCCAGCTGATGACCACCCCGCAGACCATTGCCTGGTTTGTGCAGCTGAATTACTGGCTGCAAAAATACCGGGTGGAGCTGGTGTAAATACCCGTGTGGCGGGCCCGGCATCAAACGCATAACACCAAAAACAGACGAGTGCCCACCCTGCACACGGATAACGGCGGGAAGGGCACTTTTTGTTTGCAAAGCGTAAAAACCGGGAAAATGCAGAAAAAACGCAGGCTGCAACCCATACAAAAAACACACAAGGTAATTGGGCATTGTGCCAATTAGCGGCATTTCAAGGATTTGTCAAGTGGCAGAAGAAATGTAAAAATAGCACTTTGCCAAAAGAAATGTGACACGCAGCCGGGCGTTCAATTGCCTGATAAAAAAACACGCAAAATGCCAAAAGAGCCCTTGACAATCAGCTTTTTGGCTGGTATACTGGCATAGTATCACAAAATGGAATAGAGCGCCCTAAAGGAATTTTGATTTTTTCGCGTTTTTTCAAACTTTGTTAAAAACGACGAATGTTCCAAGAAAATCATTGCTTCGGCGGAGCGCTTTTGCCAAAAACAAATCTGAACGGAATAGGAGTGGTCGCATTTTATGGTAAAGGTCAAGCCCGTACAAAACGGTCGAACCTCCAGAATGAGCTTTTCCCGCATCAACGAAGTGATTGGCATGCCCAACCTCATCGAGATCCAGAAAAACTCTTATAACTGGTTCCTGGACGAGGGCCTGCGCGAAGTGTTCCACGACATTGACGCGATCGAGGATTACACCGGGAATCTCTCGCTGGAATTTGTCGATTACCGTCTGGACAAGCACCCCAAATATACCATTAAAGAATGTAAAGAGCGTGACGCAACGTATGCTGCGCCGCTTTATGTCACTGCGCGCCTGTTGAACAAAAGCACCGGCGAAGTGAAGGAACAGGAAATTTTCATGGGCGATTTCCCGCTCATGACGGATTCCGGCACTTTCATCTCCAACGGTGCAGAACGTGTTATCGTCAGCCAGCTGGTTCGTTCGCCCGGCGTGTTCTATGCTTCCAGCAAGGACCGTACCGGCAAGGACCTTTTCACCGCAACCATGAACCCCAACCGCGGCGCATGGCTGGAATACGAAACCGATTCTTCCGATGTATATTATGTGCGCATTGATAAAAACCGCAAGCTGCCGGTTACTACCTTCCTGCGCGCACTGGGTCTTGGCACCGATGAGCAGATCCGCCAGTACTTCGGCGATTCTGAACCCAAAATCAACGCCACCCTGGAAAAGGATATCACCCATTCCACAGAGGAAGCCCTGCTGGAGTGCTACCGCAAGCTGCGCCCCGGCGAGCCGCCGACGGTGGAAAGCTCCCGCAGCCACATCAACCTGCTGTTCTTTGATCCGCGCCGTTACGACCTGGCTCGTTTTGGCCGCTTCAAGATGAACAACAAGCTGTGCCTGTCCCGCCGTATTGCGGGCTATAAGACTGCCGAGGACATCATTGCCCCGTTGACCGGCGAACTGCTGGCCGCCAAGGGCGAGCGCATCAGCCACGAAAAGGCTGTTGAAATTGATAACGCCGGTGTTTCCCGCGTTACTGTTATCGTGGAGCGCAAGGGCCAGGATCCGGTCAATGTGATCGTGTTCTCCAACGGCTGTGTCGATGCCCAGAGTTTCTTCAGCTTTGACGTGAAGGAATGCGGCATCAACGAGCGCGCTTCCTTCGCCGAAATCCGTAAGATTCTGGATGCTACCTCCGATCCGGAAGAGCAGAAAGAACTGCTGACCAAGAATCATGATAAGCTCATCAGCCGCACCGTTACCGTTGACGATATCTTTGCTTCCGTCAACTACCTGTTGGGCCTTGACCATGGCATCGGCGTGACCGATGAAATCGACCACTTGGGCAACCGCCGCGTGCGCAGCGTTGGCGAATTACTGCAGAACCAGTTCCGCATCGGCTTTGCCCGTATGGAGCGCGTTGTGCGCGAGCGCATGACCCTGCAGAACCAGGAATCCGGCGAGATCACCCCGCAGAGCCTGGTCAACATCCGCCCGGTCGTGGCTGCCATCCGTGAGTTCATCGGTTCCAGCCCGCTGTCTCAGTTCATGGACCAGAACAACCCGCTGTCTGAGCTGACCCATAAGCGCCGTCTGTCCGCTTTGGGCCCCGGCGGTCTGTCCCGTGACCGCGCAGGCTTCGAAGTCCGCGACGTTCATTATACCCACTATGGCCGTCTGTGCCCGATTGAGACGCCCGAAGGTTCCAACATCGGTCTGATTTCCTATCTGGCATCTTTCGCCAAGATCAACAAGTACGGCTTCATTGAGGCACCTTACCGCCGCGTGGATAAAGAAACCGGCGTTGTTACCGATGAAGTTGTTTATATGCCCGCCGACGTTGAAGATGAATACATCGTGGCACAGGCCAACGAACCGCTGGACGAGAACAACCGCTTTGTCCGTTCCCGCGTTTCCGGCCGTCATCGCAACGACATTCAGGAATTTGCCCGTGAACAGGTCGATTTCATGGATGTCTCTCCGCGAATGATGGTTTCTGTGGCTACCGCCTGCATTCCCTTCCTGGAAAACGATGACTGTAACCGTGCTCTGATGGGCTCCAACATGCAGCGTCAGGCTGTGCCTCTGATGGTTACCCAGCGCTCTCTGGTTGCTACCGGTATGGAATACAAGGCTGCTACCGACTCCGGTGTCTGCGTGCTGGCTGCCCATGACGGCACCGTTGAAAGCGTTGACGCAGATAAGATCGTTGTCCGTCTGGAAGATGGCTCCGCCGATACCTATGAACTGATTAAGTTTATGCGCTCCAACCAGGGAACCTGCGTCAACCAGCGCCCCGCCGTCTATGTGGGCGATGTTGTCAAGAAGGGCGACGTTCTGGCTGACGGCCCCGCCACCAAGGACGGCGAGATCTCTCTGGGCAAGAACGCTCTGATCGGCTTCATGACCTGGGAAGGCTACAACTATGAGGACGCTGTTCTGCTGAACGAAAAGCTGGTCCGCGAGGATATCTACACCTCTATCCACATTGAGGAGTACGAGAGCGAAGCCCGCGATACCAAGCTGGGACCTGAAGAGGTGACCCGTGATATCCCCAACGTCGGCGATGATTCCCTGAAGGATCTGGACGACCGCGGCATTATCCGCATCGGCGCCGAAGTCAAGACCGGCGATATTCTGGTTGGTAAGGTTACCCCGAAGGGTGAAACCGAACTGACCGCCGAAGAGCGCCTGCTGCGCGCCATCTTTGGCGAAAAGGCACGGGAAGTACGTGATACCTCCCTGCGCGTTCCCCACGGTGCTTACGGCATTGTTGTGGATGTTAAGGTCTTTACCCCCGAAAACTCTGACGAGCTGCAGCCCGGCGTGCGCACCTGCGTGCGCGTCTATATCGCCCAAAAGCGTAAGATCAGCGTTGGCGATAAGATGGCAGGCCGTCACGGCAACAAGGGTGTTGTTTCCCGCATTCTGCCGCAGGAGGACATGCCGTTCCTGCCTGACGGTACCCCGCTGGATATCGTGCTGAACCCCCTGGGCGTTCCTTCCCGTATGAACATCGGTCAGGTGCTGGAAGTCAACCTGGGCTACGCTGCCAAGGCATGCGGCATCAAGGTTATGACCCCCGTGTTCGATTCCGCTCGCGAGAACGACATCGGCGATACCTTCGACACCGCCCGTGAGCTGTGGCACGGTGAGAATGCTCCCGCATATCCCACCAAGCTGCCCAAGATCATGGGTGAGAAGGGCCACATCATCGACTTCTCCAAGATCGAGCTGGATCGTGATGGCAAGACCACCGTTTACGATGGCCGTACCGGCGAGAAGTTCGATAACCGCGTTACCGTTGGCTATATGTACTACCTCAAGCTGCATCACCTGGTCGATGATAAGATCCATGCCCGTTCCACCGGCCCCTACTCTCTGGTCACCCAGCAGCCTCTGGGCGGCAAGGCCCAGTTCGGCGGCCAGCGCTTCGGCGAGATGGAGGTCTGGGCACTGGAAGCTTACGGCGCCGCTTACACCCTGCAGGAGATCCTGACTGTCAAGTCCGATGACGTGGAGGGTCGTGTCAAGACCTACGAGGCCATCGTCAAGGGCGAGCCCATCCCGCAGCCCGGCATCCCCGAGTCCTTCCGCGTTATGCTGAAGGAACTGCAGTCTCTGGGTATGGACGTGATCGTGCAGGATAAGGACGGCAACGAGATCGATATGCGCCAGAACTTCGACGACGAAGAGACCGGCTTTGATATGCGTGATGTTGCAGGTTCCGAGACTGTTACCAACGAGAATGAGCTGCTGAACGATTACACCATCAAGGATGCTGACGCAGGCTTCGATGATCCTTCTGTGCTGGAAGATGACAACTCCGGCAGTGCGGCTCCCGCTTCCGACGAAGTGGATTTTTAACTAGAGATTAAGAAAGGGTTCGTTTCATGGAAAACAACGTTTTCGATTCCATTAAAATCGGCCTGGCTTCTCCGGAGCAGATCCGCAACTGGAGCTACGGCGAGGTCAAGAAGCCTGAGACCATCAACTACCGCACCCTGAAGCCGGAGCGCGACGGCCTGTACTGCGAGCGCATTTTTGGACCTACCAAGGACTGGGAATGCCACTGCGGCAAGTATAAGCGCATCCGCTATAAGGGCAAGATCTGCGATAAGTGCGGTGTCGAAGTTACCCGCGCTAAGGTCCGCCGCGAGCGCATGGGCCACATTGAGCTGGCTGCACCCGTTTCGCACATCTGGTATTTCAAGGGCATTCCCAGCCGCATTGGCCTGATGCTGGACATCGGCCCCCGCCAGCTGGACAAGGTGCTCTACTTTGCAAACTATATCGTTACCGATCCCGGCTTTACTCCGCTGGAGAAAAAGCAGCTCCTGACCGAACGCGAGTACAAGGAGATGCGGGAAAAGTACGAGGATACCTTTGAAGCCGGCATGGGCGCCGAAGCCGTCCAGAAGCTGCTGGCTGAGATCGACCTGGAAGCTCTGTCCGCAGAGCTGCATGAGGAACTGGAAAAGGCTACCGGCCAGAAGCGCGTCCGCCTGTTGAAACGCCTGGAGTGCGTTGATGCATTCCGCCTGTCCGGCCAGCGCCCGGAGTGGATGATCCTGAACGTTGTTCCGGTCATTCCGCCGGATATCCGCCCCATGGTCCAGCTGGATGGCGGCCGCTTTGCGACTTCCGACCTGAACGATCTGTACCGTCGCGTGATCAACCGCAACAACCGTCTGAAGCGCCTGCTGGAGCTGGGCGCTCCCGACATCATCGTGCGCAACGAAAAGCGCATGCTGCAGGAAGCAGTTGACGCCCTGATCGATAACGGCCGCCGCGGCCGCCCGGTCACTGGCCCCAACAACCGTGCCCTCAAGAGCCTTTCCGATATGCTGAAGGGCAAGCAGGGCCGCTTCCGCCAGAACCTGCTGGGCAAACGTGTTGACTACTCTGGCCGTTCCGTTATCGTTGTCGGCCCTGAGCTGAAGATGTACCAGTGCGGTCTGCCCAAAGAGATGGCTTTGGAGCTGTTCAAGCCCTTCGTTATGAAGGACCTGGTCCAGAAGGGCATTGCCTCCAACATCAAGGCTGCCCGCAAAAAGGTCGAGCGTGCTTCCACCGAGGTGTGGGACTCTCTCGAAACCGTCATCAAGGGCCATCCCGTTCTGCTGAACCGTGCACCTACCCTGCACCGCCTGGGCATTCAGGCATTTGAGCCCGTTCTGGTCGAAGGCCACGCCATCAAGCTGCACCCGCTGGTCTGCACCCCCTTCAACGCTGACTTCGACGGCGACCAGATGGCTGTCCATCTGCCGCTGTCCACCGAAGCACAGCGCGAAGCCAAGATGCTGATGCTGGCTTCCGGCAACCTGCTGAAGCCGTCTGACGGCGAACCCGTCACCGTGCCCACGCAGGATATGATCCTGGGCTCTTACTACCTGACCATGGTCAACCCCGAAGACCCCGGCCACGACAAGGTGTTCCGCGATGAGGACGAAGCCCTGATGGCTTACGCCGAGCATATCGTCACCCTGCAGGCTCCCGTTAAGGTGCGCCGCACCATGGACTTTGGCAACGGCCCCGAAACCGCCCTTGTCACCACCACTGTCGGCAAGATCATCTTCAACACCCCCATCCCGCAGGATCTGGGCTATGTGGATCGCACCGATCCCGAACATAAGTTCGATTACGAAGTCGATTTCCAGGTCACCAAGAAGAAGCTGCCCGACATCATCAGCCGCTGCCTGACAAAGCATGGCACCAAGCGCTGCGCTATCATGCTGGACCACATCAAGGCACAGGGCTATAAGTATTCCACCCTTTCCGCCATCACCGTTGCCGTGCCTGACGCTATCATCCCCGAAGAGAAGCCGGAGATCCTGGCTGCGGCTGACAAGAAGGTTGAAAAGGTCATGAAGAACTTCAACCGTGGTCTTATCTCTGATGAAGAGCGCTATAAGAACACCGTTGAGATCTGGCAGGCAGCTACCGAGGAAGTTTCCAACGCTCTGTCTACCAACCTGAAGACCCACCACCAGCGCAACCCCATCTATATGATGTCCGACTCTGGTGCTCGTGGTTCTATGGACCAGATCAAGCAGCTGGCCGGCATGCGCGGCCTGCTGGCTAACACCGCAGGTAAAACCCTGGAAATGCCTATCCGTGCAAACTACCGCGAAGGCCTGAACATCTTGGAGTACTTCATCTCTTCTCGAGGCGCTCGTAAAGGTTTGACCGATACCGCACTGCGTACTGCTGACTCTGGCTACCTGACCCGCCGTCTGGTTGACGTTTCTCAGGAAGTTATCATCCGCGAGGAAGACTGCCACGCTACCGAGGGTATCCTCGTCAGCGAGATCAGCGAAGGCAACGCTACCATCGAAAGCTTCTCCGAGCGTCTGATTGGCCGTTATGCTCTGCATGACGTGATGGATCCCAAGACCGGCGAACTCATTGTGTCCAAGGACAAGATGATGGATATGTTCGACGCTGAAAAGATCAAAGCTGCCGGTATTACCGAGCTGGAGATCCGCAGCGTGATGACCTGCCGTGCTCACGTTGGCGTCTGTGCCCGCTGCTACGGCTCCAACATGTCCAACGGCCAGTGCGTTAAGGTCGGTGAATCCGTCGGTATCATTGCGGCACAGTCCATCGGCGAACCCGGTACTCAGCTGACCATGCGTACCTTCCATACTGGCGGTATCGCATCTGCTGAAGACATTACTCAGGGTCTTCCGCGTGTTGAAGAACTGTTCGAGAGCCGCCGCCCGAAGGCAATGGCTATCATGTCCGAGATTGCCGGTACCGTCCATATTGACGATACCAAGAAGAGCCGCCACGTTGAAGTGACCGGTGTTGACGATAACGGCGCACCGGTTACCAAGAGCTACCTGATCCCGTTCGGCCACCGCCTGAAGGTGATGGAGGGCGATGTGCTCGTCAAGGGCGCACTGTTGACCGAAGGCCATGCTTATCCGCAGGATATCCTGGCTGTCAAGGGCCGCATTGCTACCCAGAACTACCTGATCAGCGAAGTCCAGAAGGTTTACCGTCTGCAGGGCGTTGAAATCAACGATAAGCATATCGAAGTTATCGTCCGCCAGATGATGCGTAAGGTTCGCATTGACGATGCAGGTTCCAGCGAGTTCATCATGGGCAGCGTTGTCAACCGCCGCGATGTGATGATCGAGAACGAGAAGATTCAGGAACGCATTGATGCAGGCGAAACCGACCTGAAGCTGGTCCAGGCCAGTCAGATCCTGCTTGGTATCACCAAGTCCAGCCTGGCAACCGACAGCTTCCTGTCCGCTGCATCCTTCCAGGAAACCACCCGCGTTCTGACCGAAGCCGCCATCAAGGGCAAGGTTGACCCGCTGGCCGGTCTGAAGGAGAACGTCATCATCGGTAAGCTGATCCCCGCCGGAACCGGTTTGCCGGAGGTTGAAGAAGAGCTGGCTCGTGCCGAGGAAATCCGCGATGCCGAAGGCAGCGCTTACGACCACGCTGAAAAGTAAGACTTTTCATATCTGATAAGTTTAGCCTGACAATAAAACATAACATCCCCCACAGCATTCTCCGCACGGGCAACTGCGAACGGAAAGAGTACTGTGGGGGATTTTTTATGCTGCTTTGCGGGGAATGAAACTGCTTATTGCGGAAAAGTGGCAGAAAAGTGATACAAAGTTGCTTGAAAATAGTAGTACAGCTGTGCTATGCTGGCCCCAAAGAAAGGGGGATAGCACCATGACATTGGGAGAGAAAATTGCATCCGCCCGGAAAGAAAAAGGCATGACCCAGGAAATGCTGGCAGAGCAGCTGGGGGTAACACGGCAGGCTGTGGCAAGGTGGGAAACAGGAAAAGCTCTGCCCGGCACAGCCAACCTGTTTATGCTGCGGCAGCTGCTGGGAATTCCGTTGGAAGCAGCGGATATGGAAGCGACTGATTTAGAAGGGACAACGGGAACGGAAAAATCGGGAACATTAGCAAACACAGAAAAAGCAGAAAGCCTGACAGCAAAGCAGAAGTGGATGCTGCTTGCGGCAGCGGCAATTCTGCTGTGGTTTGCTCTGCAATTTGTTGGGCTTGGCGCGGCAGTGGGGCTTCTGCTGCTCTTGCTGATTCTAATTATTGTGCTCTTTTTGATAGCAATAGGGAAAAGCGGTATTGTGGCGGCTGCAAAATCAACAGGCAAAAGAATGTTGTATCTGATAGCGGCAATGCTGCTGGCACTCGTTCTATGGAGCGTTGCTTTTGTGGCATCAGCAAACTACCAAAGCAAGGCCATCTGGAGTATGCCGCAGGAGGAATGGCAAAGCTACCCCGAGGTTGCCGCATGGATACAGCACTGCGAAACAATGGGAAATGGTGTTTATATGCAGCGGGTGGACCTGCCTTCCGACCAGGGGAATACAACCGCATATCTTGTCTGCCGCAATGGTGTGACCAATGAACAGGCGGGAAAAATCACCCCCAATCCACTGCGGCTGCGCTTCTGGGTTACTTATCAGGCAGGGGAGAGCGAGCCCATGCTGGATGTGCTGACGTTTCAGGGAAATAAAGACTATCAGGTGTTTTTCAGAATCGGGAAAGACCAGTCTGATTGTATCTTTACGACAAATGAAAGTGAAGCGTTGGCAGGAGAAGTAAGAAGCCTGCTGGAAAGCCGGGCAAATGACAAATAAAGAAAGTTAGAGAAATGAGCCTGTGCAGAAATCGTGCATAAACACTGTTTCTGCGCAGGCTTTTTGTTAAGGCAACACCGCATAATTCTAAGTGCCGATACGGCGAGCGAGGTGCGGCAGCTGCTAGGCCAAAAGCGCAGATAATACTGGATGTCTTATCGAGCATTTTGGCAACGCAGATGCCGTGCCGCAGCCGTCGGAGCGGTGCTTAAGCCGTAAGGCGGGAATTATGCGGTATTGCCTTAAATAAAAACGGATTTGTTTTTTCTAACATTTGGTGTATAATACTTTTATACTGGGTTTGTCTGTGCAGGATGAATGGTGCCTGCATGGAGGGCAGGGGAGAACGCTTCCCTGACTGGCTCAGAAAGACACCATATAGAAAAGGAGAATCCGCCATGTCGGAAGCATTGAAAGAACGCAAAGAGATGGACCCGCAGTACCAGTGGGACCTGACCAAAATGTACGCCAGCGATGCGGAATGGGAAAAGGCTTTTGCCGCCATTGACCCCAAAATTGAAGCTTTGGCTGCCTGGGAGGGCAAGCTGAACAACGCTGCCAGCATTCGTGAATTTTATGATGCAGAAATCGGCGTGTTCCGTGAACTGGAAAACCTGGCTGTCTACACCAGCCTGCGTCTGAGCGAGGATACCCGTGCTGATGACGCCCAGAGCATGGATGCCCGCGCTACCGCCAAATATGTAAAGGCTGTCGGTACCATCGCCTATGCTCAGCCGGAAATCCTGGCACTGCCGCAGGAAACCCTGGATGCCATCATGGCTGACGAGCAGGTTGCCCCCTATCGTTTTGCTCTGGAAGACCTGTTGCGTGCAAAGCCTCACACCCTGACCGCCCCGGAAGAAAAGCTGCTGGCTGCTTTCGGTGAGGCATTCGGCACCCCGAAAAACGTTGCCGATAACCTGGCAGACGCCGACATGGTGTTCGATTCCGTCAAGGATGGCGAGGGCAACGATGTGGAGCTGACCGCTTCCAACTACATCCTGCTGCAAACCTCCAATGACCGCGTGCTGCGCAAGAATGCCTTTGAAAGCTACTACAAGAGCTTCCGCCAGCACATCAACACGCTGGCTGCCTCTTACTCCGGCGCTGTCAAGACCGCTACCGCCGAAGCCTCCGTCCGTCATTATGAATCTTCCCGCGCCATGTCCATGGCAGGGGAGAACGTGCCCGGCCAGGTCTATGATAACCTGGTGGCTACTGTGCGCAAGCACCTGCCGGATATGTACCGCTATGTTGCTCTGCGCAAGCGCATCCTGGGTGTGGACGAGCTGCACTACTATGATGTGTATGCCCCGCTGACCAAGGGCGTCAGCGCCCATTACACCTATGACCAGGCCAAGCAGATGGTTCTGGATGCCGTTGCACCGCTGGGCGAAGAGTACGGCACCATCGTTCGCAAGGGCTTTGCCGAGCGCTGGATCGATGTGTTCCCCAACAAGGGCAAGAGCGGCGGCGCTTACTCCGGCGGCAGCTATGATTCCAACCCCTATATCATGTGCAACTTTACCGGTACGCTGGACAGCGTTTCCACCATTGCGCATGAGATGGGCCACAGCATGCACAGCTGGTTCAGCCGCCATACCCAGCCTGCCCAGTATGCCGACTATACCCTGTTTGTCGCAGAGGTCGCTTCCACCGTCAACGAGAACCTGCTCATTGAGCACCTGCTGGCAGAAAAGAACCAGGATCCCGCAACCCGCCTGGCCCTGCTGAATCAGTACCTTGAAAATTTCAAGGGAACCGTCTACCGCCAGACGATGTTTGCCGAGTTTGAGCGCGATGCCCACGCCATGGCCGAGCGCGGCGAAGCCCTGAACCCCGCCGCCCTGAACAATCTGTACAAGAAGCTCATTGTGGACTACTTTGGACCGGAGCTGGTTGTGGATGACGAAGTACAGTACGAGTGGGCACGCATCCCGCACTTCTACCGCCCGTTCTATGTTTATAAGTATGCAACCGGCTATTCCACTGCCGTGGCATTGTCCGAGGGCATCCTGAAGAACGGCGAACCGGCTGTTAAGAAGTACCTGGAGTTCCTGCACATGGGCGGCAGCGCTTACCCGCTGGATGAGCTGCGCCATGCCGGTGTGGACCTGACCACCCCCGCCCCGGTGGATGCTGCCCTGGATAAGTTCGGCCGCATTCTGGACGAAGCCGAAGCCTGCGTGGCACAGCTGGAAGCTGCAAAATAAGCAGGGGAAAGTCCTAGGGCAACACCGCACAATTCCCGCCTTGCGGCTTAAGCGCCGCTCCGGCGGCTGCGGCACGGCATCTGCGTTGCCAAAATGCT
>ERZ1673748.1257-NODE-1257-length-25790-cov-5.042199_pt1 | contig 25790 bp, 18 predicted proteins | sample MGYA00580196_ERZ1673748 | MGnify/ENA primary metagenome ERZ1673748 (study PRJEB41218, sample SAMN15661796) | gut metagenome | host: Homo sapiens | place: Canada: London | collected 2015-08-20/2019-03-30 | study: EMG produced TPA metagenomics assembly of...
GGATTCGCTGGTAGCGGACCGATCTGTGTTTTCTGTTCTTTCCTATCAGGATCTTTTCCATAACCTGAAAGCGGCTGTGAAGGCAAGCATCCTGCAAGGGGCAGCGCCGAATATTTTTTTCAGCGACTGTTCCATTGACGGAGAGGATATGGTGAAATTCCTGAAGGATAAGGAATATGATCGTTTTCCTGAGGATATGCGGGAAGCGGCAAGAGAAGCCTATGAGACCTTTTTGCACACAAGCGACGGACAGCTTGCGGATATTATCGTAGACAGGGCAGCACTGGATGCCATAAAAAAAGCCGGAGAACGGTCAAAAGAGGAGATCGTCCGGCAGTATGCGGAATCCACGGTAGCGGTAGCAGATATCCGGATCGCAGTCCGTGCCTGCAAAACAGGAAAAAGTTCGGACTTTATGAAAAAAGCCATGGCAGAATGTGACACACTGGATAAGGAGAGACTGATCCACGCGGCAGTAAGCGGAATGGATCAGATCATGGGTTATCTGGCAGAAACGAAATATGGGGACGGAGCTCTGGCGCTGGCGGAATCAGCTTCCGCTTTTGAGAGATGGTGTGATAACCAGATCATGGAGACCATCCGCCCTCAGCTGTACAATTCATTTTCACTGGGACCGCTGGTAGCCTATGTGCTTGCCCGTGAAAATGAGATCAAGACGGTGCGGATCATTCTCACCGGAAAGCGCAGCGGCCTTCCGGAAGAGTTTATCCGGGAAAGGGCAAGGGAAATGTATGTATAAGATCGCAGTTTTAGGTGATTATAACAGCATTTACGGGTTTGCGGCTCTTGGCCTTGATACTTTTCCGGTGGAGGATCCTGCAGAAGGTAAAGAGAAGCTTAACCGTCTGGCGGCCGGTGAATATGCGGTTATTTATATTACGGAACAGCTGGCGGTCCAGCTTTCCGCAGAGATCAGTAAATACAGTGAGGAGCTGATGCCTGCGATCATTCAGATTCCCGGAATTTCCGGAAATACAGGTGCAGGTATCGAAAATGTAAAGAAATCCGTGGAGACGGCAGTTGGCTCCGATATTCTTTTCAGTAATGAGTGACAAGAAAGCAGGTGATTGGTTCAGATGAGCAGAGGAACCATTAAGAAGGTGGCAGGACCGCTGGTAATTGCCAAGGGTATGCGGGATGCAAATATGTATGACGTGGTTCGTGTAAGCAGCCAGCGTCTGATCGGTGAGATCATTGAGATGCATGAAGATGAGGCTTCCATACAGGTATATGAGGAGACTTCAGGACTTCGTCCGGGAGAACCGGTAGAGTCCATGGAGGTGCCCCTTTCCGTGGAACTTGGTCCTGGCCTTATTACAAGCATTTACGATGGAATCCAGCGGCCGCTGGATGACATCATGAAGGTAGCAGGCAGCAACAACCTGAAACGAGGCGTTGAGGTTCCTGCCCTGAAGCGGGACAAAAAATGGAATTTCATTCCGGTTGCGAAGGTGGGAGATCAGCTGGAGGGCGGCGATGTTCTTGGAACCGTTCAGGAGACTATCGTTGTTACACAGAAGATCATGGTACCTCCCAATGTGAAAGGTACTCTGAAGGAAATTAAATCCGGCGAGTTTACCGTGGATGAGACCGTTGCAGTTCTTTCCACAGCAGACGGCGATAAAGAGTTGACCCTGATGCAGCACTGGCCGGTACGACGTGGCCGTCCATATAAGAAGAAACTTCCGCCAGCCAAACCTCTGGTAACAGGACAGCGTGTTATTGATACCATGTTCCCTATTGCCAAGGGTGGTGTGGCAGCAGTTCCCGGCCCGTTCGGAAGCGGTAAGACGGTTATCCAGCATCAGCTTGCAAAATGGGCTGAGGCAGATATCGTGGTCTATATCGGATGCGGTGAGCGTGGAAATGAGATGACAGATGTTCTGAACGAGTTCCCGGAGCTGAAGGATCCAAAAACAGGACAGTCTCTGATGGAGCGTACGGTTCTGATCGCCAATACCTCAGATATGCCGGTTGCAGCTCGTGAGGCGTCGATTTATACAGGTATTACAATTGCGGAGTATTTCCGTGATATGGGATATTCCGTAGCATTGATGGCAGATTCTACTTCCAGATGGGCTGAGGCTCTCCGTGAGATGTCCGGACGACTGGAGGAGATGCCAGGTGAGGAAGGTTATCCTGCATATCTTGGTTCCCGTCTTGCACAGTTCTATGAGCGTGCCGGACATGTGATCTGCAGTGGAAAAGACGGAAGAGAGGGTGCCCTGACAGCGATCGGCGCCGTATCTCCTCCAGGTGGTGATATCTCCGAGCCGGTTTCCCAGGCGACACTTCGAATCGTAAAGGTATTCTGGGGACTGGACGCAAACCTTGCATACAAACGTCATTTCCCGGCGATCAACTGGCTGACCAGCTATTCTCTGTATCTGGACAGCGTTGGCGGATGGTTTGACGAAAATGTAGCGAATGACTGGATGAAGCTCCGTCAGAGAATGATGACCCTTCTTCAGGAAGAGGCAGAGCTGGAAGAAATCGTAAAGATGGTAGGTATGGATGCGCTTTCACCGGGTGACCGCCTGAAAATGGAAGCAGCCCGTTCCATCCGAGAGGATTTCCTCCACCAGAACTCTTTCCACGAGATCGATACCTACACATCTCTGGAAAAACAGCATAATATGATGCGTCTGGTACTTGCATTTTATGATGCGGGTCTGGATGCGCTGAAACAGGGCGCAGATATCAATGATATCGTAAAGCTTCCGGTACGTGAGCAGATCGGCCGTTATAAATATACAAAAGAAGATCAGCTGGCAGCAGAATATGAGAAAGTAACCCGCCAGCTGGCAGCAGAGACTGCAGAACTTCTGGGAAAGGAGGGCCTGTAAAATGCCAAAAGAATATAGGACCATACAGGAAGTTGCCGGCCCTTTGATGCTGGTACGGGGCGTTGAAGATGTAGCATTTGACGAGCTTGGTGAGATCGAGCTTGCCGATGGCGAAACAAGAAGATGCCGTGTTCTGGAGATCGACGGAAGCAATGCTCTGGTGCAGCTGTTTGAGAGCTCTACAGGTATCAATCTTTCCAACAGCAAGGTACGTTTCCTGGGACGGAGCATGGAGCTTGGTGTATCCGGCGATATGCTGGGTCGTGTTTTTGACGGACTGGGACGTCCCATTGATGACGGCCCGGAGATCCTTCCGGAGGAAAGAAGAGATATCAACGGACTTCCCATGAATCCGGCGGCCAGAAGCTATCCGGAGGAGTTTATCCAGACGGGTGTATCTGCGATTGACGGCCTGAACACCCTGGTACGCGGACAGAAGCTTCCGATCTTCTCCGCATCCGGTCTTCCCCATGCACAGCTTGCGGCACAGATCGCAAGACAGGCGAAGGTTCGCGGAAAAGATGAGCAGTTTGCCGTTGTATTTGCAGCCATGGGTATCACTTTCGAGGAGTCAAACTTCTTTGTAGAGAGCTTTAAGGAAACCGGAGCGATAGATCGTACTGTTCTGTTTGTGAACCTGGCAAATGACCCGGCTGTTGAGCGTATTGCTACTCCGCGAATGGCACTGACAGCAGCAGAATATCTTGCCTTCGAAAAAGACATGCACGTTCTTGTAATCCTTACGGATATCACAAACTATGCGGATGCTCTCCGTGAGGTTTCCGCGGCTCGTAAGGAGGTTCCGGGACGTCGTGGATATCCCGGATATATGTACACAGATCTTGCTTCTCTTTATGAGCGTGCAGGCCGTCAGAAAGGAAAATCAGGAAGTATCACCATGGTTCCGATCCTGACTATGCCTGAGGATGATAAGACCCATCCGATCCCGGACCTTACCGGTTACATCACAGAGGGACAGATCATCCTGAGCCGTGAGCTTTACCGTAAGGGAATCACACCGCCCATCGATGTTCTTCCGTCTCTGTCACGACTGAAGGATAAGGGTATCGGTGAAGGCAAGACAAGAGCAGACCATGCAAACACCCTGAACCAGCTGTTTGCCGCATATGCTCGTGGTAAAGAGGCCAAAGAGCTGATGACTATTCTTGGTGAGGCAGCTCTCTCTGACATTGACCTGATCTATGCAAAATTTGCGGATGCTTTCGAGAAGGAATATGTTTCCCAGGGCTATCAGGCTAACCGTGATATTGAGGAAACACTGGCCATCGGCTGGAAGCTGCTTTCCATTCTTCCGAGAAGCGAGCTGAAACGTATCGATGACAAATTCCTTGATCAGTATTACGGAAAAGTATAAAGGGGGGATGATTTGTGGCATCAACACAGGTGAATCCTACCCGTATGGAGCTTACGAAGCAGAAAAAGAAGCTGGTGACTGCAGTACGTGGCCATAAGCTTCTGAAGGATAAGCGGGACGAGCTGATGAGACAGTTCCTGGATCTGGTACGGGAGAATATGGAGCTGCGAAAAAAAGTAGAAGCCGGTATCCGAAGCGCCAACACCAATTTTGTCATTGCAAAAGCTGGAATGTCGGAGGAGACGCTGAATACGGCACTGATGGCTCCCAAGCAGGAAGTTTATCTGGAAACCGGAAAAAAGAATGTCATGAGTGTGGATATTCCTGTTTTTGAATACAAAACAAGAACACCGGATGCCAACGATATTTATTCCTATGGCTTTGCTTTTACATCCAGTGATCTGGACGGAGCGGTAAAATCCCTGGCAGACATCCTGCCGGATATGCTTCGTCTGGCAGAAGTGGAAAAGGCCTGTCAGCTTATGGCTTCCGAGATCGAAAAAACAAGGCGTCGTGTAAATGCTCTGGAGCATGTCATCATACCGGAAGCCCGGGCAAACATTAAATACATCACCATGAAGCTGGATGAGAACGAGAGAAGTACTCAGATCCGACTGATGAAGGTGAAAGATATGATGCTGGAGGAGGCACATCATTATAAGGAGCGGGAGGCAGAGCGCGGAGCGTAAAGCGCAGCCATCCTGAAAGAAAAAGAAAAGTTTATATAGAAAGTTTTAAGTAACGGAAAGGAGATGTCCCTGTACTGTGTGAAATTTCGGCAGTGCAGGGGCGTTTTATTTATAAAATATTTAGCTTTTGTTATCAGAAAATCAAGAAAAATACAGTATAATAGATAATAAGTAAATCAGACAGCTGCAGATGCAGAAATATAAAAGAAAGCTGCTCTGTCTGCTGAGAAATAAAGAAATAAAAAATAAAGAAAGAGGAGAAAGCTGATCTGACCAGGTAAACTGCCGGGCAGCTGCATGGCTATGAACAGCTGGCAAAGCAGATTGCGGTAGCGTCTGATCAGTAAGAGGTATATGAATATTTTACAGTCAATACAACAGCTGGACGGAGAAATCCTTCTCCTGATCCAGCGATATTTAAGAACGGATATGCTGACACCATTTATGAAATCTGTTACATTTCTGGGAAACGGAGGATGGTTCTGGATCCTCTGTGCAGTTGTTCTTCTTGCTGTTCCAAAGACAAGAAAAACAGGCTATGCGGCAGCCTTGTCCCTGATCTTCGGGGCGATCGTTACCAATCTGCTTCTCAAAAATATAGTGGCAAGACCAAGGCCTTTTGCGGAAATCGAAGCTCTCATCCCTATGATCACCAAACCGAAGGATTTCTCTTTTCCGTCAGGTCACACCACAGCATCCTTTGCCGTTGCTCTGGTAATGCTCCGGATGCTTCCGAAGAAATTCGGAATCCCGGCAGTAGTCCTGGCAGCACTGGTGGCATTTTCCAGACTGTATCTTGGTGTCCATTATCCGACAGATGTTCTGGCCGGATTCGTGATCGCGCTGGTGGGAAGCACGTTGTCAGTATGGATCGTGCGAACGAAACCGGAAGACAAACAGGTACACTAGCATTGTCCATAGGAAATATGAAGCACTTTACCTGGACAAAGTATTGACACGCTGAAGCAAGACGGGGTAAAATTGTAGACAGTACAACAGATTCTGGCTATGGTAGAAATAAGGATATGAAACCCTGTAAAATCGGATAAAAGGAGAGAGCACAAAATGATATCAGAAAAAATGAAACCCTACGTAAAAAATAATTCCGCCATCCGTATGATGTTTGAGGAAGGAAACCGCCTCCGTGCGAAATACGGCGCAGACAAGGTTTTTGATTTCAGTCTCGGAAATCCAAGTGTACCGGCACCGGACAGCGTCCGCGAAGCAATTATCGAGCTTGTAAACACTGCGGATCCGACAGTTCTTCACGGATATATGAGCAACGCAGGCTTTGAGGATGTACGCCAGACCATCGCAGAATCCCTCAACAGACGTTTCGATACGAAATTTTCCGCAAAGAATCTGATCATGACCGTCGGTGCTGCAAGCGGACTGAATGTGATCCTGAAAACAATCCTGAATCCTGGAGAAGAGGTGATCGTTTTTGCACCATATTTTCTGGAATACGGTGCATATGTCCGCAATTATGATGGTGTCCTTGTGGAAATCTCTCCAGATACCACAACCTTTCAGCCAAATCTCGCTGAGTTTGAGCAGAAGATCACACCGAAGACAAGAGCGGTTATCGTAAACACCCCACACAATCCTACCGGAGTTGTATATTCAGAAGAAACGATCAAGAAGCTTTCCGCAATCCTGGAAGCAAAACAGAAAGAGTTCGGAACCGTGATCTACCTGATTTCCGATGAGCCATACCGTGAGCTGGCTTATGATGGCGTGGAGGTCCCATACCTGACGAAATATTATAACAATACTGTTGTGGGCTATTCCTACAGCAAATCTCTTTCCCTTCCGGGTGAACGTATCGGATATCTGGTGATCCCTGATGAGGCAGACGGAAGCGAAGAGCTGATCTCTGCAGCAACCATTGCAAACCGTACACTTGGCTGTGTAAATGCACCGTCCCTGATCCAGAAGGTAGTTGCAAAATGTGTAGACGCCAAGACGGATCTTGTAGCTTATGATAAAAATCGGCAGGCACTTTATAATGGCCTGAAAGAATGCGGATTTGAGTGTATCAAACCACAGGGTGCCTTCTATCTCTTTGTAAAATCTCCGGTTGAAGACGAAAAAGCCTTCTGTGAAGCCGGTAAGAAATATAACATCCTTATGGTACCGGGAAGTTCCTTCGCATGCCCCGGTTATGTGAGACTTGCATATTGTGTATCCTATGAGACAATTGTGAATTCTCTTCCTGAATTTAAAAAACTTGCAGCAGAGTATGGCTTGAAATAAACGATCATTACAAAGCAGTTGAATAAAAGATCCCCGGTACAGTCTGTTCATGCAGCCCTGTATCGGGGATCTTTTGCAAGAGGGAATAAGCAAATGAAACGTAGTCGGGAGTGAATAGACTCCCGACTGTGTTTCATTAAAAGGATGTTCCACATTTATTTGGCTTTTTTCTTTTCTTTATTTGGCATTTCTCCGTAGTAAGCTTTCAGATAGATATCTTTCAGCTCGGATACAAGCGGATATCTCGGGTTGGCACCGGTACACTGGTCATTGAAGGCCTGCTCGGACATCTCATCCAGAGTTTCCAGGAAATGTTTCTCATCTACGCCGTAATCACGGATCGTCGGCAGGATCTCGATAGTTCTCATAAGCTCATCCAGTTTAGCAAGAAGTTTTTCGAATACTTCTGCATCGTTCTTGCCTGTAAGACCTACAGAACGTCCGATCTCAGCGTAGCGTGCAAGTGTCTTCGGATACTGATACTGTGGGAAAGTACCCATCTTAGTCGGAACCTCAGCACTGTTGTAACGCATAACATCCAGAAGAACAACTGCGTTTGCGATACCGTGTGGCAGGTGGTGGAAAGCACCGAGCTTGTGAGCGAGAGAGTGGTTAACGCCGAGGAATGCATTGGCGAATGCAAGACCTGCCATGCAGGAAGCGTTAGCCATGTGATCTCTGGCCTCTACGTCATTGCCATCTTTATATGCACGCGGCAGATACTCAAATACAAGCTTGATCGCTTTCAGTGCAAGACCATCGGTGTAATCGGAAGCCATCATGGAAACATAAGCCTCAATGGCATGTGTCATAACATCGATACCGGAAGCACGGGTAAGTCCCTTCGGTGCGCTCATCATGTTATTGGTATCTACGATCGCCATATCCGGGAGAAGCTCGTAATCAGCCAGTGGCCATTTAACGCCGGTATCCTGATCTGTGATGATGGCGAAAGGAGTAACCTCGGAGCCTGTACCGGAAGAGGTCGGGATCGCTACGAAGTAAGCTTTTTTACCCATCTTCGGGAAGGTATAAACTCTCTTACGGATATCCAGGAAGTCCATGGACATATCGGAGAAGTCAGCGTCCGGATTCTCATAAAGCATCCACATAACCTTGCCGGCATCCATTGCGGAACCGCCGCCAAGAGCGATGATGCAGTCTGGCTCAAAGGCTGTCATAGCCTTGGCACCGGCTTTGGCGGAAGCGAGAGACGGGTCAGGAGCTACATCAGAGAAGCATGTATGAACGATGCCCATCTGATCCAGTTTATCTTCGATCGGTTTGGTGTAGCCATTCTTGTAGAGGAAGGAGTCTGTTACGATGAAGCAGCGTTTCTTGCCCATAACAGTACCGAGCTCATCAAGAGCAACCGGCATACAGCCCTTCTTAAAGTAAACCTTTTCCGGTGTTCTCATCCAGAGCATATTCTCTCTCCTTTCAGCAACAGTCTTGGTATTGAGAAGGTGTTTGACACCAACGTTCTCGGATACGGAGTTACCGCCCCAGGAACCGCAGCCAAGAGTAAGGGATGGAGCAAGCTTGAAGTTATAAAGGTCACCGATACCACCCTGGGAAGAAGGTGTATTGATAAGGATACGGCAGGTTTTCATAGTTGCTTCGAATTTATCCATCTTCTCTGTTTCATTTACGTTGATGTAGAGGGAAGAGGTATGACCATAGCCGCCATCTGCAACGAGCTGCGCAGCCTTTGCAACAGCATCGTCAAAATTTTTGGCCTTGTACATGGCAAGTACAGGGGAAAGCTTCTCGTGTGCGAATTCTTCGCTGATATCAACGGACTCAACCTCACCGATCAGGATCTTGGTCTCAGCCGGTACAGTAACGCCTGCCATTTCAGCGATAGTAGCAGCCTTCTGTCCTACGATCTTGGCATTCAGTGCACCGTTGATAAGGATGGTCTTTCTGACTTTCTCGATCTCGTCTTTTTTAAGGAAGTAGCATCCTCTGTAAAGGAACTCTTCCTTCACTTCTTTATAAATGCTCTCCAGAACAGTTACGGACTGCTCGGAAGCACAGATCATACCATTGTCAAAGGTCTTGGAGTGGATGATGGAGTTAACTGCAAGACGGATATCTGCGCTGTCATCAATAATGGCAGGTGTATTTCCGGGTCCTACACCAACAGCCGGTTTACCGGAGGAGTAAGCTGCTTTGACCATTCCGGGACCACCGGTGGCAAGGATGATATCTGCGTTCTGCATTACCATGTTGGTAAGGTCAAGGCTTGGGATATCGATCCATCCGATGATTCCTTCCGGCGCACCTGCGGCAACAGCTGCTTCCAGAACAACTTTTGCAGCTTCAATAGTGGATTTCTTAGCACGCGGATGCGGGCTGATGATGATCGCATTACGGGTTTTCAGGGAAATAAGAGATTTATAGATTGCTGTGGAGGTCGGGTTGGTTGTAGGGATAACTGCAGCGATCAGTCCTACAGGTTCCAGGATCTTCTTGAGTCCGTATGCCTTGTCTTCTTCTACAACACCACATGTCTGAGTGTTCTTATATGCATTGTAAACATACTCTGCTGCGTAATGGTTCTTGATAACCTTGTCTTCCATGATACCCATGCCTGTTTCCTCAACAGCCATTTTGGCAAGTGGGATACGCATCTTGTCAGCAGCAGTAGCAGCTGCCTTAAAGATCTTGTCGACCTGCTCCTGTGTGTAGGTAGCAAAGATCTTCTGTGCCTCTTTCATTGCAGCCATTTTCGCGGTCAGGGCTTCTGGAGTGTCGATGATGGTAGGGATAGTTTCTTTCTTTGCCATGTGGAATCCTCCTGTTTTCATATGATAATGGTCTGTGGTCCTGCGGGCTTATCCTTTTTTCGCCGGCAGATGCTGCAGAGTTTTTGTAAGTCCCCGCGCTGCGTTTCGTTGTTGATTCAATCTGATTGAATTTTCAGTTTCGATACTAATATAGTATCAAAATTCTGAAAAAAACGCAAATTCTGAATTTTGTCGCTATGTGCAAAATGACGAACAAAAAATTAGGGGAAAATACTGTAAATTTTACTTTGCAGAACGCTGAATTATTGGAAAAATCTTAAAAAAAATTTTTGAAATTCAGCACTGTGCACAAAGGACATGTTAAAAAATTGTCAGCACTGACAAAAAACATGCACACATATGAAGGGCGGGCAAAAGATAAAACGCAACATGTGGTTAAAACATTAACGTTAAACTTTTGTCAAACGATCATGTACACATTATAATTTAACTGATTTCAGACGTCAATAGAGAATTTGATAAATAATTCACAAAAATACGGAATGATTTTGATAAAAAATTCACAAAAATATTGTAGCAAAGTAAAGCGTGATAACATAAGAAACAAAAAAACTTGAAATTATTAAAATTTTCAGAATAATTAGGCGGAAATTATCGGGATTTTTTTCAGAAATGCAGAAAAAAACTGCCATACAGGAAATGCTTCCCATATGGCAGTTTATATAAATATAGGTCAGGCGGATAAAAGCATCCGCATTCACTATGCGGCTTTGCGCCGAATTACTGTAAAAGGTTTCTGCTCAACAGTAAATGATAGCCAGGTTCGATCAGCTCTTGCGGAATGCGGCACGTTTTCTGTCTCTGGAGTCAAGAATACGTTTACGGATACGAAGGCTTGTCGGTGTTACCTCAAGAAGCTCATCCTGGTCGATGAACTCAATGGCCTGCTCAAGACTTAAGATCTTTGGCGGAACAAGCTTCAGTGCATCGTCAGCGGAAGAGGAACGAGTATTGGTAAGGTGCTTGGTCTTGCAGACATTCAGTTCGATATCCTCGGCCTTTCCGTTCTGTCCGATGACCATACCGCTGTAAACCTTCTCGCCAGGTCCGACAAAGAGAGTACCACGCTCCTGAGCAGAGAAAAGACCGTAGGTAACAGTTTCGCCTGCCTCGAATGCGATGAGGGAACCCTGTTTACGGTACGGGAAGTCTCCCTTGTATGGTGCATATCCGTCAAACATGGTATTCAGGATACCGGTACCCTTGGTGGAGGTAAGGAATTCGTTACGGAATCCGATCAGTCCACGGGAAGGGATGGAGAACTCAAGACGTACAGTTCCGTCGCTTGCTGTACTCATACCCTGAAGCTCACCTTTACGCTCGCTGAGTTTCTGGATGATAGTACCGGAAAATTCTTCCGGAACGTCAACGTATGCGATCTCAATCGGCTCCAGTTTACGTCCGCGCTCGTCTGTGTGATAGAGAACCTCCGGTTTGCTGACTGCAAACTCGTATCCCTCACGGCGCATGTTCTCAATAAGAACGGAAAGGTGAAGCTCACCACGGCCGGAAACCTTGAAGCACTCAGTTGTATCTGTGTCTTCCACACGAAGGCTGACGTCTGTGTTCAGCTCACGGTAGAGACGGTCACGAAGGTGACGGGAAGTGATGTATTTACCTTCCTGTCCTGCAAGAGGGCTGTCGTTTACAAGGAAGTTCATGGAGATGGTAGGCTCGGAAATCTTCTGGAACGGAATGGACTCCGGGTTGTCTCCTGCACAGAGTGTATCACCGATGTGGATATCTGCGATACCGGAGATTGCAACGATGGCTCCGATGGTAGCGCTCTTAACTTCAACCTTGTTCAGACCGTCAAACTCGTAGAGTTTGCTGATCTTTACGCGCTCGTGTTTGTCTGGGTCATGATGGTTCAGAAGCATCAGCTCCTGGTTTACGGAAATGGTTCCGCGCTCAACCTTACCGACACCGATACGGCCTACATACTCATTGTAGTCGATGGTGCTGATAAGAACCTGTGTATCTCCGTCCGGATCTCCCTCCGGAGCAGGAATTGCATCAAGGATGGTTTCAAAAAGCGGAGCCATATTCTCAGGTTTGTCCTCAAGGTTACGAACTGCATAGCCGGCTTTTGCGGAGGCATACAGAAACGGGCAGTCCAGCTGCTCGTCGGATGCATCCAGATCCATGAGAAGTTCCAGAACTTCGTCCACAACTTCTTCCGGACGTGCTTCCGGACGGTCGATCTTGTTGATGCAGACAATAACATGCAGGTTCAGTTCGAGAGCTTTACGAAGTACAAACTTAGTCTGAGGCATGGCACCCTCGAAGGCGTCCACAAGAAGAATAACGCCGTCTACCATCTTCAGCACACGCTCTACCTCGCCGCCGAAGTCCGCATGACCTGGAGTATCGATGATATTGATTTTTACATCCTTATAATGAACTGCGGTGTTTTTGGAGAGAATCGTAATGCCGCGCTCACGCTCAATATCGTTAGAGTCCATGACACGTTCCTGGACTTCCTGGTTCTCACGGAAAACACCGCTCTGTTTCAAAAGCTCGTCAACAAGTGTTGTTTTACCGTGATCGACATGGGCGATAATGGCCACGTTACGAACATCTTCACGCTTGGTCTTCATATAATCCAAATCCTTTCTTTCCATATATAAGTAATCTTTTTTGTTAAAAATGATGTCCAAATTTATAGTCTATCACATTTTTGTGAGATTACAAGACATAAAAAAATATTTTTGGTTTTTCATTTTTCAGGCATATTATACCGTAAATACACATAGATTGATATAGACGAAATACACGAAGAGGAAGGAGAGCTACTTATTATGGCAGATAAAATTATTGAAAACAATCAGGTATCCGTTATGGGACGGATCGCTACGGGGTTTACTTTCAGCCATCAGGTCTTTGGAGAAGGATTTTACATGATGGATATCCTGGTAAAACGTCTCAGCGATTCGGAGGACAGGATCCCGGTGATGGTGTCTGAGCGGCTGATCGATATCACACAGGATTATGTGGGAGAATATATCGAGATCCACGGACAGTTCCGATCCTATAACCGTCATGAAGAAAAGAGAAACCGGCTTGTGCTTTCAGTCTTTGCCCGGGAAGTGAAGTTTGTGGGGGAGGACGAAGAAACTGTGCCGGTCAATCAGATCTTTCTGGACGGATATATCTGTAAACCGCCTGTATACAGAAAAACACCGTTGGGAAGAGAGATCGCAGATCTTCTGATGGCAGTCAATCGACCTTACGGAAAATCCGATTACATACCATGTATATGCTGGGGAAGAAATGCCAGATATGCTTCTGCTTTTGAAGTAGGCGGGCATGTACTGATCTGGGGCAGGATCCAGAGCAGGGAGTACATGAAACGGATTAGTGAAAACGAAACAGAAAAAAGGATTGCCTATGAAGTTTCGGTGAGTAAATTGGAATATGTTGAGTAACATTGGATATATTTTGGAATAGTGGTGAGAACATTAAGGTAACACTTGCATTTCCAGCCAATCTGCGGTAATATTAAAAAAATCAGAAAAATGGGGAATTACCGGTTTCACTAACAGTAAGAGGAAAAATCATGGAAAGAGAAATAACAGAGGTTTATTGCGGGAACGGGAAAGGAAAGACAACTCTGGCTGTAGGCCGGGGGCTGCGCTTTGCTACACAGGGAAAAAGTGTGATCATCATACAGTTCCTCAAGGGCAGGGAACGCAGAGAACTGGATTTCCTTGAGGAACTGGATAATTTTGATTTCAAGATTTTCCGTTTCGAAAAAATGGACACCTGCTATAATGACCTGAGTGAGCAGGAAAAGGCAGAAGAGAGAACCAATATTCTCAATGGCCTTAATTTCGCACGGAAGGTAATTGCTACCAGAGAGTGTGATTTTCTGCTGCTGGATGAGATCCTCGGGCTTATGGATAAAGGAATCGCTCCAGTTGAGACGATCATCGATATGCTTAAGCAGAAGGATGAAAGTATGCATATAATTATGACCGGACGCTGGCTTCCGGATGCTTTGAAGCCCTATGTGGATAGTATTACCACGATAACAACAGAGCTGACTGACCAGGAACGGGAATAAGCAATATTTCACAGAAGAAAGAAGGAGGAAGACAAATGGCAATTTTTAAAGGAACAGGCGTTGCAATCGTAACACCTATGCATGAAGACGGTATAGTGAATTTTGAGAAACTTGAGGAGTTCCTTGAGGATCAGATCGCGAACAGCACAGACGCCATCGTTATCTGTGGAACAACAGGAGAATCTTCTACTCTGACACACGGAGAGCATCTTCAGACAATTAAGTTCACAATTGATAAAGTTAACAAACGTGTGCCTGTTATCGCAGGAACAGGTTCCAATTGTACAGAGACAGCGATCATGATGTCCAAGGAAGCAGCTTCCTATGGCGCAGACGCTCTTCTTATTGTAACACCTTACTATAACAAGGCTACACAGAAGGGTCTTATCGCTCACTACACAGCAATTGCCAATGCAGTTCCGGAAACTCCGCTCATCATGTACAACGTACCGAGCCGTACAGGCTGCAACATCCAGCCGGCTACAGCAGCTTACCTTGCAAAGAATGTAAAGAACATTGTCGGAATCAAGGAAGCAACAGGAGATCTTTCCCAGATCGCCAAGATGATGTCTCTGGCAGACGGACAGCTTGAGCTTTACTCCGGAAATGATGATCAGGTACTTCCGATTCTTTCTCTTGGCGGACTTGGAGTTATTTCCGTACTTTCCAACGTTGCACCGAAGTTTACACATGACATGGTCATGAAATATTTCGACGGCGACACTAAGGGAGCAACAGAGGATCAGCTGAAAGCTCTTCCGCTGATCAATGCGCTGTTCAGCGAAGTAAACCCGATTCCTGTTAAGACAGCTATGAACCTTATGGGAATGAACGTAGGGCCGCTTCGTATGCCGCTCTGCGAGATGGAAGAGGACACAAAGGCAGCTCTTGCAAAAGAGATCGAGAAATTCGGCCTTAAGCTTGCTAAATGATCTGACTGTAAGCGAAAGGTAAAGGAGAATATACTATGGTAAAAATCATCATGCACGGCTGCAACGGACATATGGGCCAGGTCATCAGCGGCATTGTGGAGAAAGATCCGGATGCTGAGATCGTAGCAGGTATTGATATTGCAGATCAGGGAAAAAACAGCTATCCGGTATTTACCGATATTGACGCATGTCAGGTAGAGGCAGATGCGATCATTGATTTTTCTTCCGCAAAGGCAACAGACAAGCTTCTTGAGTACAGCGCGGCACGCCAGATCCCGGTTGTTCTGTGCAGTACCGGTTTAAGCCAGGAGCAGCTTGCAAAAGTGGAAGAAACATCCCGAAAGGTAGCAGTGCTGAAATCCGCAAACATGTCTCTTGGTATCAACACACTTCTGAAGCTGGTTCAGGACGCAGCCAGGGTTCTTGCAGCTGCAGGCTTTGATATGGAGATCGTAGAGAAGCATCACCGCCTGAAATTAGACGCACCAAGTGGTACTGCACTTGCGCTGGCAGACAGCATTAATGAAGCTATGGATAATCAGTATCATTATGTATATGACCGTAGCCAGAAACGTGAAAAACGCGATGATAAGGAGATCGGTATCTCCGCAGTTCGCGGCGGAACTATCGTAGGTGAGCATGAGATAATTTTTGCAGGTCAGGACGAAGTGATCGAGTTCAAGCATACTGCATATTCCAAGGCTATTTTTGGAAAAGGTGCTGTAGAAGCAGCCAAATTCCTTGCAGGCAAACCGGCAGGACGTTATGATATGAGTGACGTGATCGGCTGATCCTGACAGATTGAGCCGCAACAGAATAAAATTACAGGTAATACAGACGGGGTTCGTGTAAGATCGGACCCCGTCTTTTTTGGATGAAATTGCGGTTTTTGAAATTTTTCCCAGAATAGGATAGCGGAAAAAGTGCCATATTAGGAATACAGAATTTTTTAGAAAAAGGAGAAGATCATATGAAAAAATGGAAGGCGATTCTTTTTGGTACTTTGCTTACCCTGTCTCTGTGTACATTTACAGCCTGCGGCACAGAGGTAAATAATGCGGATGAAACAGTGGGTGAAAAAGATAAAAACACGAAGGATAAGGAAAAAGATACAAACGAAAATACTGCCGTAGAAGATGAAACTATGGAAGAAAAAGCAGACAATGACGGTGTGAAGGACAATGGAGAGAGCATTAAGGATTCCGGCACGGATAACAATGAGATGTCCGATGGAAATATTACCGTGACGCCTGCAGGAAATGGAAATAACGGGACAGCAGCACCCGGAGCTGCGGATGCTGACAGAAACGAAAATGACGGAACTGTATCCGGTGAGCTGGGTGACAGTGTAAAGGACCTTGGCGACGGTGTAGGTAATGCAGTGGATGATATCGGAAACGCAGTGGGAAATGCGGTAGAAGGAAGATAACAGATATTTTACCACAGCATTGCATAAAACTGTTTCAGATGCTATTATCAGTGCATGGAAAGAAAATGGAGGACAGGATTATGAAATTCAGACCATGCATTGATATACATAACGGAAAGGTAAAACAGATCGTAGGAGGAAGCCTGAAGGATCAGGGGGATCAGGCGGCAGAAAATTTTGTGTCAGAGCAGGATGCGGCATTCTATGCAGAGCTTTATAAGAAGGCAGGATTAAAGGGCGGTCATGTGATCCTTCTGAACGGAAAGGATTCCCCGAACTATGAAGCAACGAAAGCCCAGGCACTTCAGGCTCTGGGAAAATATCCCGGAGGGCTTCAGATCGGAGGCGGCATCTGCCCGGAGAATGCGGCAGAATATCTGGAGGCTGGCGCCAGCCACGTGATCGTAACCTCCTATGTGTTTAAAAACGGAGTGATCTCCTGGGAAAATCTGGAGAAGATCCGTGATGCAGCAGGGAAAGAACATCTTGTACTTGATCTGAGCTGCCGCAAAAAAGATGGCAAATATTATATTGTCACAGACCGATGGCAGAAATTTACAGAAGAGATCGTGACACCGGAGCTGATGGAAAGGCTTGGAAGCTTCTGCGACGAATTTCTGGTCCATGCAGTGGATGTGGAAGGAAAGGCACGAGGTGTGGAAACAGAGCTTGCAAAGCTTCTGGGACAGTATACAGCCCATCCGGTGACCTATGCAGGCGGTGTGGGTTCTATGGCAGATATTGAAGAGCTTCGAAAAGCAGGTCAGGGCAGACTGGATGTGACTGTTGGCAGTGCTTTGGATATTTTTGGCGGAAGTATACCCTTTAAAGCTCTGGCTAAAATGAAATAGTATATACAAATAGTGAAGCAGATGCTTTTGTCCCATCAATCTTCTGGCACTGGTGTGCAGATATACATTTGTAATGAATTAATTAGATGAAATACTCTAATAGTTGCGCATTCACGACAAAAAAAACATTTTGAAGGAATATATCGAATAAATTTGGAAAAAATTTATGAAATTTTTGAAAAGTGATGTTAAAATTCAATTTAATATGTTATAATAGCAACATAAAACAGCAAAGGGGATGGAAGTCATGAAATTTATTATTAGTGGAAAGAATATAGCAGTAACCGAAGGACTTAAAACAGCTGTTGAGGACAAGCTTGGTAAACTTGAAAGGTATTTCACTCCTGAAACTGAGATTTCAGTAACCTTAAGCGTTGAGAAGGATCGCCAGAAGATCGAGGTAACGATCCCTGTGAAAGGTAACATTATCCGTTCCGAGCAGGTAAGCAATGATATGTATGTATCCATCGATCTGGTTGAAGAGGTAATTGAGCGTCAGCTTCGTAAATACAAGAACAAGATTGTTGACAAGCAGCAGGAATCCACAAACTTCCAGAAGGCATACCTTGATAAGGATTATGAAGAGGATGAGGAAGTTAAGATCATCCGTACCAAGAAATTCGGGATCAAACCAATGTATCCGGAAGATGCATGCGTACAGATGGAGCTTCTCGGACATAATTTCTTTGTATTCTTTAATGCTGAGACAGAGCAGGTTAACGTAGTTTATAAACGTAAAGGAAATACTTACGGACTGATCGAACCAGAGTTCTGATAGGGGATTTTATTATCACAATTGAATATTGAATGGAAGGCTCCGGGAATCTGTGTGAGAAATCGGCAGGTTTCCGGAGCCTTTTATGTCACAGCAAAATCAGGCTTCTTTTCTGTTGCAAGCAATAGGGGAGAATTATATAATGAAAACATATGCGAAAGGAGAAAGGAAAAAGAAGCTTCCTGTGGTGATCTTAAGTGTAGCTCTTGGTATGAACATGATACCGGCTACCTGTATGGCAGCGGAATTTAACAGTGGTGACACCATAAAAGAACAGACTGTGGAGGACCTGGAACTGAGTTCCGGAGAAAACAATACAAAGGATTCCCAAAAGTCAGAAATACAATGGACAGGATTTAAATGGGACAGCTATTCCCAGGCAGAGATAACGCTTACGTCAGCCGTTAACGGCGTCTGCTATTATAAATGGGCAGAGCGGGGGGAAGACGGAAATCCCCAGGTGCCTCAGATTGAGACCGGAAATACCGTGAATGATGAGGTTTTGATCAGTGAGGATGAAGAGTTCGGGATCACACTTGCAGACCTGGATACAGGCCAGGCAGTTGATCTGTATATCCAGATTGAGGATGAGAATGGGAAATTAAGTGATCTGAAGCGGATGGAGCTGGATCAGGACAGCCGCCCGGCGAAAAAAACAGATTCTGAAAAAAAACATAAAGCATCCAAACCAAAGGCAGAGGACAGTACGGTAGAGGGGCTGGATTCTCCTCTGGAATTCTACCCGGATACATTTTATGATTTTAAGGTTATCGGTGCAGGTACCGATAATGAGGATCCGGAAAACGGAGACATTAAGTGGGTGCCTGTTTACTGGAGCACATCTGCGAATCCGAATTCCAACCGGATCCGAAGCACCTGGAAGATCGGTTCCAAGGAAGGAATCGACCAGGAGGGAACTTTTAATCTGTATGTTTTCTTCCGCAAATATACCTGCAGGGATTCCAAATGGCAATCTACGGATAAGATACAGTCTGTACAGTACAAGTTTCAGTCAGCCCCACTTTCTGAAAAATAATACTGTGTGGAGTGCGAATATCTCCTTGACATAACAAATATGTAACACACGGAGAAAGGGAGGAAGGTAAATGAAGAAAAAAGTTCTGGCACTTTTTTTAAGTGCCGCGCTTTGTGTGACGGTGCTTCCGGCAACCGGTATGGCTGCAGAGTTTGGCAGCGGTGATGCAGAAATCACAGAAAATGCTGCGGACAGCCAGGAAGTGTTTTCCGCAGAGGAAACTACAGAGTCTATGGGAGAGACTGAGCAGCCTGCAGAAGACAGTGAGGATATTTCTGAGGAAATGGTGGATAACTCTTCCGATGCAACCATGGAAGATGTGGAAAACGAGGAAAATGCGGAGAACAGCGAGGATGCTTTCGGCGGAGCTGAGGAAGGAGTTTCAGAAGAGATCTCCAGTGAGGATGATCCGGAAGTATTATTGACAGAACTGATACCTGAAGAAGCAGGAGACAGTATAGAAGAAAACGCAGAAGCTATGTCAGCGTCAGCTCCAGAGCTGACAGTGACACCGACAGCGGGTCCGGAACCGACAGTGACACCGATAACGGGTCCGGAACCGACAGTGCCACCGATAACGGATCCGGAGCCGACAGTGCCACCGACAGCGGATCCGGAACTGACAGTGACACCAACACCGGTGCCAAAAATAAACGTAAAATGGACCGGAGAAAAATGGGTAAGCCGCAGTTCTGTAAATGTGACACTTAAAGTTGATGCAAACGGAGCCTGCTACTACAAAGCTGTAGCGAGAAAAAAGGACGGAACTTCTGATGTTCCGAGGGTCGATACGGGAAACTCTCGTGTGGCGGTTACTGCAAACAGAAGCTTTGTGATATATCTTAAGAATCTGGATACAGAGAAAGAATTTGATCTGTATCTTAAGGTATTGGGTTCAGACGGAAGAACCAGCAACCTGAAAAAATTAAAGTTGAATTACAGGGGAACCCGCCCGAAATATGATGTGACGCCGACGCCAGCCTATACACCTTATATACCGGATGTCAGAGAAAGTGTCGTCAGAGGTTTGGATTCTCCGCTGAAATTTACTCCGAATAAATATTATAATTTTACCGTGACCGGTGCGGGAACTACGAATACAAATCCCGGGCCCGGAGATGTGAAGTGGGTGCCGGTTTACTGGAGTACTTCACCAAATCCAACCGATAACAGGAAGAATACTACTTGGCGGATCGGATCTGCCAAAGGAATAAACAAAGCCGCAACTTATAACATGTATATCTTTTTCCAGAAGTATGTTTATCAGAAATCTGCATGGAAAAAGACTGATGAAGTACAGTCAGCCGTATACCAGTTCCGTTCCGTGGCCCTTACAACGGTAAAGCTTACCACGCCCGGGTTATCCGGCACTTCCAACAGTCCTGCCGGCATCGTCTTCAAATGGAAAAGAGCTGCAAATGCTTCCGGCTACAAGATCTATCGAAGGACCGGAAACAGCAGCAAGTGGGTCAATATCGCTACCGTAAGCGGAAGCAATACGCTGGTCTATACAGACGGATCAGTAAAATCAGGAACCATGTATACCTATACAGTCCGCGCATACAAGGGCTCTGCTTTAAGTGCTTATAACAAAAACGGCAGCCGGATCGTCCGTCTGACAGCTCCGGTGCAGTACAAACCGTCCAGCAAGGCTTCCGGGAAGCTGACTGTCCGCTGGAAAAAAGCAGTTGGCGCTTCCGGCTATCAGATCCAGTATGCGGCCTCAAGGTCCATGAGAGGGGCCAGAACAGTGTCCACCAGTGCACTGACCCGAACACTTTCCGGTTTGAAAAAGGGAAGCACTTATTATGTTCGTATCCGTGCATACAAAAAAGTGAGCGGAAAGACATATTACGGTGCCTGGAGCAGTGTGAAAAATGTAAAAGTAAGAAAATAAGATCTGTAATATCCCGCGGGATCCTCGAAAACAGGATCCTATGCGGGATATTTTCTGTTGTTCCTGACATGATTTGTTAAATAATTGTTCATTGTTTTTATAACAGGAAAGTGGTAGAATATATACCATATGTGATCCAGTATAACGGATATCAACAGAGAACTGGAATGATCCAAAATTGGACAGATCAGAGACAGCAGTCTTATTCGAATAAAATGATTGGAGCAGAAACATGAATGTTTTTTCAAAAGTATTTGGAACCCGCAGCCAGCGTGAGGTAAAACGTATCATGCCGCTGGTTGAAAAAACCGAAAGCTATCAGTCTCAGATGCAGCAGCTTACGGATGAGCAGTTACGAGACAAGACAAGAGAATATAAGAAACGTCTTGCAGAAGGTGCAACACTGGATGATCTTCTTCCGGAGGCATTTGCCACCGTACGTGAGGCAGCCAAGCGTGTACTTGGAATGGAGCATTACCGTGTACAGATCATCGGTGGTATCATCCTTCACCAGGGCCGTATCGCCGAGATGAAAACAGGTGAAGGTAAAACTCTTGTTTCCACACTTCCTGCATATCTGAATGCCCTTGAGGGAAAAGGTGTCCACATCGTAACCGTCAACGACTACCTGGCAAAACGAGATGCTGAGTGGATGGGTAAGGTTCACGAGTTCCTTGGCCTGACTGTAGGCGTGGTACTTAACGACATGAAGCCGGAAGAGCGTCGTGCGGCATACGGATGTGACATCACATACGTAACAAACAACGAACTTGGATTTGATTATCTTCGTGACAACATGGTCATCTATAAAGAACAGCTTGTTCAGAGAGATCTTCACTACTGTATCATCGATGAGATCGACTCTGTCCTGATCGATGAGGCACGTACACCTCTGATCATTTCCGGACAGAGCGGCAAGTCCACCAAGCTTTATGAGGTGTGCGATATCCTTGCACAGCAGCTGGAGCGTGGTGAGGCCAGCCATGAGATGACCAAGATGGCAGCCATCATGGGTGAGGAGGTTATCGAGACCGGTGACTTCGTTGTAAATGAGAAAGATAAGATCGTCAACCTTACCGAGCAGGGTATCAAGAAGGTTGAGAAATTCTTTAATATCGAGAACCTGGCAGATCCGGAAAACCTGGAGATCCAGCACAACATCATCCTTGCACTTCGTGCACATAATCTGATGCACAAGGATCAGGATTATGTTGTAAAAGATGACGAGATCCTGATCGTTGATGAGTTTACCGGTCGTATCATGCCGGGCCGTCGTTACTCCGATGGTCTTCATCAGGCGATCGAGGCGAAAGAGCATGTGAAGGTTAAAAGAGAGAGCAAGACTCTTGCAACCATTACCTTCCAGAACTTTTTCAACAAATATGATAAAAAAGGCGGTATGACAGGTACAGCCCTTACCGAAGAAAAAGAGTTCCGTGATATTTATGGCATGGACGTTGTAGAGATCCCGACCAACCGTGTAGTACAGCGTAAAGACCTTGACGATGCTGTTTACATGACAAAGAAAGAGAAATTCAACGCCGTTGTAGAGGCAGTTAAGGAAGCTCACGCAAAACATCAGCCGGTACTGGTTGGTACGATCACCATCGAGACTTCCGAGCTTCTCAGCAGAATGCTGAAGAGAGAGGGAATCCCCCACAATGTATTGAATGCCAAGTTCCATGAGCTTGAGGCTGAGATCGTAGCTCAGGCAGGACAGGCAGATGCCGTTACCATCGCGACCAACATGGCAGGCCGTGGTACCGATATCAAGCTTGACGATGTGGCAAGAGAGGCCGGCGGTCTGAAGATCATCGGTACCGAGCGTCATGAGTCAAGACGTATCGATAACCAGCTCCGTGGACGTTCCGGACGACAGGGAGATCCGGGTGAATCCCGTTTCTACATTTCCCTTGAGGATGACCTGATGCGTCTGTTCGGTTCCGAGAGACTGATGAAGGTGTTCACATCCCTTGGTGTTGAGGAGAATGAGCAGATCGAGCACAAGATGCTTTCCAATGCTATCGAGAAAGCCCAGGAGAAGATCGAGTTCAACAACTTCGGTATCCGTAAAAATCTTCTCGACTATGACCAGGTTAACAATGAGCAGAGAGAGATCATCTATGAGGAGCGTCGCCAGGTACTTGACGGTGAGAATATGCGTGATGCCATCTACAAGATGATCACAGATATCGTAGACAGCATGACAGACATGTGCTTTTCCGATGACATGGATTCTTCTGAGTGGGATCTTAATGAGTTCAACACTGCGATCACTCCGATCATCCCGATTCACCCGCTGACCGCAGAGAAGGTAAAAGGCCATAAGAAAGATGAGATCAAGCATATTGTGAAGGAAGAGGCTGTGAAGCTTTATGAAGCGAAGGAGGCTGAGTTCCCGGAACCGGAACAGCTTCGTGAGCTTGAGCGAGTTGTCCTTCTGAAATGCATCGACAGCAAATGGATGGATCACATCGATGATATGGAAATGCTCCGTCAGGGTATCGGTCTGATGGCATACGGTCAGAGAGATCCGGTTGTTGAGTACAAGATGAACGCATTCGAGATGTTTAACAGCATGATCAGCTCCATTCAGGAAGACACTGTACGTATGCTGTATCATGTTCATGTGGAGCAGAAGATCGAGCGTGAGCAGGTTGCTAAGGTAACCGGCACAAACAAAGATGACAGCGCAGGCCCGAAGAAACCGGTTCAGCGAAAAGAAGATAAAGTATACCCGAATGATCCGTGCCCATGCGGAAGCGGCAAGAAATACAAACAGTGCTGCGGACGTAAGGCTGCCAGGATCTGAGAAGGAAGATAAAAATAGTCTCACCCGGATGATGCGGTGGGGCTATTTTTTCTGGGATTTCTGTTACATAGGAACAGAGTACAGCGAATATTAAATAATAGTCATATAGACTTGTCTGATTTTTTATATGCTGCGTTGTCGTCAATCGCCGTAGCCACCGCTACGCTTCATTCTCCCGCCCTGCATATGAGAAAGTCATCCTGCGTCAATAGAGCAGATACTTAATTTTCGCTGTAAGAGAAGGGACATGATAATATGGCAATTATAAAAACTGCAATTCTTCAGATACATGTATATACTGATAAATTTCGCAATATCACCCAGGCAGCAGAACTTCTTGCCAGCCCGGAGCTTCAGGGGATCGATCTGGCAGTCCTGCCCGAAATGTTCTGTTGCCCCTACGAGAACAAATACTTCCCGGAATATGCGGAACCAGAGAGGGGATATACCTGGGAAAAATGTTCCCGACTGGCGGCAGAACACGGAATTTATCTCGTAGCAGGAAGTATGCCGGAGAGAGATGAAGCCGGCAATATTTATAACACTTCCTATGTCTTTGACAGAAATGGTCATCAGATCGGTAAGCACCGGAAGATGCATCTTTTTGACATTGATGTAAAAGGCGGTCAGTATTTTAAAGAATCCGATACCCTGACACCGGGAGACCAGGTGACGGTTTTTGATACAGAATTTGGAAAGATGGGCCTTTGCATCTGTTACGACTTCCGTTTTCCGGAGCTTGCCAGGCTGATGGTGGACGAAGGCGCCCAGGTAATCATCGTGCCGGCTGCTTTTAACATGACAACAGGGCCCCTTCACTGGGAGCTGATGTTCCGCCAGAGAGCCGTGGATAACCAGGTATACACCATCGGAGCTGCCCCCGCCAGAGACCTGAACGCCGGGTATCATTCCTGGGGCCACTCCATTGCCGCAGACCCCTGGGGAAAAGTCCTCATGGAGATGGAAGAGAAGCCGGCTGTGAAGGTTGTGGAACTGGAACTGGACGAGGTAAAAAAAGTCCGTGAGCAGCTGCCGCTTCTGAAGCACAGGAGAGGGGATATTTACGCCCTGACCACGTTTTCGTTGTAATTTCCATGCCCATATGGTATTGTATAAGACAGGCAGGAAATCCTGTATCAATATATAGAAAGAAGGTGAAGCTGTGGTTGAATTAGATCAGTTCAAGAGTATTCTTGCAACATACACAGAACCATTAGTGGAAGTGAGGGATTCACTTTGACCTCGCTAATAAAGAGCAGAGGGTTGAAGAATTAGAGCGTGAAATGGAAGCGCCGGACTTCTGGGATAATGCAGAAGTTTCCCAGCAGAAGATGAAAGAACTCAAGAGCATGAAGGACGATATGGAAATCTATCACAGTCTGGAAACCCAGATGGAAGATATGGAGACCATGATCGAGATGGGCTATGAGGAAAATGATCCGGAAATCATTCCGGAGATTCAGGAAATGCTGGATGAATTTCAGAAGAATTTTGACAGTATTCGTGTCAAAACTTTATTATCAGGAGAATATGACAGTGAAAATGCGATCATTAAGCTGAATGCCGGAGCCGGTGGAACAGAAGCCTGCGACTGGTGCGGAATGCTTTATCGTATGTACAGCCGCTGGGTAGACCGTAAGGGATTTACAATGGAAGTTCTGGATTATCTGGATGGAGATGAAGCAGGTGTCAAGTCTGTTACATTCCAGGTAAATGGTGAAAATGCTTATGGTTATCTGAAATCCGAAAAGGGTGTACATCGTCTGGTACGTATTTCACCGTTTAATGCAGCCGGTAAACGTCAGACCTCATTTGTGTCCTGCGATGTTATGCCGGATATTAAAAAAGATCTGGATGTTGAGATCAATGATGATGATATCCGTATTGATACCTATCGAAGCAGTGGTGCCGGCGGACAGCATATCAACAAGACATCTTCTGCGATCCGTATCACACATTTCCCGACAGGAATCGTGGTACAGTGCCAGAATG